>ERZ773104.4099-NODE-4099-length-12800-cov-3.083562_pt1 | contig 12800 bp, 6 predicted proteins | sample MGYA00511920_ERZ773104 | MGnify/ENA primary metagenome ERZ773104 (study PRJEB29015, sample SAMEA2737857) | human gut metagenome | biome: human gut; feature: human-associated habitat; material: faeces | place: China | collected 2012 ...
ACAGAAGTGGGGGCAAAATATGAATATCAGCTTTGAATATTATAAAATCTTTTATTATGTGGCGAAGTATTGTAATTTTACGAAAGCAGCAAGAGTGCTTGGGAATAGCCAGCCCAATATCACAAGGGCGATGAATAGCCTTGAACAGCAGATGAATTGTATTTTGTTCATAAGAAATAACCGGGGAGTGCAGCTGACACCAGAAGGAGAACGGCTGTATACACATGTATCAGTTGCTATGTCACAGATATTTGCAGCTGAGGAGGAACTTACAGATACAACAGGATTATCCCATGGAAGCATATCCATAGGAGCAAGCGAGACGGCACTTAATATTTATTTCCTTGATAAATTAAAGGCATTTCATATGAAATATCCGGGAATAAGGCTGAAGCTTTACAATCATTCAACACCACAGGCGATAAATGCGGTAAAAAGCGGAATAATAGATTTTGCCGTTGTATCAACACCGGCAGAGGTCGAACCGCCTCTTAAAATAGTAAAACTTGAAACTTTCCAGGAAATACTTATAGGTGGGATGACGTTCAGGGCACTGGGAAGCCAGATATTGTCGGTGAAGGAGTTAAAGGATTATCCTCTTATCGGACTGGGGAGAGAGACTATGACATTCAGATTTTTCAATAAATGGTTTATGTCACATGGAAGTGAGTTTTCGCCAGACACAGAGACTGCGACTACCGATCAGATACTTCCGCTTGTAAAATGTGAACTGGGACTTGCTTTTGTACCAGAGCCTATGGCGCATGAGGCAGTAAAGAATAAAGAGGTTGTTAAAATCCGGCTGGCAGAGGATATACCAAAGCGTAATATCTGTCTGGTATATGACAGCAGGCACCCTATAAATGCAGCAGCGAGAGAATTTAAAAATATAATTTTAATGGATGCATAAAATATGTTACACATCGGTTACATTGTAACTTACATCTCCTTTCATACTTTGTTAAAATATAGTCAAAGCAAATGAAGAATGGTTTGCAGACTTAGAGTTTAAAGTATTGGAAGGAGATTTTATATTATGGCAAACAGAATCATGTTAAACGAGACATCTTATCACGGATCAGGTGCAATCGAAGAAATCGCAACAGAGGCAAAGGCTCATGGATTTAAGAAAGCACTTGTATGCTCAGATCCTGACCTCATAAAATTCGGTGTTACAGCAAAAGTAACAGATATTCTTGATAAGAATGGATTAGAGTATGAAATCTACTCAGAGATCAAACCAAATCCAACTATCGATAATGTTAAACACGGAGTAGAAACATTTAAAAGATCAGGAGCAGATTACCTCATTGCTATAGGTGGCGGTTCTTCGATGGATACATCAAAGGCAATCGGTATCATCATTGCAAACCCTGAGTTTGAAGATGTAAGAAGTCTTGAGGGTGTAGCACCTACAAAGAAGCCTTGCGTTCCTATCATTGCAGTACCTACAACAGCCGGAACAGCAGCAGAGGTTACTATAAACTACGTTATCACAGATGTAGAGAGAAAAAGAAAATTTGTATGTGTTGATCCACACGATATGCCGATCATAGCAATCGTAGATCCTGATATGATGTCATCAATGCCAAAAGGACTTACAGCATCAACAGGTATGGACGCACTTACACATGCTATCGAAGGATATACTACAAAGGCAGCATGGGAAATGACAGATATGTTCCATCTCAAAGCGATCGAGATTATCGCAAGATCCTTAAGAAGTGCTGTTGCCAATGAAAAAGAGGGGCGTGAGGGCATGGCTCTTGGAGAGTATATCGCAGGCATGGGATTTTCGAATGTAGGACTTGGAATCGCTCATTCAATGGCTCATACACTTGGAGCTGTTTATGATACACCACACGGTGTTGCATGTGCCATGATGCTTCCTATCGTAATGGAGTACAATGCAGACTGTACAGGTGAGAAATATCGTGAGATCGCACGTGCAATGGGTGTAAAGGGCGTAGACGATATGTCTGTGGATGAGTATAGAAAAGCTGCAATAGATGCAGTGCAGAAGCTTTCTGTAGATGTAGGAATCCCTACAAAGCTTGAGGCATTAAAGGAAGAGGATTTAGACTTCCTTGCCGAGTCAGCTCACGCAGATGCATGCGCACCGGGAAATCCAAAGGATGCAAGTGTTGAGGATCTTAAAGAGCTTTTCCGTAAGCTGATGTAATAATTTTAATGTGTTTGTGGCCCGCAACTATAAATGTTGAACAGTTACGAAATAAAATAGAAGATCCGGGAACTGCCTGCAGAGGAAAAGCATGGGTGATCGTTACCAGCCAGGAAGATATTGATTCTATCACAAAGACAAAAGGAAATGACTTCTCTAAGATTCAGGGACGTTTCGATACCAGATTATCCCTGTCTGCATCCAATGTAGATGAGGTCATCCGGAAACGTATCCTGGAGAAAAATGAGATCGCAGAATCTGCATTGAAACTGCTGTATGAGCAGAAAGAGTCGATTATCAAGAACCTGATTACATTCACTGCGGATACCGCAGATAAGAAATTATATACAGATAAGACAGACTTTGCTGACTGTTATCCGTTCATACCATATCAGTTTAATTTACTGGGACAGGTACTGACTGCGGTTCGTACCCATGGAGCAAGTGGAAAGCATTTATCTGACCAGTCCCGTTCCATGCTGGCACTGTTCCAGGAGTCTGCGATTCGATTAAAGGACAGCCAGGAAGGTGTACTGGTACCGTTCAGCTATTTTTATGATCCACTGCATAAATTCATTGATCATCAGCACAGCCAGGTCATTACCGATGCAGAGGACAATAGCAGACTGGACGAGTTCGATGTAGAATTGCTGAAAGTGCTGTTTATGATTAAATACGTCAAAGAGATCAAAGCAAATGTAGATAATCTTACTACGCTGATGATCTCCAATATTGATGATGACCGTATTGAAATCCGTGGAAAGATTGAAGAATCCTTAAAGAAACTGATCCGAGAGACACTGGTGCAGAAGAATGGAGAAATCTATATCTTCCTGACCAATGAAGAACAGGAGATTAATAATGCCATCAACAATGAATCTGTAGAAATGGGAGAAATCATCGGAGAAGCATCCACGGTGATCTTTGAAGAAATCTTTACAGATAAAAAATACCGTTACAGCAGCCGGTATTTATTCCCATTTAATCAGAAGGTGGATGATCGCTATTTCAAAGGCAATCAGTCCAATGATATTGGTGTGTCCATTATCACTCCTTATGGTGATGATTATCCGGACTCTGCACTGCGTATGCTTTCTGCACAGGAGCATACCGTGATTGTAAAATTGCCAAATGACAGTACATTTCTGGATGAGATTACAGAATCTATCAAAATCTATAAATTCTTAAATAAAAACGCAGCCGGGGCAAGAGGCAGTTTTGACAGTATTCGTCGTGCCAAAGAAGACGAGCGTATTGAGAAAAAAGACCGTATCCGTATCTTTATCGAAGAGGCTTTAAAACATGCTGATATCTATGTGAATGGCGATAAAGCGAATATATCCGCAAAAGAGCCGGCAAGCCGTATCAATGAAGCACTTGGTAAACTGGTATCAATGCAGTACAACAAGCTGACTTATATGGAGACTGCACCGGAGCTATCAGATATTGCAGCAGTATTTAATGGTGATGATGGTCAGTTATCACTCTTTGGAACTAGTGATACTACACCGAATAAACTGGCTCTGGAAGAAGTGATTCAGCTGATCAGCCTGAACAGCACAAGATATGTGAAGACTTCCCTGAAAACTTTACAGGATAAATTCAGAGCAGCGCCTTATGGCTTTGATCCGAAAGATGTACAGTGGCTGGTGGCTATGCTCTTTAAGATGGGACGAGTATCTCTTACTTACAACAGTCAGAGTTTATCCATGCTTTCCAATACAAAAGATGAGCTGGTGCGTTACCTGACGAAACGTGAATTTGTAGAAAAGCTGCTCATTGATATTCGAGAAAGGGCGACCGATGGACAAATTCGTTCCGTGAAAGAAGTATTAAAAGACTACTTTGGATTCTCCTTGTCCAGTGATGATGACGACACGATTATGAGAAGTTTTAAGAATAAGGCACAGGATAAGCTGAAACTATTTAATGAAATCATGGTTGAATACCGTGTGAATCCGAAACTTCCATGTAAATCTTTGATGGAACAGGCAAAGAAAAATCTGGAAGAACTTCTGGCAATCAAAGAGCCGGTAGAATTCTTCAAAACCGTTGATAAAAAGCGTGATGATCTCTTAGATGATGCAGAGGATACAGCACCAGTATTTGATTTTTTCAAAGGTGGGCAGAAAAGGATCTTTGAAAAAGCGCTGGAACAGATCCAAATGTTTGAAAACAGTAAGACCTATGTCCGTGAGCAAGAAATCATTGACAATGTAGCAAAGATGGAAGCTATCGTAACAGCAAAAAATCCTTTCGGGCAGATTCAGAAATTGCCGGATATGTCCATGAAATTTGTACAGCAGTATGGAACTTTACTGGAAAAAGAAGCAGAGGAGATGCGTCCGATTGTGGATGATGATCTGGAAAAAGTGTTACATACGCTGGATGAGAAAGAATTTGCATCCGTATTCAGGGACAAGTTTGTAAATGCCTTTGCAGAATTAAAACAGAAACTGGATACATCCCATGAGATTGCGGCAGTTAAAAATATCAGACTGGAAAGTGACACATTGAAGCTTCGTTGCATGGATGAGATTACAGAATACGAGGAAACACATCGTCCGCCAGTAGTTCCAAAACCACCAATTGATCCGGTAACACCACCAACAGGTGGCGGTCATACAGAGCCACCGAAACCAGTAAATCCGCCAGTTCAGCAAAAGAAACGTAAGAACGTATCTCTCAGCAGTGTGGCAGGTGCGAGAACCTATTCGATTGAGAATGAACAGGATATTGATAAGTTCCTGGCAGAAATGAAGAAAAAATTATTAAACGAGCTGGATGAAAATACGATTATTACATTAAGCTAATCATTCCAGTGGGAGGAAACAGTACATGAACAAGAATGCGATAAAGAAATTTGCCATAGAAGCAAGAAAAAAACTGATTGCTTCTGTTACAGATAAAGCAGGTATGCTTGGAATTACAGAAAAATCATGCAGTGAACCGATTACTAAGGGAGCAGATTTTGAAGTATACCAGACGGTTGCAGGAACAGAAGTAACATTGAATAAAAGACAGTGTGAACAGCGGAGACGACTGGTATCCCAGATTGAATCCCGTGGTTTTGAAGCAGTAGTAGAAGAAGTGGCATATACCTGGTTCAACCGAATCTGTGCAATTCGTTTTATGGAAGTGAATGATTATCTTCCAAACAGAGTTCGTGTACTTTCTTCCGAAAAAGAAGGAAAGATGGAACCGGATCTTGTAACGCAGGCACCAGATGTAGATTTAGATTTGACCGTACAGGAAAAAGAAGAGATCATTAACTGGAAAATGAGCGGCACATCAGAAGATACGGATAAACTGTACTGCAAATTATTCCTGAAACAGTGTCATCAGTTGCATGATATCCTGCCGGGACTGTTTGAAGCAGACTCTGACTATATGGAATTGCTGTTTGGCATTTCTTACACCAATAAAGACGATGTCATCTATATGCTGGTAAATTCGGAGACAGGTATTCCAGAAGCAGATTTCAATGTATCTACACTGGATGAAGAAGGAAATCCGACAGGACAGGTTGAGATCATCGGGTGGCTGTATCAGTATTACAATACAGAATTGAAAGATGATACCTTTGCAAAGCTGAAAAAGAATGTAAAAATCACAAAAGAACGAATTCCAGCGGCAACTCAGCTTTTTACACCAGACTGGATCGTTCGCTATATGGTAGAAAACTCTGTGGGAAGAATTTGGATTGAGCATTTACGTGCTGTAGATCCAAGTACAGATGAAAAAGCAACTGCAGAAAGATTCGGATGGAAATACTATCTTCCGGAGGCAGAGCAGGAAGAAGCTGTCAATGTAAAACTGGCAGAAATCCGTACCACATACAAAGACCTGAAACCAACAGACATTACCTGTATTGATCCATGTATGGGAAGTGGTCATATTCTGATTGCTATGTTTGATGTGCTGATGGATATCTACGAAAGTGCCGGATATGATAAGAGAGAAGCTGCTTTTGAAATCGTAGAACATAACATTCATGGACTGGATATCGACCAGCGAGCATATCAGTTGGCATACTTTGCCGTTATGATGAAAGGGCGTGGATATAACAGGCGGTTCCTGCGTGGAAGAGAGGAAAAACCGGAACCGAAAGTGTATGCGATAACAGAGAGTAATGAGATTAACCGGAGTCATCTGAAATTCTTTGGTACACATCTAAGTGATATGGAACGAAATCTGGCTGTGATGCAGATGGAAGGAGTGTTGGACACTTTTGTAGATGCCAGAGAATATGGTTCTATATTGAATGTGGATGCCTGTGACTGGGATGTGCTGGAAAGATTCGTGGAAGATCTGGGAACATCTGGACAGATTTCATTTGAAAGTGTGGGAAGTGAAGAAACACAGGAAAACTTACGGAAACTGGTACGAGTGGCAAAGAACCTGGGGCAGAAGTATGATGCGGTGGTGACGAATCCACCGTATATGGGGGCTTCTGGAATGGGAGCAAAATTATCTAAGTATGTGAAAGACAATTATCCGGATAGTAAGAGTGATTTATTTGCAGTATTTATTGAAAAATGTGGACAAATGACAAAGAAAAATGCGTATCAGGCGATGATTACACAGCATGCATGGATGTTTCTTTCAAGCTTTGAAAAATTAAGAAATAAATTGCAAATGGTGGATATAGTGAATATGGCACATCTTGGGTCCAGAGCATTTGAAGAAATAGGAGGAGAAGTTGTACAAACAACAAGCTTTGTAATAAAAAAAAGTCCTATCAAGAATTATAAGGGTGTATATTGCCGACTGGTTGAATCGACAACCCAGCAAGGGAAAGAAAAAATATTTCTGTCAGGCGAAAATCATTATATAGCTAATCAAACAAACTTTTCTAAAATCCCAACTATGCCAATAGGATATTGGATTAGTGAGCAGGTTTTTAAAATACTTAGCGGAACTCTAGTATCAGATTTTGCTGATTTCTGTAAAGGAATGGACACGGGGGATAACAATAGATTTTTAAGATTATGGTTTGAAGTTGATAAAAACAAGATGTATTATCCCCGAAAATGGGTACCATATAATAAGGGGGGATCATATAGAAAATGGTATGGAAATAATGAATATGTGCTTAATTGGGATGCAGATGGTAGTGAAGTTGTCAGTTTTAAGGGATCAAATATAAGAAACAAAAAGTTTTATTTAAAACCGGGAATTACATGGTCAGCTACGGCGTCAGGTCCATTTTCATGCAGATATTGTTTTGGAAAATTTATTTTTGATTCTAAAGGTTGTATGGCTTTTTCAACTGATAATAATAAGTTGTATTATTTAATGGGAGCGATGAATACAAAACCTTTTTCAAAATTTATGCAAGTAGTTTCGCCTACGTTAGATTATAATCCTGGTCCGGTAGGCCGTGGAGCTGTAATATTTGAAGAGGGGCATGATGATATATATATATTGGTTAAAGAAAATATAGAATTATCAAAATATGATTGGGATTCTTTTGAAACTTCATGGGATTTCCTGTATCATCCTCTACTTCGCCATGTTTCTATGCTTTCCGAAGCATTCGAGCAGTGGGAAAGTGAGTGTAACAGACGTTTTGATAAGATGAAATCTAATGAGGAAGAATTGAATCGTATTTTTATTGGCATTTATGGTTTAAAGAACGAGTTAACACCACAGGTTGAGAAGAAGGACGTAACTGTTCGGAAGGCAGATATAGTTCGAGATATACGCTCTTTTATTTCCTATGCTGTTGGCTGCATGTTTGGTCGCTATTCTCTTGATGAAAAAGGTCTGATTTATGCGGGAGGTAACTGGGAATGTAATAAATATGAAACCTTTATTCCAGATGAGGATAATTGTATACCTATTACCGATGAAGAGTATTTCTCAGATGATATTGTAGGACGTTTCGTAGAATTCGTGAAAGCTGTATATGGCACAGATACTTTAGAAGAAAACCTTGATTTCATTGCCAATGCATTAGGCAACAAAGGTGATACCTCCAGAGAAGTGATTCGCAATTACTTCCTGAAAGATTTTTATGCAGATCATCTGAAAGTTTATCAGAAACGCCCAATCTATTGGTTATTTGATAGTGGCAAGCAGAATAGTTTCAAGGCTTTGATCTATATGCACCGCTACGATGCAGATACCGTTGGTCGTGTAAGAACGGATTACCTTCACAGTGCACAGAAGTATGTGGAGACAGCAATGCAGAGTGCACAGTATACTATTGATAATGCTTCATCCGCATCTGAAAAATCAAAAGCAACAAAGGCAATCACGAAATATATGAAGCAGCTTGCTGAAATGAAGATTTACGACGAAGCTATTGCTCATATTGCCAATAAGAGAATTGAGATCGATTTGGATGATGGCGTGAAACTGAATTATGAGAAGTTTCAGGGCGTTGAAGTTGCACAGGAAGGAAAGAAAACGTTAAAAGTTGATCTTTTGGCAAAAATAAAATAGTATTTAAAGCTAATCTTACTAAGGAGGAATCAATAATGGAGTTATATCTGCCGGATTCTTTTGAAGATGTAAAATATGAATTGAACAATGAATTGGAAAAAATGATGGAATTTGTTGTTCCAGTTCAGGATGCAGAAAAAGAAGTTGCATTTATTGCTAAAAATATACGCAATGCAGGAAAAGTATTATTATTACATGGCATTCCAGGTATTGGAAAGTCAACTTTTATACAGTCATTAAAATGGCGATCACATATGCCAATTAAAGAAGTTGTGAATATTGATGCAACAGAATTCTCAGCTAAAGAGTCAAAATTGATTCGAATAAACGATAGAATTAAGGAAATAATAGAGAATCACGATGTTCATGTCAATTCTAATGGGGTTTTCACTATTGTTTTAGATTACTTGGAATCAATTCAGGATGAAACTGCTGAAGATAAAAAGGCATTTTTTAGAGATTTAAATGGAATTCTTAGAAAGAATCCAATTTTTATAATATGGCCAGTTACTGAGAAACAAGATGTAGATGATATTAAAAATTATTCTGGAGCAGTTTCGGGAACTTTATTTTATAGAGGAAAAGAAGTATTAGATTTTGATGGACCAAATAAAGAAATATTTCCATCCATATTAAAAAATACTATTTCAGTGTTAAACACAGGTTATATATATAGTGATTTTCAGTTAACAGATGCAGATTTTGTAGAGACGCTAGATGAGTTGAAGAATAGTGGGAATGCATTTACATTACGAGATTATATTATAAAAATTAGAGAATTGTGGTTTGAAAAGACAGACAGAGTTGCTGAAATTGTAAAAACTATTCCTAAGCAAACTGAGGTATGGTTTATATTTAGCATGCCAGAGGCGGAACAATTGGTTGCACAATTTGTTAGAAAATCTCAAAATCTTGAAGAATGTTGGGATGCTTATCATGCTAAATTAGATGAGTACATACATGATAATCAAAAGGCAGAATTTTGGAATTCAAATAGATTGCAATTGGCATTGTCGGGAGCCTTTAAAACTAAAATAATGTATTTACAGACAAATGCATTAGTATCCTGTTTAATGGCATATGGGAATGAATATGGTGTTAATAAAAAAATTGATTGGGAAAAATTAGATCTTACAAAGAATTGGAGACAAAAATCAACGGCGAAGAGTTTTTTAGAAACGACGCCTATATTAAAACAGTTAAATGAAGAAAAGATCACTTTTGGTGCAAGTCGTGGAAAATCTAATAGTGCGATAGAGAAGGCTAGACCTGCCTATGAAGAGATAAATAAAGTGGCTTCTGGATATAATTATGCTCGAGATGGTAGTGATAAACCTTTTAATAAGACAATCGCAGCAGCATTGCGTGATTTAAGACCTGATTTAAATATAACTCCGGAAAAAGCACATCCATGGTTAAGCAATATTTATCCTGATATAACAATAGAGCTGGAAGATAAATTAGTTTGTTTGGAGTTTCATTATACAAAGAAGAATGTACCATCAGCTATCGCAGATTATGTTTTGAAAAAAATGGATACATACATGAGACAAGTGGAGAATAAATACCCAGCATTGTTTAAGTAATAAAATTTATTGAAGAGAAATAGGGGAAAAGAATGGATTTACAAAACATACAAGAACAACTAAATACAGAATTTTCTAAATTAGATATCCGTATCATATTCTGGTTTGATGATAAGGGGGAATATGAGGATGAGGTATCAGAAATTCAGTTAGATAATGCAAAATTACATATTCTGGATGGTACGAATTGGCTCTATTCCAAATGGTTGCTGAATGAATCAGATGTAGAAGGTAAGTATCTTGTATATGCACCATTCCCAAAACCAAGTGATGCAGAGAATCCATTGGCAGATATGTATTATTACTCGGTTCCGTACTATACGGACAGGGTATCTCAGATGTCACAGGAGATTGGAATTGATAATCGATTTAAAGAACATCTGGCGCAGTACAGCAATTTTTGGAAGAATAAAAATCGAATTGAGAAGTTTAAAGAACTTGGCATAGACCATTTCAATGTAGAGACCATTGATATTGGTCTTATTGCCGTTCTTACAGATGTGAAGACACCGAATTTTGAAGAGATTACAAGACAGCTGTTACTGAATGATAACGAAGCGTATATAAAAGCATTAGAAGACAATGGACTTTTAGAAAAATTCTGGGAATTATGTGAGAAATATTTTGGATATCAGTCTGAAAATCCGAACGTAGATGATTTGGCAGCATGTATGCTCTTGACTTATGCATCAGTAGCGTTGAAAGATACATTGCCAGCTGTTTTGAAATCTTATGTATTGAAAGAGAAGAATGATGTGGTCGTATTTGTCCGAAACCTGATGGACAATGTACTTTATCAGGATGCTTATGATGTATTATCAGAAAAAGTGGACAAGACATTACGAGTTGTATCCAGAATCCGGGATGAATTAAAAAAGGATGCGGACAAAACAAAAGATCAGTCTGCACAGCTTCTGGATATTGCGAACTGTGATGCCTTCCAGGGACTGGATGGGATTTTAATTGACTGGACATTGGATCAGTTAAATGACGAGATTCTGGATGCTCAGATTGATGGCATGAACCTTGCACAGATCGCAGAGCAGCGAACAGCAAAGTCTTGTCATTTTGGAAGTGTATATAAAAATGAATATCAGGCAATCAAATATGCGTATCAGATGATGAAAGCTGTATCTGCTCTGGAAGTGACTAGTGATATAAAAGAAATGGTCGCAGATTACCAGAAACAGACGTATTTGATTGATTCTTATTATAGATGGTTTTACAGTGCCTATGACTGTATGGAAGATACGGAGCGTTTTGCACAGGTGAGAGAGCGGATTGAGAATATGTATTCCTTCACTTATCTGCAGAAAGTAACTCCGAAATGGAATCAGGAACTGACAGAGAATCTTATGGCAGATACCGGATTGAAGCGTCAGGAAGATTTCTATCGGAATTATCTGAAAGCATATGAAGGAAAGAATCGTGTAATAGTGATTATTTCAGATGCGTTCCGGTATGAATGTGCCAAAGAGTTGATGGAACGACTGGAACTGGATGAAAAGTGTACACCGAAGCTGGAGTGCATGATCAGTGGTCTTCCGTCTGTAACTTCAGTGGGAATGGCAAGTCTTTTACCACATGAAGAGATGTTGGTTGACGGGAATGTTAATGTAACCGTGGATGGACAGAAGTGTGGAGATTTACTTTCCAGAGATAAAATTTTGAAATTGCAGAATGAAAATAATGTAGCATTGGCATTTGATGATTTAATTAATGCGAATCAGGATCGCTTACGTGAACTTTTGCAGGGAAAAAACATTGTATATATTTATCATAACCAGATAGATGCTCGTGGAGATAAGCTGGCAAGTGAGAATGAAGTTTTTAAAGCGTGTGAAGAAGCAATAGAAGAAATTCATCGTTTGATTCACAGATTAACAGTTTATTTATCAGCTCCCAAATTCTTTATTACAGCAGATCATGGATTCTTGTATAAGAGAGATAAATTGCAGGAATATAATAAAGTATCCTATGATAGAGAAATTTGCACATGTGAAAATAAACGATTCCTGATTACGTCACAGAGAATTGGAGATCCTGGAATGCGATCAAGAGCGATGTCGTATTTGAAAAATTCTTATGTCACGACTCCGATAGGAGCCGATATTTTTAAAGTTTCTGGCGGTGGACAAAATTATGTGCATGGTGGATCTTCTTTGCAGGAAATGTTGATACCGGTTATTGAATTGACAACGAATGCGAAATATGTAGCATACGATTACGTGGACGTAGTGTTAACCACGGTAAATCGAAAAGTAACTAACTTGATTACTTACTTTGATTTCATTCAGACAGAGAAAGTAACAGATACCATGAAAGCAAGAAGTCTGGTGGCATACTTCACAACCGAGGATGGAGAGAAGATATCCTTTGATGTACCGATTGTGGCAAACAGCAGAGAAGATGCACCGGAGAAGAGAACATTCCATGAGAAATTTACGTTAAAGTCCAGAGAATATAAGTATGGAGACAAGTATTATCTGGTGCTGGCAGATGCAAATGATGAGAAGAATATACTGCAGCAGTATGAATTTATGATTGATATTGCGTTCGTGGATGATTTTGGGTTTTAGGAG
>ERZ773104.4100-NODE-4100-length-12796-cov-11.741072_pt1 | contig 12796 bp, 11 predicted proteins | sample MGYA00511920_ERZ773104 | MGnify/ENA primary metagenome ERZ773104 (study PRJEB29015, sample SAMEA2737857) | human gut metagenome | biome: human gut; feature: human-associated habitat; material: faeces | place: China | collected 2012 ...
AACCAAGATGGCTTTACTCACTTCCGTATGTTCTAAAGTTGTATTGAGTGATAGTTTGGAACAATGCGCCACAGACGAACAGCGCAAGAACGGACTTGATATTGCGGATTTCTTATTGATGACAGAAACACCTGCGATGATACTTCAAAAGATGATAAAGCGAAATCCAAACCTACAAACTTTGATTGACTGCTTGCATTTGGAACTGGTGGATTCCGGTTAGTGATGTGTTTATGGAGAAGCCAAACTAAGGGGAAAGTAAAACTATTGATTATCCAAATGGATATAGGTGACAATAGCCACTCTTAAAGTTGACAGACAAATGGCATAGTTCGGACAAAGACAATGCTTGCACTAAGGTATGTAATGCTCCATTTTTAATGGGTATTCTATGCAAGAAGTACCACCGTCCGACAAAATGGTTTCACTCATTTGTCGTCTTGGAGGCTTCTTGCATTACTCGCAGGCTCGCAATGGATAGAACATTTTATTAATAAATTCCAGTTATAAACGCTTATGGATATACAACAAAACAATGGAAAACAGGGTGTTCGTACTCGTCATATAGACATTCGTCTGACTGAAAATGAGTATGAAATGATAGTAGAAAAAGCTGCCGAATGTGGACTGACACTTAGTAACTACGGACGAAAATTATTGCAAAATCACCATCCAAACAAACGACTTTCAGACGAGGAAGTACAAGGATTGAACTCTTTATCGGATGCACGAGCCGACCTTATCCGCATTCAGAATGTACTCAAAGGTAAACCTGATGAGATTAAAAAACGATATTTCCGAGATGAGAATTATATGCGTGCTTGGATAGAGGCAGTAAATAGGCTTATTGTCCGATGGGGACAAATACGAGACAGTATAAATCAAATTTGAAATTATGATAGCACAAGGAAAGGCAATTTCTCATGGAGCAAGAGCCATTGAGTATTCTATGGAAAAAGATAAAGCCCAGCTCGTTAAGGTGCATGACTTGCCAGAAAATATAGAACCTTTGGCTATGTGGTCACGGATGATGCAACACCAGCATCAATGTATGAAAGACAGATATAATCCGAAGCCCATAAAGCTGAACGCACTGCGCTTTGAAATATCTCCAGCCAAAGAAGAATCGGCAGGATGGACAATGACGGATTGGCAGAATTTGGCGGATGAGTTTATTGCAGTACTTGACGGCATTGACCGAAGATGTGGCAAACCAGATAGTCATCTTAAACCGACCAATATCAAAAATAGCCAGTATGTTGTTTCGTTACACACCGACAGCAAAAGTGGCATCCCTCACTTGCATATTGTAGCTAACCGCATAGACAATATGGGCAAGACAAACGATGCGCATTATATTGGTGAACGTGCCGTTCATGTTGCCAACATCATCAATGAGAGACGTGGCTGGGTGCAATCCGTGCAACGTCGTGATGAGAATATTCAGCAAATCAGTGAAGACTGCATCGCAATATTGAAAGCTATGCCAGAATTTGATTGGGAAACTTATAGCCAAATGTTAAACGCTAAGGGGTACGATATTAAGTTGATAAAGGACGATAAGGAAGTGGTCAAAGGGTACGCTATACGAAAAGGGAACTCTATTTATAAATCCTCGATATTGGGTAAAAGTCGAAAATTGATGCCATCAAAAATTGAAGCGACTTGGGTGGGATTACATGCTTCTGATAAACAAACTGCAATTCAATCAAAGGAAGTATGTACTCAAACGATGGCGCATAATAATAAAGAGGTGATGCCACAATCAAAGCCTTCTATTTACCACTATTCCATAACAGTGGATGGAGAACAACTCGAGGTTGATATACCAGATATGGTTAAGTCTGTCTTTGACGAAGAGTTTGGAAGCCTTGATGAAGAAGTCAAACAGACCAATTTATTCAAAGTTGCCGCCTTACTATTTGCCGGATATTTGGATGCAGCCACTTCTATGGCGGCTTCAAGCGGAGGTGGTGGCAGCCCCGGTAGCGGATGGGGTAAAGATAAGGAAGATGATGAGCGTAACTGGGCTGTTCGTTGTGCAAAAATGGCAAAATGGCTCTGCAAACCGATTAAACGTAGCAGGGGTAGATAGTATTTCATTTATAATCACATATAACCATGCGTAAAAGTAAATATGACCAATCTTCTTTGCCTGTGCAGGATAGCAAGAGCATAGATAGTGATGATAACATTAGCAAAATTGAAAATCGTGTTGATTTTGAAACCGAGCTTGTAAATCTCACGAATCAGATTAAGGACATCAAAGATGTTATCCAAGAATTGAAACAGATAAAAGCATTTGTAGATGCTTCAGTGTTAACTTTTGAAGAATCAGCACAGGTTCTTAATGCTGCAGTGAAAACATCCGACAATATCCCTGATACTATTAGCCGTGCAATTATTCAGGCAGAGAATACTGTTGTAAATGTCAAACTTAGCGATGAAGACAAGTCTATTTTTACAGAATATCGCAATAAATTGATTGAAGAAGAAAAATCTTTATTTGAGAAGCAGATAACAGAATTGAAGACACTTCATACGAATCACTGGAAAGAAGTCCATAAATGTGTGAAATCTGAAACTTCGTTTTCTCTTAATGGCAAAATAGCCAAATGTGCCGTTGTCGGATTCTGGATATTGTATGCGTATTTCTGTTTGACATTGGGAGGATTGATAATCTATATGAAGTTCTTTTAAGGAATTGGAAGGATGGATTGACCAACCTTCCAAATACATCACCATGTTATGACCTTATCAACAATCTCTTGTTGTTCGGCACTGCTACGCCTCAAATAAATACGAGTTGTTTCAATACTTTCATGTCCCATCAGGTCAGCAAGTAGAGAAATATCGTTGAACTTCTCCAAGAAATTTTTAGCAAAGCGATGACGGAATGAATGGGGGTAAACCACTTTCTCATTCAATCCGTATTTGGCTGCGTAGTTTTTCAACTGTTGCGCAATCCCTCTTGTAGTGATACGCTCACCAAAGCGATTAAGAAAAAGATAGCCGGTGGTACGATTGACTTTGCTAAGCCATTCTGTGGCTTCCTTGCGCAAGGACTTCGGAATGTAAATACGACGTATTTTGCCACCTTTGGTGTAGATGTCAAAATAACCCATCTGCACGTGTTCAGCCTTCATTTGGATTAGTTCACTGACTCTTGCTCCTGTTGCTGCGAGGAAACGAACTACGAAATACCATTCTTGGTTTTCCTCCTTTTTTAGTTTGTTTTTTAGAAAAGCGTAGTCGGCATTACTGATTACATTTTCCAAGTAACTCCGCTGCTGCACTTTGACGGATTTTAATCTCAAACGAGATTTTCCCATGCTATCAAGATACTTGTTCATTGCCTGAATACGAAGATTCACTGTCTTAGGCTTGAATTTCTCAATGAGATAGGTTTTATACACAAGCAAATTGCGCTTGTTCAATTCTTTGTGCCGGGAATAATACTCTTTTACGGCATAGAGATAAGCTGCAATTGTGTTCTCCGCCATATTCCCTTGACGAAGATACGTTTCAAAATTTTCAATGTTCATGTCAGATACATTATTAGTTAAACAATTCGTTATCATAATAATGTATGGTATTGCCTAATTCATTGAGTTCCTATTATGAGAAGTTTCTCGCTACCGGAGAGGTGAAGTGCATCGATGAGGAGATTCCGTTTGAGATACCGCAGGGGTGGGAATGGGTAAGATTAGGCAATATTGCAACGATTATTGGTGGTTATGCTTATAAAAGTCAAGATTTTATTAATAGTTCCAATAATCAAGTTCTCCGCTTAGGTAATATTAAGAATGATTTTTTAAAACATAATGCTTCACCAGTATATATATCTGATGACCTGGCAACCAAAACCGATAAATTCAGATGTCATTTAGATGATATTTTAATCACAATGACAGGCACACGCAAAAAAAGAGATTATTTCTTTTCATATAAGGTGGAACAGAATGACCTAAATTATTTCATAAATCAAAGAGTGGGTATTTTACGTTTTTACATAAGTGAAGTATCTATGTTTATGATTTATGCTCTAAAAGCAGAAAACACCTTACAAAATGTATTTCAATATGAAACAGGAACTGCTAACCAAGGAAATTTAGGAGCAGAAAACATAGCCAAAGTTTATATACCCCTACCTCCACTTTCTGAGCAACTACGTATAGTTTCAAAAATAAAAGAATTAATACCATTAGTCGAAGCCTATGAGCAAACGCAGAATGAACTTAATACACTAAATACCTCTCTCAACGAGCTGTTATGTAAATCTATTCTTCAAGAAGCTATTCAGGGCAAACTTGTACTTCAGGTTGCAGAAGAGGGTACGGCACAAGAGTTACTTGAACGAATACGACAGGAAAAATTGCAACTTGTCAAAGAGGGTAAGCTAAAGAAATCCGCCTTAACCGATTCTGTTATCTATAAAGGTGACGATAACAAGTATTATGAGCAGGTAGGTAAAAAGTGCTTAGATATAACAGAACAGATACCTTTTGAAACTCCCAAGAATTGGGTATGGACAAGACTTTCTCATATTGCAAACATTTACGCTGGCAACAGTATTAGTGAAACTAAAAAGAAATCAAAATTTACAGATGTTATAGGACGTTATTATATTGGAACTAAGGATGTTGATTTTAATAATCGGATTATTTACGATAATGGCATTGCGATTCCAAAACAATATGAACCTGATTTTAGACTTGCTCCCAATAACTCAATATTGATGTGTATTGAAGGTGGAAGTGCCGGAAGAAAAATTGCAATACTGAATCAAGATGTATGTTTTGGGAATAAGTTATGTTGTTTCTCACCATTTGTTGGAATCGGGAAATACATGTACTATTATCTACAGTCACCATCGTTCTTTGAACTATTTAACCTAAATAAAACGGGCATTATAGGTGGTGTAAGTATAGCAAAAGTAAAAGAAATATTAATACCATTACCTCCGATTAAAGAACAACAACGCATTGTTGCTCAAATAGAAAAACTATTTGAGCAACTGCGATAGTTCATTTATCCGTTTTGCAATACGCTGCTGTTCTTGATAAGGTGGAATACCAATAGGCAGATTGTAGAATAACTCTTTATTGAGGTGCGGAATAGCCGCACCTCTTTTTGAATTTCTCAAATCCTCTTTATAGAACAGAATGAAAGCCAAAATATATGGTTTCCACATAGCCGAAGAGAGCCATAACTGTTTGAATGTACTCCCCATATACCCATCTTGCGGAACAGTGAAAACTTCACCTGAATTTTCACCATCTACAAGAATGATGTTATCTCCGGCATAGACAAATTTTCCTTTCTCTACAGTGGTAGCAGATGATTTACCACGTAGGTATTTTGCATCCAGACAGATGCCCTTTCCGTTTCTTTTTTCACCGTCTATCAGTTGGCATATATCTTTCAAACGTAGCACAGACCAATTGTTAGGATATTCAAAAGGAAGCTCAATCTCAACGGTTTGCGCATTTATCCTCTCATAATACTTGCTATTGCTTTTTCATACTTTTCTACAATTCTATATTGTTCAGACAAAGGAGGCAAGGGGAATAATAATGAATTGAGGTCTTCTTTATTGAATCCCGCTTGGGCGCAACGACTCCGATTGACAATTTCATTTTGATATATTGAACTACAATAATACAGAAAAATATATTTCTGAAATATAAGTCGGGATTCGTATAATGGGATAACTTTTGCTAAGGCTACATTATAAGCTCCATATTCTGCATAAAATACTTTTCCTAAAGAAGCCCCATAACGAGCTAACAGAATATCTCCTTTTTGAGAAATCTTACTGGCTGTAGAAAGCGGTATATATATAGGTTGTGGGTTAGAGCCATAATCTCTAATTTGAAATAATCGTATATATCCTTCTTTTTCTCGTTCAATAAACTTAGATTTTGGAGGTTGGGAACCGCCTGAAATATCAAATAAGTCATTATGTCTCACCCATACCCAAGTATTAGGTATATCAAATGGTATTTCGTCAGTAATATCTTGTTCTGTTTTACCAATCTTCTCGAAGTACTTGTTATCGTCACCACGGAAGATAATGGAATCGGTTAAAGCAGACTTTTTAAGTTTGCCTTCTTTGACAAGTTGCAATTTCTCTTGCCGTATTGGTTCAAGTAATTCTTGGGCTGTACCTTCCTCTGCAATCTGTGGAACTAATTTACCTTGTATTGCCTCTTGAAGAATGGACTTTTTTAAACTATGCCATATTTCTTTATTTATTTGGTTGAGTCTATTTTGACTATTTCCATATTGATAAATATATGGGTATAACTGATTTAATTTTGTAACAATGCGTAGTTGTTCTTCTTGTGGTGGAATAGGTAACAAGCAGTGCTTAATAATGAGTTGATTTATGTTGGGATCTTTTCTTGAACCTGCTGCAAAATCCATCCAAAATGGTCTTTGATATTCAATAAAAGTATGGATGTAATCCATATTACAAAATCCATTAGGCTGGATGGCACATACAGATTGGTTTATAGTTGTATCAAAATGCAAGATACAGTGTTTGCCTATTGTCCCAGCACCACCATACATTGCAACACACACTGAGGTTTGGGGTAAAATAGAAAGATTGTAGTCTATAATTGCTTTCGAGGTTATTTGTATTTCGGTTTTGTTCAAAATTCCATTGTTCAAGTCTGTTGTACGTACCCAATTGATATTGCCATTTTTATAATAATCTGGATTCCTACTTAATGGCGTAGAACCACTTGTTGTTTCAAAAATATTGCCAATTCTTTCCCATTGCCACCCATTTGGAATCTCAAACGGAATCTCCTCATCGATGCACTTCACCTCTCCGGTAGCGAGAAACTTCTCATAATAGGAATTATCGTCACCACGGTAAATGATAGATTCGTTTTTGTCTTTTTTGATTTTCTTTTCCTTGACCAGTCGGGCTTTTTCAGCTCTGATACGTTCAAGAAGTACCGATGCCGGTTCGTCATTAGGGTCTTGCGGTACAAGTTTTCCCTGTATCGCCCACTGGAGTATGCTGTTTTTTAATTGTTTTCCGTTCATCTTATTCTAACTGATTTAGAAGTTTTCGTCTTTTTGTTTTTCATTCAGATAGAACTGATATAACTTTTTCCCTATCTTATCTTTTTTGAAAGTACGTTCATGATTCATAGGAGTCATAGACAAACGAATTTTTGCCACACCTTCATTCAAAATTTCAAACTGCTGTGGAGTAATTCTAAATTGAGCAGTAGAACTAATTTCTGTGATTGGTATTACAATATTTCCACTTATAACACCAGCAGATTGACTTCCATTCCCAATCACAGTTCCTCTTAGTTCAAGATATTTACCTGTGAATGTTCTAATTTTCATGGTTGGTTTAGTGAGGAAATTCATTCTGTCTGAACGTACTGTGGCTACTATAGAATAAATGGTGTCTTGCTTAGCCACACTGTATTTCATATTGCAACCTTCAGCTGCGAGTGCTTTATAAGTATAACCTACTGTTTGTGCTTTAGCGTTAATTCCTAAAATAATACAGAACAGTAATAAGATAATTTTTATAGTTTTCATATTTAATATTTTTCGTAATCCTCCCCTTGTATTCCTAACTCTCCTTTGCTCATGGCATTGGCAATATCTATTTTCAGTTCTTCGTCATAATCTTTACTTGTCAAAAAGCTATTGACGATGCGTAGCAGCAAATCTTGGTTGATATTCGATGCTGCCACATGATAAATGATAGATTCCAATGTACGCATACAGATGCAAGCGTGCCAGTAGTAATTATTCTTGTGTAAGAAGTAAGCTCCCAAAGTCAGCGCAATACGCTTATTCCCATCATTGAAGAAATGCCCAGAACAGAATCTATACATCAGATAGGTCAGTTTCTCTGCAAAGGTCGGATAGTATAAATCATTTTGTACAAAATCCAATGTAGCACGAATGCCACCTTCATCACGCACTCCTTCAAAGCCACCATCGCTAGCATCAATCATTTTGCCATAGATGGTTAAGGCTTCATCGTAGTCTATATAAACAATTTCCTCACTCATCTTCTGCCTGCTTTAAGCGTTTAAGCACATCTTTATTGTCCGCTAAGATACGGTCAAAATCAATAGACTGGTCACCGATGAATCGTTCAAACTCTTCAGGAGTAACAGCTTGCAGATAATCTGCTATATTACCATGATACGCATCCCGGAAACTGAAATCCCTTGAAGCCATTTTGGTTCTGGCATCATTTAAATAAGGTTTCTGCATCGGATGTTCGGCAAGTTCATTCACAATGCGCTCTACCTCGTCAATGGTAAGTAACCTGCCACCATTTTCTTTAAACCGTTCACTGAGAGCTGCCCCCACACCGTTTTCAAAAGAAGAAATAACCAATAAAACCTCTGAATACAGCGTGTGTCGAACATTGTCTTTGGAATCCAACTTCAATACTTCCCGATACTCCTTAGCATTCTCCTTGAATACAGCCTTATATATAAAGTCTGTAATTTGAGGATATTTGTATGTGGGATGTCCGTCCACATATTGATTGATGGCAGAAGTGAGATTCTTGCGATAGTTTTCTTCTGTGATTGCAGCAGGAAGATAATGTACATCTCTGCGGTTTATGTATTTTGTTCCGCCACCCGTCTTTTCATTGATGGTGGTAATCACGAAATCCAAGATAAGGCTACGTACTTTTTTTGCTTTCTCACTCTCTGTAAGCAACATACCCATATCCAAGAATGAGCGGAAATTAAACAATCCAAGTTGGGTCGTTTTGCTCCCGACATTTATGACGGGAGCAAATTGTAACTTTAACTCTTTCAGATGTTTACCTTTACATAAAACATAACCGTTAGCTGCTAATTCATCTGAATGTTTTTCCAAATAGCGTTCTATGGTTCGTTCTTCTACTTCGTAGAAATCGGCAACCATTTTTTTTGTAAAGCGATACTCTCCCTCAAAGAGCATTCCTTCAATGTCAAGATGCTCCTGTACTTTGCTGACCGCAAAACGGTTGTTAAGTACATTTTGTCTTTCTATGTTTGAGATGGTCAAATCTTTCATATCACTTCACAATTATCAGTTACACGATTTTATGTCAATGCCGAGAATCTTTTGAATTTCGGAAAGCGTTTTGTCTATTTCATGGTCGAGCGCAGCACGTTTTTCAAAATATTGTTTGAGCAGTTCTGCTGGAGGGAGTATTTCTTCTTCCTCTTTCGGGAACTTACATTGATCAAAATTGCAATCCAAGTCTATCAATTGTTGGGCAGTGAACACACGGCTCTTTTCACCCACTTCGTCACTGATAATTTCTTTCCTGTCTTTCCACCATTCCTGAATAGGTAGGGTATGCTCCACCTTCATTGGTTTGGTCTTTGAGAAGTGTTTGTACCCTTCCGGCATATCAAGACGATAGAACCATGTTTCTTTGGTCTTGAATCCTTCTTCGCAACCTTCGGCTTCTTCATTATTAAAGAAAAGGATGTTGGTTGCAATAGATGTGTATGGAGAGAATATAGAACCCGGCAAACGGATGATTGTATGTAGATTGAACTTGCGAAGGAGATTTTCTTTAAGTGCAAGTTTTGCTCCATCCGTACCAAATAAGAAACCATCAGGGATAATCACACCGCACCGTCCACCAGCTTTGAGGCGATACATGATAAGGGCGATAAACAAATCCGCAGTTTCACTTGAACGGTACTGTACTGGGAAGTTGCTTTTTACGCTGTCTTCCGTGCTACCACCATACGGAGGATTCATGCCGATAACATCAACCTTGTCGCTTTCCTTGAAATCAGTAACATTCGTTCCAAGCGAATCACAGTTGGTTATGTTGGGAGCTTCAATATCATGGAGCAGCAGGTTTGTGATGCTCAAAAGGTAGGGCAACGGTTTCCATTCCTGACCTACAACGGCATTTTGCAGTTTTTCTCCATCTGCCGCAGAGCCAATATTCCTGCCCATATATTTAAGTGCCGAGGTGAGGAAGCCTCCCGTTCCACTGGTGAAGTCGCCAAAGGTTTCGCCCAATTTCGGGTCGAGCATCATCACAATAAAATCAGTCAATGCACGTGGTGTGTAGAACTCTCCGGCATTTCCTGCCGATTGCAGATCTTTCAAAATTCCCTCATAAATATCTCCGAATGTGTGACGGTCGTCAGCATCGTCAAATTCGATTTCGTTTACAATGTTGACCACTTGGCGCAGAAGCGTTCCATTCTTCATATACTGGTTCAAGTCTGCAAATGTTTCTTGAACAATGCTTTTAGCTCTTGGGGTATTGGCATCTATCGGGAGATTCTTCAAGGTAGGAAACAGTTTCTCATTGACGAAAGAGAGTAGGGCTTCTCCAGTCAATGCTTCACCGTCTTTTTTATCTATTGCCCAGTTACGCCAACGCAAATCCTCGGGGATAATGGACTTGTATTTCTCATCTTTCCATTCCCATGTTTCTTCTTGTGTGTCATAGACTTTCAAGAAGAACATCCAAGTCATCTGTTCAATTCTTTGTGCGTCACCATTGATACCTGCGTCTTGACGCATGATATTCTGGATTCGCTTTATGATATTATTTACTGCCATTTTTAAGCTGATTTATATATTTGATATTCCAATTCTCTGATGGCTTGTTCAAAAGCGACTTTGCCACCAAATAGTTTTATGATTTTAGTTGGTTTCCCTATGCTGTTGAATGGAGGAATCTCCAAAATATTTGCCTTTTCAAAGTCAAGAATACCATTCTCCGCATATTTGTCAAGAAGAGCCTCCAATACTTCACGAGCCTTGCCTTCGTACTTTCCGAAGTAGTTACGTTTCTTTACATTGTTAGCCCTTTCTTTCCTCGTCAATGGTGGTTGGTCAAATGCAACGTGACATATCACATCGAAGATATCGGCATCTTTCAATGCCGGATTTGCTTCACGTACTGCGTCTATCAAGATGGCATATTCCTTTAACTCATCCATAACCGCCTGTTTGCGTTCTGCTTCAGTCCACGTTTGTACGAAATCATCCAAACTTTGATAGTGTCGCAACAGTTGCTTTCTCGCAAAGGACTGAACGCTTTCCGTTCTCATGGTTTTGCCATCCTCTCCCAAAACAGATACTATCTCATGAGCAATACGAATATCCTTTCCATTGATAAGATACTTTTCACGAGGTTCGTGAGCTGTTGGAGGATTTGAGGGAACAGGCGGATATGGCTTCGGCTTTTTTTCACCGCCTTTGGGTGGTTCAGGGTCGCCGTCAAATGACGGGTCTTTGAATTTTGCGGTAGCATTGCGGAAGTCGAGGATTTCCAGATGCCACTTGCCTTTGTCTTTTCTAAGTCGTGTACCACGCCCGATGATTTGCTTAAATTCCGTCATAGAGCCAATTTCTTTATCAATGACGATTAAGCCACAAGTTTTGCAGTCCACTCCTGTAGATAGAAGTTCGGAGGTAGTAACAATTACCGGATAAGGTTCGTCAACACTGATAAAGTTGTCTAACTGCTTCTTCCCCTCTTTGTCCTCTCCGACAATGCGTGTTACGTAGTAAGGAGATTTTTTACATAAATCGCTATTCATGTTGATAAGCAGTGTTCGCATTTCGGCGGCTTCCTCAATATCTGAACAGAACACGATTGTCTTTGTCATACGACCGATGTCGTATAACATTTGGGTAATCCTGTGTGCTACTACTTTACGCCTTAACTTAATGGCAAGGTCACGACCTATATTCTGTCTTTGATATAATTTCTGTTCAATCTCCTTTCCTAACAAATCTATTTCACCTTCATCGGGAGTCCAGCCCTGCAAATCAACGTTGATGAAGTCGGCAGTAACCCGATATGGAGCCAAGAAACCATCTTGGATTCCTTGAAGAAGGGAATAGGTATATACCGGCTCTCCGAAATAATCCAAGTTGTTTGCTCCTTCATCAGCTTTCGGGGTAGCAGTCATACCGATTTGGGTAGCCGAGCTGAAATACTCCAATACTTTGCGCCATGCAGAATCGTCCTTTGCGCTACCACGATGGCACTCGTCAACGATAATCAAATCAAAGAAGTTTGGCTGCACCTCCAAAAACGGATCTGGCTTGCCCTCTTTTCCAACCAGTTGGTGGTATAACGCCATATATACCTCGTATGAGGAGTCAATTTTCTCTTCGCCTTCCCCAACAGAAGTTATCTTAGTCATAAACTTCTTGAAAGGTTTGAAGTCTTGCACCATTGTTTGGTCAATGAGGATATTTCGGTCTGCAAGATAAAGAATCTTTTTCTTTGCTCCGCTTTTATGGAGACGATGGATAATCTGGAAAGCAGTGAAAGTCTTACCAGTACCGGTAGCCATTACGACAAGTACACGCTGTTGTCCTCTTGCAATGGCTTCCACTGTACGGTCAACCGCTATACGTTGGTAATATCTTGGCTCATGGCTATGGGCATCATAATAAAACGGTGTTTCTATTATGTTAAGTTCATCCGATGTATAGTTCTTGGATGCAAGATAACGATTGTATAATTCCTCTTCTGTCGGGAAATTCTCTAATTTGATTTCGGTTTCTTTCCCTGTGATAAAGTCATGTTCCAAGAAAGCATCACCATTACTGGAGTACGCAAATTTCAAGTCAAGGATTTGGGCATAATCCATAGCTTGTTGAATACCACCCCCAACGGCATGTTTGTTATCTTTAGCTTCTACCACTGCAATGGGCTTACCATTATGGTATAATAGATAATCAGCCTTTTTGCCCTCTGCTACTGAATGTTGGTTGCCAACAACAAGTACTCGACCATCCGTGAAAT
>ERZ773104.4119-NODE-4119-length-12727-cov-3.594302_pt1 | contig 12727 bp, 10 predicted proteins | sample MGYA00511920_ERZ773104 | MGnify/ENA primary metagenome ERZ773104 (study PRJEB29015, sample SAMEA2737857) | human gut metagenome | biome: human gut; feature: human-associated habitat; material: faeces | place: China | collected 2012 ...
CTCCAACTGCTATTGTCATAACAGAATCATCTGTAAAGCTACAGCCTTTACTAAACAAATCAAACTTTTTTGTAATTAACTAAAATTAGTCAATTCTTACCCGTTTTTTATTTTTCAAAAAAGCCTCCTTTTTCCTTATAAAACAGTTGCTTTTTCTCTAAACTATAGTATAATAAACCTTGTCGTGTGTATAGAAATACTAAACTCTAGGTTTATTTTTATTTTTACAAACAATTTACAGAAAGGAGCTATTTATGAACATCGGACAGAAAGTAAGGGAGCTCCGTATTGCGAAAAATCTTACCCAGGAAGAACTTGCAGACCGGAGTGAGCTTTCGAAGGGATTCATTTCCCAGCTGGAACGGGATCTTACTTCTCCTTCTATCGCCACACTGGTTGATATTCTGCAGTGTCTCGGCACCAATCTGAATGAATTTTTCAGCGATGACGAGGAAGAACAGGTTGTCTTCGGTGATGAGGATTATTTTGAAAAAAAGGATACTGATCTGAAGAATACGATTGAATGGATCATTCCGAATGCCCAGCGCAATATGATGGAACCGATCCGTCTTACCCTGGCTCCGGGCGGTGCAACCTACCCGGATCTTCCACACGAAGGTGAGGAATTCGGATACGTGCTTCAGGGTTCCGTCAAAATCCACGTAGGCAATAAGGTCTACAAAGCTAAAAAGGGAGAATCCTTTTATTTTACTCCCCACGCAAAGCATTATATAGAAGCATCGTCTTCTTCCGGGGCACGCCTGATCTGGGTCAGCACTCCCCCAAGTTTTTAAGTACACAGGAGGATTATACATATGCCAAACAAACTGATTGACATTGTTGGTGTTTCCAAATCATATGGAGACAATCTGGTTCTGGACGACCTGAACCTTTATATCAGAGAAAATGAATTTCTCACACTTTTAGGACCTAGCGGCTGCGGAAAGACAACGCTTCTGCGTATCCTCGGCGGATTCGAAAATCCGGACTCCGGAAAAGTAATTTTCGATGGAAAGGACATTACATCCCTTGCACCGAATAAACGACAGCTCAACACTGTTTTCCAGAAATATGCGCTTTTCACCCATATGACCATTGCTGAAAATATTGCTTTTGGTCTAAAGATCAAAGGGAAATCAAAATCTTACATCGATGATAAGATTCATTATGCATTAAAACTGGTCAATCTGGAAGGTTACCAGAACCGTTATCCGGATTCTTTAAGTGGGGGGCAGCAGCAGCGTATTGCCATCGCCCGCGCCATTGTAAATGAACCAAAAGTTCTTCTTCTGGATGAACCTCTCGGTGCCCTGGATTTAAAGCTCCGCCAGGACATGCAGTATGAACTGATCCGTTTAAAAAATGAGCTGGGAATTACATTTATCTACGTTACCCACGATCAGGAAGAAGCCCTCACCATGTCTGACACGATTGTTGTCATGAATCAGGGATACATCCAGCAGATCGGTACACCGGAAGATATCTACAACGAGCCGGAAAATGCTTTCGTAGCCGACTTCATTGGCGATAGCAACATTTTCAATGCCATCATGGTACGCGATAAGCTGGTCAATATTGTCGGTGCCGAATTCCCGTGTGTGGATACCGGATTCGGAACCAACAAACCGGTCGATGCGGTCATCCGTCCGGAGGACATCGATCTTGTAAAACCAGAAGAAGGCACATTAAAGGGTGTCGTTACCCATCTGATTTTCAAAGGAGTCCACTATGAAATGGAAGTCCTTGCCAACAACTATGAATGGCTGGTACACAGCACCGATATGTTCCCGGTTGGCACTGAGGTTGGAATCCATGTTGACCCGTTTGATATTCAGATCATGAAAAAACCGGAATCTGAAGATGAGGAGGCTGCAGGAATTGAAGAATAGCAAACGTCTCCTGGCAGGGCCATACCTTTTCTGGGCAGTTTCTTTCATTATCATTCCTCTGGTCATGATCTTCTATTATGGTCTGACTGACAATGACGGAAAATTCACCTGGATGAACCTTGCCAAAATCACAACACCTGAGAATATAAAGGCTCTGGGGCTTGCACTTCTGCTTGCATTTGTCAGCACAGTGATCTGCCTGATCCTTGCCTATCCTCTGGCAATGATCCTCGCCGGAAGAAATGTAAACCAGTCCAGCTTCGTAGTACTTGTTTTCATCCTTCCGATGTGGATGAACTTTCTGCTCAGAACTCTTGCATGGCAGAACCTCCTGGAGAAAAACGGTGTCATCAACTCCGTTCTCCATTTCTTCGGGCTGCCTTCATGGAACATTATCAACACACCGACAGCGATCATCCTCGGTATGGTCTACAACTTCCTGCCGTTCATGGTGCTGCCGATTTACAATGTACTTGTAAAGATTGACAAAGATGTTATTTCCGCAGCCAGAGATCTCGGTGCCGGAAATATCCAGACATTTACCAAGATCATCCTTCCGCTTAGTGTTCCGGGTATCATCAGTGGAATCACTATGGTATTTGTACCTGCACTTACAACCTTCGTCATTTCCAACCTCCTCGGTGGAAGCAAGATCCTTCTGATCGGAAATGTCATCGAACAGGAATTCCAGCAGGGAAGCAACTGGCATGTAGGAAGTGGACTTTCACTTGTCCTGATGATCTTCATCATTGCAAGTATGGCTCTGATCGCCAAATACGATAAAGACGGGGAGGGCACAGCATTCTAATGAAAAAGAAATTACAGAATTTATATTTACTGCTGATCGTGATCTTCCTCTATGCTCCGATCATGACACTGATGGTTCTGTCCTTTAACAGTTCCAGAACCCGTGCCAAATGGGGCGGATTTACCGGAAAATGGTATGTATCCCTTTTCCAGGATGAAGCGATCATGAGCACCTTATACAACACCCTGATCATCGCACTTCTTTCTGCGCTGATTGCAACCGTGATCGGAACTTTGGCTTCCATTGGAATCCAGAGTATGAACCGCAAATTCCGTACCTTTATGCTGGGTGTCACCAACATTCCGATGCTGAACGCAGATATTGTGACTGGTGTATCTATGATGCTGCTGTTCATCGCATTCCGTATGACCATGGGATTTACGACAATCCTGATCGCACATATTACCTTTAATATCCCATACGTCATTTTAAGCGTCATGCCAAAACTAAAGCAGACCAACCGGCGGACCTATGAAGCCGCACTGGATCTGGGTGCCTCCCCGATCTACGCTTTTTTCAAAGTCGTATTTCCGGATATCCTTCCAGGAATTCTTTCCGGTTTCCTGCTTGCATTTACCATGTCGTTGGATGATTTTGTGATCACCCACTTTACCAAAGGACCTGGAATCGATACCCTGTCCACCAAAATTTACAGTGAAGTACGAAAAGGAATCCGTCCGGAAATTTACGCACTCTCAACGATCATGTTTGTAACGGTGCTCTTCCTTCTCTTCCTGGTCAATTTAAAACCGGAAAAAGAAGTTCACGAAAAAGGCGGCACGATCCGCAAGCCATCCCGTGCACGCCACACGATGCGTCTTATCGTAACACGTGTCGTACCGGCACTGCTCGTGATCGTTATTACAGCAGGAGGATTTTTCTACAATTCAAAGACAAAGATTTCCGGCGCCGAAAAGGTAATTGTCTACAACTGGGGCGAATATCTGGACCCGGATGTCCTGGATATCTTTGAAGAAGAAACCGGTATCCAGGTAGTTTATGAAGAATACGAAACCAATGAGATCATGTACCCGAAGGTGCAGTCCGGCGCCATTTCCTACGATGTGGTCTGCCCTTCTGACTATATGATCCAGCGTATGATCGAGAACGATCTTCTTGACGAGATCAACGGGGATAATATTCCGAATATCAAAAATATTGGACAGACTTACATGGATCAGTCCAAAGCATTTGATCCGGAAAATAAATACTCTGTTCCTTATTGCTGGGGAACTGTCGGGATCCTTTACAACAAAACCATGGTAGACGAACCAATTGATTCCTGGTCTGTTCTCTGGGATCCAAAGTACAAGGACAGCATTCTGATGCAGGACAGCGTCCGCGATGCATTCGGTGTTACCTTAAAATATCTTGGATATTCCCTGAACTCAACCGACCTGGACGAGCTGAACGAAGCGAAGAATCTTCTGATCAAACAGAAACCACTGGTTCAGGCATACGTCGTTGACCAGGTGCGTGACAAGATGATCGGAAACGAAGCAGCCATCGGTGTTATTTACTCCGGTGAAGCCATTTACACACAGAAAGAAAATCCAAACCTGGAATACGTGATCCCGAAAGAAGGATCCAATATCTGGATCGACTCCTGGGTAATTCCGAAGAATGCAGAGCATAAGGAAAATGCAGAAAAGTTCATCAACTTCCTCTGCCGTCCGGACATCGCACTGAAGAACTTTGAGTACATCACCTACTCGACTCCAAATGAAGCAGCACGGGAACTGATTGAAGACGAGTCCATCCGCAACAGCAAGATTGCATTCCCGGATGCAAGCGAGCTCTCCGGATGTGAGACCTTCAAATTCCTTGGAGATAAAAACGATGCTGTCTACAATGAATTATGGCGGGAAGTGAAATCAAAGTAATGTGGGAAAGAATTCTGAATTATACAATAACCGAACAGAAAACTTCCAATATCCATGAGTTTTTAAAAGCTCATGGATATTCTTCTTCTCTGATCCGGGCAATCAAAGAAGATACGGAAGGAATCCGTCTGAACGGGGAACCGGTACTGGCACGCACCCTTCTTACTCCCGGCGACCAGCTTGCCATCCGGATTACCGAAACAAAATTCTCCGAAAATATTGTTCCGTCAGATCTGCCTCTTTCGATCGTATATGAAGATCCGGACCTGCTGGTCATCAATAAACCTGCCGGAATGCCAATTCACCCTTCCCAGGGAAATTATGACAACACACTTGCCAATGCCTGTGCATGGTATTTCAAAGAGAAAGGCGAGCCTTTTGTCTACCGCTGCATTAACCGGCTTGACCGGGACACCACCGGTCTTCTGATCATTGCCCGGCATCTTTACAGTGCCTCTCTCCTCTCTGCCATGATGGCACGCCGGGAAATCCACCGGGAATATCTGGCACTTGCCACGGGAATCGTCCCGGAAGACGGAATCATCACTGCTCCAATTGCCAGAAAAGAGGGTTCTACCATCGAGCGCATGGTCGATTTTAAACATGGTGAATATGCCTGCACCCATTACCGCAGGATTTCCATCACAAATACAGATCCGGTCTACTCTCTGGTTGCTTTAAAGCTGGATACCGGACGCACTCATCAGATCCGGGTGCATATGAATTACATCGGTCATCCGCTTCCGGGAGATTTTCTCTATAATCCGGATTACAGCCATATCAGCCGTCAGGCACTGCACTCACATCATCTGCGTTTCCGGCATCCAATCACAGGAGAAGAAATGCATTTCACAGCGCCTGTGCCTGAAGATATGTTACTCTGATAAATATATTTAAGTGATCCCCTTCCCCGGCACATAATACTCTTTTTATGGAAGAATTTTCCATATGTATTTTCCGGTCAAACAGAAGAAGAGCTCCTGAGAGAACAAAGATATTCATTCTCCCAGAAGCTCTTCTTCTGTTTATTTCTGACGACGGATCACACTAAAAAAACAGCGGAACGGATTCAAACTGCCTCTATAATCTATATCGCTCTCTTACCATGTGACCAGCTTCAACATTCTACAAATCGAAACATCCGCCTCCAATAAATTCCCTCAAAATCGAATTCTGCGGAACATACTCACTTCCGATCCCCACAAAATAATCCAGGAATTTGAGCAGTCTCTTCGCTTCCTGATATTCGGCGCAGTCCTTCTCAATTCCGAACAGGATCGGTTCTGCATAAGCTTTCAGAACTGCCAGCTCATAAAGAAGAGCTGAATTGAACATCACATCCGCGTCTTCCTGATACGGGAAAATATTGTTCTCTTCCCCTCTTCGCACCGACTGCCACATAGCGATCGTCTGCTTTGCCGAAGTACCTCTGGTTCTCGCATCACGCACCATCCGGCGGATCAGACGTCCATCTGTTGATGCGATCCGGTTATGCTCATCGATATTCAGCTGGGTCAGTGCACTGATATAGATCTTGAATTTATTTTCTTTTGGCAGATCATGGGTCAACGCATCATTCAGACAATGAATGCCTTCGATCACCAGAATATCCTGCTCACCAAGCTGCATATAATGTCCGTTATATTCCCGTTTTCCGGTCTTGAAATTGAACGTCGGAAGCTCAATCCGTTCTCCTGCAAGCAGCTTTTTCAGATCGTGATTAAAAAGTTCCACATCCAGTGCTTCCAAACACTCATAATTCGGCTTTCCTTCTGCGTCCAGCGGTGTATCCACACGGTTCTTAAAGTAATCATCCACCGAAATCGGATGCGGGACCAGACCGCTTACCCGGAGCTGGATGGAAAGCCGTCTGGAAAATGTAGTCTTTCCTGACGAAGAAGGACCGGCGATCAAGACAAACTTTTTCTGCGGATTTCCTGCAATCTGCTCTGCGATCTGCGCAATCTTCTTCTCCTGCATTGCCTCCTGTACCAGAAGCAGTTCCTTTGGATTGGCGCTGCCGCCTGTCACATAATCATTCAGTGCCCCTACCGTTTCAATTCCAAGCATATCACCGCCACGCGTAGATTCCTTTAGCACATGGAACAGCTTATTCTGAGGCTGAAACGGAGGTATCTTTTCCGGTTCAGCTGCCTCCGGCATCTGCACTACAAATCCCTCATCATATAAATATAATTTAAAATATTTCAGATAGCCGGTTGATGGAACCATATAGCCGTAATAGTAGTCCTCAAATTCATTGATACTGTAAATATTGACTGTAGACACTCTGCGATACCGGAACAAACGCTCTTTATCCTTCATACCGTACTTGCGGAACATTTCAACCGCTTCATCGGTATGAACCGATCTCTTCCGGATTGAAAGATCCATATCTGCCATTTCATGCATCCGTTCTTCAATCCTTGCAAGCAGTTCCTGATCCAGCTTCTGATCTCCTTTTATTGTACAATAATACCCTTTATCTACAGAAAAATGGATTCTCACCTGTTCTATCTTATCGTGTCCGATTGTATCATATACTGCCTTCACCAGCAGAAAACTTACACCACGGCGATAGGTAAGATTTCCAATTGTCTCGCCTGTCGTCACAAAATGGAGCGTACAGTCCTTTTTCAGCTTCTTTCCAAGCTCCTGAAGCTTTCCATTTACATATACAAGAACAATATCATGTGGGTATCTTTCCTGATATTCCCCGGCAATCTGCAGATATGTGGTTCCTGCCGGAAAACTTCTCTCTTCCCCGTCAATCTGTACTTTGTACATCTGCTGTTCCATATTTACCGCCTTCTTTCTGCCTTACGGCGCTTTGACAAATCTGTCTGTTTTCTCCCCGCTCCCAAACACCTTACGTCAAAACCCAGAATGGCTGCCGGATCTTTGCTGTCCGGATCTCTGCCTCTGGAAATTTCTCCCGGCAAAAATGTTCCATATCTGCAATAAAGATATGCTCCACGCCATAGTGTCCGGCATCAATTACTGCCATTTTTTGCGCAACCGCATCAATCCCCTCATGGTGATCAATGTCACCTGTCACCAGTACATCCACACCTTTTTCCAAAGATACGGAAATTGCGCTCTTCCCGGAGCCCGGAAAAACACCAAGGCGATGTACCTGCATATCCGGCTCTCCAAAAATTTTCACATTCGGAAGATCAAATGCTTTTTTTACCATTTCCGCACAGGATTTTAAATCCATCGGCTGTGCCAGATCAGCAACTCTTCCGATTCCAACCGGAACTTCGCCGGATTCTGAATGCATGCTTCCCGTCACTTCCAGAACCTCCGGTTCACTCAGTTCAAGTACCTTCCCAGCAAGCTCTGCCATTCCCATCACATCATAATTGGTATGCATCGCATAGTAAGAAATGTCATCCCGGATCAACTTCAGTACTCTTCTGCCAATAAAATCCTCGTCATTGATCTTTTTCATTGCTTTAAAGATCATCGGATGATGTGTGATCAGCATATCCGCGCCCCAGTCTGCTGCTTCTTCGATCACTTCATCCGTCGCATCCAGTGCAAGATAGATCCGCTTTACTTCTTTATCGCTTCTTCCGACCTGCAGTCCTACATTATCCCACTCCATAGCATAGTGCTTTGGAAAACGTGCTTCTATTTCTTTTATAATTTCTCTGCAAATCATCATTTTCCTCCTAAAAATACCGGTCAAGCAGGTCTTCTGCTCTCTTTATCATATGCAGAACCTCTGCACTTCTCTCCTTCGTGCGTTCACTCTCCTGCACCCGAAGCTTTTCATACACGCCCTGATTCACAGACAGTTCCTTTTTCAGATATTCTCCCATCACCGGGTGACCCTTCTCTAATAAATATTTTCCATATTCAATCTCTTCTTCTGCTGCCGGAACACCTTCCGCATAAAGACCTTTCTGCTCTGTCGGGATCACCTTCATCATCGGATAGTATTTGCCATCCTCTTCCACCATGTCCTCTGCAACAATACGAAATCTATGTTCTTCCAGATAACGGCGGACTTTCGCAAGCTCTGACTGCGGCTGCAGGACCAGTTCCTTTAAGCTTCTGGTTTTTGCCGGATCCTCATTCAAAATGTGTATGACAAGACCGCCGCCCATTCCGGCGGCGATCATTGTGTCAGCTTCTTCCATTTTCAAATTCACCAGACCATCAGAAAGACGGGTAACGATCTTCCCATCCAGTCCATGTTCAAGGATATGTGTATCCGCTCTCTCTAATGGTCCTTTGTTAATATCCATGGCAATTGCGGATGGAACCAGCCCGTTCTGTGTCAGATAGATTGGGATGTAAGCGTGATCTGTTCCCACATCCGCAAGACGCATTCCCGGTGTGACAAGATCCGCCACTGCCTGTAATCTTTTTGATAATTCAGCCATCTTCTTAATCCAAATAATCTCTTAATTTTCTGCTGCGGCTTGGATGACGAAGCTTGCGGAGTGCTTTTGCTTCAATCTGACGGATACGCTCACGGGTGACATCGAACTCTTTTCCGACCTCTTCCAGTGTACGTGCTCTTCCATCACTCATACCAAAACGCAGGCGGAGAACCTTCTGCTCTCTCTCTGTCAGTGTACTTAAAACTTCATCCAGCTGTTCTTTCAGAAGTGTCTGCGCTGCTGCTTCTGCCGGAACAGGTACATTGTCATCCTGGATAAAGTCGCCCAGGTGGCTGTCCTCTTCCTCACCGATCGGAGTCTCAAGAGAAACCGGTTCCTGGGAAATCTTTAAGATTTCACGCACACGGTCTACCGGCATGTCCAACTCTGCAGCGATCTCTTCCGGCGTAGGTTCACGTCCAAGCTCCTGCAGTAACTGTCTGGATACACGGATCAGTTTGTTGATCGTCTCTACCATATGAACCGGTATACGGATGGTTCTCGCCTGGTCAGCAATCGCACGTGTGATTGCCTGACGGATCCACCATGTTGCATAGGTACTGAACTTAAATCCCTTCTGATAATCAAACTTCTCTACCGCTTTGATAAGTCCAAGGTTTCCTTCCTGTATAAGATCCAGAAACAGCATACCACGTCCCACGTAACGCTTTGCAATGCTGACTACCAGTCGCAGGTTGGCTTCTGCAAGACGCTTTTTCGCTTCTTCATCACCATCTGCCATTCTCTTTGCCAGCTCAATCTCTTCTTCTGCTGAAAGAAGCGGAACCTTACCGATCTCCTTCAGATACATACGGACCGGATCTTCGATGCTGATTCCGTCCGGAACAGACAGGTCGATCTTCTCCATATCCACTTCGTCTTCATCCGAAAGCATGATCTCCAGATCATCATCATCCACATTGGAGTCATCATTCATCTGAAGCACATCGATCCCATTGGCCTCCAGGTACTCAAATACCTTGTCCATCTGTGTCGGTTCCAGCTCCATATCCCGGAATGCATCATTGATTTCCTGAATTTCAAGAATGTTCTTCTTTTTCTTCGCAAGGGCAACCAGATTTTTTAATTTTTCCTGAAACTTTACTACGTTCTCTTCCATGTAGTGTCCTTCCTCTCATCGCTTGTTTATATTCTATCCCTAATTAATGGAAATATGCAGTTTATGAAGGTCCTGCACTGCCTTCTTCGCATTCATAAGCCTTTGCAGCCCCTGAATGTCTGTCGGATCCAGATTCCGGGTTGCGGTTTCGATACTGTACTCCTTTACCCGGAGAATCGTCTCCTTGATCGCTTTTTCCTGCTCTCCCGCAGTCGTCAGCTCTTTGATTCTCGTATTGAAAAGTGCTGCCACCGCGCGGTGTTCCTCTTCCTCTGTAAAATAATTCATGATCTGCGCAGGATTCAGTTCTCCTTTTGCATGCTGTTCATACAGAAGTTCAGCAACTTTCCGGTACAGCTCCACCGTAAAATCCTCCGGCGTAACATAACGGCTTACCTGATCAAACAGCTCTTCCCTGTCGATCAGCCAGGTAAGCAGAATCTTCTGTGACCGGATATGACCATCCTCTTTTGGCGTTTCCTGGCGGATCGTCTGTCTCGGCTTTGTGGCCGGAGCTGCCATTCCGCTCTGGACTGCTACCTTGACAACCAGCTTCTTAAGTTCTTCGTAGCCGACGTGATAAGTCTTTGCCACCGCTTCTATGTAATTATCACGTTCAATTTCTTCTTCAAAACGTGCCAGCCTTCTCGCCGCCTCTCTGAGGAATTCCGTCTTTCCTTCCGGTGCATTCAGGTCATAACCTTTTCCCAGCATCTCAAGACCGAACATAAAGCTGTTCCTTGCTTTCCTGATCCGCTCTTCAAATGCCTCAGCTCCAAGATTCTTGATGAATTCATCCGGATCCTTGTACGGTTCCATCCGGATCACGCGGGTCGTCACACCGGCCTCCCGAAGGATCGGAGCTGCCCGGAGCGCCGCTTTAGTTCCGGCTTCATCACTGTCATAGGTCAGATAGACTTCATTCACATACCGTTTGATCAATGCTGCATGTCCTGCTGTAAGTGCAGTTCCAAGTGATGCAACTGCATTGGTAAATCCCGCCTGATGAAGCGAAATTACATCCATATAGCCTTCACATACAATAAAATACGGCTTTCTTGATGTTCTCGCCCGGTGAAGTCCGTACAGATTCCGGCTCTTATCAAAGATCAGAGTCTCCGGTGAGTTCAGGTACTTTGGCTTCCCGTCGCCCATCACACGCCCGCCGAATCCGATCACACGGTTATTCACATCCATAATCGGAAACATGACACGGTTCCAGAATTTGTCGTAAACTCCGTGCTTTTCATCGACATTTACCAGACCGGCTTTGATGATCATCTCTTCACTATAACCCTTCATCTTCAGGTATCGAAACAGATCATCACTGTATTTGCTGGAATATCCAAGTCCAAATGCGGTGATCGTCTCCTGGCTCAACTGACGGTTCTGCAGGTATTCTCTTGCCTGCCTTCCGCCCTCCGTCTTCAGCTGCGCATAATAATACTTGGCCGCCAGCTTGTTCATCTCAAGCAGCGCACTTCTCGTATCTGCTCTTTCTTTCGCTTCTTTTGAATATTCCTCTTGCGGAAGCTCCACACCGGCACGCTGTGCCAGAAACTTGAGTGCTTCTACAAAAGAATAATTCTCATACTCCATAATGAAGGTAAATACATTTCCTCCCGCTCCGCAGCCAAAGCAGTAATACATCTGCTTATCCCTGCTCACAGAAAAAGAAGGAGATTTCTCACTGTGAAACGGGCAAAGTCCGAAATACGAACTCCCCTGCTTCTTCAGCTTCACATATCCGGAAATCACATCTACGATATCATTTTTCGATCTTACTTCTTCTATAATCTCATCTGAATAATACATTATGTCCTACACCTTCCTGGCAGGGTTCACGCACCTTGCGCAACCCCTACATAATATATATTCGACAAAACTTTTTTATTTCCTTTAAAATTTCCAAGATTGTGGAATAAAAATTTCTTCAAACTTTTTTACGGCAAAATTATCCGTCATTCCTGCTATGTAATCACACACTGCGATCTCCGGCATTTCCCCCTTCTGCAGCTGTTTCAGATACTGCTCCGGCATCTTTTCCATGTGCGTTTCATAATAAGAATACAGATCTTCGACCATTCGGATTGCTTTGTCCTCTTCGCCCTTTGCAAGTGGATTCTCATAAACATGGGTAAACATATATGCCCGCAGCTCCATCAATGCTTCACGGACTTCCTCTGACATGCAGATCTTCGGTTTGTCCATGCTGTTTACGATCACATCATGGGTAAGTGTGTTCAAACGCTCTCTTTTACTGTTGCCCAGAACTTTTCGCAGCTCTTTGGGCAGTTCCTCTTCATTCATGATCCCCGCCCTTACTGCGTCATCAATATCATGGTTCACATAAGCAATCTTATCAGACAGTCTGACGATCTGCCCTTCCAGTGTCGCAGGCATTCCCGCACTTTTGTGGTTTCGGATTCCATCGATCACTTCCCAGGTCAGGTTCAGTCCCTCCCCCTGTTTCTCCAACACCTCTACTACACGGACACTTTGTTCATTGTGTTTAAATCCACACGGACACACATTATTCAGAGCTCTCTCTCCTGCATGTCCAAACGGAGTATGCCCAAGATCATGCCCCAGTGCAATTGCCTCCACCAGATCCTCGTTCAGCTTCAGAGCCT
>ERZ773104.4120-NODE-4120-length-12716-cov-24.779796_pt1 | contig 12716 bp, 11 predicted proteins | sample MGYA00511920_ERZ773104 | MGnify/ENA primary metagenome ERZ773104 (study PRJEB29015, sample SAMEA2737857) | human gut metagenome | biome: human gut; feature: human-associated habitat; material: faeces | place: China | collected 2012 ...
CTATCGGATGATGGATTATCTTATGATAAGTTTGTGGATATTATATTGATTATATATAATAGTGGAAGGAAATTTACCAATATTTTTACCAATTTTGCAGAAAAAAGTATGACAAGACATACCAATATATGCCAGATTATATGTACTTGTAATCTGCTACGTGGCATACTAACGTAAATGAAATTAGTGTATTAATAGGCATTTGCAAAGATATGCAAAGTTATACAAAAATATGAAAGGATATTACAATTATGATTAAAGTACTTTTCATCTGCCACGGCAATATACGTGTATTCACTTGAAATGCCCGTAAAATCAAGACTTTCAGAAATTGATGGGGAAATTTATCCCTGTTTTGCCCCTAAATAGTAATGGAATTATAGGGCTACCCGATAGAATGAATTGAGGAGTATGGTTGCTTTGATTTATAGTTTCATTATAGCTAAAGTTGTATGATGTGGTTGAGAAAAGAATAGCATTTTGGTGGTAGAAAATTATTATTGCCAAGATGCTTTTTTTATAACAAAAAAATAAATATTAAAATTCTGTCCCACTATTGAAAAAAATGTCCCAATATGTTATATATAGTATGTAAAATGTTTTGTGAAAGAGGCTGATTTTTATGAAGAAAAAAAATGTATTAAATTTAATAAAATATTATGCAGAAAAAAATGATGCAGGTTTTAGGACAGAAGCATACGAAATAGCAAGGGATTTTGATAATACAGGGGATTATCAGCTTGCAGAGTATATTATGTCACTTTTATCAAATGCTAATACTTTTGTTCCTCAGATGTCTGAAAATAGATCAGCCTTCTTTGAAAAGGTAGATTCTGCTGAAGATATGTTATTATTGCCGGATTGTATAACGCAAGATCTTCTTGGAGTTGTTAATGCAGTTGGAAGAAAGATGGGTATTAATAAGTTTTTGTTTCAAGGGAAACCGGGGACAGGAAAAACTGAGGCAGTAAAACAGTTAGCAAGAATTCTAAATAGAGAAATCTTTATGGTTGATTTTTCTGCAATTGTTGATAGTAAATTGGGTCAAACACAAAAGAACTTAACAGAGATGTTTAAAGAAATAGATTCATTTATTCATCCAGAAAAGGTTATTGTTTTATTTGATGAAATAGATGCATTGGCACTGGATAGGACTAATGCAAATGATTTAAGGGAAATGGGAAGAGTTACTTCAGCACTGCTTAAGTGCTTGGATAGAATGAATGAAAATGTAGTATTAGTGGCAACGACAAATTTGTTCAGTATGTTTGATAAGGCGTTAAGTAGGAGATTTGATTCGATAATTGATTTTAACCGGTATACAGAAGAAGATTTGATGGATATAGCTGAAAAAATGCTTAATTCTTATTTGGATAAGATGAAGCTGGGAAATAGAGATATTAGACTTTTCAGGAAGATAATGAGATTATCAAATTCAATGATATACCCAGGTGAATTAAAGAATCTCTTAAAAACAGCAATTGCGTTTAGTGATGTAAATGATGGAATGGATTATTTTAGAAGAATATATTATTCAGTATGTGGGGAAAAACCAGAGAATTTGTTAAAACTTCAAGAACAAGGATTTACAGTTAGGGAAATAGAAATTCTAACGAGTAAGTCTAAAAGCAGTGTATCAAGAGAACTGAAGGCGGGGGTTAATAAATGAATGGATTATTGCAGTTAAAAGGAATATTTGAAAAACGTGGAAATCAAAGTATGGGACCGATAGGTTTGCCAGCAAATAAGAAAGTGACATCGGAACATATAGAAGAATTGACTAGACAGCTTTTTAAAATAAAAGAGTATTGGGCTGATAAGGACGATATAGCTGGACTGATTGTCAGTGTTCATTATATTCGCGTTGTGGCAAAAAGTAATCGATTGAAGATATTACTTGCAGATGTTGGGAAGAAGCCAGTGGATTCGATTAGAGGTGCAAAGTTTGTCACAGGAAGAAATAGTCAAGGCAAGACAACTCACAAGCATGTATTTACACATTATGTACAGGTATCAGCTATTGATAAAACCATTAATAATTTGTGTATAGTAAAGGAAATAGTAGATGCAGATTATGATGGTTGTATAACAACTGAAGATATTGAAAAGCTTGGAAAAGAAAAGAAGTACCTACATTCTGAAAAAATTGCTAAAACAAATTTTGTAAATGTAATAGTTGATTGCTATTTTGTTGAAAAATTTGATGTAGATGAGGCTAAAGAATCGATTACGGAAGAATCTATTATAACTATCTACAAAACAGATATAGAAACTAGAGAGTTATTGTCAAGATTTGGAATTGATGTTTCAGAAAACAAGATTATTGGTGGTACAACGGTATTGTTGACAGCACCACAGGCAAGACAGTTATATAATAAAGCACCGTATCTTATTGCGATGAGTATTACAGATTTTTCAAAGATCAGTATAGAGGATGATTTATTTGAAGATGTTGAGTTCGAGGAAGATGATGGTATTATTCCGCTTCCGGGAAACGAACCAACGGTGGGGGTAATTGATACTCAGTTTAATGAAAAAGTATATTTTAATAAGTGGGTAGAGTATGTACCTATGTTGCCGGTCGAAATATTAGAACCGGAAGATTATAAACATGGAACAGCAGTATCATCAATTATTGTAGATGGTCCAAGAGGAAATAAAAGATTAGATGATGGATGTGGTCGATTCCGTGTTAGACATTTTGGTGTATCAAAACAAATTGGATTTAGTTCATTTGCTATTTTAAGAGAGATTAGGTCTATAGTTGCAAATAATCAGGATATCAAGGTATGGAATCTTTCTTTAGGTTCGAAGACGGAAATAAGAGAAAATTATATATCTCCTGAGGCTGCAGAATTGGATCGTATTCAAAGCGAATATGATGTTATATTTGTAATATCAGGAACCAATACTCCAGATGGGATGAAACATCCAGATATGAAGGTAGGTGTGCCTGCAGATTCATTAAATTCATTAGTTGTGAATTCTGTTGATATGTCTGGAAAATCAGCATCTTATTCTAGACGGGGGCCAGTTCTTTCTTTTTTTCACAAACCAGATATATGTTATTATGGTGGTGATGGAACAAAAGCTGAAGAAAAAATTGCAGTATGTGCAGATGAATTGGGTGCAATATATTTATCTGGTACATCGTTTGCTGCTCCGTGGATTACAAGAAAGTTAGCGTATTTGATTTATATTATGGGTCTAAGTAAAGAAGTAGCGAAGGCACTTATTATTGATTCAGCTGCAAAATGGGGACCTAGTGGAAATGTTTCAGACACAATGGGATATGGAGTTGTTCCTAAGCACATAGAAGATATTTTAAATACATCCGACGATGAAATAAAATTCATAATTACTGGTACAACAGAAGATTACGAAACATATAACTATACACTACCGGTTCCTGTAGTGAATGGAAAACATCCATATTATGCTAAAGCTGTATTGTGTTATTTTCCACATTGTGACCGAAATCAGGGAGTGGATTATACAGGAACTGAGATGGATATACATTTTGGTCGTGTGATTACGGAAAAGAAAGATGGAACCATTAAAACAAAGATAAAGTCTATTGATGATAATAAGCAGACCGAGGAAGGTCAGGTCATGTATGAGGAAGATGCAAGAAATATATTTAGAAAATGGGATAATGTTAAGCGTATATGTGAGAAAATAAAAGATAGAAGAATTCCTAAAAAATCTTATGATGCAGGAATGTGGGGAATAGGAGTAATAACTAAAGAGCGAGTAACGTCAAAGAATAGAAGACCAATGTCATTTGGCCTTGTAATCACACTTAAAGAAATGTATGGAAAAAACAGAATAGATGATTTTGCTAAAATGTGTGAAGCTAGAGGTTGGCTGGTTAATCGGTTGGATGTGCAGAATCAGCTTGATATTTATGCAAGAGCAGAGGAAGAAATAGAGTTCGATTAGAAAAATTGCAGCGTAACAAGTATGATTGTAAAGCAGTAGTTTAACATGCTAATGCATTAGCTTACAATTTAGAAAGTCAAGATTTTTTGAGAAAGGAAGTGGTTAAATTGAAAGAAATAAAAAACGCTTTATGATTGTTGGCACAATCATAAAGTGTTGATATCGGATGTGGATCCGAATGTTTTGAACGCATTTATTATGCCATATCCGATGACCGAAATCAAGTAAAGTAGCAGCTTTTTAGATTTAAGTTAAGGAGGAGAATTATTATGTTATTAAAAGTCACAGAACAATCAAGTACGGGGTTGAATACTAAGTTTGTAAATGTTGAAAGTGGGAGAAGTGTTACACTTGAACATGCAATCAAGCAGATTGATAATGGTAATAAGAACTACAGTAATTATCAAACTGTGAGAAAACCTAACGGAACGGTGTATATTCGTTCAAAGGCTGATGGTAAAAGAAATAATAATATTGAATGATGGAGGCATGGCAAAATCAGGAATGAATCCAAAGACGCTGCAGTACCTCATGGGGCATTCGGATATATCAGTCACAATGAATGTGTACACGCATATCGGATTCGATGATGCTGAGGAAGAACTGAAACTAATGGAAGACTTCCTAAAGGCACAGACAGAGATTGAAAAGAAGAATGAGAAACCGATGTCGCAGAAGATGTTTAAGGTAATTTGATATGGAAGATAGGTAACGCTCTGGCTTAGGCTGGGGCGTTTTTTCTATGGAAAAGAAGTGGAAATGACGATATAATAATAAATAAAGGAAATGAGTCTTCGATGGAGGTGCAATTATGAAAATTAGAATTCCCGATATAAATGATAACGAAAGTTTCATTGAAGGTAAGCAGTCAATAGTTTTATTAGGAGCTAATGGAGCGGGAAAAACTAGAATGAGTGTGTGGATTGATGAAAATAACCCAGAATTAAATGTACATAGAATTTCAGCACAAAAATCGCTTGATATGCCAGAATATGTAAGCCCAACTGAACTAAAAAAGGCGGAGGATCGTTTTTTATATGGAACTACTGATGATAATAGAATATGGCTTGAAAAGGATGGAAAAAGACATAGTCGATGGGGAAATAATCCTGAAACTCATATGTTGAATGATTATCAGCCTCTCATGGAATTTTTGATGACAGAAAATTTTGAAAAAAGTATTGAATACCGAGAAAAACACAAGGAAGGTAATCAAGAATTTGATAATGAGACGAAATTGGAAAAGATAAAGAAAATATGGGAAAAGGTGATAACACACAGAAGATTACAAATTTCTGCTGGAAAGATTGAGGTTGAAAGTGTAGATGGTAATTCGGATAAATATAATGGTAATGCTATGAGTGATGGCGAAAGAGCAATTTTTCATTACATTGCTGAAGTAGTTTCAGCAAAAGATAATTCTTTAATTATTATAGATGAACCAGAAAATCATTTGCATAATTCAATATTAGAAAGACTTTGGAATGAGATAGAGGCTGAAAGACAGGATTGTGTATACTTATATATAACACATAATTTGGATTTTGCCAGAACTAGGAATAATACACAAATTGTTTGGATAAAAAATATGATTGATAAACAAAAGTGGGATTATGAATTATTAGATTCAAATGATTTTTCAGATGATTTATTACTTGAGATATTAGGTAATAGGCATGGAGTATTGTTTGTGGAAGGAACACCGGATAAAAGTATTGATCGAAAATTGTATTCTAGGTTATTCCCTAAATATAACATTATTCCCTTAGAGGGGTGTGCGTCAGTTATACAAGCTACAAAAGCATATAACAAATTGCCAATGTTACATTACAAGACAATAAAAGGAATTGTTGATAGAGATAGAAGAACTGAAGGTGAGATAAACTCGCTATTGCAGGATAAAATATATGTACCTTCTGTTGCGGAGATTGAAAATTTATTTTTGATTCCACAAGTTATTGAACTGGTTGCTAGAAAGCAAAGTATTGAGAATGTAGATGTTTTGTTAGAACAAACGAAAGAAAAAACAATAGAATTTTTGAAGTTACATTTAGAAGAACAAGCGTTGTTGTTTACAAAGAAAAGGTGTCAAAATACAATTAATAATGTTTGTAACCAATCAACACAAACAATTGATGATTATAAAACATCTTTAGATGAAATAGTAGATAAGGTAAAACCGCAAGAAGAGTACAGTAAGGCATATAAGCAATTACAGAAAATTGTAGATGATAAAGATTATCTTGCATCGCTTAGAGTGATAAATAATAAAGGCCTTTTGCCTTTTACAAATGTGTCAAATGCGTTTGGATGGAAAAAGCAAAATTATATTGATTATGTAATTAGGTTGCTTGGAATCCAAGATGGTACTTCAGAGGAGTTGTGTAATATATTTGGAAATTATGTTACATTGGGAGACTAAAAATGCCTTAGTAGTAAGAATCTTCGTTTTACTACCAATTTTACTACTAACAGGTAGTAACAACTTGCTCCATCTTGCCCTATTTTGCCAAGAGTGCAGCAAAAATACACATTTACAAATCCCCGAAATCCTTCGTAAAACAGGGCATTACGGGGCAAATCAAGGAGAAACAAAACTATGATAAAAATACAAGAAACGCCTGTGGCGATTCTTTTCATCTGCCACGGCAATATCTGCCGCTCACCGATGTCTGAATTTATTTTAAAAGACATGGTTGAGAAGCGTGGCATAAAAGATAAATTTGATATAGCATCGGCGGCGACATCGACCGAGGAGATATGGAATGGCAAAGGCAATTCTATATATCCGCCGGCACAGGCAGAACTAAAAAAACACGGAATTGGAAAGACTGCGTATACCAATTTCAGCAGCAAGCGGGCACGACAGGTCACAAAGCAGGATTACAATTACTATGATTATCTTTTGTGTGCGGACAGCAGCAATATACGCAATACAATAAGAATTACAGGACCTGACACAGATAACAAAATAAAGCTTCTTCTGGATTATACAGACCGCAAAGGCAGCAGTATTGCTGACCCGTGGTATTCAGGCAATTTCGTTGATACATATAGGGATGTTGTGGAAGGCTGTGGAGGCTTCCTTGCATATCTGGAATCACAGCATGTTATATAAATTTATAAAAATCATCAAACACATAACATTTCAACAGATTAATCAAAAGGGAGAAGTATTATGAATCTTGAAAAATATTTTGAAATAATGCATCTGACTGAAAAACTAAAAAATAATACAAGACATTCATGGCTTTCATCTGGAAGACGTGAAAGTGTTGCTGAGCACTGTTACAGGCTTACACTTATGGCTTATTTTATGAAGGATGAGTTTAAAGATGCAGACATAGATAAGGTAATCCGAATGTGTATGTTTCACGATATCGGGGAGGCGTTCACAGGCGACATTCCGACATTTGAAAAGAAAGAAAAAGACAGCCTTAAAGAAGAGAAAATAGTTGAAAATTGGATAGATGAACTGCCAAAGCCGTATAAAAAAGAACTTCATGAACTGTTTAAAGAGATGGAAGAGCAGGTTACAACTGAAGCCAAACTGTATAAGGCACTTGACAGGATGGAGGCGGTTATCCAGCATAACGAGGCTGATATAAGAACATGGCTGCCGTTAGAATATGAGTTGCAGCTCTCTTATGGTGAAAAAGAGGCGGTATTTAGTAAAGTGACTGAAAAACTAAAAGAACATGCAAATAACGATACAATAGAAAAGATAGAAAAAGCAAAATTTGCAGGTTATGTAAAGGAAGATATCAGCGATGCAGTGCTATCAGATAATATCGGCATAATAAGGCTTGTTCTTGGTGCATGTTTTACTAATTGTTATATTGTATACAATATCAGGACGAATAACTGCCTGATTATTGACCCGGCGGATGATGCAGAAAAGATAATTGATAATATCAGTAAAAATGGGCTGAAGCCACAGTATATTCTGGTGACGCATGGGCATACGGACCACATACTTGCACTTGGTGCTTTGAAAGAAAAGTATAATATTCCTGTAGTTATCAGCAGGATTGATGCACCGCGTCTTCTTGATGAAGAACTGATAAATGAAAGACCATATGTTGAAGTGCCTTATAAAGCCGTATATCCATCTGTTTTATTAGGAGAGGGTGATGAAATCTGGCTTGATGATATAAGATTTGAAACCATGATTTTACCGGGGCACACACCGGGTTCTGCTGCATTTAAGATTGATTTTAAAAACAGCACGGGACACAGAACAGATGAAAACAAAGATACAGCTGTCAAATATATGGATGCTGAAAATACAATATATCAGGTTGGTGATTCAAATGAACCGGATAATATAAAAGGCATAATTTTTACGGGTGATACCATGCTTGCGGGAGGACACGGAAAGACAAGTCTGCCGGGTGGAAATGAAGAAGATATGATTAAGTCTTTACAGCGTTTAAAAGATATAGACGGAAATTATCTGATTTATCCGGGACATAAGGAAATTACGACATTAAAAAAAGAAAGACAATAAAAACAGCGGATGAAAAACGAATCAGAAGGAAATCTTCAGTTAGTTATCGTTTTTCATCCGCTTAATTTTACAGGACATTTATTAAATTGGATTATTTAACCAACGTGTGTTGTACTGTAATACTAAAAAAATTTATAAAAATCTATAAAATATTAAAATTCATTTCCGGGAAATTTTGGAATTCCGTCAAAGCCAGGCTTTAAATCTTCGTCAGTCGGAATGTAGTCTGTCATTTCGCCGTTATTGAACTTTTCGTAAGCAACCATGTCGAAGTAACCTGTGCCTGTAAGACCAAATACAATAGTCTTTTCTTCGCCTGTTTCCTTGCATTTGAGAGCTTCGTCGATTGCAACACGGATTGCGTGGCTGCTTTCAGGAGCCGGAAGAATGCCTTCAACTCTTGCGAACTGTTCAGCTGCCTCAAATACAGAAGTCTGTTCTACACTTCTTGCCTCGATAATTCCGTCATGGTAGAGCTGTGAAACAACAGGGCTCATACCGTGGTAGCGTAATCCGCCGGCGTGGTTGGCAGAAGGGATAAATCCGCTTCCGAGTGTATACATCTTAGCAAGAGGGCATACCTTTCCTGTATCGCAGAAATCATATGCAAACACGCCTCTTGTAAGACTTGGGCATGATGCAGGTTCAACCGCAATAATCTGATAGTCATGTTCACCGCGGAGCATTTCACCGGCAAATGGAGAAATAAGACCGCCGAGGTTTGAGCCGCCACCGGCACATCCGATGATAATATCAGGAACAATATCATATTTTTCAAGAGCAGCTTTAGTCTCAAGACCGATTACAGTCTGGTGGAGAAGTACCTGATTGAGAACGCTTCCGAGAACATAGCGGTAACCTTCCTGGCGTGATTCGGCTTCGACTGCCTCAGAGATTGCACATCCGAGACTTCCTGTTGTGCCGGGATGTTCAGCAAGAATCTTCTTTCCGACTTCTGTAGTTGTGCTTGGAGAAGGAGTGACTTTTGCTCCGTATGTACGCATAACTTCACGTCTGAATGGCTTCTGTTCGTAAGAAACTTTTACCATATAAACCTGACAGTCAAGTCCGAAATAAGAGCATGCCATAGAAAGTGCAGTACCCCACTGACCGGCACCGGTCTCTGTTGTAACACCTTTAAGCCCCTGCTTTTTTGCATAATAAGCCTGTGCGATAGCAGAGTTAAGTTTGTGGCTTCCGCTTGTGTTATTGCCTTCAAATTTATAGTAAATCTTAGCAGGTGTCTGCAATTTTTTCTCAAGACAATATGCACGGACAAGAGGTGACGGACGATACATCTTGTAGAAATCAACGATTTCTTCAGGAATAGGAATATATGCATTAGTTTCGTCAAGTTCCTGTGCGATTAATTCATCACAAAATACAGCTTTCAAATCATCTGCTGTCATTGGCTTTAAAGTTGCTGGATTGAGGAGCGGAGCCGGTTTATTTTTCATATCGGCACGTACGTTGTACCATGATTTTGGCAGCTCATCCTCTTTAAGATAAATTTTGTACGGAATTTTTTTCTCTGACCCCATAATAATAAATAACTCCTTTTGTTTTTAAAAAATATTTAAAATATCGTATCATAAATGGTGAAAATTAGCAATGATTAAAAGTGCATCAATATCAAATTTATTAAGAAAAAATACTTGCATACTTTGCGATAAAGCGATAATCTATCGGAGACACAAAACAGTAATTAGCGGAGATAAACAATGGCAGGAATGGCGGATATGAAAAACAGAAAAAAAGATGTACTGCGAAAAGTCTTTGGATATGATTCATTCAGGACGGGGCAGGAGGAAATTGTGGATAACATACTTCTGGGACGCGATGTCTGTGGAATAATGCCTACAGGAGCAGGTAAGTCAATATGTTACCAGCTTCCGGCGTTATTGCTTCCAGGCATAACAATAGTAGTATCTCCGCTTATTTCACTTATGATAGACCAGGTAAAAGCATTGAACGAGGCAGGTGTTCATGCAGCATACATAAACAGTGCCCTCACCGAAAACCAGATTACGAAAGCACTTTATAATGCGATGTGTGGCAGATACAAAATAGTCTATGTAGCACCGGAAAGACTTGAAACCAACAGATTTCTTGAATTTGTGCTTAATGCCGATATTTCGATGATTACAATAGATGAGGCACACTGCATCTCACAGTGGGGACAGGATTTCAGGCCAAGCTATCTTAAAATAGTGAATCTTATAAAAATGCTGCCTAAAAGACCTGTTGTAAGTGCATTTACAGCAACAGCAACGCAGGCAGTAAAAGATGATATTGTATGCGTGCTGGGACTGAATAATCCTTTTATAAAGGTGACCGGATTTGACAGGAGTAACCTGTATTTTGAAGTGCGTCAGCCGAATAATAAGGATGCAGAAGTGCTTAATTATGTGCTTTCTCACAGGGATGACAGTGGAATAATATATTGTGCCACAAGAAAAAATGTTGACAAAGTATATGTGATGCTTGCTAAAAATGGAATTGCAGTTACAAGGTATCACGCCGGGCTTGATAATGATATGAGAAAAGCCAATCAGGAAGATTTCATATATGATGAAAAACCGGTAATTGTGGCAACAAATGCGTTTGGCATGGGTATAGACAAGTCAAATGTAAGATATGTGCTTCATTATAATATGCCTCAGTGTATAGAAAATTATTATCAGGAAGCGGGAAGAGCCGGCCGTGATGGAGAACCTGCAGAATGTATATTGCTTTTTTCGCCGCAGGATGTTATTATCAACGAATTCCTCATCGAAAATAAAGGGGAAAATAACGAATTTACTGAAGAGGAAAGAAAAGCTGTACATGACAATGATATACGCAGATTGAAAAAAATGCGTTACTACTGCAGTACAAAAGAGTGTCTGAGAGAGTACATGCTAAACTATTTTGGCGAGTATTCAGGAAAAGATGACTGTGGCAACTGCAGCAACTGTTCTGCAGTATTTGAAGAAAATGATGTAACAAATACAGCTTCAGTTATTATTAAGACAATAAAAGAGTGTCATGAAAGATTTGGAACATCGGTAATAACAGGGACGATTCGCGGTGAAAATAAGGCAAAACTAAGAAGTTACGGAGTTGACAGGTATTCGACATTCGGAATGTGTCGTCAGATGAGTGAAAGCTTTATAAAAGGAGTTATTGACAAGATGCTGCTTGATGGGTATCTTAGGGAAACGGATGATATGTACAGAATTCTTAAACTTACAGAAACTTCAGATATGCTGATATCAGGTGAAGAGCATCTTATTATGAAATGGTCGGAACGAAAAGAAGAATTCAAAAAAGAAAAGCGTACACCAAAAAGCCTCGATGCAGACGGCCTTATGCTGTTTGAAAGACTGCGTATGTTAAGAATTGATATTGCACGAAATGAAAATGTGCCGCCATATATAGTTTTTTCAGATAAGGCACTTACTGATATGTGCATAAAAAGACCACATACAAAAGCAGAAATGCTTAATGTAAACGGTGTTGGTGAAAATAAATACGAAAGATACGGAAAAGAGTTTCTTAAATGTATAAAAGAACACGAAAATCAGGAGGATACACATGGTTAAAGACATGACAAAAGGTTCGCCGATGAAACTGATTCTTGGATTTGCAATTCCTATGCTTATGGGAATGCTTTTTCAGCAGTTTTACAATCTGGTGGACACAATGATTGTTGGAAAAACATTAGGCGTAGATGCACTTGCGGGCGTTGGAGCTACGGCGTGCATTAACTTTATGATTATTGGTTTCTGCATGGGAGTATGTAACGGATTTGCAATTCCTGTTGCACAGCAGTTTGGAGCAGGCAAATATTCGGAACTCAGAAAGTATGTATACAATGGATATATTTGCAGCATTATATTTTCGGTTGTGCTGACGGTCGCATCAGTTGTGGGCTGCCGCGGTATACTTACACTTTTAAGGACACCTTCCAATATTTATGAGCATGCATATGCATATATTGTTGTAATATTTGCGGGAATACCAACAGTTTTCCTTTATAATATGGTTTCCGGTGTAATCCGTTCACTTGGTGACAGCAAGACACCTGTATATTTTCTTGTCGTTTCGGCAGTTATAAATATAATACTTGATTTTGTATTTATTCTTGTATTTAAAATGGGAGTTGCCGGGGCTGCATGGGCGACAGACATATCACAGCTTATATCAGGTGTGGCATGTTATGTTTACATAAAAAACACAATAAAAATCTGATTATCCGCTAAAACACAGTATCTATCAGCAT
>ERZ773104.4127-NODE-4127-length-12696-cov-10.647417_pt1 | contig 12696 bp, 6 predicted proteins | sample MGYA00511920_ERZ773104 | MGnify/ENA primary metagenome ERZ773104 (study PRJEB29015, sample SAMEA2737857) | human gut metagenome | biome: human gut; feature: human-associated habitat; material: faeces | place: China | collected 2012 ...
CCGTTACCTGCGAAGTAACGGAATACTTAGTAACAAAAGAAGTATGCGAAAGGGATTCAAAATGAGAGATTATTCACTTTTTATTTTTTTAAATTTATAAATTTAAAGTTTTCAATTATGAACAAAAAGTTTCTAAGTGCAATCTTGTTTGGAGCTTTAATGGCTGGCTCCACAAGTACATTTGTTTCTTGTAAGGACTATGATGATGACATCGATGGCTTGCAGGAGCAGATCGATGCAAACAAAAAACAGATTGATGACATCCTTGCTGCAATCAATGGCAAGAAATTCATCGAAAGTTATGCTCCTGTTGAGGGTGGTTATTTACTGACTTTTACCGGTGGCGAAACTTTAACTATCAAGAATGGTGCTCAAGGCGAAAAAGGTGAGCAAGGACTTCAGGGTATTCAAGGCCCGAAGGGTGAAACCGGGGCTACAATTGTTCCGAAGTTCAAGGTAGATGCCGAGAACTACTGGATGATTAGCGTAGATGAAGGTGCAACCTATGAGTATGTATTGAATGACGCAGGTGAGAAAATCAAGGCTGCAGGCTCAGAAGCTAATGTTGAAGAAGCTATCGGAAACTACGTGAAGGTAGACGAAGAGGGTTATATCTGCATTGGAGAGTATAAGACTTCATTCAAATACAATGCTAACGTTCCTTCAATGATCTACAATGAAAAAGATGGAACCATGCAAGTTACTATTGGCGGTCAGTCATATACTTTGTTAATGGAAGGTTCTGCTTTCAACGGTTTACAGAGCATTGCTTTCAGAAAGCCCTATGCGGATAATTCAACTGTTGGTGGCTCTGAGGTGGCTAAATTAGATGTTTATGATTGGTTCGAAAAGACTGATGACCCTGGTAAGTGGGAATACAGAAAGGCAACCAGAGAGGATGAGAGTTACAAAAACTGGATTAATGATTCAAGACTCGATCAGGATAATACTCAAGAACCTTTCCGTCTGGTAGGTGTTGTAACCGCTCTTGGGGAAAAAGCAGATGTTAATGCTTATCAACTCTATTCTTATGATGAAGCAGCCAAAGAAAACAAATTGTTTGCCGCCATACCTGGTGTCGCTGAATTTAAAGTTTGGCCTAATCAATATAGTCAAACAGATGCTGAATACTTCTTCTCAGATTCTTATAAAACACGTGCTGTTGATATTCCGGTTTGGAGCGTGCAAGGAACTCCTGAATTGAATAATGGTATTCTGTCAGTGAAGATGATTGCTAAGGAAAACATTGTAGACGGACAAATGTATATGTCTTCTTTGGATGTTACCATGTATAAGCAATACACTTCTTCTTCTGATTATTTCAGTGTTAAATCAAGTTGGGCTAATACAAATTGGATTTTTGCAGCACATTCTCATAGAAATGACAGCAACTGGCCTTTTGGTTTACCTGGTGCTTATGATATGCATTCCGAGAAAAATTCATTTACTTATAATGAATCTTATAATTTGAATGACTCTATAAATGCTTATATGTCTAACGTATCCGGTACCCCGGAATTGTCTGAAATAGGTCTTGAGTATACTCAGAAATTTGAGTTATTGCCAAATAACACTAAATTCATTTTGAATGGCAAGGAAATACAATCTAAACAAGGTATCTTCCAAATCAACGATGGTATCCTTTCTGTAAAAGAACAATATCAGGCATCTGCCATTAACGAATATGCAGCAATAAAACTTACAACGACTGTGAAGTCACAAGTTGAAGGTGTTGCTGACTATGTATTTGAAAATACATTCCCTATTCAAGCTATTCGTAAGGCTGAAGATCCATATACATATAATTCCATCGAATTGATTCCGAATGAAGGCAATCTGTCAATGAGCTACAATGCTAGTAAGGCAACTGTTATTGCATTGAATGTTCGTAAGTTTGAATCTGAAATCGGTGGACGTGATATTGTTGCCGGTAACAATGTAGAAGACAGAAATCATCTGTTGCCACTTTATGTATATGATGCGAAAGCAAAAGAATACAAGATGCTTTCTAAGACAGAAGGTCGGGCATACATGAAGAACGACGCGGTTGGTTCTGCCTTGAATTCTGACAACTTGAAGGTTAATGCAAAAGATATCTACTTGTACTACAGAAACGGTGGTGATAATGCAGACAAAGACTCTTTATTCCTGGTTGTAGGGCCAAAGGTAGAATTGGCAGAGACGACTCTTTATGTATCACCTACAGCTAACTCCAATAGTGTTTGGAATGGTACTTGGAAAGATAATGCTCCTTATGCAGTTGGCAATGAATATGATAGAAAATACTTCATGTTGACTCTGAATAAAGTTTCTGTAAATCGCACATTTGCAGTTTCTATCAAGAAAGCATACGAAGCACGTACAATCATTGGTGACTGGAGTGATGCTGCTAACGGCAACTTCGGTATTAAGTCTGAAAACTTCGCTCACATGTATGATGTAACTCCTGCTGATGCTAAAGCTGTATTCGAATTGAATAAAGATAAGCAGAATGCATTTGTACAAGATTTGATGAAGAAGAAGCAATTAGTTGTTGAAGAATCAAATGGCGAATGGAGAATAGCATTCACTGCTCCTATTGATATCAAGAAGGTTGGTAATCTGAAAGTTGATATTTATGATGCAAATGGTTACGATGCTACTGACAAGAACCGTAAACCTGATGCAGAAGAATTATGGACTGTAGCTCGTCCGATAGCAGATTTCACCGGTGGTGCTGCACTGAAAGCATTCAACGATCCGAACTTGGCCAAGGATACAGAAATTACTTTGAAGCAATTGATTGAAAATTCTGTAGCTGGCACTAAGACTAAGGCTGAAGACTTCTGGAAGAATCTGATATTGAAAGACTATGCAGGTGAGACAGTTGTTAAATTCAATGGAACTACATTCAATGCCGAAGAAGTCACTGCTCGTGCTGCTTTGTACAAGAAGTCTGTTAAAACTGGTCTCCGCTACATTATGTCTAACGGAACAGACAAAGATGAATACTTCAAGGTAGATCCTACAACTGGTAAGCTGACTTGTATTGCACTCCCGACAGGTACTGAGTTTACTCATACAGTAAATGTGGTTCTGCAGTTCGTTCACGACTGGGGTACTAGTGAGTATGCATACAACGTAACTATCACACGTAAACAAGCTACTAGATAATCTGAGTAGTAGAAAATTGTCTGAATAGACAATTATAAAATCAAAAGGAGGATGTTCTATGGGAACATCCTCCTTTTTTTCTCCAGAAACTTTTTTCTCCTCACTTTGCTTCCACACTTCCACCCACTTCCTGCATCTCTCTATCCATCGGCATTTGCCCCTCTGTGGAAGCACCCTCCAAAGGTGGAAGCAAATTTTGCTTCCACCTACTCAAAACGCCATGGTTTTACTGCAACTCACTCATTTTTATTTTAATACATCGAACAAATTTTATAAAACACTGACGCCAGTTTCCCCATACTTCTACACCCATCCTACCCATAAAATCTGCAATACCTCTCCCTTATCTTCATCCAAATCCACAACAGCCTCCTCCTCTCCTCAGCATAAAAAATGCCCCGTTCATTTCATTCTCCCTCCACTTTCCACTATCTTTGTCCCCACGATGAAAAAGTTCGCCGACGTCATATTGCCTTTGCCCTTGCACAGCTGCTTCACCTACTCCCTGCCCGACGAGTGGGCGGATGAAGTGCAAACCGGTTGCCGGGTGGTAGTACCATTCGGGCGGAAGAAATACTATACGGCCATCGTGCGTAACGTGCACTATTGTGCCCCCACCGGATACGAAGTAAAGGAAGTGTCTGCTTTGCTGGATGCCTGCCCGATACTGCTTCCGCGGCAGTTCAAGTTCTGGGAATGGCTCTCCGATTACTATCTCTGCACGCAAGGAGACGTCTACAAAGCTGCCTTACCCTCTGGCTTGAAGCTGGAAAGCGAAACAATCGTAGAGTACAACCCCGATTTCGAATCCGATGTCTGCCTGCCGGAGAAGGAACAGAAGATACTGGATATGCTCTCTGCCGACCCGGAGCAATGCGTGACGAAACTGGAGAAGGAGACCGGCATCAAGAACATACTTTCTGTCATCAAGTCACTGCTCGACAAAGAGGCCATCTTCGTAAAGGAAGAATTGCGCCGCACCTACAAGCCTAAGACCGAAACCCGTGTACGCCTCACCGCCGCCGCCCGCAACGAACACCGCCTGCACATCTTCTTCGACGAGTTGCAGCGCCGTGCCCCCAAGCAACTGGACCTGCTGATGAAATATCTGGAACTCTCCGGCTACCTCAGCGGACGAGATATAAAAGAAGTCTCCAAAGCCGAACTGCTGCAACGCACCTCCGCCACCCCTGCCGTATTCAACGGTCTTATAGACCGTGGTGTATTCGAAGTTTATCAGCAGGAAATAGGCCGCATAGATAAAGCGCTTCTCAAAGAAGTCGTCCCCGTCAATCCGCTGAACGAACACCAGCAACGCGCCTATCACGCCATCTTGGAGAATTTCCAAAGCAAGAACGTCTGCCTGCTGCACGGCATCACGGCAAGCGGCAAGACAGAAGTCTATATTCATCTGATAGAAGAAACCATCCGGCAAGGAAAGCAAGTGCTCTATCTCCTGCCCGAAATAGCTCTCACTGCACAAATCACAGAGCGCCTGCAACGTGTTTTCGGTTCCCGTCTGGGCATCTACCACTCCAAATTCCCCGATGCGGAACGGGTAGAAATCTGGCAGAAGCAGCTGTCGGAAGCAGACTATGACATTATCCTCGGTGTCCGCTCCTCCGTCTTTCTTCCTTTCCGCAACCTCGGCCTCGTGATTGTGGACGAGGAGCACGAGAACACCTACAAGCAGCAGGACCCTGCCCCCCGCTACCATGCCCGCAATGCCGCCATTGTACTCGCCTCCATGTATGGTGCCAAAACTCTGTTGGGCACGGCAACCCCTTCCGTAGAGACCTGGCACAATGCCACATCCGGTAAGTATGGCCTCGTGGAACTGAAAGAACGTTATAAAGAGATACAACTGCCGGAGATTATCCCCGTAGACATCAAGGAATTGCACCGCAAGAAGATGATGAACGGTCCGTTCTCCCCACTGCTCCTACAATATATCCGCGAGGCGCTGGAACAAAAAGAACAGGTCATCCTCTTTCAGAACCGCCGCGGTTTCGCCCCCATGATAGAGTGCAACACCTGCGGCTGGGTACCCAAATGCAAGAACTGCGACGTCAGCCTCACCTACCATAAGGGGCTGAACCAACTGACCTGCCACTACTGTGGCTACACCTACCAACTGCCCCGCATCTGCCCCGCCTGCGAGGGCACTGACCTGCGCAACCGCGGCTTCGGCACGGAAAAAATAGAAGATGACATCAAAGCCCTCTTCCCCGACGCCCGCGTAGCCCGTATGGACTTGGACACCACCCGCACCCGTACCGCCTACGAGCGCATCATCTCCGATTTCCAGCAAGGCAAGACGGACATCCTGATAGGCACGCAAATGGTGTCCAAGGGTCTGGACTTCGACCACGTCAGCATTGTGGGCATACTCAATGCCGACACCATGCTGAACTATCCCGACTTCCGCGCCTACGAGCGCGCCTTCCAGCTGATGGCGCAGGTTGCCGGACGCGCCGGACGGAAGAACAAGCGCGGCAGGGTGGTGCTACAAACCAAAAGCATCGACCATCCCATCATCCCGCAAGTCATTGCCAACGACTACGAAGCCATGGTAGGCGGGCAGCTTGCCGAACGCCAGATGTTCCACTACCCGCCCTACTACCGCCTGGTGTATGTCTACCTGAAGAACCGGAACGAGACCCTGCTCGACCTCATGGCACAGACTATGGCCGCCAAGCTCCGCACCGTCTTTGGCAACCGTGTGCTGGGACCGGACAAGCCGCCCGTAGCACGCGTACAGACCCTGTTCATCCGAAAGATTGTCTTGAAGATAGAAACCAATGCCCCAATGGCACGTGCCCGCGAGCTGCTCGTCCAGGTGCAAAAGGAGATGGTGGCGGAAGACCGCTTCAAGTCGTTGATAGTGTATTATGATGTAGACCCGATGTAAATAACTCGTAACTAAAGAAATATGAAGAAGATACTTTTCGTTTGCCTCGGCAACATTTGCCGTTCCTCCTCGGCAGAGGGAGTCATGAAACATCTGATAGAAGAAGCCGGACGTGCGGATGAGTTTTTAATCGATTCTGCAGGCATTCTGTCCTATCACCAGGGCGAACTGCCGGACAGCCGGATGCGTGCCCATGCTGCCCGCCGTGGATACAATCTGACGCATCTTTCGCGACCCGTACGTACCGAGGATTTTTACAACTTCGACCTGATTATCGGTATGGACGACCGCAACATCGACGACCTGAAAGATCGTGCCCCTTCAACCGCCGAATGGAGCAAGATACACCGCATGACGGAATACTGTACAAAGTTTACCCATGCCGACCATGTACCGGACCCCTATTACGGCGGTTCCGAAGGTTTTGAGTATGTGCTGGACATTCTGGAAGATGCTTGTGCGGGGTTACTGCAGAGCATTTAATCCAGCGGCATTACATGATACAGTGTCCCCTGCCTTGACTTCTTGTTCGGTATTTCAAGCTTCTTGAGCGTCCGCCCGAATACGGCCACCTTGTTGATTGCCAGACGGTCACGCGTCTTTGTCTGTAAAGTGGAAAGAATCTGCATGGGCATCATCCATTGCCCCTCCTCATCCTCTTCTGCCGCACGGAAATGGCTGTGGAAGAGTTGTTCCAGTGGGGTGAGCTGTTCAAATTCCCGGTTCGTCCGCTTCAAGATGGCTTCATCGGCATCATCCAGCCAGTAACGCTCACCTTTGGCTACGGCATTCAGAGCCTGCGCATAGAGCTGGCGGTAGTTGATGGTGACATTCGTATCGATGGGACCGGTGACCTCAATGCAGATGAAACGGCGGCTGCCACTGGGGTCGGACAACAAGTCCTTCTGGTTGCTGGTGCCGATGAAGGAGGCATACCGCCGCATCTCACGGATGGTGCTGCCGTAGGGTTTGCGCAGGTTGGCAACCGGTTTCTGCAGCAGATGCTTCAGGAAGCCCTGCTGGTTGATGTTGATTTGGTCGAACTCGTCGATGTTGACGAGCAGAAAGCGTCCCAGGCTGCGTTCCGCTTCCTGCCTGCTCTTGAAGTCGATGCTATCCGTATAGCCGAAACGCAGCTCCGGTGGCAGCAAAATGCGGCAAAAGGTGGATTTCCGGAACCCTTGAGAACCGACAAGCAGAGGAGAAGTATTGTTTCCGTGTTGCCGGTCCATTCCACGCCAGTGTGCCACCATGCCCAGGAACCAGCGGTAGAACAGCTCCTGCCAATGAGGATTGTGGCACGGAACGAGGTCGGCCAATGCCCGGATGCGGTCTTTCCCGTCCCAGCGGCCGGTGTCGTAAAGGTATTCTTCGACGGGATTATAGAGTGGCACATAGTCTGAAGTTAGGAAACGGTTGATGTCGCGGTCCCATACGCGGATACCCTCCTTCAGGGCATTCATAGAGACTGTACTGCGGGCACGCTGGTCGGCGGGCTTGAAATAGAAATGGACGGAGTCGCGCTGACGGTATTCCAAATCATCCAGAACGGTGTTGTAGCGGAACTCATACCGGCGGCCCATAAACTCTTCCAGCCGGAAAACGCTCTCCTGCTCTTGCGTCAGACTGCTCTTTTTCCCGAAGCCTTTAAGCTCTTGATATAGGTTATGAATCGTTTGACGGACAATGAATTCATCCGCTTCCCGGTAATAGTGCATCAATGTCTGGCGGACTACTTCCTCTTCGGGGATGCCTGCCTTGAAACAATGTTCGGCCAGAGGCACCAGCAGTATCCGTAAATCTCCGTCTCGTTTCCAGCCGTCCAATTCGCGGAATGCACGGTCAAGGGCCGATTCGAAAAGTATGGCGAAGGTGTCCGAGGCTTTACTGTCCGGATGCAGCCGCAACAGCGGGTTCTTTTCTGCGAGTTTTCGTTGCCGGAAGTTCTCCTCTTCGGGCATGCTGAGGGGCTGTTCCAGGCAGAAAGGCACAGCGGCAGGATTGTAGTATGGATATCCGTCCAGAGTCATGCGGCAACTCTGGGTAAGGGAAGGTTCTTTCAATGTAATGGCAAACGGCAGCAAGGGCTGGTAGCACTTCACCGCCATACGGTAGGCGTGGGCATGAAACAAGGTGGCATCGCTCTCCCGCTTCGGCGTCGTGCCGTCGGGCAGGGCAAACAATACCCATATTTTGGCACTCCGTCCACTGGAACCGCAGAAAGCGGCAAAGGTCTGTGGTAGCAGGGCGGCTTGTTGTTTTACATATTCCGCTTCGGCAATGCCCGACAGACGGTTTACTTCCAGTTGTACGAGTCCGTTATAGTTCTTCATCCACCGTTCCCCCTCTTGTGTACGGCTATATTCCACGGCAGGGTAGATGCGGGGCAGCTTGTCTATATGTTCGTATCGGACGCAAGTGCCCTCCAGTTGAGGAAGGATGGCCCGGAGGGTCGACACATGTCCGGCTTTGGTTTCGGTTTTTAGTTTTTTAATCAGTGCATCCGCTTCCAGGGTGCTGAGGGCTTCCTTTCCGCTCTCTTTTTCTGCTCTAATCAAGGTAATTTTCATTCTGTTTGTCAGCTTGTTTGGGTAAATATAATTCTCGTAAAGATACGACATTGAAGAGCTGAAAGCAAGCATTCTGCGGAATAATTATTAAATGGATACAAGTCTCCACGACTCATGCAGAGAAGTGTTAAAAGCAAGTGAGTTTCTTTGTCGAAACACTGGCATTCCTTTGCTTTTCTCCCTTTGTTTGTCTACTTTTGTATAGGGAATAGATGACGCCTAACGACCATGAACAACTCTGCTTACGGCCATGAAGCAATCGCTTGACGACCGTAAACAGAGTTGTTCATGGTCGTTAGGCGTCTCTCTTTCCATAGCTTTTACGGATGAAGTACGCACCTCGCACCTATTCCGCATAGGGCGCAAACTTATTATATAACAACTTAAAAGACATTGAACTATGGCAATTTTATTTGATTGGTATGAACTTCCGGAACCAAAAGACAAACAGCGGGAAGAAAAGATACTTCATCCACGCATCCGCTTGAACGGCTCTACCACTACCGACGAACTGCGTCGCAGAATTCAGGAACGCAGCTCGTTGACGGAGACTGATGTTTCGGCGGTACTGGATGCCTTGTCGCACGTCATGGGGGAAGACCTTGCCGAGGGGCGGCAGGTGCATCTGGACGGTATCGGCTATTTTCATCCCGTACTGACGAGCACGGAGCCGGTGACCGCTGCGACCAAACGAAAAACCACCAAGATTAAGCTGAAGGGCATCAAGTTTCGTGCCGACCAGGTGCTGAAGAATGAGATAGGTGCCATCAAAGTTAAACCGCTGGGGCTGAATGAGCATTCCCAAAAGCTGAGTGACAAGGAGATTGACAGGCGACTGACGGGCTACTTCTCTACGCATCAGTTCCTTACGCGCGAGAGTTTTCAGGTTCTCTGCGGGATGATGCGTTCCACTGCGCAGCTTCATATTCGCCTGCTTCGTAGCGAAGGCAAGCTCGAGAATGCAGGAAAACTGAACCAACCGATTTATGTACCTTGCACGGGGTATTATGGTAGAGACGAGTAGGTTACGGTAAAACTATAGCGTTTTGAGTAGGTGGAAGCAAAATTTGCTTCCACCTTTTTTTGTTGCTTCCACAGCAGTTCAAGTGCCGATGGATAGGGGGATGCAGGAGGTGGGTGGAAGTGTGGAAGCAAAGTGATGGAAAATAAATTTCTGGAGGGGATTTAGAAAAAGAAAGTAGGAAAGCAAAATTAAAGATTAAAAAAATCCCTGACCTCAAAGAAGCCAGGGATTCTAATGTTATTTCAAGGTTTCTCTAAATAAGTCCTCCATAATAAAGGACTTATTTAGGAATACATTGATTAGCGTTTGTTTACAGTCATGCCAAGTTCGATAACACGTTCGTGCTTGTACATGTCAACAACTGTAATCTTCAATGTAGAAGGAACAGCAGCTGTCGGGTTAGTTGCCTTAGAATTTACGGTGAAACCAGTGATTTTACCTTCCTCGATGTTTACAGTGAAGTATTCATCCACTTCACCGTTGGCATTGGATACCAAGTGGGCTTCCTTAATTTCCAATGACTTTTTATAAGGTGCGCTCAAAAGTGCACTATATTCACTGTCACGAGAGCTGATACCCTTAATATACTTAGCATACTCTACAGTAACATCTTTACCATAAGTCAGTTCTGTGCTATAAGGTAATGTCGCAGTAGCTTTCAAACCAAGGTCATCCTTAGTAGCCCATCTCCAAGTGTATGTATCGTTGTAGATGCAATTGAATACAGTCGGGAAAGAAGCAGCGTCAATAGTGTAATTAACAAAGGCACCATCTTTCTTCTCTGAAGAAATCTGACCATAGTTGTACACTACAGTTGTAGCATGCTGAGTCTTATTGTCAATGTACTTCTCAGCAACAGACAATTTTCCTGCACCAGTCACACCATTGTCAACAGTCTTATCACCGTCTACCTTAGCAGCAGCAAATGTTATCAGATAATCCTTTGCTTCACCCTTACCGAAGTTGAATACTTGTTTCATTTCCATTGTACCTTCTGTAGCCTTCTTAGCAGTCCAATCGTTAGGAATCAAGTAGCAGTTGTAAACGCCTTGAGCATCCAGCTGGTTAGTCTTGATAGAGAATCCTTCCGGCAATGTAGTCGGCAATACTTTCTGTACAGAAATAGTACTTTGTGACAAGAATGTACCTTCAGCATCAAAGAATTTAACGATACCTTCGTAAACCTTGTCATTCTTCATTGTCTGGAGGTCAACTGTAGCTGCTAACTTAGCGTTTGCGATATCTTCAATCTTAGTAGCCTTAGTCTTACCGTCAGCTTTGTAGAATGTGAATGTAGTACCTTCAAGTACTTTCTTATTTTCTTTGATATTAATCTCATTTTCGACATAAATGCTCAAATCGAACTTGTCAGCACCGGCAGGAACAGTGAATTTAGCCAGGCCTTCATAAGCGTAAGTAGTCGGAGCAGCGACATATGCAGTCGGAGTGATTACGTATTTAGCTTCACTGGCTATTTCAGAGCCATTACCAGCCTTCACCCAAACGATTACTGATTGTTCAACTCCGGTATAGTCGATAGTAACCACCTTCAAAGGTACTACTACGCCCTTGGCATAAGCACCACTAATTGTGATATCGAATTTGTTGTCTTTGCTAACAGTTTCTACACCTGCAATAGTCAAGCTCTTGATAGCAGCTTTGTCTGTTGTAGAAAGGGCCTTATTATCAATATCAACAACAACATAGCTACCCATGATAGGGCTGGTTCCTTCTTTTGAAGCAACATTGATTTGGAATGCTTCACCACTTGCTACAGGGTAACATTTCTCAGTATTAGGTGTCGCAGTAGCAGATGGATTTTCATAAGCTGTCAAATCCTTTTTAACTTCTATCGTAGATTGAATAGTTGAGTTCTTTGCAATCTCATCTGCCTTAGTATAAGTTTTCAGTGCTGATTTCGCAGTAATATCATAAGTTGATGTTACAGTTCTTGCATCCTTAGTTGCTGCAAGTGCAAATAGGACACTCTTATTCTCACTTACTACTTTTTTACCAAAAGCTTCGAGATCAGCCTCTTTGTTCAGTTCTACTTTAACTTCGTAGAGACCGTTAGAAACAGATCTGGTCAACAAGCCGTCGTATGCTTCTGTGCTGAGTGTAATATCACTGAGAGCTTCGCCCTTGCTATTGATAAGAGAGAACATCTCGTTTGTCACAACAGCATTTACGGGAGCTACAGAAATCATGAAACTAGCCGGAGTTGTGTAAATCTCATTGGCATTGATTGTGAAGCTGCCAGTAAATCCTTTACCGAATTCGTATGATTTTGCATCTTTCACGCTGGTGTTCGGATTCAGCTTAGCAGGAAGCTGTGCATAGTTCAGTTCCAGTTCCGGATTTGCTGTCTGAAGATCCAGACTTGTGATCATCTCCGTGGTCAAACCTGTCAGTTTCGTAACCTTTTCATAACCCGGATATTCAGATCCGTCAGCATACTGCCATGTAATATTAGATTCACCAAACTTGGTACAATCAGCCAAATTAGCGGAAGCAGCTTTCACCTGTGCGCCTGTAGTGTAATTAGATACAGTTGAAGCAGTGATGCCAGAATTGGCAATAACCATTAATTTTAAGGTATTCACTTTTTTTGTAAGGAAACCAAAATCGGCTTTAGGAGTACAAACGTTACCAGACTGTAAGAAATCTCCATCAGCTTTGTTCAATAAAGCATAATCAATAACATTGTCTCCATTTAATAAAAAGATGACAATGTTATTAACTTCTTGATCTACGGTATTATCTGTTCCTGCATTAGTTACGGACTTTGTTGTTAAGCCATTCATATCCAACTGGAAAGAAACCAACGCTTCCTTAGAAGTACCTGTAGAACTGTTTATTTCTTTAGAGATGTCATTCATCACTGTCTCGTCGTCCATCGAGCAGGATGCCATTGCTGCCAAGAAGCAAAAAAACGATAGTATATTCTTTAGTTTCATAACCCTAATATTTTTTCCATTTAACTTACAAGGGCAAAAGTAGGGGGAATATCAAGAGGGGGCGATAGGCGAAACTTTCAA
>ERZ773104.4130-NODE-4130-length-12685-cov-3.396833_pt1 | contig 12685 bp, 15 predicted proteins | sample MGYA00511920_ERZ773104 | MGnify/ENA primary metagenome ERZ773104 (study PRJEB29015, sample SAMEA2737857) | human gut metagenome | biome: human gut; feature: human-associated habitat; material: faeces | place: China | collected 2012 ...
TAACACAAAAGAATGCTCGGAAGGTGTGTTATCGTCTGAACATCACTCAAAGAATACCGTAGATGAATCTCTGGCTTTCTGCATTCTTAGCGCATATCGTTGGATGCGAAGATTATTTGCTACTGGAGATATTCCTGGCATTCTCAAATGTGACAAGCCCGAAAAATATCAGAATGCAAAAATTGATGATATCCCTTCGTTTGTGATTGATCGAGGGAAATATCATATTGAAACCGAATCTGCCGTAAAAGCAGGTATATGGACCGTACGCGTTACAGAGATGTCAGTCGCGCTCAGTAAGAATGGCAAACATGGAGTAAAAAGAGAGATTACTTCAGTAGGCTTCCGTGTAAAAAAGGATAGGTTATTCTTTGCAATCACTGTCGACAAGTGTTGGCCCGAATGGTACACAGATGTTCATCTTTATCCGTCAGAACCGCCACAGCTTGTTCGACTTTTAGCCGCATCCAAAGATAAACCCTTTGGTTTACAGGCAGCAGTGCTGCTTGGAGAGGGATGCGCAAGGATTTCAAATCGTCCCCAGCTTAAAATGCTGTCTTCGTTGGCCGCTGCTGCTCGTAACTCAATGCCATTAGTCGTATTCTTGGGTAGTCAAAAAGCTGATTTTAAGAGCGCCGTAAAATTGGAACTTTCCAATATCCCAACCCCGAAAGAGTTTGCATCTACTTATACATCTGCATTTTTGAGACGAGATATCACATCCAAACAGGAACCTTGTCTTGCCTTGTTTGACAATCTTCGCGAAGAAATTTCAAAAGTTTTTCGAGTAGGTCAAACTCTTGGCTTAATGTGCCATCTGGCTTACGTTTCTCCTGAATTCGTCCGAGATGCATGCAGCCGGTTAAAGGTTAAAGCGACCTATGGAGATGTAGTATACATTTCTCACGGCGACACTATTGTATCATCCTTTGAGTGTAAAAGTTCAAAGGCGTTAATCGCAGAACTTAATCCAAATGGAAAAATGGCGCGAGATTCTGTAATGGCAACAAAAGATATGCCTTTTGCCCCCGTCTTAATGGTTGGAGAAATTGCCGATGAAGTGCTCTCCATTTATCAGAAGCAAACCAACCAATTGCAGGAACGTTACGAATCGCTCAAGTCCAGCACACAGACCGATCAGCAACAGCAGGATGAGACTTGGAGACAAAAGATGAATGCGCTGCAGGAAGATAACGATCGCCTTTCGGCTCAGATTGAGCGTAGCAAGGCTTACCAATCCTCGCTGGAAAAAGACAAGGTAGAGTTACAAAATGCGTTAACGGCCGCCAGAGAGGAACTGGTCAATAAGGATAGGAGCGATCAAGAAGAAATCGACTATCTGCGACGCACCATTGCTCGTCCGCGTACGCATGCCGAAATTACCAACTGGGTAAATAACACATTCTCCAATCGTATTTTGCTACATTCGCGAGCAATTGATATGCTGTCTCAAAAGACAGCAAGAGAAATTGACTTCTCTCTTATTTGTGATGCGCTAGATTTCCTTGCCACAGATTACTGGAACAACGTATTCGGAGAGCTTACCGACGAACAATTGCTAAAAAATTGCTCTATGAAATATAAGCGTCCATTTGAGGTCGTTCCTATCACAGATTACACCATCGACAGCATTCCTGTACAATATAAGGTAAAGTACACTATGTCGGGAGATAAGCGTCGCAAAGAGGTTGCACTAAAACTACATCTCCGAGTAGGTCGCGATCCAAACTCGTTGCTCCGCATTTACTTCTTCTTGGACAAAGAACGCAAATTGATTGTTGTTGGTTCGCTACCGCATCATCTTAAAACAATTACGCTGAGTTGAGATTAAGCCGTTTCGATACGAGTTGTCGAAACGGCTTTTCTTTTGCGGCAAAAACGAACATATGTCTGATTTCTGCTTGCCAAACAAGTGATGGCGTGATACAATCGGAATGGGGAAGCATTACTGAGCGACGTTATGATACCGTAACGGTAAAAAATCAATAAATGACACGTTAAAAGTGCCAGTAATGACTTTTCTCATTGCTGGTGCTTTTTTCTTTGCCCAAAAGAAAGGAATCAGCAAGGGAATGTATGTGTTCCGAAAAATGATAAAGAAATGAAGAATCGAATCCGCAAGCGATGGTCGGCTTGCGGCAAAAGAAAACCTCTGCTCAAAATGAGCAGAGGGAATCTTTTGATTTTAAGCAATAACATCGTATCCCAGAATTAAGCCACGTTTCTGCCGGTCGTCAAGGTCAGCAATAGCGGCATCAATACTGGGAAATAAGCAGGGGCAGATATGACCTTTGCTAAGATTCACGAAGCTGTACATGTTTGTTCCCTTGTGGGGGAGCAGAAGTACGTCCAGCGTTTCGTTGCGCTTGAAAATGTAGGAATGCATAGAGAAGATCCTTTACTTGGCTTCGTTGATTGTAAGCAGCTCTTCGACCGTCTCTTTCTGCCGGCGAAGAAAGCCGAGATAGAAACCGTCAGAAACGGAAAATGCAATGAATGCTGCGTGCAGCAGAAGGGCTCCGATATGTATGAGAAGAGCTATAATCTCTGCGATGTTTATATCTTTTGATGCGTAAAAGGCATAGGCGGGATTGGCAAGCAGCAGATAAAAGTCCCATAAGATAACCGCACTAACCGGAATCAGGGCGAACGATAAGGCAATCCAAAAGCGGGTGTCTTTCTTAAGGACCTCGTACAGATGCAGAATATCGGCGTGCTTGGTTTCCAGTTCCTCGCGCGAAAAGCGGGAATAGTAATCCAAGTCACATAGTTTCTGGTGCTTGATGAATTCGGCTGCGCCGTTTTCATCGGACTTTGATGGTATATTGCTGGGCATAGGCGATAACTCCTGTAAATTGAGGTAGTTCTTGATAAAAAGAAAAGGAAGACCCTAAAGAGCCTTCCTTTCAGGTCGCAGGCCTCACAGACTTCTGCGACACTAATCACTATAAGCAGTATAGCATAGCAAATGCTGGCCTGTAAAGCGCCAAGAAAGGCATTATTGTTCAGACGGTATTATTCCCGCATTGTCGAAAGCAGCGTTACGCTGGTCAGTACAACATCCGCCTGCGGCGGCTGAGGAGGGGACCAGATGTTAGGGCGAACGGCCTGAAGATGGTTATTGACGATCAGGTTCTTTCCGAGCGACTGTTGCAGTTCGACGATATCCGCCGTTGTCAGCTCGTGATCGCGGATGATGTTGGTTTCGCCGAAGCCCTTAACAGGGTTCTGTTTGGCAACATAAACGGTGTAGGCGTAGCCGATGTAGTAGAGATAGTTCATAAGCGGTTACCTCTTTATATGTTGGCTTGTGCTCACATTGAGCAGAGGCTAATGTCCAAACCTCAGCATTTTGAGGGTTTGGAAGGGAATAGAATTGCAGGGTGCTCAAATCCCCTTGCGCGACGGTAGCAGTCAGCCGAGCTTTGAAAGCGGAAGAAATTACAGGGAACTCAAACCAGGAGGGTGGACTACCGGTTTAGAAGAAGATAAAATTACATGGTACTCAAACCACTTATCCGTGCTTGTAAGTGGACACCCCGGCTTGGAAGAAGATAAAATTGCAGGGAACTCAAACCGAAGAACCACAAGACTTCAGCATTTTGAAGGCTTGGAGGAAGGTAAAATTACAGGGTACTCAAACTCGTGCTGCTACCGATCCACTCGTTTTGGAGAAGAAAAAGCTACATGGTACTCAAATCCGGTATGGCAAACAATTGTAATGGTTTGCAAGAAGGTAAAATTACATGGTTCTCAAACGATGTACAATATCGCTCCTAAGTCGCCACCTTGGATTGGAAGAAAGTAAAATTACAGGCCATTCAAATAAGAGAGAAAAATTGCAAGGCTCTCAAGAAGGGTACCCAAAGGGTCCAAATAGGAAACTCGAATCACGAACGCCTGGTCTCAAGAGAAAATGAACTTATGCTCACAATGAGCAGAGGTTGATGACAAACATCGCCGGAAGATTGGAAAGTGGAGAAAAGATTACAGAGTACTTAAACCAAATTTTCACTTGCTGCCTTTTCATTTGGGAAGAGAAAGAAATTACAGGACTCTCAAACTTGATGTTTATCCGCTTAAGCTCCCGACATGGTTTGGAAAAAGTGAAATTGCAGGGTAGAAAATGGTATCAAATGTTGTTTCATTTTCTCAATAGAAGTGAAAAAGCTAAATTACAGGGTTCTCAAGAATACAGACCGTACCCAAAGCCTATGGTGATTTGGAAGGAAATCGAATTACAATGACATGGTACTCAAACAAGCTATTGGCAGCAAGCGGTTTGGAAGAGAATAAAACTACAGGGTTCTCAAGCATCATGCCGTTCTCTTATCCGCGCCTAATCGTTTTGGAAGCAGAAGAAATTGCAAGGTTCTCAAATAAATGAAGATATAAATCCGTAAATGAGGATGTTTTAGAAGGGGGGATTACAGGGGCTCAAACGAGTGAAGGATGAGATCAGCGGTATGCGCTGGAATTACAGATCAACTCAAACAAAAAGAGAATACTGGCTGAGTATGGTTGGGTTGGCGGTAAAGAGCTTTTGAGAAAAGAAATTACACGGTACTCAACGGTACTCAAACCTTAAAAACCGTGCCGTCGCCATTGATAAGCTTAGAAGAGAAGTAGAATTACGTGGTTCTCAAACTCCGCCTTGATGTAGCTCGCGTTTTAGACGGGAAATACATGGTTCTCAAACCTATACACAGGCCAAAGATATCGGCCGCCTGATTTGGAAGAAGATAAAATTACATGGTACTCAAACACACACTCAGGTGTAACAGTCGGCAGGCGGTTTAAAAGAAGATAAAATTACATGGTGCTCAAGCCGAGATGTGGATGCAGAACGTGAGATCAGAGGATTGGAAAGAAACGAAATCACAGGGTTCTCAAACTGGACATGACGCAATCCATTTTGCCAGATTCGAAAGAATGCAAGACTTCAGCATTTTGAAGGCTTGGAGGAAGGTAAAATTACATGGTGCTCAAACCGGATTTCTTCGATGTGCCGATGGATTTCCGGTTTGGAAAGGTGTGAAGTTGCAGGGTTCTCAAACGTCAAGATGAGCCACAGCGTTGTAAGGAAGCAAAATTGCATGGTACTCAAACAACTGGTTAATCTCAAGTATTTTGAAAAGATTATATCCAACATTCAGCGTTTTGAAGGCTTGGAAGAAGGTAAAATTACATGGTGCTCAAACCCCTGATGTTGCCGGCACGATATTTGAAGGGAAATGGAATTGCATGATGCTCAAACTGGCTTTCGAGCCGGAACACGCTTTGGAAGTGGAAGAAACCTTTGGATGTTGCACGTTCACTTATTTCACGATTTGAGCGGCTTTTCGGACAAGGATAGCAAGCAGTTGAATAAGATTGCATGCTGCGCTGGCGACAAACAAAGGAGCAAAGATAAATGCTCCCCAGTGGAAAAGCGTTAATACGGCAGAAAACAGGAGATTCGAGGGCCAGTATGGCACATGCAGCATCAACAGCCAACATTGCGCCCCAGCCAATGCCGATGAAAACATAACATCTTTGATTTGCAAAAGAATAGTCTGTTTGTCGATTAAGGTCTTTTGAGACATAAATAATCCTCCGAATTTGATTTGGAAATGGAATCGTGGGGTACTCAAATAATGAATTTCTTTTACCTCTATTGCATAAAATGCAAAAATGGAGTCGAAGAATGCTTAAATAAAGTGGACGAAATTGCAGACGCTCAAACTTCACGGTCTGTTTCCCATTTAGAGCATTTACTTAGAAAAAATGAAAGATTGCAGGACACTCAAATGCAGAAACATGGATTGCTTTTGATTGAAAGTTGCAAATCCGCAAGCTAACGATGTTCATACAATGCAGAAGTTAAGCCGCACTCGCAGAACCAGACCAAGCCACGAAAAGCATCGGTAAATCCAAGACGAAATTGCAGGGTTCTCAAACAGGCTGGCGGTCATGCACAGTTGACCGTATGTTCTGGAAGAGAAAGAAATTACAGGGTTCTCAAATGCATGTATTGACTCAAAAGCGCTTTGAGGGTTTGGAAGAAGATAAAATTGCAGGGTACTCAAACCGACCGAGCTTACCGTATTATCCGGAGCCGGATTGGAAAGCAAAAGAGCCTGATAACAAGAGAGTATAAACTTGTGCTCACAATGAGCAGAAGCAAATATTTCAACCGCAACATTTTGAGGCTTTGAAAGTAGAAGAAATTACAGGGTTCTCAAACACTATTACTGGCCGCTTGATTTGGGAAATGGGTTTAGAAGAAGATGAAATTACATGGCACTCAAACGCCGCGTCCTGGTGGCATCGTGCGGCCCTCGGTTTAGAAGAAGATGAAATTACATGGCACTCAAACTCGCGTGCATGGCTGGTTACTTACGCGGGTTTAGAAGAAGATAAAATCACATGGTACTCAAACCAAAACTGTCACAATTAAGCGCAAAATGCGGTTTGGAAGAAGGTAAAATTACATGGTACTCAAACTCGCATTGGCACTTGCATTAGGGGGTATCAGGGTTTAGAAGAAGTTAAAATTACATGATTCTCAAACTTTTTCATTGTTATTCCCGCTTTGGAGAAGGGTAAAATTGCATGGTACTCAAACATATCTTGTATGGCAAATCAAATCAGCCCACTTTGAAGAAGAGTAAAATCGTATGGTTCTCAAATAAACAGGGCCCGATATTTTTTGCGTACATTTCTGCTTGAAAGGCACAAAGAAATCGTAGGAGCACTTGTGCTCACTTTGAGCAGAGGTCGATGAGAAACCCTCAGCGTTTTGAGGGTTCAGAAGAAGATAAAATTACATGGCACTCAAACTGGAGCGGGGACGGCTGTCAGGGACGGCCCGGTTTAGAAGAAGATAAAATTACATGGCACTCAAACATCAAATGTGCGCATATGCAGCAAAAAGCGGTTTAGAAGGAGATGAAATTACATGGCACTCAAACCAGCATAGCCCGCAACTCGTGAACCGTGTAGGTTTGGCAGAGGATAAAATTACATGGTACTCAAACAACTCGTACAGCTGCTAAAAACCCCGCTGTTTGGTTTAGAAGAAGATGAAATTACATGGTTCTCAAACTCGAAAAGATTTTCCGAGTGCTGCACCGTGGGTTTGGCAGACGTGAAATTACATGGTACTCAAACATACGTCAACTCGCCAACTAGACGGGTTTGGAAGGGTGTGAAATTACATGGTTCTCAAACAATTCAGTTCCATTTATATGTTACACACTCGATTTGGAGGGGTGTGAAATTGCAGGGTGCTCAAACAGATATTCACTATATTGTCAAGTCTTTTAAGGTTTGGAAGGGTGTAAAATTGCAGGATACTCAAACATCGGAAAATCAAAGAGCCGCTGTTTTGTAAGGAAGCAAAATTACATGGTGCTCAAGCCCTACAGCCGTTAAAAATCACGAATGTGCAGGGTTCTCAAACCGAAATGGTTCATCTGTATTGTGCTGCAAAGACGAAGAAATTGCAGGGCACTCAAACTCAAGAGACTCAGTCAGACGCACGACATCGGGTTTAGAAGAAGATGAAATTACATGGTACTCAAACACATGCTACACTTTCCAGCCAGAACACACTTGGAAGCGGAAGAAATTGCAGAATTCTCAAACAAGGATGTGGGCGGTTTTGCTTTGTAATTATTATACCATATCCTGATAGAAAAGCAAACATTTGTTCTATTCGTTTGAGAGCAGAAAAGGGTGAAGTTTAGGATGTGCTTCACAGAGAACGTAGATATTCCCTGATAAAGAATGATAAAAATGATTATGTGAGAACTAAAAAACAGAATTTAAGAAACGGAAAGGAAAACGTACATGATTTATTATGATGATTTTAGAGCTTTTGCAAAAGAGCATGAAGATGAAATTTTCGCGTATTTCGTTCGAGATGGAGAAGATGCTGCGCAGTATGGCACGATCATGGAGGTAGTGCCGCTGCCGGACGCAGATTTTCTGATTGGCTTCAATGCATAGACAGCATGCTATAACGATAAGGATTTCAGGCTGTACCAGCAAGATGATCTCGAATATTATAAGCTGAGCGAGATTCGTCTGAGTATCTATCCGGATTTCGAAGCAGCAGGAGTACCGCTAATTGGATAAGAATAAAACGCGGATGAAACATGAACGGCGAAAGGAGGTGATAAAATGAGCAAAATGGTCTATCTCCCGTATGTTCACTTTGAACAGGAAGAAGGAGAAGCGGAGGGTACCGGCTGGTACTTTACGCAGTATAATACAGAAACAGGAGAAGGTCGAGGCTGGCACGGAACAGAGTTCATGCCGGACTGCTTCTTCGAAACGAAATGCGAGAATGGAGAGCCGGAAACAAAGTTCTTTGATGTGCGTACCAATGAGCCAATCAAGCAGTGGAGTTGGCCGGAACCGCAGGATGACAATGCGTTCACAAACTATGGCTCGCTGGCTGAGTTCGTTGCGAATAATTCGCAGAAGGTGTTCCGCATTGTTGACCGCAATAAAGAAGCACAGGACTGTCCCTGCATGATCTATGGTCGCCTGAGTATGATGATAGAGCTGGCAGATAAAGGCGCTCTGCTGGGCTTTCAGGTGCTGCAGGAGAGCGATGACGGCAAGCTGTATGGAACGGATACGCTGGAATACTACAAACTCAGTGAGATCCGCCTGACAAGCTGCAAGGAGGACATGAAACGATATTATACCGATGAAGCTGCTGAGTGGATAGCCAATTACACATGGAATGCGTATGGTTCGTTCAGTAGATTTGCAGAGAAGAACAAAGACAGGGTCTTTCGAGTGATCGTAAAGCCGGAGTTCTGCGGCGATGTCCCGGAAGACAGCTTTGATGCAAGACGCTGTAAGATGTCTTCTGTCGTAACGCTGCCGGATGATGATGTCTTTATTGGGTTGCGGATGCTTGATATTGCGCAGGTGGAATACCGAAAACTGAGCGAGGTTCATCTGCAGTGGCGTGCAGACGATAATCAGCCTGAGTGATCGGGCCAAAAGAAAACCTCTGCTCATATTGAGCAGAGGAGGATGTGTGCTAACAAGAAACCAGCAACCGCAAAATGTTGCAAACACTTGAAAGCCAACTTTCAAGTAACTTACAAGTAGTTTCAAGTAGAAGCTGCTTTCCGCCAATGACTTGCATTGGCTTTGATAAAGAAATGAAAATGAAATGCTGTTGCCCGTCCTCAGATGCGACAGGAGGACGGGCAATGGGACGAATGTGAAATTTAATTACTGAAGATTAGAAACGCTTACAGCACATTGTAGCGCTTATTTATCCCATGCCTCAGGAGCCGCCCCCGCCACCACCATCATCGACGCCAGCAGTGCACAAGCAGTGATACCGTAACGATAAAAATCAATCTGCAATGCCTATTGCTTATATGGGCATCGGAACCCGAGCGCAAAGAATCATAGCAATAATACAAATCAGTATAGTTGCGATAAGAATAATGCATGCAATCTCAATTTTATATTCTTCTTTGTGCAGTTTGAACGCTGCAATAAGAACTATGGCACTTACAAGTGCGATAATACCTATTCCTTTCCATAACCATGAAAGTTCATGTATTAACTGCATTGTGGGTCACTTCCTTTCTGAAATCTTGTAGAAAAAATATGGGATAGGATCACCCCACGTGTGTGGGAAAAAACTTAAAATTATCCCGGTAACAATGGTCCATATTAGCCATCTACATTTATAAATATCGAAAATCTGGTTTTTGTAACACAAGAACAAATTGCATAAAAAACTCCGTCTAACCGCAAGGGTATAGATGGAGTAGGGATTTTCGGTTGTGCGGGTGTTAATTTGACTGAGGGATATGCAGTATTTTGGCGGTTTCAAGCCATGCGATTTCATTGGACTCCAGCTCTTTGATGGCCTCAAGGCGAGTATCTCCTTGAGCGACACAGCCTTTCAAATGCAGGCTCTTGGCGATCCAGACACGATGCCCATTGACGCTCTCACGGCTTATGGCGTAGGGATACAACATGAAGAACAGCTCCTTTAGCAATAAAAACGGATTTATATGACAAAGTGTAGCACAAGGCACGAGTATGCAGATTTTGAAGGTAGAGGAGGATTTTGCATAGGTCTCAAACTCATCGAGGTTAAGGCACGCATCTCGGCTATGAGTGGAGGTATTTCGTTTTACATAGGTCTCAAATTTCTACCCTAAAAAACCCGAGGCTTGGAAGCATCTCGTTTTGCATAGGTCTCAAACCATATCGAGCAAAAAGCGGGGATAAGCGAGAGTTTTGGAGGTATTTAATTTTGCATAAGTCTCAAACCTCAAAGATCACTGATAAAACGATGGGTAGATAATTTAACATAGGACTCAAAAGCCAGTCCAAAAGACTTTACATATGAGAGAAAGAGGGGGGTTAATCTCTCCGGGTAGCTTTGTTGTAATCAGCCTGTCCGGCCGCAATAACAGCGGTCACGCAAACAACCGTTGCGAAAAGAAACAGGCCAGCAATAATGCCGATGATAAACAAGTAAATCGCCTCCTATATATAAGCGAAAATAGTTGTGAATTTACAAGGTTAAGTAACTCAAACGCGCGTAGCGGTACGGGATAGCCGCTGAAAGAGGTTTGACATAGGGCTCAAACGACGCAGTCCCAGGTTAGACCGAGAGTTTTGCATAGACCTCAAACCCTGATGGAACGGATATTTCATATCCGGTTGGAGGTGGATAGTTTTACATAGATCTCAAATCATCTTGTTCAAAGGGGAGTTTAAAAATAGGTCTCAAACAGAGAAAGATATGTGGACTAATCAGGCAAGAGTTTGAAGGTGTCCTGTTTTACATAGGTCTCAATTATCGAGATATTTTCCCTGAGAGTGATTTGGAGGCATTGTTTTGCATGGATTGCAAAAATAGGACTCAAATGACCGGTCTGAACGGTGATAATAAGGTAAATGATTTCACATAGGTCTCAAACAGCGCAAGCGCTCGGAGTGGGGCGGGATTTAGAGGTGTAAGGTTTTTACATAAGTCTCAAACCTCTGGAGAGCCTAAACAACCATAAAGTTGGAAGACCCGATATTCACATAGGTTTCAAGCAGCGGATTCCAATCCTTCATCATTCTGGAAAGGTTTAGAAGAAAGTAATTTTACATAGATCTCAAACCCGGTCGAATTCGAGGGTCTCGACATTCGTTTTAGAAGTGTTTGATTTCGCATAGGTCTCAAACAAAACAAGCGTAAACAGGGAGTTCGTGTACGGTTCGGAGGTATTTAATTTTACATAAGAATCAAACTCTGTTTTTCGCCGATCAAAATACGACGTCGGTTCGGAGGTATTTAATTTTACATAAGAATCAAACCGCAAGAACGGCAGCTACATTACCGGTCAGGGTTTGGAGGCATTTGATTTTACATAGGTCTCAAACAGGCAAGTGGTCATGCTCAGCTGACCGCATGTTTTGGAGATGTGCGATTTTACATAGGTCTCAAACGATGAACTACCGCCAAAGAAATCAACAGCGGTTTTGAAGGTGAATCATTTTACATAGGTCTCAAACGACTGCACGGCTTTGAGGTAGGTTTGGATGTATCTCATTTTACAGAGGTCTCAAACAAACAAACAATCACATATTTTCATGGAGGCATTCATCGCCGCAATAACAATGCATCGCAAGTGTACCTTTACTATGACGGTTGATGATTTCAAATGCCGTATGCGTGGGCATCTCTATAATCCAGAATCCATTGCGGCAATAGCTCTTCGGCGGAAGATAACCGAATTCGAAGAGATCTTGTTTAATAGTCTCAACTTCAGCTTCGGAATCACACATGCTTAAAGGCCAAATGACCAGTGTGTTGCGGTTAGCAAAATTAGACTTTAGATATGAACGAAGCATATCGTCAATGGTTACATGTTCTAATTTCATAATAGCCTTCTTTCTTTGAACGCAACATTTGCTTTGTAATTATTATACCATATTCCAGTGAAAAAGCAAACAATTGTTCGATGTCCGGACTTATGCAGTTTTTGCATTAGCGAAAGGGAAGTGAACTGTGATATACTACAAAATTTGCGTCAGAATCGCTAGTATGGCAGGGGACAAGTAGTTCGGAAAGAACCCCTTACTCTTGCCCGTACCGTACCTCATACGCCGTCTACACGTCGCTGCAGCCTATTCTATTTTGCACTTAGCAGGGTTGACATTGGTATGGTATAATGCAGGGTTTGGGCACTTTTTTTATTTGTCCGGAGCAAAAAATAGTCCTCAAATAAGAAAGGAAAAAGAGGTGTGAAAATGAGAAAAATGGTCTATCTCCCATATGTTCGTTTTGAGCAGGAAGAAGGAGAAAGTCGAGGCTGGCATGGAACAGAGTTCATGCCGGACTATCTCTGTTAGGTTGCGGATGCTTGATACTGCGCAGATGGAATACCGGAAACTGAGCGAGGTTCATCTGCAGTGTCGTGTAGACGATAAAACGATGGGGTTTTAACGTGTCATTTGTATGGTTTTTAACGTGTGGAATACAAGCAGTGATATTGTAACGCTAAAAAGTCATCAAATGACACGATAAAAAGTGTCGGTAATGAAATCCTCATTACCGGCACTTTTTTATTTGTCCGGAGCAAAATAGTCCTCAAATAAGAAAGGGAAAAGAGGTGTGAAAAATGAGAAAAATGGTCTATCTCCCATATGTTCGTTT
>ERZ773104.4177-NODE-4177-length-12537-cov-16.501682_pt1 | contig 12537 bp, 9 predicted proteins | sample MGYA00511920_ERZ773104 | MGnify/ENA primary metagenome ERZ773104 (study PRJEB29015, sample SAMEA2737857) | human gut metagenome | biome: human gut; feature: human-associated habitat; material: faeces | place: China | collected 2012 ...
GAGCACCTGACTGTTAATCAGGGTGTCGCCTGTTCGAGTCAGGCAAGAGGCGCCACGAAGGCAATGTTCTTTGGAACATTGCCTTTTTTGTTTGCCGTGCCGCATGTTTCAGAAGTGTTAATTTTTCACACTTTTTTCATTTCTCACGATTTCTTAAAAAAGAAGTTCTTGAAGATGCTGTCATATTGTGGTATACTGCACATAAGCTGTAACGCCTGCGCATACAAACTTTGCAGGCATTGCAAGCCGGAAATCTGAGCATTCTGCCCCATTCCCGGGCGTTCAGAGGCGGTAAATCCTTCCGGTTTTGGCGGTTTTGTCAAATTCACTGCATGTTTTCCGGTCCGTGTGTCTGGCAGATGTGTATGGTGTTTGAATAAATTTGTATAGTTTCAAAGGAAGCATCTATGCGTTATACCTATGTCCGGCAGCATGACACTACCGACTGTGCGGCTGCCTGCCTCGCAATGGTGTGCCTCCATTACAAAAAGGAGATCACCATCACGCGCCTGCGCGATATGATGGGTACGGACCTGAAAGGCACAAACCTCGTCGGCCTGCAGAAGGCCGCCAACGAGCTGGGTTTCACCACCGCCGCGGTGCGTGTGGACCGTGAAAACTTCCTCAGCGACTTCTCGCTGCCCTGCATTGCGCAGGTCATCACCGACCAGGGCCTGGCCCACTTTGTGGTGGTGTTCAAAAAGACCACCCTCCGCGATGACGGTGAGCGCCGCAAGCACATGCTGGACGAAGCCGAGCGGGTCAAGGAAGCCGAGGAAAAAGGCAAAAAGCACAAGTGCAAGGATTACGTCATCATCGGCGACCCTGCTACCGAGCTGAAAAAGATCAGCCTGGACGAGTTCTACAAGAACTTTACCGGTGTTCTGCTGCTGCTGAACCCCACCTCGGAGTTCAACGTGAACCAGCGCAAAAAGCTGGCACCCGGCGCTCCCGGCTATGAAGCCCAGCAGGCCAGCGAAAAAGACGACGGCAAGCCCAACCGCTGGGGCATGATGAAGCGGTACATCGACCTGCTGCTGCCCCAGAAGAAGCTGTTCTTCTACGCCATTTTAAGTTCCGTCATCACCACCATCCTGGGCATCGCGTCCTCGATGTTCAATAAGATCCTGATGGATGAGGTGCTGCCTTACGGGCTGGACAACCTGCTGGTCACGCTGATCATCGTGTTCAGCATGGTGAGCCTGACCAGTTCCCTCATCGGCTTCGTGCGGCAGTGGGTGTTGATCCATCTGTCCATCAAGATCGACATCCCGCTGATGCTGGGCTACTTCGGGCACATCTTCCATCTGCCCATGAAGTTCTTTGCCACCCGCAAAACGGGCGATATCACCACCCGTTACTCGGACGCAAACACCATCAAGTCCATCTTCACCAGCATCGCGCTGAGCCTTGTGATGGACATCTCCATGGCCATCATCACCGGCATCATCCTGTTCCGGATGAACGCCATGCTGTTCTCCATCTCGCTGTTCATGGCACTGGTCAGCATCCTGCTGGTGCTGGTGTTCAAGCAGCCCTACAAGCGCATCAACGAAGAGACCATGATCCAGTCGGCTGCCCTCAACAGCCAGATGATCGAGAGCCTGCGCGGCATCGAGACCATCAAGTGCAATGCCAACGAGGACACCCAGCTGGAGAACCTGGAAAAAGAGTACATCAAGAGCCTGAAGATCAGCCTGCGGTCCAGCCGCATCAGCACGGGTCAGGGCCTGATCTCCACCTTCATCTCCACCGGTTTCAGCATGCTGACCACCTATGTGGGCATCAGCCAGGTGCTGCACGGTGAGATGACACTGGGCGGCTTCATGGCGTTCAGCACCCTGTCCAGCTACTTTACTTCCCCGCTGAGCAACCTGATCAGCCTGCAGATGAGCATTCAGGAAGCCGGCATTTCTATGAAGCGTCTGACCGAGATCATGGATTATCCGGCCGAGGACGAAAACGATGAGGGCAGCGAGCTTACCCCGCTGGAAAAGGTGGAGGGCGACATCGAGTTCAAGGACGTCACCTTCCGCTACGGCAACCGTGCTCCGGCCCTGGACCACATCAGCTTTACCATTCCCGCCGGCAAAAAGGTGGCTCTGGTGGGCAGCAGCGGCAGCGGCAAGTCCACCATCACCAAGCTGCTGCTGAAGTATTACGAGCCCGAAGAGGGCGAGATCGACTTCAACGGCGTGAATCTGGCCGAGTACACCCATGATTCGGTGCGCCGCGCCATTGCCTATGTGCCGCAGAACATTGAGCTGTTCAGCAAGACGATCTACGACAACATCCGCATTTCCCGCATGGATGCCACCATGGAGGAAGTGAAAGAGGCTGCCAAGAAGGCCGATGCCCATGAGTTCATCCGCCATCTGCCGCTGCAGTACAACACCTACCTGGAGGAAGCTGGCAACGGCCTGTCCGGCGGTGAGAAGCAGCGCATTGCACTGGCGCGTGCCTTCCTGAAGGATTCCGGCCTGTACATCCTGGACGAGTCCACGAGCAATCTGGACTTTGCCACCGAGAATCTGATCTTCAACATGATCTACGAGCAGCTGGCCGACCGGTCCATGCTGATCGTAGCCCACCGTCTGTCCACCGTCCGCGACTGCGACCTGATCCTTGTGATGGATCACGGCAAGATCGTGGAGCGCGGCACCCACGATGAGCTGATGGCCAAGGATGGCAAGTATGCTGAGCTGTGGAACATGCAGCAGGGCATCTACCGCCGCCGTGAGCCGGTGGCCAAGCAGCCTGTGGCTGCCGCTGTGGTAGAGGATGACGATGACGGCGAAGCCTTTACCTACTGATTCGTTGCAGTCGGGTGCGCACCCGATTACATAAAACCGGTTCCCTCCCGGCAGCGCAGCCGGGGAGGAACCGACAAAAGTTCATTATTTGAAGGGAGTAATTCATCATGATGATGCCTGCAAATTTTTCCGCAATCTCTGAGAACGAGATGACCTACGTCAACGGCGGCGCAAGCCTGTCCGACATCCTGGCTCCTAGCCTGACCCTTGAGAACTGGAAGAAGTTCAACACCAACATGGTCACCATTATCGGCAATTCTTTCCTGGGCGACTATGTCAGCAACACCGTTGGCACTCTGTTCGGCGGCGCATACGTCCCCGGCAACCTGGGCAAGGCCTGGTTCAACTCTGTCAGCAAGTACTACAATAGCGGCTACGATGCCGTTGTCGGTAACGGCACCGACGCCGGGATGACTTATGGCAATACTGCTCTGGGCACTCTGAACGGTGCTCTGAACGCTGGCCTGCGTCTGGCTGGTTCTGCTGCTGCCATCTACAACCTGGCAACCGCCAACGTCAAGAACGGTCTGCCCAGCCTCTTTGACTTCAAGGCGAATGAGACCGTCTTCCCCAAGGACTAATCCTGTCTGATCCTGGCTTTCCAGGGGTCTGAGCAACTGCACCGGTTTCCCCGCCGCACATGCTCCGGATGCAGACAGGTGCGCACCTGTCTGCTGAAAAAGTGCTTTGCGGTTGCGCAGCCGCAAGGTGCCTGACAAGTATGGCAGACGGCAGAGTGCCCTGTGGTATCTCAGCCCCGACAAAAAACGATATGCAGTGTGTTTTCCGGCCCCGCTGCAAAGCGCCGGACCGGTGACAATGCCTCGTTATGGTGTGCCCGGAGGCGTCCTGCCTCCGGGCACATTCTATTTTTCGCATCACCCATTACTGCTACAGTAATAGGTGATCAGAAGCAGAGAAGGTGTGCTCTGCCCTTTCTCTGCCTGTGATTGCCTATTACGGCCTCCCCTTTGCGGAGGAAATTCAACGATAGGACAAAGAGGTATTTCAACATGAACGAGATCAAAGTTGCTGAAAACAAGACCCTCAAACTGACCAATGTCGTGGCACGCCGCATCGCCCCCGAAGAACTGGGCAACATGATGGTGGCGCTGACCCAGCTGCAGAACTTTATCAAGAGCCACAACGCACAGCCCATCGGCCCTCTGGTGCAGGCCCTCAAGATCGGCCCGGCCCCGGAGCATGCCCCGGAGCTGTACCTGATGCAGCAGGCCACCCAGCTGATCACCCAGACCGAGCCCGGCTACGAAGTGGACGCCGTGCTGCGGGTGAAGAACTGCCTGTACGCTCATTATACCGGCCCCATGGCCTACAGCCAGCTGGCAAGCTCCAAGCTGCAGATCCTCGCCTTTGAAAAGGACCTCAAGCTCACCGGTGACAACTACACCATTTTTGTCAGCCAGGACGACGATGACGCCGTGATCGACGTGTTTATGGAGACCAAGTAACTATGACAACGACCATCCAGAACCTCGATGATCTGCAGGACCGCCGCATTATGATGGACCGGGACGTACCTCCCTACGGATACGCCTTTGTCATTCTGGTGGGCTTGTTCATGATCTTTCTGCTGGTGTGGAGCACCCGCACCAACCGCATCTACGTCAGCCAGAACTCCGGCACGGTGCAGGCCAGCAACAAGACCTACATCATGTCCAGCTATTCCGGCACCCTCACCGAGCTGTACATCTCCGAGGGCAGCTATGTGAACGAGGGCGACCTCGTGGCCCACATCAAGAGCACTGACCTGGACATGCAGCAGGACAACCTGGAAAGCCAGCTCAAGATCTACCAGACCCAGGTGGACCAGTACAATAAGCTGCTGCAGTGCATCCAGGACGACACGAACTACTTCAGTGAGACCAGTGTCGAGGATCAGCCCTACTACTACCAGTACGAGACCTACAAGAGCCAGGTGGAGCAAAAGACCTTTGACGCTTCGGCTTATCAGGCGGCCGGTTACACCGACGCCCAGATCAAGACCATGATGGAGCAGAACCAGAGCGAGATCCAGGCCCTGTATTACTCCACCATGCAGTCCATCTCCCAGAGCATCACCAGCGCCCAGAGCAACGTGGACAACGTGCAGGCGCAGATCGACGCCCTGAACACCGGTGCCAACGATTACTATCTGTATGCCCCCACCTCCGGCGTGATCCACATGGACAGCCCCTACAAGGAGGGCATGGTGCTGAGCGCAGGCTCCCCGCTGGCCACCGTTGCCAGCGAGAACGATGACCTGGAGATCGTGGCCATGGTCACCGTGAACGACCGCCCGCTGCTGCATGTGGGCGACCCGTGCAAGATCGCCATCACCGGCTTGTCGGAGTATTCCTACGGCACCCTGACCGGTACCGTAACCGCCATCGACAGCGACGTGACCACCAGCACCAGCGCTTCGTACTACAAGATGACCATCAAGCCGGACAGCACCTATGTGGTGAGCCGCAGCGGCGACAAGGTCGATCTTTCCAACGGCATGAGCGTGACCGCCCGCGTGGAATACGATCAGGTCACCTACTTTGAATATGCAATGGAGGCTCTGGGTGTGCTGTTCCGCTGATGCGGGCACCGTTTCCGGCGCTGAATCCTTCGCTCCATTTTTAACACCCAGAGAGGTACACGAACCATGAAATCAACCGCAAAGACCCTGGCCCTTGGCGCGGCACTGCTCTGCCTGCTGGCCGGCGGCATGGCCCTGCCGGCATCGGCTGCCGTGCCCCTGACCGGCACCGCCGTGTCGCTGCCCTGGAACAGCGACAACAGCGTGCCTGCCGAGAGCATTGAGGCCGGCACCTATTCTTCCAATATGCTGTTGGGCGAGACCCAGCAGCTGTCGCCCACGGTGCGCCCCCGCAACAGCACCGACTCCGTCATCTACCTCACCGATGACAGCAGTGTGCTTACCGTGAGCAACAGCGGCGTGGTGCAGGCTGTGGGCGTGGGCACCGCCACCGTGACGGCCGCCGCAGGCAACCAGATCTGTGCTTACACCATTTCGGTTTCCATGGACTCCACCATGATCGTCACCGAGATGGATCTGGCGCTGTCCTCCAACACCATCTATGTGGGCAACTCAGTGTCGGCATCGCTGCAGGTGCGGCCCTCGTCCGCCTCGCAGTACGCCACCATCTCCCTGACTTCTTCCAATGAGAAGGTGGCCACCGTCAACAGCTTCGGCCGCGTGACCGGCGTGAGCCCCGGCACCGCCACCATCACCGCCGCCTGCGGCTCGGTCACCGCCAGCACCACCGTTACCGTGCTGGCCATCCCCACCGACACCACCGGCACCGTCAGTTCCGGCACCACCTCCGCCAACAGCGGTCAGGTCATTACGGTAACCCCCTCCTATGTGGTGCTCAAGCCGGGCGCCACCCGCACCCTGTCGGCCAAGGCCACCCCGGCTTCGGCCTCCCAGAGCTTCACCTACAAGTCCGGCAACAGCAGTGTGGCCACCGTGAGCCCCAGCGGCGTGATCACCGCCGTGGGCACCGGCTCTACCTCCATTACGGTTTCCAACGGCAAAGCCACGGCGCTGGTCACCGTCATCGTGAACCGCTCTGCTTCCGCTTCCTCGGGCAGCAACAGCAACAACGGCGATGACGCTTCCAACGGCGACGATGACAAGATCACGCTGGACCCCACCGTGCAGATCATTCAGGACAGCACCGACCATGAGGTCGTTTTTACGCAGTCGGAAGTCCCGGTGATCACCGGCGACATCCTCAACTCTCTGCGCACCACCGGCAAGACCCTGTGCGTGGTGGGCGACGGCTACACCCTGCAGGTGTCCGGCAAGGACGTGCGCAACACCACCGGCGAGCTGAACACCTCGCTGGCCCTGCAGCAGGTGGAGCAGGGCCTGGAGTTCGTGGTGAACGACGGCAAGACGGTCCCCTGCTCGGCCCGCATTGATTTGGACAAGAGTGATTACTCCCGTCTGTACCTCTACAACGAGACCACCGGAAAGTGGCAGTACCTGAACAGCTACAAAGACGGCGTGATCACGCTGGACACCGCCGGTCGTTATCTGCTGACCAACGAAAATCTCCGCTTCGCCAACATCAACTGGACCTTCTTCATCGCTGGCGGCGCGGTGCTGGTGGTCATTGCGGTGGCCTACATCGCGTTCAAGAAGCGTTACTGGTTCTGGTAAGCCGCTCTTCCTCATCTGAAACAAAGATAAAGCGAGGCCCCTCTGAAACGCTCAGAGGGGCCTCGCTTTTGTTGTAATTATATTCTGGTTGCCGTACTGTCAAAAGGCTCCATCCCTGAGGGAGTTCCCGTAATTCCCGTAAGCAGCAGTTTATTCCACGGTCACGCTCTTGGCGAGGTTGCGGGGTTTATCCACGTCGCAGCCGCGCAGCACCGCCATGTAGTAGGCGAACAGCTGCAGCGGCACGATCAGCTGCAGGGGCATCAGCAGGTCCTCATATTCGTCCAACCGGATCACGGCATCGGCCACGCCCTCCGGCACCACGGCATCCTTTGTGGTGAACAGCAGCACCCGTGCACCGCGGCTGCGGGTCTCCTTGGCGTTGGAGATAGTCTTTTCGTACACCTGTTTCTGGGTGGCCAGCGCGATCACCGGCACACCGTCGGTGATCAGGCTGATGGTTCCATGCTTCAGCTCACCGGCGGCATAGGCATCCGAGTGCACATAGCTGATCTCCTTCAGCTTCAGGCTGCCCTCCAGTGAGAGGGAGTAGTCGAACCCGCGTCCGATGAAGAAGCAGCTCTGGGTGTTCATATAGCGGCTGGCAAGGTATTTGATCTGCTCGCAGTCCGCCAGACGGGCCTTGATGATCTCCGGTGCCCGCAGCAGCTGGGCCGTATAGCGGCGGGTCTCTGCCGCGCTCAGGCGGCCCCGGGCGTAGGCCAGACGCAGCGCGAACAGATACAGCACGCACAGCTGCACCATATAGGCCTTGGTGGAGGCCACGGCGATCTCCGGCCCGGCGTAGGTGTACAGCACATAGTCTGCCGCGCGGGCGATGGAGCTGCCCACCACGTTCACGATGGCCAGCACCGGCACGCCCCGGCTCTTTGCCAGCTTGAGGGCGGCCAGCGTATCACTGGTCTCGCCGGACTGGCTGATGATGATCACCAGATCATTGGGGTTCAGGATGGGGTCCCGGTAGCGGAACTCGCTGGCGATGTCCACCTCGGCGGGCACCCGGGCCAGTGTCTCAATGGCTGCCTTGCCCACCATACCGGCATGCATGGCCGTGCCGCAGCCCACCAGATGCACCGTACCGATGCTGCGCAGCACCTCATCGGTGAGCTGCGGGATGTGCAGGTCCGGCATGCCGTCCTCCACGCGGGGACTGACCGTAGCCGTGATGGCCGTCGGCTGCTCGTTGATCTCCTTGAGCATGAAGTGCGGGTAGCCGCCCTTTTCGGCTGCCTCCATATCCCAGTCCGCCGTCAGCACCGGGCGCTGCACCGGCTCGGCAAATTCATTGTAGAAGCGGATGCCCTCGGCCGTGCACACGGCCATGTCGCCCTCTTCCAGCACGCTGTAGCGACGGGTATACTTGAGCAGGGCCGGGATATCCGACGCTACGAAGTTTTCGCCCTCGCCCCAGCCCACGATGAGCGGGCTTTCGCGCTTGACTGCAAAGATGGTGTCCGGGCGGTCCCGGAACAGCACAGCCAGCGCATAGCTGCCCCGCACCTTGGCCAGTGCTTCCTGCAGCGCCCGCAGCGGGTCGCCGGTGTAGCAGCTGTCGATGAGCTTGACCAGCACCTCGGTGTCCGTTTCGCTCTCAAAGGTATCGCCTTTGGCAATCAGACGCTCCTTGAGGATGCCGTAATTTTCAATGATGCCGTTGTGCACGATGCTCACCCGCGGGGTGGAATGCGGGTGGCTGTTCACGTCGCTGGGCTCACCGTGGGTAGCCCACCGGGTGTGCCCAATGCCGCAGAAGCTCTGTGCCAGAGCCTGTGCGGCCAGTTTCTGGCGCAGCTGTGTCAGCCGCCCCTTGCTCTTTACCACGCGGATGCCGCCGTCCAGAGCCAGCGCAACCCCCGCCGAATCGTACCCGCGGTACTCCAGTTTTTCCAGACCGTCCAGCAGCACATCCTGTGCGCTGCGCTTGCCGACATAACCAACAATGCCACACATACAAAACACCTCCATGCCGGCGTCCCCCGCGCAGAAAAAACGCACAGCCGGGGCCGTCAGCTTCCCTATCAGTTTATGTTCTTGTATGGCTTTCTTTGAAGGGATCTGTTGCGGTATCACTGCCGTTTTTTGCCCTTCTCTGCGGCTGGTCTAGCCTTCAACCGGAGAAACATCCGCCGAATTTTTCGATGATTCCTCTCCTCGTCACCCTCGCGGCTGTCACCCGCGTGGCCCGGCGCTTTGCGTCAACTGGTGGTTTTGCATTCCCTCTTTCTGCGGCCCCTGTGGGCTGCTGGTGGCTCAGTATACCACACTTTCCCATTTTGTGCAACTGCTGTGCAACAATCGTTCTCAGTGCATGCCCAGCATCCGGTGCAGCTTGGGCTGCCACACCAACCGGTACAGCATGAGCAGGTTGTGCAGGGCCCGGTCGTACAGCAAAAAGGCCACGTTGCCCATGGCCAGCGTGGACAGGGTAACTATCCATGCCGTGGTGCGCAGCTCCTGTGAGATACTGCCCGCCGGGATGAGCACCAGCAGCAGGCCGTACATCGCCAGCACGGCGGCGTTGCACAGCAGCAGCTTGCACACGCACCGCAGCACGGCCGGGCGGATGCGGTCGAACCGGGGTTTTGCCAGCGGGTAATACCCCAGCAGGAACACGAAGATCAGGGCCACTTCCTTGTCCGGCACAAACAAAAGCGCCAGCAGGCTGACCGCCGCGTAGGCTGTGAGCGCCATGGTGCGCCCGCACTCCACACACACTGTCGCGATCAGAAACCCTGCCAGCGCAGGCGCAATGAACATGGCAATGGGGATCACGGCCCCCAGCAGCATCAGCGCGACGCACAGCGCCGCCGCCATGCCGCAATAGGCCATGGACCAGCTTTTCCGGTTTTGTTTTTTCATGGGATCTCCCAGTTTTCCTGCTCTGCGCCCACTTCCAGCGGTTCCACCGCGTGGTGCAGGCCCAGCAGCATGATATTATCCAGCAGGCTGCGGTTGAGTTTGACATCCAGCATGCTGTACACCCGCATCAGGTCGTTGGCGGCGGCCAGCGCCTGCCGACGGGCATTTTCCACGGCCGAGGCCTGCCCCATCAGGTCATTGACCACAAACACGTTGTACCGGCCGCTGCACTTGTCGGCTTCAAAGCGCTCGGCCTTGTCCATCAGGTAAAAGATGCGCCCAATGCTGCTGCCGATGTAGCGCATGCTCTTGCGCTGGTTGGGGTCATCGGTGGCAAGGGTGGAATACAGCGCGCCGTAAACGTTGCTCATGGGCTCTGCAGCCAGGTTGTAGTTCTTGGCATTCAGGTTCATCTGCACCACGGCCTGGTCCCGCTCCTGCCCGAACAGGCGTTCCAGGGCCGGGTTCTGCTGCACGGCCCGCTCGTAGGCACGGCGCAGCAGAACCCGGTCCAGCGCGCGGCGCAGCCGCTTGGCGGGCCGCAGTTCATCCGGCCGCCGGTCCTGCAGGTTGTGCCAGCCCAGCAGCACTTCCACCTGTGCCGCCTGCCGGATGCCCTGCGTCTGGCACATCATCCTGCGCCAGCACAGGGTGCCCGGCACCCGCTGACGCTGGCAGGTGGCTGTGCGCCCGGCAAGGCTGTCGGACAAAATGGCAAACACCACGCCATTGTGCCGCAGCAGATGGCAGGAATACCAGCCAAACTCGGTGTACAGCTGCCGCCGCACGCCTCGGAGATACTGGAGGTAGATATTATAATCACGGATGGTCAACTCCGGAAGATAGGGTTTCATTCGACCCTTCATAGGGGGCACCGTTCCTTTCCGCCACAGGCTGCACAAATCATGGTAATAAGGTAAGTATAATCTATTTTGTTCCGCTGTGCAACGGTAGGAGTGTAAATTCTCTATGAATTTGTCTCATCTTGTTTTAAACTTGTTCATAATATTTCATAAAACTTTGTTTGCATTCGTCCTTTTCTCCGGCAGGCATTGTGTGGTCATTCGTTCCGGAATTTCCCAGATTTTTCCGGCAGCGATGCAAAAAGCCGCACCGGGCAGTTCCGGTGCGGCTTGCAGGGCTTATTTTTTAGGCCGGGCACATTTTTTCAGGCTCAGTCCTTCTTGTCAAAACGGCGCTTGCCGTCAAAGCCGGACTTGGGCATCGGCTTTGCGGTGTGCTCGAACTTGGGGGCGTTGTAGTACATATACAGCTGGCAGGGGATCATGCCGTTGTACATCTTGCGGCGCTTGTTGGCGCGCTTGCCGTAGTGGGTTTCAAAGTCCATGTCAGCGGTGATAGCGTACACACCGGCGCAGGGGTTCGCCTCCATCTGACGGCCCAGGGTGCGGGCCAGCTTGGCCGCGCCCTCAATGGTGCTCATGCGCTCACCGTAAGGAGGGTTCGTCAGCACGATGGCCTCCTGCTTTGCGGCAAAATCCGCCACATCGGCCACTTCAAAGTGGCAGCGCTTTTCCACACCGGCCAGCTTGGCATTGGCGTTGGCCAGCGCCACGGCGGCGGGGTCGATATCATATCCAAAAGCCTCGAAGCCCACATCCAGCTTGGATTCAGCCAGGGCTTTCTGGCGCTGCTCGGCCCACACAGCGGCCGGCACAAAGCTGTAGCGTTCGGCAGCAAAGCGGCGCTTGAGGCCCGGTGCGATGTTCATGGCCTTCTGGGCGGCCTCAATGAGCAGGGTGCCGCTGCCGCAGAAGGGGTCCTCCACCAGGCTGTCCCGGCGCACGCGGCCCAGGTCGGCGATGGTGGCGGCCAGCGTCTCGCGGATGGGGGCCTCCATGGCGTTGCGGCGGTAGCCGCGCTTGTGCAGGCCCTCGCCGGTGGTGTCCAGCATGATCTCGCACACGTTCTTGCGCAGCATGAAGCGGATCTTGTACTCGGTGCCGCTCTCCGGCAGCACGGAGGTGTGGTGCTTGGCCATCAGGCGCTTGACCACAGCCTTTTTGATGATGCTCTGGCAGGCGGGCACGCTGGAAAGCTGGCTGTCCAGCGAGGAGCCGGTGACCGGGAAGGCCGCATCCGTCGGCAGCAGATCCTCCCAGGGGACGCTGTACACGCCGTCGAACAGTTCATCAAAGGTGGACGCCTTGTAGCGGGCCAGCAGCAGCAGCACGCGCTCCACGGTGCGCAGGTGCAGGTTGGCTGCCGCGATCATCTCCGCACCGCCGGAGAAGGTCAGGCGGCCGTCATCCACCCGGATGTTCTCCGCGCCGATGCGGTTCAGTTCAAATTTTGCGGTGGACTCGCACCCGAAGAAACAGGGGGCGATCAGTTCAAATTTTGCAGGCATGATGGTTCCTTTCTTTTCCTCTTGGGCGAAAAAACAGACCCGCCCGACCAGGGGACAGGTCTGTTCTGTGCATTCTGATCGGCTGCTCAGCGGCCGCGACGGCTGCGCGGGGCATAACCGCCGCCGCGGCGGTTGTTGGTCTCGTGGTCCAGATCCGCCATCTTTTCCTCGCTCTGGCTCTTGAAGCGGCTCATCATGTCCTCAAAGCTCAGGTTGTCGGAGCGGGCCGGAGCCTTGGGCTGCCACACGCGGGGGGCAGCATCGCGGGGCTGACGCGGGGGACGGCCTGCGCCGCG
>ERZ773104.4185-NODE-4185-length-12513-cov-74.122170_pt1 | contig 12513 bp, 11 predicted proteins | sample MGYA00511920_ERZ773104 | MGnify/ENA primary metagenome ERZ773104 (study PRJEB29015, sample SAMEA2737857) | human gut metagenome | biome: human gut; feature: human-associated habitat; material: faeces | place: China | collected 2012 ...
AGAAATAGAAATCACCTCGGAATTTAACCGTGCCTTCTTTGACTCCGGCGAAAGTTGCTGCCGATTGGGGTATGAATCGGCTTACAACAACGCGGAAAAGTCACTATCAAGCATAGGTATCTGATTTTTACGAAATTTTCGGAAAAAGTGGAGGTCTGTTTTCAGCCGTTTCGGGGGCGTTTAGCCATGCCGAAAAGCAGCTTTTTGGCATCACGGTAATCACGGTAGAGGACGAATATCCAAACCGGGTTGTCTGGAAAGAATCGCACAACGCCCCGGTATCGTCCGTCAGGCAGAACGTGGCAATGACATCTATGACGGCTTTCAACTCTAAATTGTCATAATCCCGCACGGCTTTGATTGGCAGGTTGCGGTCGTAGATATGCTCGACACAAATCACACAGTCGGAGAAGTGGGGAAGCGGCTCACTTTGCACCAGTGCGGCCTGAAGCGGCAGCAAAAGAAACTTGCAGCCGTCTCGCTTCTTTTTATCCGGCAGCAGCGCGGGGAGCAGCACACGCAAATAGTTGTCTGCTGCCCACACGCGGATGCCCTGTACTTCGGCTGCCTTGGGGTAGTAATAGATTGGCGGCTCATTGGAGACGGAAAAGAACATATTACGTAGATGTGCTGTGCTTTTCTCGCTGAGAAGCGCCGCACTCTCGGCAGTTTTGGCAAACTGCATTGGGTCAGGCGCAGGCAGCAGATGCTCCATCTCGTACAATTTCTTGTGGATGTCGATGAGCCCGCGCTGCTCCAAGCGGATGCGGTTCAAAAGTATGTCAGGATTCAAGCGCAGCCTCCTTTTTGTAGTAGCTGACAGTGCCATCCTCGGCTACCGTGCAGAATCCGGCCACATGCGTAATATCCAGCATCTCGATTTGGGTGGTATCCTCTACCACCACAATGCGTTTGCCGGTGTCTTTCTGCGGTTGGCGCAGCAGCTGGCAGATCATGGCTTCCTTGCCCTGCGGGATAGGCACGATTTCATACAGTTCCCCGTTTGCAAAACAGAGGATCGCTGCCGGAAATTCTCCAACGGTGTGGTATTCCACCTGATCTATGAAGTCGAGCAAGACCCAGACGCAGCGGGACAAGTCCTTGTCTGCATTGTTTCGTGCTTCTTGATTTGCGTAGTAGCGGCAATTTTCGGCACGGTAAACGCGCCCTTCTTTCAGCATATGGGCAAGCAAAGTTTTTGCCGTCGCTTCTTTTTCGGGAAAGAAGCGACAAAGCTGCTCTTCGGTCAGACCGGGATACAGCGAAATGTTATGCAGCATTTCAGCGGCTTCCCGCTGATAAATCGCTGCGCGGTTTTTCAATACAATCACCATCCTTATTGCGCATAAAGGACGCATAAAGACGTATTAGGTACTGTCGGTAGCATAGCCACAGGCCGCTAATACGCAATCAATACGTCCTATTGCGTATTTGATTTTTTATTGCGTAATCATTGCGTCAAGGCGGACGTATTACGGTCATCTGCAAAACCTCCCAAATCAGAAATTGCCCAAAACAAAAAGAGCCGTGCCTGAAAAAGTCAGGTACGACTCTGGGTGAAAATGTCCAACCTTTTTGGCTGAACCCTATTTTGAACATACTAATTGTAACACGCGGGATTATACACGTATATACAATCACTACGCGGATGTTGTGCAGATGTAATGCAGGCGCAGCAAAAAACTTTCAAGGCAGGGCATCCGCGCAATCTTGATTCTTTGACGTATAGGCATTATAATGCAAATGAAAGCAACGAAAAGGAATCATCGATTTTATGGATAACCAATTACTGCAGATACAAAACAGAACCTGCCGCATCTACGGCACTGCCAGCGCCGAATATCTGCTGCTGCAAATGGCGAACGAACATGACCTTGCAGGGATGGAGCGGGAAACTGAAGCTATACGCCAGCAAACCGCACATACATTCTTGCTGGTGGCTGTCCAAGTGGAGAATTGGAACGATGATTTGTCGCCGTGGCCTGCGCCGCCCGTCTGGGGCAAGCAGGGTTTTGTTGGCAGGGCAGGAAATACGCTTGCATGGCTGGAGCAGGCTGTGCCGGGCATTCGCCAACAGTATTCTATAAAGGAAGATTGTAAGGTTATTTTAGGCGGCTACTCACTGGCTGGACTGTTTGCTCTGTGGGCGGCAACACAAACGAACGCGCTGTATGGCGTGGCGGCGGCTTCGCCGTCCGTGTGGTTTCCCGGCTGGCCAGAATACGAAGCGGCGCACCCCATCCAAGCGCAGCGCGTTTACCTCAGCCTTGGCGACCGCGAGGAACGCACCAAAAACCAGACGATGGCGGCAGTGGGTGACAACATCCGCGCCCTGCACAACGCCCTGTCCCGGCGCGGAAAAGACTGCACACTGGAATGGAACGCAGGCGGTCACTTCAAAGATGCCGACCTGCGGACGGCAAGGGCGTTTGCCTGGACTATGGAGAGTAAGTAATGACGATTCTGATAGATGCCGATGGCTGCCCGGTGGTAGACCTGACCCTTCAGACAGCCGCAAAATATAACGTTCCCGTGATGATTCTATGCGATACTGCCCACCAAATTCAGCGCGACGGCGCGCAAACCCTGACCTTTGGCAAAGGTGCCGACAGCGTGGATTTTGGACTGGTGAACCGCGTACACCCCGGCGACCTTGTTGTTACGCAGGATTACGGGCTGGCAAGTATGTGCTTGGCGCGCCGCGCCCGCGTGCTGAACCAGAACGGCTTAGAGTACACGTCCGAAAATATCGACGGGCTGCTGTTCCGCCGCCACGAAAACAAAAAGCTCCTCCGCGCCGGGAAGCACCCCAAAGGGACTTCCAAGCGAACGAAGGAGCAGGACGAGGCTTATAAAAACACATTAGAGAAAATTTTGCAAATCGTGTAAAGAGGTTCGGGCAAGTGAAAAAGTGAATTAAAAATTTTAAAGAATCAATAATTGCCGTATTGCCTTAATCATTCCTTTAATTTTCCTGCACGCCCTCTTGCTTTTCCTAAACTGTGCCAGTTCTGAGAGAGAAGCCGTTCGATAGACCGAGCTTTCCGAAGATAGGACAAGCGACTGGCTCTATCTTGTAAATAGTAATCAAGATAAACATCTCCAAGTTGTGTGCAACACTGATAGTACTCTTGATCTTCTACGTGTTGTTCTTCAAAAGCTATTTTACTCTCTTCCAAGTAGCGGATACTATTTGAAAAGTCGTTTGTTTGAAATAAATGTAAACCATAAATCCACAGCAGAGCGGCATACGATTTGGTTTGAGCAATACCTGCGTACTGCTCAATAGTTTTAATTGAATATATGGCATCACTAAATGCCTTGCTTATATCGCTTGTGTGCCGATCTTCTAAAACATTTGAATCATCAATCAATTTAAGAATTCTTGCACGCTGATATTTAATAAACGGATGAGCGGTAAAACGCTCGGCCTCTTCACATTTCTGTAGAGCGGCCTCCAACGCTGATGAAACTCTAAATCTTCCCGCACTATCACAATCGTGTTTGACATCTCGGTACAATTCGTACATTTTTGCGGCGTTTATTTTGTCAATATCAGTAATAATATGCCAGTCGGACATTATTCTCGCAAGAGATTGGTGTTTGCTAATGTCATCGTTTAGTTGTTCCAAAGAACGCCTCACATCTCTTTGACTGGCCGAAATTTTTGCTGAAAGATCATTGTATGTCTCTGCGTCAGGAAGAAATCTGCCAACAATGTACTTTTCAGCAAAATTGTTTAGAGTGTATTGAGCATCCCTCTTTTCAATAATAAGATAATTACACAAAACATCCATAACGGCTTCTACATCTGGATATGCTTCTTTGGTTAGCAGACAAATTGTACCTATATCGGTACCTTCGTTTGGTATAACTGCGAATACTTTAAGAATTTTATAAAATAATTCTTTATGATTCCCAAAACGATTTTCTATATGCTCAAAAGTATCTTTGTACATGAATTCTGCAACGACTTCATAGGCATTAGATGGGGTGGAGGAAAGAGAGGTCGTCAACGCTTTCCACGCATTGGCATTTGAAAACTCTACTTTTAATCCGGTTACGGTGGCTAATCGCTTGCTTAATCTGCGCAAGCTTAATACCAAAACAAGTGTATTGCCCTGTGACAATTTTAACAATTCTTCTTTTTCTTGGGAATTAAGCGCCAAATCCAAAGAATTTTCTTCACAATAAGCATCAATAAATGCCATTCCGGTAACAGCATCGAATCCAGCTAATTTAATATTTGCATCATATTCTTCGCTATTTCTGGAGGTGAGAATAAATTGCATTTCCGAGGGGGTTTGAGTATCAACAAAATTTTTGATTTTTTGTCGTTCCGCGACTGGAAGAGTTTCCAAGTTGTCAATAATAATTAGCCCTTCATTTTTAAATTGCCTAAAAGTATCTACGGAGAGCTCAGAAAGAATTAAATGAATAAGTTCATCCGCTGATTGAAAATGGCAATGCATCCCTCGCTCGATTACTTTACCGGTCTCTGGGGAAAGGTCAAGCTTCCGCTGCTTGGCGGAAAAGAAAAGCACGTATTTCGGCTGATATTCATTTATGGTTGTTTCATCTTGAATATCTCTTACAATTTGTTTTAGTGCCTCCAGAACTAACGCTGTCTTTCCGATGCCACCATAGCCGTAGATACAAAGCGAATGTTGCTTTCGCAAATCTTCTGGCTTACCATAGGCAAACGATTTGATTTTTTTAATCTCGGTATCTCGACAAACGATGCGTGATTCACTATAAGGCATCTCACTAAAATTGTTTTTGGCAATGGGAATAACAATTTTCCTTTGCTGAAGAGCGACAACCTCTGCTAGGAGAGTTTGTTTACTTTTTTGCAGAAAGTACTTGTCATCAAGGAAAATGCAAATATCTTTTACAAAGGATATAACCGGAATAAGGAGGATGTCTTCTAATGTACGGCATCCTGGATGATCCAACTTGTTTCTGGAATATCGATATTTTTCTGCCAAGTCGCAGTATGTACTGTAGGAACCAAATAAAAAATACAAATCTCCAAAGTCTTCGGTTAAAGAAAATGTGGTCATGTTTAAGGCCCCGACCATTGGTAAATCAATATCGGTGGTTACTATTTCATCAACAGATGTTTTGGCCGTTACAAATTTTTGATATGTATACTTTAGACTTCCCTGAGAAACGGCTTTCGGCAAGACGCTTCTTAAAAACGATGGGCTTGCAGGAGATAACAGTGCGTTTTTTGAAACCATTGCGTTCTCGAAGTCGGTATCTGTGCGATAATTAGAAGTGATGACATCTGCAACATATGCACGAAATGGAATCTCAAAGCCCATTAAAAGTGTTCGAAAATGATCATGTTGCTTGATTGTTAAATACATAGTTCATCCTTTCATTTTGTGATGATAAATGCGAACATAGTAATAAAACGATCTACTGATAAAATACTCAATTATAAAAACTTTTCTGAATGGTTTTAAAGGGCAAGAAAATAGATAGCGAAAATATGCCTATGTAAAGCCGTACGAGGATAATGTGAAATCCTACCGATTCCAAATCTTGTTTTCGAAATTAACAAGCGGCTTTTTATATTAAACCATCCGCTGATCAGACTTGCCATCATCACCGGGAGGCTGACAAGATGGCCAACACTTAGATCATGGAAGTCGATTTCTATGGTGAGACCGCATATATCGGAGACTGTCAGCGGGGCATGGAAATCATACAGCGTAGCACTGGTTCTAGGCGCCTTGCTTATGGTGAACTTCAGTGCTTTACCTGCTTTTTTACATTATAGCGTATCTGCTGGGAAAATGCAAACAAATAAATAATGTGTAAAATTATTGAGAAATGACGCGTTCAAAACGTACAAGGTAAATGTAAATGTTGAAATGGGGCGTTGTATTTGTTGATATCGACCGCGACAACAAACAAGGCAAAACTGTCCAGAAGAACGCTATGGCTTCTGATGTACAAGAAAAGTAAAGCATGACCTTGCGACAGGAATGTACTGAAATATGGTGGCAGTTACTATACGTTGTTCACGTAGCGCATCTTACACCAGAAAGACAGAACTACCGATGGGCGTTTCTTTAATTCTGTCGTTGCCATTGTGGAGAAAATAATAGCGCAGGACGCCCAATACTATTGGGTTAATGCCCATCGACCACGACATAGGTCTAACTCCTACGCGCTTTGGCACACAGAACATCTGTGCGCTACCTCAAGCGTAAGGAGTGTGTCTACTTTTTCTGAAGTGAAAGCCAAAAGCCCCACGATTTCAGTTGTGAAATCGTGGGGCTTTTGACTTATAAGACATCTGACAGATGAAGATTAGACCTTGTTGGAAGACATTTTACAACGTGGAGCGTCCGAAAATTTACACCAATTCTACACCCATGCGGTATGGAAAAGCATGGATTTGTGTGGAATTATATGAGAGGGTGAAAGTGGAAATAAAACGATACTATGTAGATATATAAAACTACGTTGAGATATGTCAATGTACATAAGATGCACTTGACGTACCGATACCTAATTTCATATTTCAAAATTCTCCTTTGAATTTTTGCTGAATTTTTGTCATGCGGGATCGGCGCACAGGCCGATTTGCATATATAAATGTATTATAGCAGATGCGTTCTTTTCTCTCAAGCCGTTTTTGAAATAATCTTCCCCGGGGTGCGCCGCCTGCGCAGAAAAACCGCAAAAATTTCCCGGAAACCCGACAATCTGTTCTTTTTTTGTCCACAATTATGCGGTATAATACTCTTGTATCGATACCGCCGCAGGCGGGCAAGGAGGAAACTAAGATGGCAAATGAGAAAATTCTGGTCGTTGATGACGATAAAAATATCTGCGAGCTGCTCCGACTGTATCTGGTCAAGGAGGGCTACAACGTGACGATGGTCCACGACGGCGGCGCAGCGCTGGCAGAGTTCGACAAGCTGCACCCGGATCTTGTGCTGCTGGACGTTATGATGCCGGTCATGGACGGCTGGGAGGTCTGCCGCAAGCTCCGCGCCAAGGACAACACCCCCATCATCATGCTGACCGCTAAGGGCGAGACCTACGACAAGGTGCTGGGTCTTGAGCTGGGCGCGGATGACTATATCGTCAAGCCGTTTGACGCCAAGGAGGTCACGGCCCGCATCAAGGCCGTGCTGCGCCGCTCCTCCGCCAAAGAGGAGGAAAACAAGGGCGTTTACGACTTTGACAATCTGCACCTTGACATGAACCGCTATGAATTGAAGGTCAAGGGCAAGGTCGTTGAGGCCCCGCCGAAGGAGCTGGAGCTGCTGGCCTGCCTGGCCGGTCACCCGAACCGCGTCTACACCCGTGACCAGCTGCTGGACGAGGTCTGGGGCTTTGAGTATTACGGCGACTCCCGCACGATCGACGTCCACGTCAAGCGCCTGCGTGAAAAGCTGGAGGGTGCGTCCGAACAGTGGAGCCTGAAAACCGTCTGGGGCGTCGGCTATAAGTTCGAGGTCAGGGAATGAGCCGCCGCAACACGATCAGCCGCGAATTTTTCGCGACCATCGCCGCCGTGCTCGTGCTGGGGCTCAGCGTTATGTGCGCAATCCAGACGGCACTGTCGGCTGCGTACTTCATCGGGGAGCGCAAAAGCTCGCTGACCGATGTGCTCAACGGCGCGACAGCGCTGAGTGAGCGATTCGCCGATGAGGGCTCCATCGTCACAAAGCCCCTGCAGGGGGAGGATGTGCTGGAGCGCGCCCACAGCGGGTTTGAGCTGTTCAACACGGCCTCCGGTGCGCTGGTGTTCATCGCCGACGAGAACGGCCAGATCCTGCTGCATACGGGGGACGACGCCTTTACAGGTGCAGGCGTGCCCGCGTCCTACATTGACGAGCTGAACGAGGGATACGACATTTTTGAGACCGGCACGCTGGACGGTGTCTACTGCGCCAAGTATTACACGGCGGGCCGCCGCATCACGGTGGGCGGGCAGGACGGCTACCTGTTTGCCGCCAGCCCGATGGCTGCGCTGGGCAGCTACATGACCGATATGCTGACGATGTTCGGCATCTCGGCGGCGGTCATCCTGATTTTGTGCAGCATCCTGTGCTGGGTGCTGGCCAAGCGCATCACCGGCCCTATTGAGGACATCAGTGAGGCCGCGCGCCGCCTGGGCAGCGGGGACTTTACGGCCCGTGCGCCGGTGGACGGCTGCGTGGAGCTGGCTGACTTTGCGACCACCTTCAATAACATGGCTGCGCGGCTGCAAACCATCGACAATTCCCGCGGGCAGTTCATGGGCAACATCGCCCACGAGCTGCGCACGCCCATGACGACCATCAAGGGCTTCATCGACGGCATGCTGGACGGCACGATCCCGCCCGAGGAAACAAAGCATTATCTGGGCATCGTCTCGCAGGAGACGGGCCGCCTGGCGCGGCTGGTGCAGAACATGCTGGATATTACCAAGCTCGAGGCGGGCGAGGTGCCCATCCACGCGCAGACCTACGATCTGTGGAAAACCGTCACCGACGTCGTGCTCTCCGACGAGCAGCGCATCGAGGACGGTAAGATCGACATCCAGGGTCTGGGCGGCGATCCGCTGCTGATTTACGCGGACCCGGATTTTGTGCATCAGGTCGTGTATAATATTGTGGATAATGCCATCAAGTTCACCCCGGCGGGCGGCACGATCAGCTTTGCTGCCGAGCGCCGCGGCAATATGGTGGAGGTGCGCATTGAGAACACGGGCGCAGGCATTGCCCCCGAGGCTCTGCCCTTTGTGTTTGAGCGGTTCTACAAGGAGGACCGCTCCCGCGGCATGAACACCCGCGGCAGCGGACTGGGGCTGCATATCTGCAAGATTCTGATCAACCTTTCCGGCGGCCAGATCCACGCCGAGAGCGAGGAAGGCAACTGGTGCCGGTTCGTGTTTACGCTGCCGGCAGGGCAATAAGCAACCGCATAACAGACGCTGCACAAAAGCGGCGTCTGCTTTTTTTGTGTGAGTGAGGCTTCCCCCTCGGGGGAAGCTGTCAGCGGCCCCGCCCGCTGACTGATGAGGGGTAGGTGTGCCACGGCAACCCGGGAACGGGCAATCGCGGCGAACTCGCCCCTTATCCGGCCCTGCGGGGCCACCTTCAGTCTACGCGCTAAGAGCCGCCTACGGCGGTTGCGCTCCGACACGCGCCTGCGGGCGCAGCCCCGCATGGGAAGGCTTTTTTGGGTAAACCTGTAAGATTTCCCGCCCTGTCCCGGTCTATATAGTTGGAACGACAAAAAAGGAGGAACCACCCATGAAGGACCGGGAATTGACCCGCCTGCTGCAGGCACACCCGGAGGAGGGCCTGGAGGCGGCGATGCTTGAATATGCGCCGCTCGTCAAGGGCATTCTCTGCCGTATCCTGCCGCAGAACCCCTGTGACCGGGAGGAGTGCATGGCCGACGTGTTCGTCGCACTCTGGCGAAACGCCGCGAAATTGGAGGCCGCTTGCACACCGCTGCGCCCCTGGCTGGCCGTCGCGGCGCGCAACCGCGCCATTGACTGCTACAACGCGCTGCGCCGCCGAGAGACGGTGACACTGGACGACGGTCTGGCCGAGACGCTGGGCGAGCTGGCCGAGTTTGACCGCGCGACCACCGAAGCCGCCGACCTTGTCGGTGCGCTGGTGGCGGCTATGGCGCCGCCGGACCGGGATATTTTTCTGCGCAAATATTATCTGCTGCAATCGGGTAAGGAAATCGCCGCTGCGCTGGGTATGAGCGTGGAGAGCGTCAACACCCGGTTGAGCCGCGGACGGGACCGTCTGCGCCGTGAACTGACCGAGAAGGGAGTGTACAGCCATGCGTGACAAAAAATTTGATGTGGATTTGTTGAAAACGCTGAACGACCAGCCTATGCCGGAAACCCCGCTGACCGACGACGAGTTTACCCGCGTGCTGGACGCTGCCTGCGGGCGGCTGCCGCAGAAAAAGCCCGCCGGGCACCGCCGGTTCCCGTGGAAACGGGTGGCCGCTGCCGCTGCGGCGTGCCTTGCCGTGGGGCTGGGCAGCGTCAACTTTGCCGCCCCTGCCGTGGCCGAGCAGCTGCCCGTAGTGGGCAGCCTGTTCAGCTGGCTGAACCGCGGCGGGCAGGACGACTATGTTTCGCTGCAAAGTGAGCAGCTGAACAAATACGCCGAGACGGTGGAATCCACCGCCGAGACCGCCGACAGTCCCTACACCCTGACATTGGGGCAGGTCTTCAACGACGGCGACTGGCTGCGCATCAGTTTAATGCTGACGAGTGAGGATGACAGCTTGGCCGGGTTCAACGCCATCGGCCCCCGCGAGGACGCCGTAGAAAAGGCACTGCAGAACGTCGGCGGGCAGTACGGCACGCTGGTGCTGGACAACGGCACGGAATTGAGCGGCGGTGTTACCTTTGAAAAACGCGATGACCGCACCTTTGTGACGGGCCTGAATTATGAGCTGTTCCTGACACACGATGATTTGGCCGGGCACACGGCAACGCTGACGCTGTCCGATCTGATGGCCTGCAATAAGAGCATCGTGGAGACCGACGGCAAGAGCTACTGGCACTACGATTACGCCGACCAGACCCCGCTGCCCGGCACCTACACGCTGACGTTTACGATCCCGGAAGTCAGCGACGCGGGCGTGCGCACGATGAGCACGCCGGTGGAGCAGGACGGTGTTACGCTGCAAAGCATCAAGGCCACGCCCGCTGCGACAAAAGTGCTGCTGACCTTCCCGCCGGAGCAGCACTGGGTCAGCGTAAAGCTCTACACGGAAGACGGCACAGAGCTGGGCCACGAGCGCGGCGAGGGCGGCTGGTGGACGGACGGCGCATGGACGGCCGACCCGGCGGACTTCGACCACCCGGAACAGAGCACCAAGGCCAGCTATGACTACTTTGCTGCCGTGCCGGAAAATTGCCACAGCCTGACGGTGAAGGTGTATGATTTTGATACGGATGCGGAATTGACGACGTTTACGGTGGAGCTGCCGTAAATGGCGAGAGGGCTTCCCCCTCGGGGGAAGCTGTCAGCGGCTCCGCCCGCTGACTGATGAGGGGTAGGTGTGCCACGGCAACTCGGGAACGGGCAATCGCGGCGAACTCGCCCCTCATCCGGCCCTGCGGGGCCACCTGCTCCCCTTCTGGCGCTACGCGCCGCCTCCCCCGTACCGGGGGAGTCTGTCCCTCGGGGAAAGGCGGGGAATCACTCTATAATCTCACACCCCGGAAAATACCACTCCAGAATCTCCCGCCACGTTTTGCCGTCCTCCGCCATCGCCTTTGCGCCGTACTGGCTCAGGCCGACGCCGTGGCCGTAGCCGTGGGTGGTGAAAACAAACGCATTCTCCCCGGCGTCATACGCCACGGTGAACGCCGCGCTCCGCAGACTGAACGCACTGCGCAGACGTGTGCCCGTAAACACCTGCCCGCAGACGGGCATCTGCGCCACATAGCCCGCGCTGTCCAACACGCCCTCGCCGAACCACCCGGCGGGGGCGTTTGGTATCTCGTCGGTGTCCAGGCCAAGCCCGGTCAGGATCGTGTATACCTGCTCGGCACTGTAGGTGACGGACGTTTCGAACCCCGGCGCATCGGCGTCCCACGGCGACGCGACACCCTGTAAGTACGGCACGGCGGTCAGCCACACGTTCTGGCTTGCCTCGGTCTGCCCGGCGCTGCTGCTGTGGTAACAGGCCGCGGCAGGCGCACCGTCCCAGCACAGCACCGCCCCTGCAACCTCGTCTGCCAGCGCGGCCAGCCTGCTGTAATACGCGGCAAAATCGCCGCCCCACCGCGCGCGCAGCACCTCGGCGCTCGTCCAGCCCGCGCACTGGGCGCTGTTGCAGGTGAACGCCGCGCCGCCCAGACTCAGGGCATAGCTGTGAGCGGCGGCCATCTGGGCTAAGACTGCGTCGTCGGGCCAGTCGGGCGGCAGCTCGCTGGCGGCAGTGCCGATCAGAAACTCCTGCACGGATACGGTGATCTCCTCACCGCCGTCGTTCAGCAAAATCGTCGCATCTGCGTCAAAGCTGCGGCTCTCGGGCACGGCGGGCAGCACGGGCTGCGGTGTGGCGGCAGGGGTGTCAACGGCGTCCGGCAGCACAGGAGCCGACGCTTCGGGCATCGCGGCGGCGGGCTTTGCCAGCGGCAGGGCGGCAAACGGCGCGGCAAACGCCAAAAGGCCGAGCACCACCGCCCGGCGCAATGTTTTCCTCAAGGGGCAGACCCTCCTTGCAATTTGCGGCGCGCGGTTGTACAATAAGGATATTCCGCGCGGCCTGTCCCAATATACGCGGGGGCCGCCGCTGCTATGAAAGAGGAACACCATGAAAAATAAACATCCCCACGCCGCTGTGGTGCTGGTCCTGGGCCTGGCCATGGCGGGGCTGCATCTGGCCGACCTGCTGCTCTGGTCCGAGGCCGACACCGGCTTTGCCGCTGCCGGGTCGGTCTGGCTGCGGTACATCCCGTGTCTGGCGGCGTTTCCTGCGCAGGCAGCAGACGAACGTTTTGCAGTTGAGATT
>ERZ773104.4190-NODE-4190-length-12503-cov-15.087484_pt1 | contig 12503 bp, 9 predicted proteins | sample MGYA00511920_ERZ773104 | MGnify/ENA primary metagenome ERZ773104 (study PRJEB29015, sample SAMEA2737857) | human gut metagenome | biome: human gut; feature: human-associated habitat; material: faeces | place: China | collected 2012 ...
TGCCCACGCCGGAGGGCTCGATGACGATGCGGTCGGGGTGGTACTGCTCCACCACTTGCTGCAGGGCGGTGCGGAAATCACCCACCAGAGAGCAGCAGATGCAGCCGGCGTTCAGCTCATTGATCTGGATGCCGGACTCCTTCAGGAAGCCGCCGTCGATGCCGATCTCACCGAACTCGTTCTCGATCAGAACGACCTGCTGGCCGGCAAAGGCCTCCTTGATGAGTTTTTTGATCAGAGTGGTCTTGCCGGCGCCCAGGAAGCCGGAAAAAATATCAATTTTGGTCATAGTTTGAATGCCTCTTTCTTTGTTAGCAGACAGAGCCGCAGAGCGCTGGCCCGTAAAATCTTACATCTCTATTATAGCAAGCCTGTCAATGGGAAAACGGCCTTTTTCAAGAAAAAATTGTAACATTTTTTGCAATTTGGTTGCGTTTTCGCGTTTTGGACGACAAATAAGGGGAACCGGCGGCCCCGGCGGGCAGCGATTCGGCAAGGGGCAGGCTCCGGCAGAGGGACGGACGCCCCCGGACGGCAAGACCCCGCCAACGGATGGTCAACGACCGGCAGGCGGTCAGCCCCCGCAGGATGCAGGCGACACTGCGGCGGCTGTTGACAGCACGGCAACCGTGTGAAGAAAAAACGCGCAGCGGTCTTTGCGGGCCGCTGCGTGTTTGCGTCCGGAACAGCCGACACTCCCGCATTGCATTCTTTGCGCCGGAATGCTACAATATGCAGTAGCAAACCACCGCCGCCGGACGTTCTTCCGGCAAATATGAGAAAGAAGGCTTTTCTATGAGCATGAATACAGTTCCCGAACGGCTGGCCGCTCTGCGTGCCGCCATGCAGGCAAACGGTGTGGATGTGTACCTGATCCCGGTGGGCGACCCCCACTCCAGCGAGTACCTGCCCGACCACTACACCTCCCTGACCTACTTCTCCGGCTTCCATGGTGAAAACTCCAACTTCGTGGTCACCATGACCGAGAGTGCTGTCTGGGCCGACGGCCGTTACTTTGTGCAGGCCGAGAAGGAGATCGCAGGCACCGAGATCCAGCTGATGAAGATGGGTGAGCCGGGCGTGCCCACCGTGGAGGAATACTGCGCCAAGGTGGTGCCTGAGGGCGGCAAGCTGGGCCTGTGCGGTCTGACCGCCAGCTGCGCGCTGGTGAACAGCGTGAAGAAGGCGCTGGAAACCAAGAACGCCGCCATCAAGACCCTGTTCCTGGAGGATGAGCTGTGGACCGAGGGCCGCCCGGCTCTGCCCGCTACCCCGGCCTGGATCCTGCCCAAGGAATATGCAGGCTTCTCCCCCGCCGAAAAGCTGGGCCAGCTGCGTGCAAAGCTGGCCGAGTTGGGCTGCACCGCCCAGCTGGTGGGCAAGCTGGACAACCTTGCCTGGCTGCTGAACCTGCGCGCCATGGACATCGAGTGCACCCCCTACGCCATGGCCTACTGCTATGTCACCCCGGACCGCGCCGTGCTGTTCATCCACACCGCCCGCGTGATCCCGGAGGCAAAGGCGGAACTGGAAGCCAACGGTGTGACCCTGGCCGAGTACGACAGTGTGCTGGACTTCATGGCCGCTGAGACCGAGCCCCAGACCGTGCTGGCAGAGAGCGCCACCGTGAACTATGCCGTGTATCAGGTGCTGGAGAACAACGCCGCCCTCACCGTGAAGGACCTGGCCGACCCGCTGCTGCCCATGAAAGGCGTGAAGAACGAAGTGGAGCTGACCCACGACAAGGAAGCCCACCTGCGCGACGCTGTGGCTATGGTGCGGTTCCAGATCGAGCTGGAAAAGCGTCTGGAAGCCGGCGAAGAGCTGACCGAGCTGACCGTGGACGAGATCCTGCACAAGTACCGCAGCACCACGGATAAGTTCATCGTGGAAAGCTTTGGCACCATTGCGGCCTACGGCGGCAACGCAGCCATGATGCACTACCACGCCACCCCGGAGGACCACGCAAAGCTCCAGCGCAAGGGCTTTTTGCTGGTGGACAGCGGTGCCACTTACATGGACGGCACCACCGACATCACCCGCACCTACCCGCTGGGTGAGCTGACCGAGGACGAGCGCAAGTTCTACACCTGGACCCTGCAGTGCCACATCGACATCGCCAAGGCGGTCTGGCTGGACTACTGCGACTGCCATATGATCGACACCATCGCCCGTGAACCGCTGTGGCAGCACCTGATCAACTACCGCTGCGGCACCGGCCACAGCGTCAGCTTTGTGGGCAACGTCCACGAGGGTCCCCACTCCCTGAACGGCCGCAACACCACGGTGTTCCAGCCGGGCATGATCATCACCGATGAGCCGGGCGTGTACGAGGCCGGTCAGGTGGGTATCCGCATTGAGAACGAGCTGGAGTGCTACCACAAGGCCGACAACCAGTACGGCACCTTCCTGGCCTTCCGTCCGCTGACCTTTGTGCCCATTGCCACCTCTCCTGTGGTGCCCGGTGTCCTGACCCGGGACGAGCTGGACTGGCTGAACGCCTACCACCGCGAAGTGTTTGAGAAGCTGGCTCCCCGCCTGAATGAAGAAGAGCGGGATTGGCTGGCAAAGAAGTGCGCTGCCATCGGAGCATAACCACAAAAAAGGGAGACCCCGCAGGGGGTCTCCCGATTTTGGTTTATTCTTTCCGGTTTTTCCAATATTCCTTGGCTTCCTCAATGATCTTTTTGAAGGGGCCGGAGGGGTAGGTGCTCTCGGCGATATCCACCAGGAACTTGTACAGCTGGGGCCGCACCTCCTCGTACATTCCAAGGCGGGTGTAGAGGTCTTTATAATACCGGAACGTCTGGATCTTGTTCTGCACGATGGAGGCCGGGTTGATCTGGGTGTGGCAGATGCTCTGGGGATTCTGGACGTAGTAGTAACCGGCTTTGTCAATGGAGACGAAGGTCTCGGCATACTGGATATACTGCATGTTGAACACCAGATCCTCGGCCCATTTCAGCTCGCTGGTGAACTGGATGTCATTGCCGGTGAGCAGGATGCGGCGGTAGAGCTTGTTCCAGAGCACGCTGTAAAAATAGGAGGCGGGCTTGTCCATCAGCCGCAGGGCAAAGGTGTCCTTGTCGTAGACCCCGACGGGCAGGAAACCGTATTCCCGCACCTCAGGGGGCCGGGCAACACTCATCACGCCCAGATTGTCCTCCAGCTTTTCCAGCACCTGCTCGGGCTTTGTGGCCCCGGCGGGGATCACCATCTTGTAGGGCGCAATCACAAGGTCTGCGTGGTGCGTCTCAGCGGCTTCCACCAGATGCTGGGTGAAGTCCGGGTCGATGTAGTCATCGCTGTCCACGAACTGGACATACTCGCCCCCGGCCAGCTTCAGGCCCAGGTTGCGGGTGTCGGACACGCCGGAGTTCTCCTTGTCCACCAGCACGATGCGGCTGTCCTTGGCGCGGAACTCCTCACACACGGGCAGGCTGTGATCCTTGGAGCCATCGTTCAGGATGATGAGTTCGATGTTTTTATAGGTCTGGTTCAGGATGCTGCCGATGCAGCGGGCCAGATGGTTCTGAGCGTTGTATACGGGCAGGATGATGCTGACGAGCGGCTGATCCATGGCGGTGTCCCCCATTTCTTTTTTCGTCCATAATACTCCCTCACGGCGCAAAAATCAAGCGCTGTGCAGAGGGAAAGGAGGAGCGGATATGATCTTTCACATTGCGGTGTGCAGCCCGGACCCTGTGCTGCGGGGCCGGGTGCAGCGCCACTGCATGGAATATTATGCCCGCCGGGCCGATGCCTGCATTGTGGAGCAGCTGGAAAGCACAGCGGCCCTGCTGCAGCAGGAGAAAGCAGGCTCCCGGTACGAGCTCTACCTCATTGAGCTGCCTGCCGCCAACCCGTGCAGCGGCCTGCAGGCGGCGGCAGAGCTGCGCCGCCGGGGCGTGCGGGCCCCGCTGGCCTTTCTGGCCCACACCACGGCCTATGCCTACGAAGCGTTCCGGGTGGACGCGATGCAGTACCTGCATATCCCGTTCCGTCCGGAGCAGCTGACAGCCCTGCTGGACCGGGCCACCGAGCCGGAATACGGCCCGGTCATCCCGGTCACCACGGCCATGGGTCTGCGGGCCCTGCCCTTTGCGGACATCGAATATCTGGAGTGCACCCACCATGTGGTGCACTACCACCTTGCCAGCGGCGAGGACGTGGCCTCCCTTTCTCTGCGGGTCCCCTTTTCCGAGGTGGCAAAGCCCCTGCTGGCCGATGCCCGTTTTCTGCAGCCCCACCGCTCCTATGTGGTCAACCTTGCCGCCGCCGCCCAGCTCTCCTCCGGGGAGCTCTGGATGCGCAGCGGGGCACGGGTGCCCATCCCCCGGGGGCGCGAACCCGCCGTAAGGGCGGCGTTCCGGGCGTTTCTGGAAGGGTAGGTCTATCATACAAAAAAGAAAGCGGCCTGCATCTGCGGGCCGCTTTCTGCATGGTGCAGGGTTATACTTTGTCCCAGTCCAGCTCCGTCCAGTCGGTCAGGAACTGGTCGCTGACCTCCCGCAGGACGGGCTCATCGGACTTGCTGGCGGCATCGGCGATGCCGATGACACGGAAGCCTGCGTCGTGGGCGGTGCGGGCGGCGTAGAGGGAATCCTCACAGACAACGCACCGGTCGGGGTCAGTGCCGCCCAGGCGTGCAAGGGTCTGGAAAAATACATCCGGCCTGCTCTTGTGGAGCGCCCCCTGTGCCTCCACATAGAAGTCGAAATATTCATCGATGCCCAAACGGGTGAGCACGGTGCGGCACTGGGCGCTCCAGGTGTTGGAGCAGATGCACATGCGGGCACCCTCGGCCTTCAGGCGGGCCAGCAGCTCCCGCACGCCGGGCTTGAGCGCCACGGTCTCGTAGAGCTTTGTGATAACATCCCACATCACGTCGTTGTAGTCCTCCATTTTCAGGGGCAGGTCATACTCCCGGATGAGGTAGGCCGCGCCATCGGCCATGCCCATGGTCAGGAGCGTTTTGTGGAGGTCGGATTTTGGGGTGCGGCCATAGCGGGCCAGCAGGGCATCGGGTGCACCCTCCCATACCACGGTCATGCTGTCGGTCAGGGTGCCGTCCATATCAAAGATCCAGTTGTTGCAGTGCATTGTTTTACCTCCACCATCGTTTCACACAAGTTAACAAAATTATACCATGGATTTTGTTCCAAAAACAGGGAGAATTTTTCCGGAAAATATGGTATACTTTTGACAGATTTCCAAAGAATGACTAGGAGGCGTTCCAGATGGCACAGAATGATACCCCGGTCAAGGCACTGGTGCTGGCAGGAGGCGGTGCGCGCGGCAGCTATCAGGTGGGTGTGTGGCGTGCCCTGACCGAGCTGGGCTGGCGGCCCCAGATCATCACCGGTACCAGTGTGGGCAGCCTGAACGGTGCCATGTTTGCGCTGGACCTGTACGAAACGGCCCGGGATATGTGGATGAGCATCCGCAGCCAGGACGTGATGGAGCTGCCGGAGGAAAACGCCGACCTCTCTGAGCTGCACGCCTTCCTGCGGGAAGTGGTGCGGGACGGCGGCATGGACGTGACCCCGCTGGAAGAGATCGTGGAGCGGGTGCTGGATGAGGATGCCCTGCGGGCTTCGCCCATCCGGTTCGGCCTTGTCACCGTGGAAAAGCGGGGGCTGAAGCCCCGGGAGCTGACGCTGGAGGATATCCCGGCGGGCAAGGTGAAGGATTACCTGCTGGCCTCTGCCGCCTGTTTCCCCGCCCTGCGGGCAAAGCAGATCGACGGGGTGCAGTTCCTGGATGGCGGCTACCGGGACAATATGCCCACCGCGCTGGCCCAGAAGATGGGCGCGGAGGAGCTGGTCTGTGTTGATCTGGAAGGGGTGGGCATCACCCTGCCCAACCGCACCGGCCTGCCCACCACCATGATCCGCAGCTACTGGGAGCTGGGGGACATCCTCCACTTTGACCCCGATACCGCCAGACGGAACATTGAGCTGGGCTACTACGATACCCGCCGCGCCATGGGATACCTGCGGGGCTGCGCCTATGCCGTTTCCACCAGCGCTGAGAGCTGTGAGGATGCCGCCGCCTTTGCGTGGAAATTCCAGCAGGTGCAGAAGGCGGTGCGGGAAAAATACCCCGTGACCCTGACAGCGGATGCGGCCCTGCTGCTGGCCAACATGAAGGATGCCCAGCTGGCCCCGCTGGAAGCTGCCGCCGAGGACGCGGGCGTGGACCCCACTGTGTTCTATACCACCCGGACACTGGCGGAAGCCTTTTTGGAAAAATGCGACCGGGAGCGCATTGAGAGCTTTGCGCCCCTGTTTGAGGGCAGCGGCAATGCGGCACAGGCCGCGCGGGCCGCTCTGCTGCCCAATACGTTCTTACAGGCATTGGTCTGCCGTGCCCTTACCGGGCCGGTACTGCCGGAGGTGATCGAGGAATGAAGGTCTATCAGGGACACAGCGCCTCGCCGGGCCTTGTGATGGGACAGGTGAGCCGGTTGGAGCGCTGGCACGAAAATTTTGCCACCGGGCCGTTCAACGCGGAACGGGAACAGCGTTTGCTGGAAAACGCTGTCCGGACAGCCCAGCGTGAGCTGGACGGCATGGCAGACCGCAGCGGCCCCACGGAGCAGGCCATCTTCCTGTTCCAGAGCATGATGCTGGAAGACGAAGGCTTTATGAACGAGGTCAGATTCCAGATCAGGGCGGGCATCAGCGCTGCCGAGGCCATGTACCGTGTGGGCAACCGCTATGCAGAGCAGCTTGCGGCCATGGAGGACAACGCCTACATGCAGCTGCGCAGTGCAGATATTCTGGATGCCGCCCGCCGCGTGGTGAACGTGCTGACCAACCGTCCCCGGGTCTGGCTGGCGCTGGATCACCCGGTGATCCTGGCGGCAGAGATGCTGATGCCCAGCGATCTGTTCAGCGTTCCGGCGGGGATGATCCTGGGCATCATCACTTCGGAGGGCAATAAGCAGAGCCACGCGGCGATCATTGCGCGGGCCATGCACATTCCCTGCGTGGTGCAGGTGGGGCAGGCGTTCCTGAACGACTGCGACGGCCGCACCGTGGTGCTGGATGCCAACAACGGCGAGTGCATCCTGGACCCGGATGCCAACACCCGTCAGCAGGCGGTCAGCCGCATCTGCGAGCTGCAGTGGGAGAGCGAGGAAGCCGCCCGCATCAGCGCCCTGCCCAACCGGACAAAGGATGATGTGCCGTTTGAGCTTCTGGCCAACTGCTACGGGCAGGAGGATATCGAATCGGCGCTGCAGGCAGGCGCTTCCGGCGTGGGCCTGCTGCGCAGCGGCTATATGATGCTGCCGGGCCGCCCGGTGGACGAGCAGGAGCAGTTCGTGTTCTATCAATCCTGCATTGCCGCCGCAAAGGGCGGTGTGGTAACGGTGCGCACCTTTGATTTTGGTGTGGACCGCGCCATGGCCGATATCCATAGGGGGCTGGAATCCTCCAAGCTGGGTCTGCGGGGCATCCGCAGCAGCCTGCGCCAGACCCATCAGTTTGAAACGCAGATCTGCGCCCTGCTCCGGGCGGCAGCCCACGGCCCCCTGCGGGTCATGTTCCCCATGGTGACCAACCTCGAAGATTGGGATGAGGCCATGCGGCTGGTAGCGCACTGCCGCCAATTGCTGCGGGAGCGCGGGGAGGAGTTTGACCCGGATACGCCCTTTGGTGTGATGTTCGGGGTGCCCTCGGCCTGCCTGACGGCAGAGGAATTCGTGGAGCACGGGTGCAATTTCTTTGTCATCGAGACGAACGATCTGACCCAGTACACCCACGCGGTGGATCGGGATATCTCCATTGCCGAGCGCTACTACCGCCCGGCCAGCCACGCAATGAAAAAGCTCATCCGCATGGTGGTGGAGGCTGCCCGGGAGGGCGGGATCCCCGTGACCATCTGCGGCAGCGCGGTGGGCAATCCGGCCAACACCCTGCAATATCTGCAGCTGGGCCTGCGGAGTTTCTCGGTCAGCCCGCAAAACCTCATTGAGGTAAAAAAAGCGCTGATGAACGCGAAAATAAAGTGAACAAAAAGGACGGCATACGCCGTCCTTTTTGTATATGTGGAAATAAAAATTACTCCAGGTTGCCCGTCAGGGTCATCACGGCGGAGAGCACTGCCAGCGGGGCGGTCTCGCACCGGAGGATGCGGGGGCCAAGGCCGACCGTTTTCACACCGGCATTGGCGGCCATTTCGGCCTCTTCCGCGGCAAAGCCGCCCTCGGCACCGGTGATGAGGGCAATCTTCAGCCGCTGGCCGTCGGCAGGCTGTGCGTCTGCCAGCAGCTGGCGCAGGGGCGCGCCGCCCAGCTCGTAGCAGAAGAGCACGAGGTCGTACCCTTCCAGACTGCGGCAGAGGGCTCCGAAATTGGGCAGGGGCAGGGCGACATCCGGCAGCACGCCCCGGCCGCACTGCTTGGCGGCTTCAAAGGCGATGCGGCTGTAGCGCTCGTTTTTCTGCTCCTCCTTTTTGGGGGCGGCCACGCAGTACCGGCTGAAGAAGGGCACGAAGTGGGTGCAGCCCAGCTCCACGCCGTGGCGGATGACCTGCTCCAGCTTGTCCTGCTTGGGGTAACCCACGAACAGGGTCACTTCCACGCTGGGCTCGGCGGCGCTGGGATAGCCCGGCTCCACGCTGAACTCCACCGTCTCCGGCCCGAAGCCGGTGATGGTGGCGGTGTATTCCACGGCGTTGCCGTCACATAAGATGACAGTGTCCCCCAGCTTGCCCCGCATCACGCGGGAAAGATGGTGGGCATCGGCCCCCCGCAGGGTGGCGGTGCCGTTGGAGATTTCGGTTGTAAAGTAGCGATGCGGCATAAAAATAAACTCCTGTTTCCCTCATTACCGGCAAAACTGGCCGGTATGCCAAGGGCTCCCCTATTAGGGGAGCTGGCGCGAAGCGCCTGAGAGGTTTAATTCGTCTTTTTACAGATAATGCACTCCCAGCCGCGCTTCTCCTTCACTTCCTGCACGGTCAGGCCGGCGGCTTCCAGAGCGGCGATCACCTCGTCCTTGCGGCTGTCGATGATGCCGCTGGCAATAAAGGTGGCATTTTCGGCCATCAGGCCGGGCACGGCGGGGGCAAGGCTGATGATGGCGTTTGCCACGATGTTGGCGGTGATGATATCGTACCTGCCGCTGGCCTTGTCGGACAGGTCACCAACCAGAACGGTCAGCTTGTCGGCCACGCCGTTCAGGGCGGCATTCTCGCCTGCGGTGCGCACGGCCACGGGGTCGATGTCCACACCCTCGGCACGGCCTGCGCCCAGCTTGAGGGCGGCAATGGCAAGGATGCCGCTGCCGGTGCCGATGTCCAGCACCCGCTCACCGCCGCGCACCCGCTCGTCCAGCGCTTCCAGGCAGAGGCTGGTGGTCTCGTGGCCGCCGGTGCCAAAGGCCAGGCCGGGATCCAGGATGAGCTTGACACGGTCGGTGTCATATTCCTGCCAGGAGGGCACGATGGCCAGGTGCTGGCCGATGTCCATGGGGTGGTAATATTTGCGCCAGCCGTTCTGCCAGTCCTCCTGCTCCACGCCCTCGGTCTCGGCGGTGTAGGGGATGCCTGCCGCCTCCATCCGGGCGGCGATGAGGGCCAGCGTTTCCACGGGGGAAGCGCCCGGCTCCAGATACATGTGGATGATGACCTGGTCGCGGGGCTTATCCAGCAGCTCCTGCTCAATGAGATCCACATGGGCGATCTCAGCCACCTGCTGCTCAATGTCACTGTAGTCTTCAATATAAATGCCGCCCTCGGCGATCATGGTGGCCACGGCCTCGGCATTGTCGGCATCGGCTTTGGCCACGGTCAGGCGAATATCAGTCCATTCCATTGCGGAAAATCCTCCTGTTTTGAAAAGTGTTGTACTTATATAGGATTGTACCCGATTCCGCCCGGGGATGCAAGGTGTTTGCCGGAGAAGCCGCGAAAAGAAAAGATTTTTCAACCGTGAGGAGAGATGAATTGGACTTTTGCGCAAAAAATCCAAAAACTTTTGACTCCTGAACCGTCAAATAGGGACTTTTGGGGCAAAAACATGAAAATTTGATGGGAACGACTTTCTTTTTTGCTGAAAATATGTTAAGATGATGTTACGAAATTATGGACGGCTTTCAACCAGGAGCCGCCATAACACAAACATTCTTTAAGGAGGAATGTGTCTTATGATGAAGTATCTCCAGAAATTGGGCAAGGCACTGATGCTTCCCGTCGCTGTGCTGCCGATCTGCGGCATCCTGATGGGTCTTGGTTATGCCTTTGCTCCGGGCGTTATGGGCGTTCCCGGTGCAGCAACTTCCGGCGCGGCTTACACCGTCGGCTTCCTGCTGGTCAAGGCAGGCGGCGCACTGATCGATAACATGGCATGGCTGTTCGCCATCGGCGCGGCCGTCGGCCTGGCGGATGACCACGATGGTACCGCTGGTCTGGCCGGTCTGGTCAGCTACCTGATGATGCAGCAGCTGCTGAACCCCGGTGTGGTCAGCATGGTGCGCAGCCTCGAAGAGGGCACCGCTACCTACATCGCTTTCCAGAAAGTGGCCGGCAACTCTTTCATCGGCATTCTGGCCGCTGTGGTGGGCGCAACCTGCTACAACAAGTTCAAGAGCACCCAGATGCCTGACTGGCTGGCATTCTTCTCCGGCAAGCGCTTCGTCGCCATCGCCACCGGCCTGATCTCCATCGTTGTCTCTGTCGTTCTGCTGTTCGTCTGGCCCGTCATCTTCGACGCTCTGGTCGCCATCGGCACCGGCATCGCTGGCATGGGCGGCATCGGCGCCGGCATCTACGCTTTCCTGAACCGTCTGCTCATCCCCACCGGCCTGCACCACGCTCTGAACAACGTGTTCTGGTTCGACACCATCGGCCTGGGCGACCTGTCCCACTTCTGGGCAGGCGAGACCAGCGCAGATGTGGGCTGGAGCCTGGGCATGTACATGTCCGGCTTCTTCCCCTGCATGATGTTCGGTATTGCCGGTGCTGCTCTGGCTATGGTCAAGACCGCCAAGAACAAGAAGGCTGCTATCGGTCTGGTTCTGTCCGCTGCGATCTGCGCCTTCGTCTGCGGCGTTACCGAGCCCTTCGAGTTCGGCTTCATGTTCCTGTGCTTCCCGCTGTACGTTGTGTACTCCGCTCTGTACGGCATCTTCACCATCATCACCTACTACTCCGGTTTCCGTGCTGGCTTCTGCTTCTCCGCAGGTGCTACCGACCTGGTGTTCTCCGCTTCTCTGCCCGCAGCTGCTAAGACTTGGATGATCATTCCTCTGGGCATCGCAGCATTCCTGGTGTTCTACTTCGTGTTCTACTTCGCCATCACCAAGTTCGACCTGAAGACTCCCGGTCGTGAGGATGACGACGAAGAGGCTGAGAAGAAGGTCGTTCTGGCCAACAACAACTACACCGAAGTCGCTTCTGCTGTTCTGGCTGCTGTCGGCGGCAAGGAGAACGTGAAGGAAGTTGGTTACTGCGCAACCCGTCTGCGCTTTGAGGTCAAGGATAACGCCAAGGTGGACGAGAAGGCTGTCAAGGCCGCTGGTGCTGCCGGTGTCATCCGCCCCAGCAAGAACGCTTGCCAGGTGATCATCGGCACCAAGGTTCAGTTCGTGTACGACGAGCTGAAGAAGATGCTGTAACTGGCACTTCGGTAAAACAAAACAGGCGCGGAGGGCTGGTTGCCTCCGCATGACACCGCCGGGGGCGGGCGCAGAAAGCGCCCGTTCCCGGCGGCTTTTTGTTCACACAAACCGCTTTTCTTCCAAAATGGAACGTGCTATACTGAAAAAAACGCTCTGCCCGCTCCGGCCGCTGTGCACCGGTGGAAGCGGGCGGGCCGCTGACGAAAAACGAGGTGTTTTGTATGATCCTTCAGAATGCACTGGTTTATACGCCGCGCCACACCTTTGAGCGCGGTACGCTGTTCATCCGCAACGGGCGCATCGTGCCCTTTGCCGCCCCGGAAGCGGGCGAAGAGGTGATCGACGCCGAGGGCCTGTATGCCCTGCCGGGTCTGGTGGACATCCACTTCCACGGGGCCATGGGCAAGGATTTCTGCGACGGCACCGAGGAGGCCATCCAGACGCTGGCCGACTTTGAGGCCAGCAAGGGCGTGCTGGCCATCTGCCCCGCTACCATGACCTACCCGGAAGAGTTTTTGAACCATGTGATGGACGCCGCCGCCGCCCACAAAAACGGCAAGGGCGCCGATCTGGTGGGCATCAACATGGAAGGCCCCTTCATCAGCCCCAAGAAGGTGGGTGCCCAGAACCCGGAGTATGTGCAGGGTGCTGACGCGGGGATGTTCCGCCGCCTGCAGAAGCGCGCGGGCGGCCTGATCAAGCTGGTGGACGTGGCCCCCGAGGAGCCGGGCAACCTGGATTTCATCAAGGAATGCCACAATGAGGTGCGCATCTCCATTGCCCACACCTGTACCGACTACGATACCGCCGTGCAGGCCTTTGAGGCCGGTGCCACCCACATGACCCACCTGTACAACGCCATGCCCGGCATCA
>ERZ773104.4204-NODE-4204-length-12478-cov-4.051759_pt1 | contig 12478 bp, 13 predicted proteins | sample MGYA00511920_ERZ773104 | MGnify/ENA primary metagenome ERZ773104 (study PRJEB29015, sample SAMEA2737857) | human gut metagenome | biome: human gut; feature: human-associated habitat; material: faeces | place: China | collected 2012 ...
CACCATACATTTCTACATCATTCTCAAACTAACTATGTAAATGAAAAAGAGATAGAACCGTTTGAGCACCATACATTTCTACATCATTCTCAAACAGTACTATTATACTCTCGTTACTAAGTTTTGTTTGAGCACCATACATTTCTACATCATTCTCAAACATGCGTTTAATAAGATTGCTGATTTTCTTGGTTTGAGCACCATACATTTCTACATCATTCTCAAACTTCCCCCGAGATCTCAAAAAAGATGGTGTTGGTTTGAGCACCATACATTTCTACATCATTCTCAAACAACAGCTACACACGGCAGATTATATTGATTGTTTGAGCACCATACATTTCTACATCATTCTCAAACGGTGTAGTGCCTATAGATACTAATTTGTTCGTTTGAGCACCATACATTTCTACATCATTCTCAAACAAAGGAGCGTTTACTGGGATTTATTCAAAGTTTGAGCACCATACATTTCTACATCATTCTCAAACAAAGAATATAATTCTTTTGCTGACTATGCAGTTTGAGCACCATACATTTCTACATCATTCTCAAACCAAATTTTTGAAACGAATAAAAAAATCATGGTTTGAGCACCATACATTTCTACATCATTCTCAAACCCCGGTTATTATAGTTTCATTTGTAAGATTGTTTGAGCACCATACATTTCTACATCATTCTCAAACTTGCTAGCCGCTTTTCTAATTTCTGTCATTGTTTGAGCACCATACATTTCTACATCATTCTCAAACTAGGCTATGTGAAAACAGAAAACGGAAGATGTTTGAGCACCATACATTTCTACATCATTCTCAAACACTGTGAGACCTGCGTTGGTCAGCGTGTTGGTTTGAGCACCATACATTTCTACATCATTCTCAAACGGCAGATACGTATCATAAGGAGCTAGTTGCGTTTGAGCACCATACATTTCTACATCATTCTCAAACTAACGAATTAGGTGCAACCAAATGGCATGAGTTTGAGCACCATACATTTCTACATCATTCTCAAACAGCATCGACATAAGCTTCGCAATTGTCGTGGTTTGAGCACCATACATTTCTACATCATTCTCAAACGCTTGCTATCGTTTCTGATACGAAGGGAAGTTTGAGCACCATACATTTCTACATCATTCTCAAACACCGATGAAACCGGAACGGTGACAACTTACGTTTGAGCACCATACATTTCTACATCATTCTCAAACAACAAACAGGGTAATTTACTCTGCCGTCTGTGTTTGAGCACCATACATTTCTACATCATTCTCAAACTTAAAAATGGAAAACATTACACCAAAAAGCGTTTGAGCACCATACATTTCTACATCATTCTCAAACTGAGTTGATAGGGGTCAGACGTGCAAACGAGTTTGAGCACCATACATTTCTACATCATTCTCAAACACAGCTTGCACCCGATAGCAGATAGATGTTGTTTGAGCACCATACATTTCTACATCATTCTCAAACAACAATTATTTTACAAAAATAAAAGAATACGTTTGAGCACCATACATTTCTACATCATTCTCAAACGCAGCGAACACACTTTATAGAATCAACACTGTTTGAGCACCATACATTTCTACATCATTCTCAAACATTGACATAATGCACAGAACGTCTGTTCTAGTTTGAGCACCATACATTTCTACATCATTCTCAAACTCTTATGCGAAGTCGGATTCGTAACATCACGTTTGAGCACCATACATTTCTACATCATTCTCAAACATTTCTACTTCCCAGCCTGTCGTTTCTTCGGTTTGAGCACCATACATTTCTACATCATTCTCAAACTAGCGGTAACAATCATGTCATGTTCTGCCCGTTTGAGCACCATACATTTCTACATCATTCTCAAACATCGAATTAAGACCAAGGGACGGAGAATAGTTTGAGCACCATACATTTCTACATCATTCTCAAACAGGCAACTTACAATACTCTTCCGTCTGCCAGTTTGAGCACCATACATTTCTACATCATTCTCAAACCAGTTCTGTCTTGATTTAGGTGGGTTCATTGTTTGAGCACCATACATTTCTACATCATTCTCAAACCTCAAATCAGAAAATGAAATGCCATCACTAACATAAAATGTATCTCTGCTGTGCTCAAACACACTTGTCTAAATAATAGTATAACGAGATCTTTCTCTTTTTTCAATAGATTTCACAGTTATCCTTATCAATAATATACCACTTCTCACCATCTATTCTACTTTCAATATAGTGTTCCATTAATAAAATGTTCCATTCTCGACAGCGCACTTCCAAATACAATAATTTCATTTCTTCAACAGAAAAGTATTGTCTTAAATTCCAGAATATTAATAATTTTGGCTTTATCAATTCCTGGAGCAATATACAATATTGCAATAACCGCTCCAAGTCCGTTTCATATTCAGTAACTAATTGAATACCCATAGCTTTCGCCAAACTCGAATAATCAAGTTCTTCATTGATACTGAACTCAAACGAATACTCCACCTCTAGATTACCAAAGAATGTTTGGATATGTGTGTTTAGCTCCTGCCCCTCTCTCCAATGCATTTCGTTCACTGCTTTTTCTGCAAAAGATTTCAAAAAGGCAGTAACTAGCTTTCTTTGATTAACATCTAACTGCAATGGGTTAAAAATCATTTCCATGACTTTGCTGATTTTTAATTCTTTATCACCTTCCGACAATACCCAGTTACCACTATCACCACTTTGCTGAGATATTAATTCCTTTTGAATCTCCCGCCATCTTACCGGCGATTCTACAACACACACTGGTATCAGAGAATCATCCTTTCCAAATTCTATATCGAAATGAACATCCGGATGTGTTAATTTCAAACATCCCCCTCCCCTCTTTTACCGTGATTACAGTATAATTAACCGTTCATCACTCTGAATCACTTCACTTGTAACTTCCCCGACCAAAAGTTCCATTCGACCATACTGTTTTTCGGTAATCGTCAACATTTGCACCAATCCTTCAGGAGGTTTGTTTTTGCGAACATTATCTTCAATCCTTTGAGCTATGCTGGTATTTAATGCTAACTTGCTATAGATTGACTCCTGTTGCATGACAAACCCACTCTTCAGCAAATATTTCCGAAATCTCGTGTATTCTCGTCGCTGCGCACTTGATAGTACAGGAAGGTCGAACATTACTATCACTCTCATGTACCTATAACTCATAAGAATAAAAGGAAAGCTGCGCAATGTCCGACTCATTCAAAGCATCGAATACGCTCTTAACGTATTGCTTGATCGCATTTAGGATGACAAAATGTTTGCCTTCCATTATTATTTCTTCATTTAGCAAAGCAACTAATTTCATTTTTTGTTCATGCTCAAATTCTATTGGTTTCATTTCACATACCTTTCGATCGACAAGCACACGATACGGTTCCATTAAATCTGAGCCCAAATTAAATTGGTTAAACATATTATCGTGGAACAACCCCAGCTGCGTAATGTATCCATTCATTACAATTTCACGATTAATTGCAGAAAGCATCAGTGAATATCCATAATTCAATGCTGCATTAATCGGGCAATCTTGACTCCGTGAGAAATCCATGCCAAACAATGCGTTAAAATATACTTTTGCAGCATGACCTTCACGATTAGTGGCATCATTCCATTGTATCTGTTGAACATAGTCTCTCAGCAGCGTAGCTTCCGTATTCTTCCCCCTTTCCAGCAAGAATTCCGCCTGCTTATTTATTTTCTCACGAACAATTTCCGTCCACACAGCTTCCTTCACCGACTGTGGCCACGTAATTTGTGTACGGATTTTATTGCTTGTATCATGTGAGCCATAATACGAAATCAACTCCGAGGATGGATTTCGCTTATGGTCACAAAATATCACTTTCACCTTCTGTCTCGTTAATTCCGCCAACAATCCAACTGTCAGTGATACAGAAGTAGATTCCACAAGCAAAAGTGCTATTTCTGAAATATGTATCTTCTGCGTTTTCATCTCACTCCGTACCACTAAATATTGCAATTGCAAGTCCAATTTTGCCGTGTTGTGCACGACGACAATTCGCCAACTCATATCGTTTTTAGATCAATCACCTGTTCGTAGAAACCGGTGATTGATTGGTTAATAATATACACATTACTTAATGTCGATATATCAAATCCCATAGTTAATATTCCAGCACGTCCCGGTCCATTTAATAATTTTAAATTGGCTGACTGGCTGGCACATTGAAACAAATGTAAAATCTCCATTAATACAATACATTTTTCTTCCGCTGACAATGCGTCAAATATAATTTTTCCATTTTTGAGTTTAGGCACTTGTGCAGACAACCGTTTTTCATAAACAGTATATTCCAATTTGCCTACCAAGAGATCAAACAGCTCTTCAAACATCCCTTCTGTTGGTCTAATTTTTTCCGAAAGCACAGCCTCTTTGTTTTCCTTATAATCAAGGCAATATTTGCTAATCACCTTAATTATCTTTTCTATCTTATACGGTACAACAAGCTGATTAGCCCCTTTAAATATTAACCCATTAGAACTTCTTCCCGACAAATGCATCTTAAAGCCATCCACGTCAAATAGCGTATTAATCTTTATCTTGGGTATTCGCACGTCCGGATTCACAAGGCCAAGTTCCTCCTCACAATATCGTCTACGAAGCTCTACAGATTCCTCTAAGCTTTTCGCCAAATATACCGGCACGAACTCAATCGTTCTCTTTCTCTCTCCCTTCTTACCATCGGATTCCACCAGCATAAAATAAGCACCACTCGCCTTATTATACGCTCCATATTTCTCAATCGACTGGAGCCTCTCGTCGACACCTCCCTTGATTGGTATCTGTCCTTTTCCTTTTTTCAAGATGTTTTGATCGAAAAGTCCTCCTTTCACTTCGTATGCTCTTCTTGTGAATAAAACATTATTCTTTCGCATCCATTTCTTCACAGTACATATTGTCCCGTTATCTCCAGGAATCCATGCAGTTTCATTTCCACGTTTTACCGTTTCATTCTCAAACATTTTCTTTAAGTTGTATGTACGTCCCGGATTGTTGCGCACAAACCATGCCGCATCCTTTGTAAATTTTACATAGTATGTGTTGCCGACAACAATATTCAAATAGGCATCTTTGGCATGATGGAAATCATTCACCTCACGCACTTTGATCATGTCAAATTTATGCCGGAATTCACTAACTGCACGAGCTTTTGCATAAACGATTTCGGCATCAGGATATGCCTCTTCCAATAAATGCGCAACCGCTTTGGTACTCTGACGTGTCTCTACTAATTGTCTGGCAATAAAACCAGCCAACTCATCTTCACCAAATGCCTCTGTTCTTGTCAATCTCTTATATTTTTCTTTAGAGATCAATCCCTTTTTCAACAGCGTGCTCCATAATGCTTTTCCTGCTTTTCGGTATTCCTCAGGGACCGGGAATGTATCTGTCTTTTTGCTATTTAAATCTCTTTTGACCAATACGCGGTTGTCTATACTATCGTCCATAACCTTCGATTGTGGATATATATGATCAATATCATATCGGTTTGTGAATAACTCATCCAAATCAATGGCATCTCCGGAATACATACATCTTCCCATCTGCGAATAATATAAGAAAAGTTTGTCACTGCGCAATGCATTATCAGACTCCTTATTTGCCAGACGGTCGTATAATTCCGGTGCTTCCTTTTTGCAGGCTTTGTAAAGATCCAACAACTGGTTTCTTCTAGAAACTTTTCTCACGCCTTTTTCACCGGGCTCTCTTGCAACCTCGACAAAAATGCGTTTTGGTGCACCACCCATTATATTTGTAATTTCCCTTACAATTTTTATAGTTTGCCAAATTGGGCGCTTTACTGCAGGAGACACATAAAGCTCTTCAATGTCTTGATATTCTATCTCCCCTTTTTTCATCTGTCCGGCATTCCATTGCTCAATCTGCTTTGTATAATCGTATTTTCCACTTAAAAGTTTCATTAAGTTCTCATTCGTTTCCCAAAGCGCAGTGATGATATTCATCACTTCACCAGTCTCTTTATTGACTGATTCAATATTTTCCAAAAAGGTGCGCGACAATCTGCCCCACCCTGCATATTTTTTGTTGGCAAGCTGAGCAACCTGTTTGTCAGACAACATCGGATATTTTCTATGAATACGCTGTTTCAACATCTTTTGAGAATCTGCAAATAGCGTAATATCTCTAACGATATCCTCCTGCTCACTTTCCGAAAGGACCCCCGTTCCAACGATCTGCTTAAAATCATGATACGCTTTCAACGAACTCTTAAAATTCTGATCAAATCCGGATAGTTCTTGTTCTTTAGAAATTACGCCGTTGATTCTAAGGTAATCCTTGACCTTTTTCCCTGTTACACGTTGGTATTTCTTGAAAACATTATTATAAATATCCTGCTTAAGTTCCGGAGCTATCAGTTCCCCATCAATGCGCAGATTATTTAGCTCGTTCAATACATTGAATTTCGCATACAACAATGATTCCTTCGGCAAAACATCCTCTCCGATCAGATACGTGCATTTATTCGTCATGCGTTCAATAAATTTCGTTGCACTTTCTTCCTCGTCAATCATTTCCGAAAAATTCCATGGATAAATTTTGCCTTCCTTTTTACGTACAGACCAGCTATGACCACCTTTGTCTTGATGCGCCGTATTCAAAGGTCCTACGTAGTACGGAATGCGGAAGCAGAATATCTTTTGTATTTTTTCCACTGGCGTATAACCATCTTGATCTTTCTCCAACAAAAACGGATAGAATTTCTGTGCGTTGTCCAATATTGCATTCAATTCATTCTCATGCAATTGATAAGGAATAACTCCATTATCGCGAATCATTTGTTTTGGAAATAATGTTCCAAGATCCATCTCTGCTTTTAACTCATCGATTATCTCTTGCCCCATTTCATCCACAGACAGACGATCCAGCTGCTTTTTTAAGAATTTATAAAAATCTTCCTGTGAACATTTTTTCTCAATCGGCTGTTTTTTTCCATTTTTCTTTGCCATGCCAATATAAGCACTATAATTTGCCTCATTTTTCTCAGACACACCAAAAACAGCCTCGTAAACTTCTTTATCCATCCGAAGAAGCTGCTTCACTTTCCGCAGATCATCACGGTGTTTCTCATAGGTTTTAACTTTTGCTTCCGACAAAAAGCGCGCATCCCCCAGTATATCATGCAATACCGTCCAATCATACACACCCTTTGCTGCTGCTATAAGCAAAAATCGATCCGCCAATACAGACTCTATTTCTACCTCTTTTTCTTCATAACCATTATCAGAAAAGCATATTTTCGAGATTTCTTCTTTATCCAACTCCGGATCAGCAAAAATATCACTTAGCTTTACGGTGCAACCCGTAATTAAAGCTGCTATCGCTTTCTCCTGTTTTTGCTTCTGCTTATCCGTTCCTACTATGAGCTTGCTGACCTGCGTCTTTTTATCTGATTTTGTGCATTGAGCATCACTCATAATGTGTTCCAATTGAGTCAACACTTCTTCTTGCGTCAAAGATTTCAGATCAATCTCTTGTTCTTCAGCCTGCTGCACTAATGCCCCAATCGCTGTTGAAAATTCTTTTACTTCTGATAATTTCTTGCCCTCAAACAGAAAATGTCCTCTATGCTTAATAATGTGATGCAATGCCAAATAAAGCAATCGAATATCGGGCTTATCTGTTGTATTCGTTGCCAACGCATAGCGCAAGTGAAAAATTGTCGGATATTTCTTATAATAGTCTTTATCTGTAAATCCATCATCTGCAAACAGTGCATACGGCAGCTCCGGCATGTTTCCATTGATGTCTTTCTTATCCTCATGCCAATACTTACTCTCTTTCATCCGCTGATAGAATCCCATGTCTTTCTTGCTAATCTCTTCCGCAAAGATTTCCTGCAATAAATGTAATCGATTTTTACGGCGCTCTGTTCTTCTTCGAGATGTTCGAAAGATTCTTCTTTCTTCGGCTGTCTTAGCAGACTCAAACAGGCGAATTCCCCATAATGCCTTACCATGACGTTTGATAACATTGTACGTCGGATCCGTCACTGCCCATCCTACAGAACCGGTTCCCATATCCAATCCAATATAGTACTCTCCAAATTTTTTCATAAAATCCTCCTTTTTCTCTTGACATGTCGTAGTTTATGCTTTATTATTGATGTCAGTTAAGTACCATACGTATTAACTACATCATAAGTTCAAATAAAAATTTATTCAAATCGCCTTCGGGCATCACAGTGTGTGATTTAATTGAACTTTAGGAACTCGCCTCGGCGAGTTTTTTTGTTGCTTGTTCATACCAGATCATCTCCTCCCCATCACTTCAATCTAAGAATCAGCACTTGTTATCCTTCATAGCCAATTCCATTTCCAGATCATCCGCAAAATATTGTCTCCTCATTCTTTGAATTTCCTTTTGTAGTTCACTGACAACTTCCTGCGGTGCAGCAATCTTAACCCCTTCTCCTAATCCTAACACCCATCCAAAAAAATTATTACTGACAACCACTTCAACTTTTGCTTGAAAGTGATCCTCATCCACCGGGCGAATTTTAACGTCTCTTCCAAATCTATCTACGATCACACCTATAAACCCATTTTGACAAAGCAGCGTGACCGATTCCTCTTTTCCCGAAAACATTCCAAAATGTTTCTCTGCGTAGTTTGCTATATTTCCCTGTGGAAATAACTTTTGACCTTTTCTTTTGCATTTCATCGGTTGAATACGTAACATCTTGTCGACTCGAAAATGCTTGACAAGCTCAGCCTTTGCGTCATATCCTACCATATAATAATTCTCATTATCCCAAATCAGCCCCCACGGAGATATTATGTATCTCTCTCCTTCGTGTCTTGGCTCCATCTCCTTTTTCAAATTCCACTGAAAATATTGAAATGAAATCATTACGTCTGCTGTAATTGCATTATGTATTTCATCTACATTATAGTAGATACTTTCGTTCATGGTTTTTATCCGACCGTGAACATATACCTGTTGATTTAACTGTTTCGCTTCGTATTGACTAACGTAGCGTTCCAGTTTCTCTATAAGCTGGCTGGATTTCTTCTCTGTGATAAATTTAGAAGACTGTACCGCGTCTACCAAAAGTTTCAATTCCGCCAATTCCAAATTTCGATTTCCTACACAATAATATACATATCGTCCTATGTGCTTTTTTTCAATATCAATTCCAAACAATTGCAGAGCTTCTAAATCAGAATATATACTCTTTCTCTCTGCCGCAATGTCATACTTGGCCAACTCATTGATAATCTGCTCTACCTGTAAACCATGTTCATCATCCGTCAGTCGAAGCATAATCTTTGCTAAATACAACAATTTTAGCCTTTGATTCGGTCGCTTTGCCATTTACCCTCCCATCTCTTATACGCATACCTATCGTAGATTTCTTGGTACAAAATTTAACATTACTTGTCTTAGTGTGGATTCTCTACACATTCTTTTATGACATGCCACTATTATAACACATTTATTGTCCCATAAAACGTACTTAATCGTATTTTTCAATAATTTAGGTTCTTTTTTGGATCGGTGATTTTTGATTTTGTATCCACAATTCGGACATTTTCTTACGGTATCCGAAATTTCCCGGTTGCATTCCGGGCAACTAATTAGTGCCATTTGCTTTTCATCCTTTCTCTTTTATCGTAATAGATAACATAACATTTTCTATTTTACGAAATCCTCTCATATGCAGTCACCGCCCCGCCCACCTTTTGACTTTCTCCCTCAAACTTTGTATAGTATATATGTTGTGCCATCGGGCACACGTTACATTTTACGACTGCAAGGCATCAGCTTTTGATATACGCCCGGTTTCTTTAGAACAGGGGGGATGGTCGCTGGTTTTTTGCAGCAAAGCAAACATTGGAGGGTACCTATGAAATCTTTTGGTAGTGAGGGGATTTTATTCCCTGTATATTTTATTATGCTGGCTTTGGCCGTATATCTGAACGTGTTTACGGGTTCGGGTCTTGATATCGCCAACATTATCATTAATATTGGAATGTTTTTAATTGTCGGCGGGATTATTTTGTATTCTACGACACATTGTTTCATGCCTGCTAATCGGATGATGGCTAGCCTGCATCTTGCGGCACGCAACTTTCAGACTGACTTCAAACGCAAAGGCGATTATTTGTGGGATGATTATAAAGATAATCCAAAGCTCTTTGGTAACAAATTGGCAGATACACGTTTTCGTGAATATTGCGAGGAACGCAGAAGATTAACGATGTTAGAGCGAAGTGCCCAATGCGATATTGATGATTATCTGAACGAATATTACATTGACAGCGTAATGAAATGTGGATTGATCAGCATTGTTCCCGGCGTAATGACCGGTCTTGGTATTTTGGGTACTTTTATCGGTCTGTCGTTTGGTCTTCAGAATTTTAATACCGGCAGTGCGTCCGCAATTACGGACAGCATTCCGCAGTTGATGAATGGTATCAAGATTGCGTTCCACACATCTATTTATGGTATGGTATTTTCTTTGGTATTTAACTTTGTTTACAAGAAAAACTTAGAAGATGCTTATAATGCCATGGACGATTTTTTGGACAGTTACCATAAATATGTCGCACCCCGTGCACAAAATAATGCGGCAAATATTTTCTTGGATTATCAAGCTTTGCAAATGATGCAGACGGAGAAGATGATGGAGAAATTTAGTGATGAAGTAGCTGATAAGATTGCTCGGGCACTCAGACAGTAACACCACTCGGTTCCGCGTACAGAAAAGAGGTTTATTATGCGCAGAAAAAAGAAAAGACATTTGGAGGAAACCAGTTATTGGCTTTCCTATTCCGATATGATGGCTGCTCTTTTGTTGATCTTTGTGTTGATCATTTCGTTTACAATGCTGCAATCGCAAAGACGTTACGAGCAAAAACAAGAGGAATTAAAGCAGCAGCAGGCTTTGGTTCAAAGCCAACAGGAACAACTGCAGGAGCAGCAGGAACAGTTAGACAAATTGATCGGTATTCGAACGGAACTGATCGAGGCTCTCAAGAAAGAGTTTGACGGTACGGATCTCAGTGTGAAAGTCGATGAAAAGACCGGATCCATCGCGCTTGACTCAAGCATTTTGTTTGATTCCGGACAATTTGCGTTGAAAGCGTCGGGTGAAGAATTGCTGCAAAAGTTTTTACCAAAGTATATCGGCGTATTAACAGACAAGCAATTTAATGATTATATCTCAGAGATTATTATTGAAGGACACACAGATACACAGGGAGACTATTTATATAATCTGGAGCTGTCCCAAAAAAGGGCCTTGTCTGTCGCAACTTTCTGCTTGGATGAAAACAAGAAAGTGCTGTCGACTGCCAAGATCACGAAACTACGCAAAATTGTGACGGCAAACGGCAAGTCCTTTAGCAATCCTATATTGGATAAGGATGGCAAAGAAGATCAAAATGCATCTCGTCGCGTGGAATTTCTTTTCCGCCTGAAAGATGATGAAATGATAAATGATATCAGTGACATTTTGAATAATTGATATCAGCGACATTTTGAGCAAAAGATATCAGTGACATTTTGAACAAAGGATATCAGCGACATTTTGAATAATTGATATCAGCGACAGGAGGAAAACATGGAAATTCATCCGATTGCCCGGATACACTCTGATTTTCCGGGAAAGTTTGGCATTCCACGACAGAGCGGTCTGGTTCCGGAGTTACGCAGCCGTATCATATTTGAACCGGAATACCGCAATCGCGATGCGGTCCGCGGCTTGGAAGATTTTTCTCATTTATGGCTGATCTGGGAATTTTCAGAAACAATACGCGTGGAATGGTCACCTACCGTTCGTCCGCCCAAACTTGGCGGCAATAAGCGCATGGGAGTATTTGCAACGAGATCTCCATTTCGACCAAATTCACTGGCGCTTTCTTGTGTAGAATTACAGGACATTATTTTTTCAAAAGAAGATGGACCAATCCTGGAAATAACGGGTGCCGATCTCATGGACCGCACCCCGATCTATGATATAAAACCATATCTTCCGTATGCCGACTGTAAACCGCTGGCTACGGGTGGTTTTACAGACAGCGTAGAAGCTCATTTGCTGCACGTAATACTTCCGGACAATGCGGGCCAAGTATTGCCTGCCGAAAAGCTTCTTTCTCTGGAAAAAGTGCTGGCTCAAGATCCTCGCCCTTCTTACCAAAACGATCCGGAACGCATCTATGCATTCGAGTTCGCCGGCGTTACTGTCCGCTTTTTCGTACAGGATGACATTCTCACCGTAGTATCTATGAGTTAGCTGCCTATATACGCCAACTTCCCATACCTCAAAGCCTCCACAACCACATAGTGCTTATTATGTCAGAATACTTGCGCATGATTTCTGCTCATTATGTCAGCAATAAATATGTATTTTGCAGCCGACAAACTAACTTGTTCTGCCGGCAGCGAACTAA
>ERZ773104.4207-NODE-4207-length-12473-cov-26.725721_pt1 | contig 12473 bp, 18 predicted proteins | sample MGYA00511920_ERZ773104 | MGnify/ENA primary metagenome ERZ773104 (study PRJEB29015, sample SAMEA2737857) | human gut metagenome | biome: human gut; feature: human-associated habitat; material: faeces | place: China | collected 2012 ...
TTGAATTTCTTTCTCAGCAATTTCATCCTGCCCCTGTTCATATCCTCTACATGACACGTTACACTTTAGTGCCTCATAAATTTCTTGAACATTTGCATATTTGTTAACTGCTGCAACATCCGGTGTCTCTAACACTTCCTTTTGTTGAAAAGCCTTTGATTGGTTATATTTTGAACCTGATTTTCTTCCTGCGTAAATATTGTTATTTACAGCGGTATTTACCATATTTACCATATTTATAATCCCTCCAGCAGCAATATAATCTAATTTTCTTATTATAGTATGTTGCACTTTATGCCAGATTGCTATAAAATGCAACATACAATGAAAATATTCTGTTGCGCTTGCTTAATATCCCATATTCAAGCAGCTATTATTGTGCATAAGCAGCAGAAGCAATATAGCCTACCTGCGAAGACCCAACAGAATACAACTCATAATGGAAATGGTATCTAACGCCTACCTTAACACCTGTAAATGTCAGTGTCCATGAATCTCCTGAATAGTTAGCAATTTGTACCGGTGCACTTGTTCCGTCATTTCCTACAAGAGTAATTGTTCCCTGAAGATAATCTGTTCCACTTTCATTAGGCATATAAACATTTAAGCACAACTTTGTAACGCTTGAGTTATTAATGGTGTAATAATAATTTCCGTTGAATACACCGCTTCTGGAATTGCTTCTTGTAATGGTTCTATTTGCATCATACTGAATCGTATCTGCAAGAGCAACGGCGTCATCATAAGCAGGTACTACGTCCAAATCGCCACAATCGCTTACTTCTACTGCCTTATTTGCATTAGGGGCAGCCTGTCCCTGAGTGGATACTTCACTTGCAAACGCAGTTGTTCCCATTGCCAAACATAACATCAAACTCAACACCAACGCCTTTAAACTTTTTACTTTCTACATTTTAAAATCTCCTTTCAAATTAACATCGTATAAATTTTCATTCCAACAGGAATCTATAAACAACTTTATGCTTTTTTCTGTCTTTCCAGATTTAGATAAGTATTCATATTTCGCATATAAAACATCTGCAAATCATACTTTCCTAATTTGTTCATATCCTGAATAACCTTTTCAAAGCTGGATATAAGGTCACATCTTTCATTTAATCCCATGTGACCAGTTTCTTGTGGAAAAGAGCTGAGACTATTACCCCTATCAACATCATAATATGCCTCCAAAGCACTCATTTCGACATAAGAAGCATTTCTCAAATCAATATCGTTAATATTAATCTTTTCTTCAAATTCTTTTCCATTTTCATCAATCCCTTTGGCTATCACTACAGGATTATCATCTGTTGACTCTTCTGCATACTTAATATAAAACGAAAGACCGGTTCCATTTCCGCCTGAAAACAACATATCATCCGTCTTTAAATACACTTTCATTGATGTCTGAGGAAATGCCTCATTTCCGTTAACAGATGTTTTGCTATTGTTTTGTCGCTTTCCAAATAATTCAGATACACTCTGCACTCCCGAACCAATACGCATTTAACCACCTCCATTCGCATTATAATATGTTATTTATATGAATTAACATATATTAGTTTGCACTAAACGTGAATACCGTTGAAAAGGAACGTGTAGTATTAGGGAAGTTTGTTGACCTGAAAGTTGTATTAAATCTATAACTTCCCGCTTGCGTAATCGGACCACAATCATATGTATAATAGAAGCCATCTGCGCCTGTACCAGATATAATAAATGGCTCCTGATGTATCCACGAAATACTTCTTCCATCAAATGTTGTAGTATCGCTGCCATATCCATATACCTTGATCGTAACGCCAAAATTTCCATTTGTAAGCCAGCCATATTTATAAAGTGAAATGCTTGTCACCTGCGGAGCCGGTCCATCTCCAGGCCACCATAGCGGATTAATCCCTTCCTCATTACCACTGCCTTCAACTATTGTTCCTTCCTGATCTCCTGCAATATTCACCGTCATTCCACCATCATTGGTTTCAGAATATTCAGGAATACTACTCTCCTTTTCTGCTGCTGACACCATTGTTCCCATACCCATTAACATAGTCAATGCTAATGCAAATGCAATAACTTTCTTAATTTTTTTAACATATCAGTACCTCCTTTTTATACTTGTCATCTTGGAATAAACAATTAAGTTCCTATAGCATCTATGGCTACAGATATAATAGTAAAACACGCCAGTTAACTATCTTTCACTTTTCTTCTGGATAATCGGACGTTTCGGCTGATGAAATATTCCCATGCATGCAGGTGGGAATCTATCTATTCCATATACAGCTTCATTTCTCATGACATGTTCTACAACCTTCAACACTTTCTTATTAACCTTCTTCATTCTTTCACCTCCTGTTTAAAAATTTTTGCTATACACAGCAAAGCTGCACATAATATAACAGCTATTGCCATATAACTAACGTAAACCATATCTGCATCTAACAGAACACAGCCAAGTATTATGCACCCCTCAAGTAAAACAATAGTCCTCGCAGATTTTTTCGATTCCATCAATTCATCTGATGTCATGTGCATATTAGGATGATTCGCTGTACCAATCAATCCTATCCCTGTTATAGCAAGTAGTACTATTGCAAATAACCATTGTGGATGTTCTGACAATTTTTCACTTATAATCACGATAACTAAATAAGAAACAATGGATACTAAATAACATCTATAAAACTTGTCCAGATGATATCCGCCAGTTCTCTTTCTTAATTCTAAAAAAAACACAAGAAAAAATATAGTTGGGAGCAGCTTGTGAAACATCAAACTGATTACGATAATACTGCCAACAGTAATAAATTTCTCTATCCAACAGATAAAAACATAAACATATCTTGCTTCCATCTCTTTGTCAATTAACCTTGCTTCAGTCATCTGACCAATTAAATCATCAGCTATTTTTTCAATCATAGTTATGCCTCCTGCCAAATTAAGTATAACTTTATCTGTTTACAAAACAATATCCATTGCAGAAAGTGACCTTTTTTTGCAGAAAATGACAAAAAAAAGTGATTTGCTTGCAGCAAATCACTTTTTTAAGGTTCATCTTAGTTTGGCAATATAACTGAGAAGTAGAACTCATTATTATCATTTCGTATAGCATAAGAGCCTTGATATTTTGTTATAACCTCAATTATATTTTTTATTCCAACCCCATGCTCATCCATTTCATATTTCTTTGAGGTCTGTATTTCTCCATCTTTAATATTAAGTTTACCATCATATGTATTCTTTACAGATATAATAATGTTGTCTTTCTCTTTAACCAGTTTCATTTTCATAAATTTTTTGCCTGAGCACTTTTCACAAGCCTCTATTGCATTATTCAAAAGATTCGATAATATAACAACAATATCCTCATCACACATTTTAATTCCTGATAGATCATTGATTTGAAAGATAAATACAATGCCTTTATCCAATGTTTCCTTATATTTGCTATTTAATATAGCATCAATAATCACATTATTTGTTTTAATATAATCTAACTCTGTACTCAAATTTCCGCTTATACTTTTCACATAATCCTTTAGTTCATCATAATTTTCCATCTCTATCAAAGACTCAATGCACATAATCTGGTTCTTATATTCATGTGTTTTTTTCCGTTGTTTAACAAAATTTTCTGAAATAGAACGGTACATGTCTGTCTGATTTCGTGCTTTCAGTTGAAACACTTCATTTTCACGAATCTTAATTTCACGTTTTAATATATCATTTATCATATAGAACACAACTATATTCATCCCTGCTAAACACAATGCTATAACCAAGAATACATTTTCCTGCTTTTGATTCTCAATGTTTCCAGATGTCATGATCAATGCAATAACTGTGAAGATTGTAAAAACTGGGAAAAAAATAAATCGAAGCCAATCTGTACTTCTTAAAACATCCGAGGACTCCCCTCCTACTTTCTTCCTGATAAGCAAAACAACTAGGAAAAGAATTATTTTTCCCAAAACCGTTATTAAACTTCCACCTACAAAATGCAACCTGCTAATTTCTGCTATACTATCAAAAAGAGAAACATTTAACCATAGTGTAAAATAGTCTACAGAAAGCAGCAATGCCTGAAATAATAATGATAAGATTATTGCTTTTCCGAAATGAATTTTAAAATAAAAGCACATAAACACCGCAACAGCAACTATAGCCAATATTTGTTTCAAGATAAACTTATCATAAAATAATGAAGCTATTACATATTCACATACCACAATTCCTAAAATAATACTATAATTTCTATAATTATTTTTTGATCTCTTTTCAGCAAAACTTTCAAAAAATATTTTGCAGCATATTACCTCCAATATTATCATCATAATACTTTGAATGTAACTAATCAGCATCTACAATTCTCCTTTATACGAAACAAATGTTTCTTCAACAAATTTATATCGTGCTTTTGGAATTTCCAACTTAATACCATTGTTCAATAACGCCTCATACCGGCTGACTTTCTCAATATGCTTCATATTAACCAGATAACTTTGATGTATCCGGATAAAATCATTACCTTGCAACTCTTTTTCCAGCTCATCTAGTTTGCCATATATTGAATATTTTTTTAACTTGTCCTCCATAATGTAAAACTCAAGTTTATGCAATCTGCTCTCTATGTATAACAAACGCTCTAATGCTACAATCTTTGTACCCTCATTAAAGTTAAATTTCTTCTTTTGGGCTACATAATTCATATTCAAGCTGATTGCATCCATACACTCAAATATTAGTTCCGGAAAATTTACATTATTTTTCAGAATATATCTTATAGCTCCTACGCTGTATCCTTGAGGGGCACATGTAATAAATGCTGTAACAAAAACTATAAAAACATCATTGCTGACTTTTCTTATTTTCTGCGCAGTTTCCATTCCATCCAGTTCATCCATATTTACATCCAGAAAAACAATATCATACTTTGCTAGATTGATACCTAAACTTATAAAATCCTTTCCTGATTCAAATTCATCAATTTCGTATAATATATCATTTTCATTCATATATTCTATTAAAATATCATGAATGCGTTTTCTAAATTGTCTTTCATCATCACATATAGCAATTCTGAACATATGCTCATCCCCTTCCACACACAAATTTGACATACTTCTTTCATTTGGTTGGATTATTTTTTGTATATTTTCCTATTTTTTATTATATTTCGGCATTTTCATCCAAAATTTTAACCATTACTCTATATTTGTAATATTCCATGTTCGTCTACAAAATTATATATCAATACCTATTTTTAATACATTTTGCTATTGCACATATCGTTTCACTGCAATCTTTCCCATAACCATAAATACTGCTATCAGGACTATACTCACATACCCAGCATAAAAATAATCTTGTAGATCCAAACAAAATAAAATGATAAGAACACATACCTGCAATGCTGTTATGCAATGTGTTACCCTTGCATAATACTTTCTTTCTTCCTCATCAAGAGGTTTATTGATACTTTCCACTGGGGCAAGGACAATAATAATTACCACTGCAAGAACTCCGATCAATAAAATCACGGCATTAGGAACATTTTTCATTACAGGCTCATATGTATAAACCGGAATAAATAAAATTGCCATTGATATCAAAAAACAGCCGATTCTACTCTTACAGTGGCTGCCCCCACTATAGCTTCTCAACGAGGCATAAAATAACAGGAAGACCAGAACAAGTCCCGGTCTCCCCGTCACAATGCCAAATATTCCAGAAGCCAAAAGGTTTCCTGCAACAACAATGCCATTTTCTATCCCATATTGGTACAGTTCTGCATCCTCTTTTTGCACAATCTCCTTTTGTATCAATATTTCATTTATCTTCTTTGCAAATTTAGCAATCATACCCTGTTACCACCTTAAAATTTTCTAAGTTTTTTCGCATTATCCGGTAACTTGTCCTGTCCGAAAATAAACCAGCAGCAACGGTTCATATTGGTTGCAGTTACCGTAAGGGCAAGTGCTGCCACGCTGGTTAATGCTCCATGACTGAGTCGGTTCATCAATCTTCTTAATTTTGACATATATGTATGTCCTCCTTTGCATTTGATGAATGCACTATATCATACTTTACAGGAAAATGCGGCAAAGTGTAACAGATTGACATTTAAGTGTAACGCTTTGCATTTATTCCTTCACTTCAATTCCATAGAGCATTGCTGAAACCTCAAATATATCCCCTTTATCTGTAAAACTTACCGTTCCATTGTATTTTTCTACCACTTTGCGGACACTCTGAACACCATGCCCATGTCGGATATTATCTTTCTTGGTTGTTTTCAGGCTTTTATTTTTCTTTCCTGTTTTGCTGTTTGTTATTACAAGAAGCAAAATCCCCGACTGGTACTTATTTTCAATCTTTACAAAACGCTGTTCCTCCGGCACCTTGCTACAGGCTTCTACCGCATTATCCACAAGATTTCCATACAATACACCTATATCCCCATGATCAAGCTGCATCTTCTTTGGAATACGAATAGATGTTTCTACTTTTATCCCCCTTGCCTTTGCCCTGCCAAATTTAATGCGGAGCACAGAATCTACGATTGGATTATCAGAATACTGCTTTTCATCTATCTGCTCAAATTCTATGCACATCGCACCGATTTTCTCTGAAAGTTCATGCCCATCACTATTTTCCAACAGATGATACAGTTCATGCAATTTATGTTTCATATCGTGCTTTAACTTCTGCACTTCCTTATTCTGTTTTTCTGCTTCTTCATAATAGATGTCTTTATAGTGCATTTCTTCCCTGTACATTGCATCCTCATACTGTTTTTGCACAAGATAATTAAAACGTTCCATCATATACAGCATAAAATAATCTGTCAGGACAATGGAAATTACAATACTGGCACACATAAGCAGGCTTTTTTCACTGCCAGCTTCCAATGACAAAAGAATAACAAAGCAGCAGTTCAACACCGTAAAGGCAAATACCATAACAAGCACACCCAAAATTTCTTTCGGAAAATCAGCAATCTGCATCCCTTTCTTTGAAATCAATTTTGACAGAATATACATCACATTTCCACGAACAAAGCTGCATATTACCATTACAAAATAATATTTATAACTTTCTCCCATATGAAAATTCATAGCATGGAGTAACAGCAAGGCTACAGGTTCAAACAGCATTCCAATACCCATGAATGTCACAATATTTATAATTCTCGTCCACATTCCTGATTCATAATAAAATGATAACAGTATAAGCACAATCAAAAGAGTCGCAAGATTCAGATACGGATTTTTTATGCTACTGACAAATGTCCATATAATTGCAGCAATGGTAAATCCAGCCCATATCCATACCTTTGATACTGGTTTCATTTTCTTATTGGAATGAAAATAATACATAAACACTGCCAGATCAAACAGGCTGATGGCAAAGCGTATCACATATTCCATCCTTAAACCATCCTCCTTACAAACTCCATATGTTTTTCTTTTAAATTCTGCTTATGGGAGCGGGCAATCAGAAGTCTTTCTTCATTGTCCATCACTACTTCATCTCCATCAATCGCCCTGATATGCCCAAGATTGATGATATATGATACATGAATATGGGCAAAGACCTTATCATCAAGCTGTTTCCATATTTCTTCAGTTGTCATATTTGCCTTGAAATTTTCTGAAATCGTATGTATCACTGCCTGACGACCTTTCTTCTCAAAATACACAATATCATCGCAGCTAATACGAAACTGATTTTTTCGGAACTGAAAGACAAAGTCACGCTTTATCATATGAAGATACTGCATGGCTTTTAAAAGAACGGACTCCAGCTTTTCCACTGTAATCGGTTTAGAAATATAGTCAAAGGTAATAACCTCAAAAACATCCATAACATACTGAGTATATCCAGTCAGGAATACAAACAATGCTTTGGCATCTATTTTCCGGATTTCTTTTGCAAGCTGCAAACCATTCATCTCCGGCATTTCAATGTCAAATATATACAGATGATACATTTCTCCATAATCTATAACATGCTTCAGCAACTCCTTCGCTGTAAAATACACTTCATAAGAAAACTGGTACTGTGCTAACTTATCAAAAGCACTTTCCAGCATTTCTACATCTGTTCTGCTGTCATCACAGACCGCAATATTAAGCATAACACTTCCTCCTTTTCGAGCTTGGAAGCAGGAAGCACTTCAATTTATCTAATCAACTTAGATAAATACGCCAGCACACGGTCAAAAAAATCATTTCTCTGCTCTTTTGTGCTGTTCGCAACATAGTAATCCAAATTAAAATCTTTTATGTTGCTGCTCTCGCCTGTTATAAGATATGTAGGATCAATTCCATATTTATGATAGAGTGTCAATACTTTATCTACAGATATTCCAGTTACACCTGCTTCAAGTTTTCGATAATGTTCTACTGTAACACCCAATACATCCGCAATTTCTGACTTTTCAAGGTTCATATTCAGTCTTGCCTCTCTTAGTCTCTTTCCTATCTGTATATTGGCATCTTTTCTTCCTGTGTCCAAGATTTTGCACCTCTTTTCCATGTTAATCATATCAATGGGACTTTGATTCTCATAGTCCAGAAAACAACCCAACGCACATCATTTTATGCTCGTAAGCAGGTTAATTTTTGCTTTTATTAAAAAAACGAATGGCACATCTGATACCATTCGTCTTTATCTGCTTTATATTCTGTTATTTAAAATTTAACGTATTACTATTGGAATGCTCAAAATAAAAAGATGCAGAAATGTATAATTGTTGATAATATACATCTCTGCATCTTTTTTGTTTTATGAATTATAACTTTTCTAATTTTTCCAGAAACGCAACATAAAATTCTCTTTCTTTCATACAAGCTCGCTGAACTTCTATACTTTTCGGAACATATTCCTTTGGGTGATCTAAATCGTACAGTGCCTGTTTCGTTGCCTGAATTGCAGATTCTGTTGTATTTCCCAAAATGTCGATGTTATCCACATCGTCTTCCCCTTTCTGCATTATTGTAGCAACAACAATAACTGTTGATAAATTTCTTTTATTGCAGTCTGATCCAAGCAAATCTTTTTTAGGGTGCTTTTATGGTGTTGGTCGTTTTCTGTTATCTCAATATCATAACCAGAGGATTCCTTTTTGATTATAATATCAATATCCGTGGGGATATATTTTTCAGTTACTTCTTTGTAATTACTGATTAGCAAAATGTCTGATTGATTATAATAAGTTTCCCAATATAAGAAATGTTTGATTTGTGCAGTATCCCTGTTTTCGAGAACAGGTAGAAACTCTATGTCATATAAAACACAGCTTTTTTCCGATGATGCTACATAAGCGTTATAGCGTTCTTTGGCAAATAGATTTTTTAATTGAAACAACAACTCTAAGCTACCAAAATTCTTCATCATAACTGCCCCGCCACCGACAAATACAATCGGTGTAGTCTTTAAGTTATACCCAAACTCACGGATTGAGTTATATACCTTATCAACAAAATCCTCTATCTCTGCCTTGATAATGGCAAAGTATTCATCATCAATATCTGACCTGCCATATCGCATGATGTTCTGTATGGTGAATTCAAACGATATTCTATCTTTTGTCGTGGAGACATTTTAGAAATCTGAAGAACTTCATCACCCGGAACACTTTTCTCATTGCCACTCAATTGGAATTCAAAGGGACCATTATTTGTATGCGTATATATATCAAATTCCAATCTATCGCTGCTATGCTGAATATTAAACATTTTGATAAATGAAGTATAAAAGCTATTATTCGGCTTCAGTATAGTTCTCTGATTGATTACATTCCTGACATAGCTTAGCTGTGGTTTTGCAAACAATAACTGAATTGCCTCTAAAAATGTAGTTTTTCCACTATTATTATCTCCAACTATAAGGTTAATCTTTGAAAAATCCGAAACCGTTAGCTGCTTAATACCTCTGAAATTATTTATTTCAATCGAATTTATAACTGTCATTATTCGTCCCCTTCCAGATTCTCAAAACTTATTACCAATCTTGTGTGTGTTGCTGTGGCAATTTTCTGTAATGTTTCTATCTTAGGAACAACCTTTCCATTCTTTATCTTACTTATGTTGGATTGGGACATATTGGTTATCCGGCATAAATCCTCCTGCGTAAAATTATTTTCGTCCATCACTCTCTGTATCTCGTCTGATATAGTATCCAAAACCTCACGCAATGAAACCTTCTCATCAATTATCGGCTCATCCTTATGTTCAGAATCAGGCTTTTTCAAGTTATTAATCTGTTCAAATATATAACTCAAATCCGTACTGCTCATAATAGCCACCTCCTTTATGTTAAGTATAACATATTTTATAGAAAAAATACATTATATTGTCACATATAACATATTTTAATTTTATCGTAGCTAAACATGTCATGTGTGACATATTCTTACAATATATTGAAGATAAGCATGTCATTCATAACATTAATAATTACAATTTTCTAATATAATTCAATCAAATATACCATCAATGCCACTGTGATTCTATGATATACAACGCCAAAAGCTTCCGTCTTTTAGACATAAGACACTTCACCCAATAATCTTTCTCTCTTTTCGACCAATAATCTTCATAATGCACTACTCTATCATAAATCGCCATATATTAAATAATATTGCTCTGTTTAGCGTTTTATATATCTTTCTATTATTATAATTCGCCAATAATGTATTTTTATATCTTTTACACAATATTCATAACATATTTTTACACCAATTTATAACAGCTAATACACCATACGAGCTTCTTATTTTGTGTAGAATTCATTTGTAGATACCTTCCTTATTCTGCTCATTTGCTAACTGACCGGTCAGCAATGACAGTTTAACTTCTCAAGGTCGCTTTCCGTAAAATCGGTATTTTGAGCAAATCCCAAGAACTCAGCAATTACCGGACTCTTGATAAACTCATATTTATCATTCTGATAACCGGCAGTCAATTCCTTCATCTCATTTTCCACAAGGTCCTGACGCTGTGTCTGGAGCATTCGATAATAGTATTGTGAGGAAATATTACGCTGTAGAGTGGCCACACTCCAAGTCTGCTCTAACGCTTCTTTCTCATACCAATCTCTAGCATCTTTATCATTCACTTGCAACAAGGTACGGTAATGCGTCCAAGATAGAAGTAATTTTCCACTTGCCGAGTGGAAAATCTCAGGATACGTTTTGTAAAACGAATAAAAATGATACAAGTTTGTTTTCGTGTATCCTTTTCCATATTCCGCAGTCAATTCTTTTGCAAGCTTCTTTATAATACTTGCACCATACTCTGCTCTATTATCTCCTTGCAACTCTTCCTCAGCAATACGATAACCAATAAGCCAGTTTCTCTGCACAAGTGCAGAATTCACTGCCTGATATGGTGAAGAACTAATCAAGCCGTTCAAATTTACAAATGACAATGATGGCTTCCATTTGCTAATTTCCAAGCTAGATCATCTAGACAAGGACAGCCTCATCATTGGTCTTGAATCGACGGCACACTACGGCGACAACCTTGTTCGATATCTTGTTGCTAAGAATTACAAAGTGTGTGTAAAATCCAATACATATCCAGATCTGTTAAATAAGAGTAACAATGTCCCTTCCTCTTTTTTCGATACAAATTGCAAATCTATAGCACCTCCTCTATTTGCTTTCAACAGCAACCGACAACCGGTACCATCGTTTAATATAAGAATCACTTAATAATTTCTTGTCTGCTTCCACCAATTTAGTAAACAGTCCTGTTAATCCATCATATTTATCATACAGTTTCCAATTAAGTTGTTCTAATGTCCAGTTACTCTTAATTGAATTGTGTAGCATAGACGTTGTCGCCCAGTTATCCATAGAATCAGCCCCACCTAATGCTACAGGATATATGTGATCTACAGTAGGTACAAACTCCCAGTAAGCATTATGACATTCTTCCATTTTCCAATGAGCATGATATGGAAATGTCTCAGGCATGTAATAAGATAGTACCTTCAATATTCCCGGGTTCACAAGTTTCTGTCCACTATATCTGTCAATAAATCCATCCCGTACAAATTGAGCCATCTTCTCTTTATCGGTATAATTACGACCTTGTGCAGTCAACTTATGAAATGGATATCCTGTTTCTATTGTGCTTCTTGCCTCTGCAACATTATGTTGCAGAAGCCTATTTGCAGCTTGCTCAATAACATCTATTTTCTCCATAGCAATTCCTCAACCACAGCACTTTATTTCTTCGTCAAATATGTATCTTCCACATAAGTCTCCGGTGTCGCCTCTTCAATTACTCCCGACTTTGAATCAAAAATATATTTCTTCTTCAATCTCTCATACAATACAGAACCTATCGTCTCCATTACCTGCTTCATCATATCCGGATCGTCAAACAGTTTTCTGAAAAACTGGTCATTCTGCTCATATCTGTCTGCTGCCATATTCGGAAAATCCTTTTCAAATAACA
>ERZ773104.4211-NODE-4211-length-12457-cov-14.712304_pt1 | contig 12457 bp, 10 predicted proteins | sample MGYA00511920_ERZ773104 | MGnify/ENA primary metagenome ERZ773104 (study PRJEB29015, sample SAMEA2737857) | human gut metagenome | biome: human gut; feature: human-associated habitat; material: faeces | place: China | collected 2012 ...
CGTCGATGTACTCCTGCATATCCTTGTGGTGGTCGAGGTGGTTGGGGGTCACGTTGGTGACGACGGCGATGTTGGGACTCTGGTGCATACTGATGAGCTGGAAGCTGGACAGTTCCACCACGGCCACGTCGTCGGGGCTCACCTCGGGCAGCATGGGCAGCAGGGCTGCGCCGATGTTGCCGCCCAGATGCACCCTGCGGCCTGCGGCCTCGTAGAACTTGGAGATAAGGGTGGTGGTGGTGGTCTTGCCGTCAGAACCGGTCACGGCCACGATCTCGCAGGGGCAGAACTGGAAGAACAGCTCCACCTCGCTGGTGACCATGGTGCCGGCGGCCATAGCGTCCTGCAAAGGCTTCTCGAAATAGCCCACGAAGCCCGGGGTGCGCATGATGATGTCCTGCCCCTTGAAACCGTCGAGGTAATTCTCGCCGAGGCTCAGATTGATGCCCAGCTCCTTGATGGTGGCGGCGTAGTCGCCGAAATCTTCCACGCTCTTTTTCTGGTCGCAGAGGGTGACGTGCGCACCCAGCTCCACGAACTCCCTGATGAGCGTCTTATGGCTGACGCCCGCGCCGATAAAGGCAACCTTTTTGCCCTTGATGAGGTTTGCAAGCTCCTGCTGTTCCTTCTGCATAAAAAAGGACCTCCTCTATAAATGTATATTACCATAGCACCCCCGCCGCGCACAGCCGCAGGAGAAAATGCATTGCCGTCCCCCATTATAGACCATTTGTTTCCGATTGGCAACGGAAAAACACAAACCGTGGCTCAAAATGTCCACCCAAATCAACAAAATGTCGATTGTCTTTTCTGCCTGTTTCTGTTACACTTATAGCGATTTCAATTTTTGGCGCAGCATCAACAGCATTGCGCCGGCTCGACACCAGAATTTTCCTGCGCCTGTCCGGGTGCAGTTTTCATATTTCTTATCACTTTCTGAGACAAACAGGGCCGCATCGGCCCGAAAGGATGCATTTCTTGAGACAGCTTCGCTTTGTCGCGGCCCTGCTGGCTGCGTTTTTTGTTCTGAGCCTGACCGCCTGCGGCTCCGGCTCCAACAGTTTTACCTGGTTCGTGGACTCCATCCCCGCGAACCTCGACCCGCAGGTGGCGTCCAGCGCCTCGGACATCATCGCCTGCGAGAACCTTTACAGCGGCCTCGTCCGCCGTACACCGGACGGCAGCCTCGCGCCGGAATTGTGTGAGCGGTGGGAGGTATCTGCCGACCGGCTCACCTATACATTCTATCTGAAGGACGGTCTGACCTATACCGCCTCGAAGGGAGATCCCTCCGACTACGCCATCACCGCCGAGGACTTCGTCTTCGCGTTCCAGCGGATGTTCCTCCCCGGCACCAACTCCCCCTACGCCGTGGAGTTCTCTGCCCTCGAGAACAGCGCCACCGTTCTGGCCGGTCAGAAGCCCGCCAGCGCGCTGGGCGTCACCGCTGCAGAACCGCTGAAACTGGTGTTCCGACTCTCCTCGCCCGACGAGACGTTCCTCTCCAAGCTGACGCTGCCCGGCGCGATGCCCTGCGACGAAGCGTTTTTTGACAGCACCCGAGGCACCTACGGCCTGACCAGCGCCTCCACCCTTTCCAGCGGACATTTTTACCTTTATAACTGGACGTCCAGCGGCCTTTTCCTCCGCCGGGCGGCTTCGGGGAGCCAAATCGACAGCCTGCGCCTCGTGGAGAACACCACGAGCTCCGGCCAGTCCGCCGAAGAGCTCATCAATAACGAAAAATGCACCGCCGCCCTCGACGACAGCGGTACCCCCACCTCGCTGCAGAGCGTGTCCTACTCCGACACCACATGGGCGCTGCTCTTCAACTGCGACTCCATCTTTGCTTCCACTGAGCTTCGGCAGGCACTGGGCAGTGCAGCCGCTTCGGCGGTGGAAGTCCCTGGCGGCGGGCTGTTCGCGGAGGCAAAGGGCCTCATCCCCGACGGCCTGACTGTGGACGGCATCGACTACCGGCAGACGGCGGGCGATGTCCGCCCGGCCTTCGGCGACCCTCGCGCACTCTACATCGCCGCCCGCGACGGCGGCGTCTCCTCCTCCGACTTTGGCCGCGTCTCCCTGCTGCTGCCTTCCGGCAGCGGCCTCAGTGACACCGCCGAGCTCATCAACAGCGCATGGCAGAAGGAGTTTTCGCTCTTCTTCTCGGTGGAAGAGGTGGAGCCGGAAGAGTTCCAGAAGCGGCTCGAAAACGGCAGCTACACCATCGCCCTCGCCCCCGTGCAGGCCGAGGGCGGCAGTGTCTACACCGCACTGGCCCAGTTCTCCCCCACCGGCGGCGAGCTGACCGGCTACAGCGACGCCCTTTACACCACCCAGCTCTCGGCCAGCGCCACAGCCACCGGCAGCACCCGCTGCTCTCTGCTGGCCGCCTGTGAGCGCCAGCTCCTCGAGCAGGCTGTTGCCGTACCTCTCTTCACCCAGCAGAAGCGGCTGCTGGTGGCCAACGGCATCGAGGGCCTCGTCTTCGACCCCTTCGGCCCGGTGCTGGATGTGACGTATGCGACGAAGGGATAACCTCTCAGTCTCGCTATCGCTCGACAGCTCCCCTACCGAGGGGAGCCTCTGGCGAAGAGGTGAAGCTTTACGGAATGCCAAAGCCTCTCCTCGCTAGGAGAGGTGGCAGCGCGTCAGCGCTGACGGAGAGGTTTTTACACGCAAAAACAGAGAGGATAGTTCAGGAATGACTATCCTCTCTGTTTTTTGCTTTTTTACGTTAATACGAAGGTCAGCTCTGCGGTGGCGGCGCACTTGCCGTCCACATAGGCGGACGCTTTGCCGATGCCCACCGGGCCGCGCTGCTCGACCAGCTCACAGTGAAGGGTGAGCACATCGCCGGGGGTGACCTGCTTGCGGAAGCGGGCGTTCTTGATGCCGCCGAAGAGGGCCAGCTTGCCTTTATTCTCAGGCAGGCTCAGGGCCGCGACAGCGCCGGTCTGGGCCAGTGCTTCGAGAATCAGGACGCCGGGCATGACCGGCTGGCCCGGGAAGTGGCCGCAGAAGAATTCTTCGTTGCGGGTGACGCACTTGCGGCCAATGGCCCACTGACCCGGCTCGTAGTCCAGAATGCGGTCCACGAGGGCGAAGGGATACCGGTGGGGCAGGATGGCCGCGATGTCCTCGCTGGTCAGGCTGTTTGCGTTTTCACGCACGGTGCGGGGTTCTGCCATCGCTCAGCCCTCCCACTTCTTGAAGGCCAGGCAGGCGTTGTGTCCGCCGAAGCCCAGGCTGTTGCTCAGAGCGTACTCCATCTTCATCTCACGGCCCACATTCGGCACATAGTCCAAATCGCACTCCGGGTCGGGCTGCTCGTAGTGGATGGTGGGCGGCGCGAACTGGTCGCGGAGGGCCAGTGCGGTGAACACGGCCTCGATGCCGCCTGCGCCGCCCAGCAGATGGCCGGTCATGCTCTTGGTGCTGACGACGGCGATGTCCTTGGCGTGGTCGCCAAAGACGGCGTGGATAGCGGCAGTCTCGCAGCTGTCGTTCATGTGGGTGCCGGTGCCGTGGGCGTTGATGTGATCGATCTGCTCGGGGGCAATGCCGCCATCCTTGAGAGTCAGCTTCATGCAGCCGATGGCACCTGCGCCGCCGGGTGCGGGAGCCGTGAAGTGGTAGGCGTCGCAGTTGGCGCCATAGCCCACGACTTCGGCATAGATGTGTGCGCCGCGGGCCTTGGCGTGCTCCAGCTCTTCCAGCACCAGCACACCGCTGCCCTCGCCCATCACAAAGCCGCCGCGCCGTGCGTCGAAGGGAAGGCTGGCTACATCAGGGTCCGTAGCAGTGGAGAGGGCCTTCATGCTGGTAAAGCCGCCGATGCCCAGCGGGCTGATGCAGCTCTCGGCACCACCGCAGACCATGACCGGCTCGTAGCCGTCGCGGATGCGGTGGAAAGCATCGCCCACAGCGTTGGTGCCGCCTGCGCAGGCCGTCACCGGGCAGGTACACATCCCCTTGAGGCCGAAGCGGATGGCGATCTGTGCTGCCGCCATGTTGGCGATAGCCATGGGGACGAAGTAGGGGCTGACCTTCTCCATGCCCTTTTCCTCGCCGCGGCTGTGCTGCTCCTCGATGGTGGGCAGACCGCCGATGCCGCTGGACACGATAACGCCGATGTTCTCGGCTTCGGCTTCGCAGTCAATGCCGCTGTCCTGGATAGCCTCAGCGGCAGCGCCCAGCGCCAGCAGGGTGAAGCGGGCCATCTTGCGGGCTTCCTTTTTGTCCACGACGGTCTCGGGGTCGAAGCCCTTGACCTCGCCTGCCAGCTTGCACTTGAACTCGCTGGCGTCGAACTGGGTGATGGGGCCGATGCCGCACTTGCCTGCGCGGGCTGCGGCCCAGCTGTCGGCGGTGTTATTTCCAAGAGGGTTCACGGTGCCAAGACCGGTGATGACGACTCTGCGTTTTTCCATAGAAAAAGCTCCTTTTACATTGCCATGCCGCCGTCCACACAGAGCACCTGCCCAGTGAGATAGCTGCTTTGTTCGGCGGCGAAGAAAGCCACCGCGTTTGCCACGTCCTCCGGCTGGCCGGCGCGTCCCTCCGGGATGGTCTTGCACATCTCGGTGCGGACAGCCTCCGGCAGAGCGGCGGTCATATCCGTGGCGATGAATCCGGGAGCCACCGCGTTGACGGTGACGTTCCGGCTGGCCAGCTCCTTGGCGAGGCTCTTGGTCAGGCCGATGAGGCCCGCCTTGCTGGCGGAATAGTTGGTCTGGCCTGCGTTGCCCCGCAGACCCACCACGCTGCTCAGGTTGACGATGCGGCCATAGCGCTGGCGCACCATCCGGCGTGCGGCCTCCTTGCAGCAGAGGAACGCACCCTTGAGGTTGGCGTTCAGGACGGTGTCGAAGTCCTCCTCGGAAAGGCGGAGGATGAGGTTGTCGCGGGTGACGCCTGCGTTGTTGACGAGAATATCCACGCGGCCAAAGACATTCACTGCTTCTTCGAACAGCTTCTTGCAGCCCTCGGCAGTGGAGACGTCGGCCTGCACGGTGACGGCCTCGACGCCAAGCTCTTTGCACAGTGCGGCAGTCTCGGCGGCAGCGGCCTCACCGTGGCAGTAGTTGACCACCACATTGCAGCCCTGCTTTGCCAGCGCAACACAGACAGCCCGGCCGATGCCCCGGCTTCCGCCGGTGACGACGGCGGCACGGGTCAGCTTTTCTTCGCTCATGCCTGTGCCTCCTTCCAGCTGGTGAGGAAAGCTTCCAGCTCTTCTGCCGTCTCGACAGCGGTGCAGTGGACGTCTGCGCCCAGTGTCTTTTTCACGAAGCCGCTCAGGGCCTTGCCCGGGCCGACTTCGAGAATGTCGGTGACGCCCAGCTCGCCCAGACGGCGGAGGGTATCTTCCATGTAGACGCTGCTCTGCACCTGCTTTTCCAGCAGAGCGGGGATGCTGTCGCTGTCTGCCTTTTCGTGGCCGAGGCAGTTGAAGAGGACAGGCGTCTCCATCTCGCCGAAATGCTCAGACGCAAAGCGCTTTGCCAGCGCGTCGCCGGCGGGGTGCATCAGCTTGGTGTGGAAGGGACCGCTGACCTTCAGTGGGATGCAGCGGCGAGCGCCTGCGGCTTTTGCCAGCTCAGCGGCCTTTTCCACGGCGGCTTTTTCGCCGCCGATGACCAGCTGGCCCGGGCAGTTGTAATTGCAGATCTGCACACAGCCCAGAACGGATGCCTCTTCGCAGCACTTTGCCAGTGCGTCGCGGTCAAGGTTCATCACAGCGGTCATGCCGCACTCGATGCCCTTGGCGGCGTCGGCCATGGCCTTGCCGCGGAAGGCAGCCAGCTCCACAGCCTGCTTGGCCGTGAAGACACCGGCGGCTTCCAGCGCGGAGTATTCGCCCAGCGACAGACCGGCCAGATAGTCGGCCTTAACGCCGTTTTCCTTCAGGACAGCCGTGACACCGGCGGCGAAGGCCACCATGCAGGGCTGGGTGTACTGAGTCAGATTCAAAACGCCTTCCGGGTCGTCGAAGCAGACGCTCTCCAAATCAAAGTCAAGGTCTGCGGCGTTGAACGCCTCCCGGAACGCGGGGTATCTCTCGTAAAGGTCTTTGCCCATGCCGGGGTGCTGAGAGCCCTGACCGGCATACAGAATGGCAAGCTTCATTGGTGTTTCCTCCAATCATCCATCAGTTCATCCATCAGCTCCCGGACACTGCGCATCCGGTCGAGACGGCCCACGTTGGCCCCGCAGAAGAAGAGTCCCTCTTCCACATTGCCCTTCACGGCCTCGATGAGGGCGTGGGTGATGCAGTAAGGCACCTTGGCCGGCTCACAGGCTTTGAGACAGCGGGCGCAGTGCTTCGGCGGGAAGCGCAGACCCTGTTCAAGCTTCTGCACCAGCGGAGTGGCCAGCGCACGGCCCGGCATTCCCACAGGGCTGTGGATGATGCGCACATCTTCAGGCTTGGCCGCCAGCAGGACGTCTTTATAGGTCTGGCTGGCGTCGCACTCGTAGGTGGGGATGAAGCGGGTGGCGAGCTGTGCGCCCGCAGCACCCATCTTAGTATAGTGGGCGATGTCCTCGCCCGTGTAGACACCTCCGGCCACGAAGACCGGGATGTCGTGGCCGAACTGAGCCTCGAAAGGCTTCACCTCGGCCAGCACTTCGGGCAGGATCTCGTCGAGAGTCTGGCATTTTCCAGCCAGAAGCTCTTCTTCCGAAAAGCCCAGATGCCCACCAGCCTTGCAGCCCTCGATGACCACGAAGTCGGCGGTGCGGTTGAAGGCTTTTGCCCACCGGCGGAGGATGAGCTTTGCAGCACGTCCGCTGGACACGATGGGTGCCAGCGCAACATCAGCTTTTTCCACCAGGCCGGGCAGCTCCAGCGGGAGGCCCGCACCCGATACGATGGCATCCACACCTGCCTCCACAGCAGTGCGGACGGCGTCGGCGTAGTTCTGGGTGGCGACCATCGCGTTGATGGCCACCAGTCCCGCGCCGCCTGCGATCTCTTTCGCTTTGGCGATCTCTTTTTTCAGCGCACGGAGATTCGCTGCGCAAGGGTCGCGGGCAAAGTCGGGTTCTCGGTAGCCTGTGTCGGCGGTGGAGATGCACCCCATGCCGCCGCAGGCCGCGACCGCACCGGCCAGACCGCCGAGGGAAACGCCCACGCCCATGCCGCCCTGTAAGACAGGCACGGCCAGCGTCTTGCCTGCGAGGGTCAGCATAACTCGCTCAGCGAATGCATCCGCTGCCTCCCGCTCTCCCACAGCTCGTCGAGGATCTCAGCCACAGGCCGCACCTCGTGGAGCATACCGGCCACCTGACCGGCCATCAGACTGCCTGTGGCGGTATCGCCCTCAAAGACGGCGCGCCGCAGACTGCCCAGCGTATATTTTTCCAGCTCCATCTTGTCGGCGCCGGCCTTTTCCTGCCGGACATACTCGCGGCTCATCCGGTTTTTCAGCACACGGACGGGAGTGCCGCCGATGCGGCCGGTGACGATGGTGTCGCTGTCCTTGGCGCGCAGAAGCGCGGCCTTGTAGTTCTCGTGGACGGGGCATTCCTCACTGACCAGAAGGCAGGTACCCACCTGAACGCCGCAGGCTCCCAGTGCGAAGGCTGCGGCCAGCTGGCGGCCATCGGCGATGCCGCCCGCCGCGATGACAGGGACATCTACAGCGTCCACCACCTGCGGGACGAGGGCCATGGTGGTCATCTCGCCCACATGGCCGCCGCTCTCGGTGCCTTCGGCGATGACGGCATCCACGCCCAGAGGGACAAGGTGCTTGGCCAGAACGGCCGCTGCCACCACGGGGATGACCTTGATACCGGCTTCCTTCCACATGGGGATGTACTTGCCGGGGTTGCCTGCGCCGGTGGTGACGACCTTGACGCCCTCTTCCACGACGATTTTGGCAAACTCGTCGGCCTGGGGGTGCATCAGCATGATGTTGACGCCGAAAGGCTTGTCGGTGAGCGCCTTGCAGCGGCGGATGTTCTCCCGCAGCGTCTCAGCGTTCATGCCGCCTGCGCCGATAAGACCCAGCGCACCGGCGTTGGAGCAGGCGGCGGCAAACTCACCGGTGGCGATGTTGGCCATTCCGCCCTGAATGATGGGGTATTTCGTGCCTAATATCTCGTTGAGTAATTTCATGTAAATCGTCCTATTTATAGGTTTTACTTTAGAGCGCTCTCCCTTTGGGAGAGCTGGCATGGCGTCAGCCATGACTGAGAGGGCTGTACGTAACCAGCATCCCGCCCCAGGTCAATCCGCCGCCGAAGCCGATGCAGGATACCTTCTGCCCGGCTTTGAGCAGACCGGCTTCGGCCATCTCGTTGAGGGCCACCGGGATGCTGGCCGCGCTGGTGTTGCCGTGGCGGTCCATGTTCTTGTAGAACTTTGCGGCGTCGGCGTGGAGCGCTTTCACACAGTGATCGATGATGCGGCTGTTGGCCTGATGGCAGACCACCCAGTCCACATCGTCCAGCGCCAGCTGCGTCTCGTCCAGCACCGCGTGCAGACAGCGGGGCAGCGCGTCCACCGCAAAGCGGAAGACGGCACGTCCGTCCATGCTGATGGGGGCCGAGCCGGTGCGGCAGGGGCCTCCTGCATGGATAGCCTCGTCGCCCCGTGCGCCCAGCGTGATCGCAAACGGTGCGTCGCACAGTTCAAAAATCGCTGCGCCCGCACCGTCGCCGAAGAGCACACAGGTGGAGCGGTCGGTCTGGTCCATCAGGCGGGACAACGCTTCGCAGCCCACCACGAGGGCGTACCGTCCACCCAGCGTCGCCATCAGGCCGCGGGCCACGGCTGTGCCGTAGATGAAGCCCGAGCAGGCGGCGTTGACATCCAGCGCGGGGCGGTTTTCGGGCAGACTCAGCGCCCGCTGCACCTGACAGGCCACACTGGGGGTGGCGTCAGATGCCGAAAGGGTAGCGCAGACACAGCAGGCAATATCCTGCGGCGAAAGACCACTGCGCTCCAGCGCCTGCTTTGCCGCCGCGATGGCCAGCGTGGCGGCGGATTCTTCCTCCGTACACCAGTGGCGGGCGCGGATGCCGGTGCGGGTGGTGATCCACTCGTCGCTGGTGTCCACGGTGCGGCTCAACTCTTCATTGGTGACCGTGCGGCCGGGCAGAGCTCCGCCGGTGGCGATCAACTGCAAACCGTTCATGCTCGTTTCGCTTCTCCGATCTGACGAAATTTTTTGTACCGCTGGTCGGCCAGTGCCTTGCCGCTCATCTTGCAGAGGGCGGTGAGGTGGTTTTTCAGGGCCGTATCCATGGCGGCAAACAGGGCCGCGTGGCTGCGCTGTGCGCCGCCCACAGGCTCCGGGATGATCTCTTCAACGATGCCGTCCTTGTAGAGGTCCTGTGCGGTCAGCTTCATGATCTCGCAGGCTTCGCCGCTGCGGGAGGAATCCTTCCACAGGATGCTGGCGAAACCTTCAGGGCTGAGCACTGAGTAGACGGCATTTTCCAGCATGAGGATGTGGTTTGCCACACCCAGCGCCAGTGCGCCGCCGGAAGAGCCCTCGCCGGTGACGACAGCGATGACGGGAACCGTCAGACCGCTCATCTCCATCAGGTTTCGGGCGATAGCCTCGCCCTGTCCCCGCTCTTCGGCCTCTTTGCCGGGGTATGCGCCCGGCGTGTCGATGAAGGTAATGATGGGGCGGCCAAACTTTTCGGCCTGCTTCATGAGACGGAGAGCCTTGCGATAGCCCTCCGGTCCCGGCATGCCGAAGTTGCAGGCCATGTTCTCTTCCAGTGTGGAACCTTTGCGGTGGCCGATAACGGTCACCGGCATCCCGTGGAAGCGGGCGATGCCGCCTAGGATGGCGCTGTCCTCCCGGCACTGACGGTCGCCGCACTGCTCAAAGAAATCGGTGAACAGGGCGTTGATGGTCTCGTCGATGTGGGGGCGCTCGGGATGACGGGCCAGAAAGACCCGATCCTCAGCGGTCAGCGGGCCGCAGCAGCGGAGGATCTCATCTTCCTCCACAGCCAGTTCGGCCAGCTCGGAAGCGTGGGCCGTGATAGCGGCCATCTGGCTCTCCTCGTCCTGTGCGCCGCCCCGCAGGGCAGCGATCTGGGCGTCCAAAGGAGCAAGCTGCTCCAGAAGTTCTTTTATCATTCTGTTTTCCTCCCGCCTGCGTGGAGCTGCAGCAGCTGGATGAGGGTGGCGCGGAGCTCACTGCGGGGTACGACCTTGTCTACAAAGCCGTGTTCCAGCTGGAACTCGCTGCGCTGGAAGCCCTCGGGCAGGCGCTCGCCGATGGTCTGCTCGATGACGCGGGGGCCTGCAAAACCGATGAGTGCGCCCGGCTCGGCCAGCATGATGTCGCCAAGGCTGGCAAAGCTGGCGGTAACGCCGCCGGTCGTGGGGTGGGTCAACACACTGATGTACAGCCCGCCCTTGGCCGAAAAGCGCTCAATGGCGGCGCTGGTCTTGGCCATCTGCATCAGGCTGAAAATGCCCTCCTGCATCCGCGCGCCGCCGCTGGCCGAAAAGATGACCAGAGGCAGGCGCTTGGCAGTGGCGTACTCCACGGCGCGGGTGATCTTCTCGCCCACAGCCGTGCTCATGCTGCCCATAAAGAACCGGCTGTCCAGCACGGCTGCCACACAGGCCACGCCGCCAATGCGGCCGATGGCGGTGACAGCAGCCTCGTGCAGGCCTGTCTTGTTCTGGGCGGCGGCAAGCTTTTCCCCGTATCCGGGGAAGTTCAGCACATCCTGCGGATCAAGGTCAGCGTCCAGTTCCCGGAAGCTGCCGTGATCCAGCACCAGACTGAGCCGGTAATACCCGCCAATGGGCATGTGATAGCCGCAGTTGGGGCAGACATACAGGCTTCTGGCCCACAGGGTGCGGGCAGCGCGGCGGCCGCACTGCTTGCACTCCACAAACTGCGGCTCGTGCCAGACAGCTCCGGCATCCCGCTTGGCCTTCAGCTGGAAAGTGCGCTCCCGCATCCGGTTGGGGAGCAGATCTCGGATATCATTCATCGCATGTTTCCTCAGATATGTGCGGTGATGTAGTTGTAGATGTCACCCACGGTCTTGAGCTTTGCCAGCTCCTCGTCGGGCACGGACACGCCGCAGGCATCCTCCAGGGCCATGTTCAGCTCCACGGCATCCAGGCTGTCGGCCTCCAGATCCTCGGTCAGGCTGGCCTCCATGGTCACCTTGTCCTCCTCGCAGTTCAGGGTGTCAACAACGATCTTCTTCATTTCTTCAAACGTCATGGTAATATTCTCCTTTGATTGACTTGTATTTTTATTATCTAAAAAGTTTGAGGTTTCTTGCGAACACGACCATTATATCTGAATCGTCGGATAAGTCAAGAATAATAGCTAAAATATTTTATCTTTTACAATTCTGACACACTTTCCTCCACAGGGGCAGTTCCTCTTTTCCATTGCCCTTTTTCCCCAAACGTGCTAATATGGGTTCAGCACTCAGACAAGAAGGAACGAAAGGATGAATCCCATGAAATTCAGCGAAATGAGTTATACCCGCCCGGACATTGATGCCCTGCTGAGCCAGTGCAAGGCCCTGGCCGCCAAGGCCGCCGGGGCAGCCAGCGGCGAGGAGCTGGTGAATGTTTACTACGAGCAGAGCCGCGCCTTTGCCGATTACAACACCGCCGCACAGCTGGCAAGCATCCACTACACCTGCGACACCCGTGACGCTTATTGGAAGGCCGAGCAGGACTTCTTTGATGCCAACGGTCCCGCTGTGGAGAACGCACGGGTGGAGATCAGCCGGGCATTTCTGGCCAACGCCCATGTGGACGCGCTGACCGAAGCCTTTGGCACCACCTGCGTGGCCGGTATGAAGAACGCCGTGCTGGGCATGGATGACCGCACCGTGGAGCTGCAGAAGGAGTACAACGCCCTTGTCAGCCAGTACCAGCAGGTGTACGGCGGCGCGCTGGTCGAGTTTGACGGCAAGCAGTTGACCATTCCCCAGCTGGGCCCCTATAAGGAGAACCTGGACCCTGCCGTCCGCCGCGCCGCCTACGAGGCCGAGGCAGCGTATTTTGATGCCCACCGTGACGAGCTGGATGGCCTGTACACCAAGATCGTCAAGAACCTGAACGCACAGGCGCAGATCCTGGGCTACCACGATTACAGCGAGCTTTCCTATGTGCGGATGAACCGCATCGGCTACGGCCCTGCCGAGATCCGGAAGTTCCGCGACCAGGTGGCCAGCGATGTGGTGCCCGAGCTGAAAAAGGTGATCGAGCTGCGCTGCAAGCGCACCGGCATCTCCCACCTGACCTTCTCCGACCTGCCTGTGGCGTTTCAGGACGGCAACCCCTCTCCCATCCCCGGCTACGATGCCCGGATGGCCGCCGCCCGCACCATGTACCACGAGCTGAGCCCCGAGACCGCAGAATTCATTGACTTCATGCAGGACAACGAGCTGTTCGACGTGGAGAGCCGCCCCGGCAAGATGTCCGGCGGCTATATGACCAGCC
>ERZ773104.4219-NODE-4219-length-12445-cov-5.219451_pt1 | contig 12445 bp, 6 predicted proteins | sample MGYA00511920_ERZ773104 | MGnify/ENA primary metagenome ERZ773104 (study PRJEB29015, sample SAMEA2737857) | human gut metagenome | biome: human gut; feature: human-associated habitat; material: faeces | place: China | collected 2012 ...
GCCAGCACGCGCAGGTCGCCGCGCCGCAGGGCCTCGCTGCTGCCGCGCAGGGCGGACATCATGCGGTAATAGGCCCGCAGCTCCTCGTCCTCGTGCCCCCACGGATAGCAGACGCGGCAGAACGGATCCTCAAAGCCCTCCATCCCGGCCTCGTCGCCGTAGTAGATGCACGGCATACCGGGCAGTGTAAACTGCAGGAAGGCCGCCATGCGCAGCCGCATCAGGGCGGTCTTGCGCTGCACCGGCGTCATGCGGCGGTGCGCCCGCTCGTCCTTCGTGCCGCGGAACGGCTCACCCAGCACGGTCAGGATGCGCGGCGTGTCATGCGTGCCGAGGTGGTTCATCACGCAGGAGAGCACCTCGGGCGGGTAATTCTCCGCCAGCGTCATCAGGCTTTCGCCCAGCGCCGTGCCGTCATCCGCATCCGTCAGGAAGGCCACAATGGCGTTGCGCCACGGGTAATTCATGACAGAATCCAGCTCGCCGTCGACAAAATAGCGGCGGGAAACGCCATAGGCACGCTTGTTCGACGCGTCCTCCCAGACCTCGCCGAGCAGCAGGCTCTGCGGATCGATCTGCCGCATCCGGCGGCGCAGGCGGCGGACAAATTCATCCGGCAGCTCGTCGACGACGTCAAGCCGGAAGCCATCCGCTCCGAGGCGCAGCCAGTGGGCGATGACGGAGTCCTCATCCTCGATAATATAATGGAGATACGTCTCGTCCAGCTCCTCGACGCATGGGAGCGTGCGGATGCCCCACCAGGCCTCGTAATCGTCGGGATAATGGTGGAAGCGATACCAGCGGCGGTACGGCGAATTCGGGTCGGACGCCGCGCCGTGGCCAAACACATGCTTCGCGTCAAAATAGACGCTGTTGCTGCCCGTGTGGGAGAACACGCCGTCGAGAATGACGCGCATGCCGCGCGCGTGAGCAGCGTCACACAGGGTGCGGAAGTCCTCCTCCGTGCCGAGCATGGGATCCGGGCGGCGATAATCCGCCGTATCATAGCGGTGATTCGACCACGCCATGAAGATCGGGTTCAGGTAGAGAACGCCGACGCCCAGCTCCTGCAGATACGGCAGCTTTTCGCGGATTTCCGCCGAAGAAATCGTTGTTGCGCACCTCGCCCTGCGCATCGGGGCGGTACTCCGGCAGCTCGTCGGGGCTTTCATGCACCCAGAACGGCTGGAGCTTGCCGGTCAGGTCGCTGCTCCCGCTGCGGGCGAAGCGGTCGGGGAAGATCTGGTACATTACGGCCCCCGGCGCAAAGTCCGGTACCCGGAAATCGGCGGGAATGACGCTGAGCTGCCACTTCTCCCCCGCCTCCATATTCGTATCACGCCCCTGTCGGAACAGGCGGAAGCTGCCGCCGTCGCGCTTGTCGATGCGGAACCAGTAAAAATGCAGCCCGGTCTCCTGCCGCGTGAATTCCAGACGCCAGAGCTCATAGCCGTCCTCGCCGCGCGAGGCGAAGGAAAACGGCAGCTCGGCGCACACAGCGTGCTCGCTGTCCTCCAGCATCAGGCAGACGCCGGACGTGCCGACCTCCGTCGGGATGCGGATCTGCAGAACGCAGCACTCCCCCGTCCGGAGCGTTCCGAACGGGGTCTTGTACTGCGTCTGACGGCTGTCAAACAGGATACGCATCTCAGTCGAGATCCCAGATCTCGTCCGCGTATTCCTTGACGGCGCGGTCCGAGGAGAAGATGCCGGCCTTGGCGATGTTGATGAGGGACATGCGGGCAAAGTGCTGCTTATCCTGATAGACCGCGGCGACATCGCGCTGCGCGCGGGCGTAATCCTGGAAATCGGCCAGCGTCATATAGGGGTCAGCCGTGCCGAAGCGGTTCGTGAGCAGCGAATCGACCAGATCGTCGAAGCGCTGGCCGAGCACGCCGGACGTGAGCATATCGAGCACGGCCTGCAGCTCCGGCGTGACGAATTCCGTCGGATGATAGCCACGCTGCCACAGCTCCTCGACCTCGTGGGCCTTCATGCCGAAGAGGAAGATGTTCTCGTCGCCGACCTGCTCGTGGATCTCGACGTTCGCGCCGTCGAGCGTGCCGATGGTCACGGCGCCGTTGATCATGAGCTTCATGTTGCCGGTGCCGGAGGCCTCCTTGCCCGCGATGGAGATCTGCTCGGAGATATCGGCGGCCGGGATGATGATCTCCGCAAGGGAGACCTTGTAGTCCTCGAGGAAGACGACCTTCAGCTTGTCGTTGACGTCCGGGTCGTTATTGATGAGCTTCGACGCAGCGACGATGAGGCTGATGATCTGCTTGGCGCGGATATAGCCCGCGGAGGCCTTGGCCGCGAAGATGAACGTGCGGGGCATGAAATCGCCGTGCGGATTGGCCTTGATCTGGCGGTAGAGATACAGAACATGCAGGATGTTGAGCAGCTGGCGCTTGTACTCATGCAGGCGCTTGATCTGGATATCGAAAATGGAATCCGGGTCGACGCGCACGCCGTTCTGGTTCTCGATGAGAGCGGCGAGGCGCTCCTTGTTCTTGCGCTTGATGGCCATGAGGTCCGCAAGCACCTTTTCGTCATTCTGATACGGCAGGAGCTTCTCGAGTGCGCGGGCATCCCGCAGGAAGTCGCCGCCGATGAGCTGCTTGAGATAATCCGTCAGCAGCGGATCGGACTGGCACAGCCAGCGGCGATAGGCAATGCCGTTCGTCACGTTCAGGAAGCGCTCCGGCGTGATCTGGCAGTAGTCGCGGAAGATGCCGTTGCGCAGGATGTCCGTGTGCAGCTTGGAAACGCCGTTGACCTTGTGGCAGGCGGCAAGGCAGAGGTTCGCCATGCGGACCTCGTTGTTCGCGATGACGGCCATGTAGTTGATCTTGCCCCAGTCGTTCGGGTAGACGGCGCACAGGTGCTCGATGAGGCGGCGGTTGATCTCCTGACAGATGGAGTAGACGCGCGGCAGCTGCTCGCGGAACAGATCGACGTTCCAGCGCTCAAGCGCCTCGCTCATGACGGTGTGGTTCGTATAGGACAGCGTGCGGCAGGTGATGTCCCACGCCTCGTCCCAGCCGAAGTCGTGCTCGTCGATGAGCAGGCGCATGAGTTCCGGCACACACAGGGCCGGATGGGTGTCGTTGATGTGGATGGCAACCTTGTCCGGCAGGTTCGTATAAGTGTGATATTTCTTATAGTGCTTCTTCAGGATGCTCTGCAGCGAGGCGGAGACGAGCAGGTACTGCTGCTTCAGGCGCAGGCGCTTGCCCTGAATGTGGTCGTCTGCCGGATAGAGGACCTTCGAGATGGTCTCGGCCATGGCGTTGCGCTCGAGGGCGCGGACATAGTCGCCGCGGGAGAACGCAGCCATGTCGAAGCTCTGCGGCAGCTTGGCGCTCCACAGGACAAGGCGGTTGGCGGCATCGCTGTCATAGCCGGAGATATACATGTCATACGGCACGGCCATAACGGAGCTGTAGCCGACCTGCGCGACCTTGAAGCGGTCGTTGTCCATCCACTCGCGGACCTCGCCGCCGAACTTGACCTCGACGGCATCGTCCTCGCGGGCCTGCAGCCACACGTCGCCCATCTCGAGCCAGTTGTCCGGGAATTCCATCTGCCAGCCGTCGACGATCTTCTGCTTGAAGATGCCGAATTCATAGCGGATGGAAAAGCCGGTCATCGGGTAGTCCATGCCGGTCGCGGCATCCATATAGCAGGAGGCCAGACGGCCAAGGCCGCCGTTTCCAAGGCCGGCGTCGGGATCGATGGCGTAGATCTCATCGATGTCGAAGCCTGCATCAGCCAGTGCCTTGCGGAACTCCGCCTCCAGCCCGAGGTTAAAGAGGTTATTGCGCAGGCTGGTGCCGACCAGGAACTCCATCGACATATAATAAACTTCCTTGCGCTCCTTTTCGGTGCAGCGGTTGCCAAAGACGCGGTTCTTTTCCGTCAGCAGCTCGCGGACGCTGATGCACAGCGCGCGATAGACCTGCTTCTGGGTGGCGTCGGCAAGCTCGCAGCCGAAAATGCGGCGCAGCGTGTCGTTGAGCAGCTCCGTGGGCTGAATGGCGCGCTCGGGACGGGCGTCATTCTCCGCAAGCTTCTGGATCTTCTGTTTGGAATTTTGCTTCTTGTTCATGGGGCCTCCTAAAGTTTTCCGTAATTCCGGAATCAGCGTTTGAAATCATGATTTATTACTGCTTGCCGTAGAGCAATTCGCTGTACAGCTGCATATATTCGTTGGCCGGGACCTGCCAGCTGAAGTCACACTCCATATCATGGCGGGCCAGCCTGTTCCATGCGTCGCGGTCGCCGTAATACAGGCCCGCTGCGCGGTCGATGGCGCCGAGGAAATCATCGGCGTTGTAGCTCTGGAAGGTAAAGCCGCGGCCCTCACCCGTTTCGGGATTGTAGGGCGGGACGGTGTCGCGCAGGCCGCCGGTCGAGGCGACGATGGGCACGGTGCCGTAGTGCATGGCGATGAGCTGGGACAGGCCGCAGGGCTCGGACTTTGACGGCATGAGATACATATCGCAGCCCGCATAGACGCGGGAGGCGAGCGCCGGGTCGAAGCACAGCCGGACGGCGATGCGGCCGGGATACTGGCGGGCCAGTGCGCTCAGAGCGTACTCATACTGCTTTTCGCCCGTGCCGACGATGACGAGCTGGATCTCGCGCTCCATCAGGCGCTGGCCGATGTAGCACAGCAGGTCGATGCCCTTGTGCCCGGCCAGGCGCGTGACCATGCCGAGGATGGGGGCGTCCGTGTCGGTGTTCAGGCCCATCTCCTCGCGCAGGGCGCGCTTGTTGACCCATTTGCCGTTCATATCGGCGGCGGAATAGTTCGCGCTCAGGGCGCAGTCCGTCTCGGGGTCAAAGACATCGGTGTCGATGCCGTTCGTAATGCCCCACAGCCACGCATTGCGCAGCACGCCGTCGAGGCGGTGGGCATAGTACGGATAGCGCAGCTCCTCGGCATAGGACTTCGAGACCGTCGTGACGATGTCCGAAAGCTCGATGGCGCCCTTCATCATGTTGATCGCGCCGTCAAAGGTCAGGCTCGCGCGGTATTCATCCGGCAGACCGAGAATATTGTCGAAGAACGACGCATCGGCCCAGCCCTGATACTCCACGTTGTGGATGGTAAAGACAAGCTTCGTCTGCGGGCACCAGTCATGGTACAGCGCGCGCAGATACGCAGGCGTCATGGCCGCCTGCCAGTCGTGGCAGTGCAGGATATCGGGCTTGAAGTCGAGGAAGTACAGCGCAGCCATCACGGCCTTTGAGAAATAGGCGAAGCGCTCACCGTCGTCGAAATCGCCGTAGATGGTGCTGCGCGCGCCGAAATAGTAGTCGTTGTCGATGAAGTAGACCTGCAGCTTCTTGCGGCGGGACTTCAGACGCAGGATACCGACATAGCTCTCGCGCCACGCCAGCTCCATGGAGAACGAGCCGACCTGCTCCGTTTCGACGGCCGGATTCTCCTTGATGCGCTTATAGTACGGCAGGAACAGGCAGATCTCGTTGCCCTTCAGCTTGGACAGCGCATTGGGAAGTGCCTGCATCACGTCGCCCAGGCCGCCCGTCTTGACAAACGGCGCAGCCTCGGAGGCGACCATTGCGATCCTCATACGACCTCTCCTCTCTTGAACACCAGCGGATGATCCATCGTGCCGCGCAGCACGGCGCCCGGACGGACGACGACGTCCATATCCATAACGACGCACTCCAGATCGGCGCCCTCGCCGATGGTGCAGCGCTGCATGATGACGCTGTTGCGCACGGATGCGCCCTCGCCGAGCTTCACGCTGCGGAACAGGACGGAATTGACGGCGGAGCCCTCGAGCACGCAGCCGTCGGCCACGACGCAGTCGTCGATCTCGGAATGCTCGCCGTAGTAGGCAGGCACCTCGTCGCGGACCTTCGTGTAGATCGTCAGGTCCTCGCGGGCGAACAGGCCATGGCGGATCTCCGGGCGGATGAGGGCGAGGCTGTTGTGGAAGAACTCCGTCGTGCTCTCGTTGAACAGCGCCACGCCGTCATAGCGGTAGGCGTTGACCTTCATGCCGGTCTCTGCGAAGCCGTGCATGACAAGGTCGCGCTCGAAATGGTAGCGGTTGTGGGCCACGGCCTCCGTGACCTCACGCATGAGCAGCTCGCGGCGGATGACGAACAGGCCCATGGAGGCAAGATACTGCTCGCCTGCGCAGTAGTCGACGGCCACGTCCGTCACGCGGTCATCCGCGTCGACCTTCACGGCCAGATCGAGCTGCTTCTGCCCGTTGCAGATGCCGTCCTTCACCACGACGGTGACGTCCGCGCCCGAGGCGGCGTGGGCCTCGACGATCTTTTCCAGATTGATGGCGCACAGCACGCCGCTGTCGGCCAGAACGACATATTCCTCCGTGGAGATTTTCAGGAAATTCATGGCGGAATCCAGCGCCTCGAGCTTGCCGCGGTAGCTGCCGTTGTGGCCCATGGCAAACGGCGTCAGGAATTCCAGGCCGCCCTCACCGAGCTCCAGATCCCACTCCTGCCCGGAGCCGATGTGGTTCATAAGGGACTGATAATTATACTTCGTGATGATACCGATATGGCGAATGGCAGAATTCGTCATGTTCGACAGGGAGAAATCGATCTGACGATAGCGCCCGCCATAGGGCAGAGACGCCATGGTGCGCTTGTTCGTCAGCTCACCGAGGGAGCTGTCATAGATGTTCGCAAAAATGATGCCCATCGTAGTCATGGTTCTTGTCCTCCCTCTCAATAGATCTCGCCCGGCTTGATGGCGGTGTTCTCGGCAATGGTCTTGGCCTTTCCGACCACACTGATCTTCTTTTCCTCACCGGGGGCGAACGAGCCGCCGATCACCGCGCCGCGGCAGATGCGGCAGTCCTCGCCGATGATGGCGTGGCGGATGATGACACCGGACTCGATGTGGACGTTCGGCATGATAACGCTGTCCTCCACGATGGCGCCGGAGTCGACCGTGCAGCCCGTGGAGATGATGGAGTGCGTGATGGTGCCATAAATTTCGCAGCCCTCGGCGATGAAGCAGTTCTTATTCTTCGACTCGCGGGCGATGATGCTCGACGGCATGGCGTAGTTCCGGGCATAGATGCGGTTGCCCTTCTCACCGTAGAGGTTGAAGGCAGGGTTCTTGCCCAGCAGGTCCATGTTGGCCTCCCACAGGGAGCTGATCGTGCCGACGTCCTTCCAGTAGCCCTGGAATTCATAGGCGAACAGGCGGTAGCCCTCGTTCAGAATGGCGGGGATGACGTTCTTGCCGAAGTCGTTCTCGGAACGCGGGTTCTCCTCGTCCTCGATGAGGAACTTTTTCAGCACGCTCCACTTGAAGATGTAGATGCCCATGGATGCGTTCGTGCTCTTCGGATGCTTCGGCTTCTCCTCGAATTCGTAGATGGAGCCGTCCTCGCGGGTATTCATGATACCGAAGCGGCTGGCCTCTGCCAGTGGGACCGTGCGCACGGCGATGGTGCAGTCGGCCTCCATCTGCTCGTGGTAGCGCAGCATGGCGGCATAGTCCATTTTATAGATGTGGTCGCCGGAGAGGATGATGACATCGTCCGGATCATAGCGCTCGATGAAGGCGATGTTCTGATAGATCGCATTGGCCGTGCCCTTGTACCACTCGGATTTCTTGCTCTTGGCATAGGGCGGCAGGACCTGCACGCCGCAGTGGCTGCGGTTCAGACGCCACGGCTGGCCGTTTCCGATGTACTCATTGAGCTCGAGCGGCTGATACTGCGTCAGCACGCCGATGGTGTCAATGCCGGAGTTCACGCAGTTGGAGAGAGGAAAATCGATGATGCGATACTTACCGCCGAACGGGACCGCAGGCTTTGCCGTGTTCTCCGTCAGCACCATCAGGCGGCTCCCCTGCCCGCCCGCCAGCAGCATCGCGACGCAGTGCTTTTTCTGGAAGTTCATGGTCATTTCTCCTTCTCGTCATTCAGGATTTTGCCGTTTTCTTGCGCGGGGCTGTCTTTTTGCGGTAGAAGGCCACGGAGAGCGGCGCGAGCGTGAAGCTGCCGGAGAAGGGCAGGCCGTGCAGCGGCTCCTTTTCGGCCGTCACAACGGGAAGCTCCGTTCCCTTGCCGCCGTAGCGGACCTCATCACTGTTGAAGACCGCCTCGTATTCGCCCGGCTTCGGCAGGCCAAGGCGATAGTCCGTCCGGGTGACCGGGCAGAAGTTGCAGATCACGATCAGCTCGCAGCCGCGGCGATCGATGCGGCGGAAGGCGATAACGCTGTTGTCGCGGTCGTCGGCGGAGATCCACTGGAAGCCGTTCCAGTCGGAATCGTTGTTCCACAGGCTGCTGTGATCCAGATAGAAATGATTCAGATCGCGCACATAGTCCTGCATCTGGCGATGGCGCTCATAGTCGAGCAGGAGCCAGTCGAGCTGCTGTGCGTAATTCCACTCGATGAACTGCGCGAATTCGTTGCCCATGAAGCTGAGCTTCTTGCCGGGGTGGCCCATCATGAAGCCGTAGAACACGCGCAGGTTGCTGAACTTATCGTCATATTCGCCCGGCATCTTGTTGATAAGGGAGCACTTGCCGTGCACCACCTCGTCATGCGACAGCGGAAGAATGAAGTTTTCGGAATAGGCATACGTCATGGAGAACGTCAGGTCGTTGTGGCTGCCCTTGCGGAACAGCGGATCGAGCGACATATAGTGCAGCATATCGTTCATCCAGCCCATGTTCCATTTGAACAGGAAGCCGAGGCCGCCGTCGTAATCCGGCTTCGTCACGAGCGGGAAGGCCGTGGACTCCTCGGCCGCCGTGATGGCGCTGCGCCGCACGGAGAACACCGCGCGGTTGAGCTTGCGCAGGAAGGCGATGGCCTCGAGGTTCTCCTTGCCGCCGAACTTGTTCGGGTGGTACTCGCGGCGGCCGTAGTCGAGGTAGAGCATGGCGGCCACGGCGTCGACGCGCAGGCCGTCGATGTGGTACTGCTCCAGCCAGTACACGGCGTTCGAGATGAGGAACGACTGCACCTCGCCCTTGCCGAAGTCGAAGATGCGGGTCGTCCAGTCGGGGTGCTCGTTCATGAGCGGGTCTTCCAGCTCATAGCAGCAGGTGCCATCGAATTCATAAAGGCCGTTCTCGTCCTTCGGGAAGTGGGCCGGGACCCAGTCGAGCAGCACGCCGATGCCGGCCTCGTGGCACTTGTCCACAAAGCGCATGAGCTGCTTCGGCTCGCCGTAGCGGAACGTCGGAGCATAGTAGCCCGTGACCTGATAGCCCCACGACGGCTCATAGGGATATTCGGACAGCGGCATGAGCTCGATGTGGGTGTAGCCCATGTCCTTCAGGTAGGGCACGAGCTCATCTGCCAGCTCGTCGTAGGTATAGAGGCTGCCGTCCGGCTTGCGCCGCCACGAGCCGAAGTGCATCTCATAGATGTTCATCGGGCAGTTGAGCAGCTTACGCTTGCCCTGCTTGCGGCGGTAGTCGGCATCGCCCCAGGTATAGCCGTCCAGCGTACAGATACGGCTCGACGTGTCGGGCAGCGCACAGTTGCGGAAGGCATAGGGATCGGATTTATAGACGGCGGAGCCGTCGCGGCGGCGGATATAGAATTTATAGGCGTCGCCCTCGCGCGCATAGGCGGAAAAGGCCTCCCAGATGCCGTATTCGACGAGCGTCATCGGCAGGTCCTCGGTGTTCCAGAAGTTCCAGTCGCCGGTCACGCTGACGCCCTGCGCCCGCGGGGCCCAGACACGGAAAACATAGCCGTGGACTCCGTCGCGCTCTGCGGCATGGCAGCCCAGGAAGGTATAGGCGCGCAGCTCGTCGCCGAGAGAGAAACGTTTGAATGCATTATGCAGCGTCTGTTCCATGGTGATCTCCTTCTTTGCTCAGCTTGCGGGGATACGGGAAGCCCTGATCGCGGCAGTGCTCCCTTCCAATCATCCATCCATGCTTATTATACAACATTGCACAAAAATTTCAACTGTTCCGAAAAATTTCTGGCGCGTTTGTCGGTTTTTCCTGCGATGTTATTCTTTTGCAGGCTTTCCGCCCATTGTACGCCGTTTTGGCCGCAAAACATGCGGAAAAATATGGGTTTTCCCGGACAGCGCCGTATTTTTCCCGCCCGCAGGACGTAAAATCCGCGTAAAACGGGGTGTCAGGCATTTGCAGCTCGTACAGGGCAACGATAAAAACGTACAAGCCGATTGCGTCTGTAGGGCGTTCCCTGAGCGCCATTGGCAACTGCAAGTATTGGGACGATAATTCGGCGGCATGAGGCTTTCAAATTTGTCATTGCGAGGAGCGAAGCGACGTGGCAATCTCGGGAAGGCACTCGCAGATTGTACAGGCCACCGTTGAAACAGCATGCACCGATTGCGTCTGTAGCGGCGGTCAGTGACCGCCTGGTAAGCACTAACAGCCGGTACACGGCATCGTTAAAATGGTGAATGCCCCCGAATTGTCATTCCGAGGAGCGAAGCGACGTGGGAATCTCGCAGTGCCCAGTCCGATAACAGGGCAGCCTCGGCGAAATCGTAACTGCCTTCCCGAGATTGCCGCGGCCCCTTCGGGGCCTCGCAATGACAAATCCGGGGGCATTGCGCCACTGAATTTGTGCCGTGATCATTGCCATCCCGCATGGCGCTCACTGAGCGCCGCTACAGACGCACGCAATTGGTCAATGCGTTTTTATCGGCAGCCAGTGCGAATCGGCAATGCCTTCCCGAGATTGCCGCGTCGGCCTGCGGCCTCCTCGCAATGACAATTCGGGGCTGGTGCCATTTTAACGCCAACCTGTACCGATTGTTCCTGCAGAGCCGGGCGGGGTTACTCATCGTGCAAAAACGCTGCCCCGCTTTGGAGCTCCAAAGCGGGGCAGGACAGATCAGTTTTCTTCGTAGAAGACCTTCATGCCCTTGAAGGTCATGTAGGTATCCAGCTTGGAGACGATCTCCATCGGAGCATGCATGGACAGCACCGGGACGCCGGCATCGACGGTCTCGATGTTGCGGTTTGCCATGTAGCAGGCGACCGTGCCGCCGCCGCCCTGGTCGACCTTGCCGAGCTCGCCGGTCTGCCAGATGACGTCGTGCTTCGCAAAGATGCGGCGCACATAGCCCATGACCTCGGCGGCCGCGTCGGAGCTGCCGGACTTGCCGCGCGCGCCGGTATACTTGAAGATGCCGGTGCCGTAGTTGATCTTCGTGTTGTTCGTCGGATCACAGGTCTCGGCATACAGCGGGTCAAAGGCGTTGCTGACGTCTGCGGACAGGCAGAACGAATGCTCGAAGCAGCGGCGCTTGCTTGCGCCCGTCGCCTCGCACAGGTCCTCCATGAACATCTCGAAATACTGGCTCTGCATGCCGGAGATGCCGACGGAGCCGATCTCCTCCTTGTCGGCCAGCACGCACACGGCCGTCTTGACCGGTGTGCCGAGGTCCAGCAGCGGCTTGAAGGCTGCATAGGCGCATACGCGGTCGTCATGGCCGTAGGCGGCGATGAGGCTGCGGTCGAAGCCGACCTCGCGCGCAGGGCCTGCGGGGACCATGGTCAGCTCGGCGGAGAGGAAGTCCTCCTCCGTCAGGCCGTACTTCTCGTTCAGGAGCATCAGGATGGCGAACTTCACGCGGTCGGCGCCCTCGTCGTCCTTCAGCGGGCGGCTGCCGAGCAGGATGCGCAGGTTCTCGCCCGTCACGCCCTCGGCCAGCGTCTTGCGCATCTGGTCAGCGGACAGGTGGACCAGCAGGTCGGTCACGCAGAAGATGGGATCACCCGGCTCCTCGCCGACGGTCACGGTGACGACGGTGCCGTCCTTCTTCGCCACGACGCCGTGGATGGCCAACGGGGTCGTCGTCCACTGATACTTCTTGATGCCGCCGTAGTAATGCGTCTTGAAATAGGCCATGCCCGCATCCTCATACAGGGGATTCGGCTTCAGGTCCAGACGCGGGGAATCGATGTGGGCCGCGCAGATGTGCGTGCCCTCGTTCAGGCTCTCGCTGCCGACGACGGCGAAAATCACGCTCTTGTTGTGGTTGTTGCCGTAGACGCGGTCGCCGGGCTTCAGCTGCATGCCGGGCTTCAGTTCCCGGAAGCCGGCCTTCTCAGCGGCCTCGATCGTCCACTTGACGGCCTCCCGCTCCATCTTGCAGTCGCTGATGAATTTCATGTACTCCTTGCAGTAGGACTCCATCGCGGCAAGGTCCGCCTCGGAAATGCGGTCATAGCCGTTCTTGGGGCTGGAAAGCAGCGCTTCGCGCTCCTTTGCGAACTTCTTGGTTTCTTCCATCATCAAAACTCCTTTCAGAAATTGCTCACATTGTTGTTGAAATGCCTCCGGCGTCGGCGCGTCCGCCCACAGGGCATGGCCGCACTGGGCCCGCAGGGCCTCGTCGCTCTTCTGCGCCCGGATGCGGGCAAGAGCGCGCTCGCGGGAGATGCCGTCGCGCCGGATGAGCCGCTCGATG
>ERZ773104.4227-NODE-4227-length-12417-cov-2.699320_pt1 | contig 12417 bp, 12 predicted proteins | sample MGYA00511920_ERZ773104 | MGnify/ENA primary metagenome ERZ773104 (study PRJEB29015, sample SAMEA2737857) | human gut metagenome | biome: human gut; feature: human-associated habitat; material: faeces | place: China | collected 2012 ...
TTATTAATAAAAAGAAAGAGAACGATTTTGAGCTGGTCAGAGTCGTTCTTTTTTATCGGGATTTTAAATGTTGAAATTCTGCTTTAAAACTGGTATAATGCATTAGGTTGAATATTAATACATCATGAGGTAAAAATCATGAATAAATAAAAGAAGGAGAAAACAAAATGAAGAAAAAATTATTTGCATTAGTGTTAGCTTCTGTTATGGCAGTTTCCATGACAGCATGTGGAGGAAGTAAATCCTCTTCTGATGACAGCAGTTCTGCGAAAAGCGATTCCGCAGGAAGTAGTAAAGGAGTAAAAGTAATTGATATCGACCTGACAAATGAAGAATATGCTTTTGGTATAGATAAAGACCAGGAAGAGCTTTTAACACAGGTCAATGATTTCATTGGAAAAATCAAAGAAGATGGAACTTTAGATGACATCTGTCAGAAATACTTTGGCGGTGGAGAACCGACAGCAGTAAAATCAGCACAGCTTGATACTTCAAAAGACCAGCTTGTTGTTGCAACAAACGCAGCATTTGAGCCATTTGAGTATACAAAGGGTGAAGATTACTACGGAATCGATATGGAAATCGCTTCTATGTTAGCTGATGAATTAGGACAGGAACTGGTAATCCAGAACATGGATTTTGATGCAGTGTGCCTTTCTGTTGGACAGCACAAATGTGATATTGCAATGGCAGGTCTGACTGTAAATGAAGAAAGACAGGAATATGTAAACTTCTCAGATACTTATTATCAGGCATCTCAGCGTCTGATTGTAAAAGCAGATGATACCACATTTGATGACTGCAAAGAAGCAGCAGATGTAGAAGCATTACTTCAGAAAACTACTTCGTCTGACAAGATTGGTGTACAGGCAGGAACAACCGCACAGTACTATATTGAGGGAAGCGATGACTGGGATTTTGCAGGGCTTCCGGCTGAATGTGTACAGTATAAAAATGGTTCTCTTGCGGTGCAGGACTTAGTAAATGGAAACCTCAAATATGTAATTATTGATGCAGCACCGGCTACCTGCATTACAGAAGCAATTAATGCAATGCAGTAAAAGATTTTCCTGTAGATAATAAAAAAGAAACAGGAAGCGAAACAGATAAACTAAAAAAGCGGGCAGAATTTCGTCCGCTTTTTTCTTTACAAAAGGTGATAAGATGGGAAATTTTGGACAGAAGATTGATAAATTTATTGAAATTTTTCTGCAGCAGAACGGATATGTAAAGGTAGTACAGGGACTTCAAAATACACTCCTGATTGCAATTACCGGTTTGATTATTGGTATTGTAATCGGTACTTTGATTGCGACTGTGCGTGTGCTGCCAAAATATAAACGTTTGCCGAGAGTATTAAATGCAATTTGCAGTGTATATGTTAGTCTTTTTCGAGGAACACCTATGGTAGTACAGCTGCTGGTATTTTATTATGTACTTCTGCCAATTATTGGGGTGCATATTACAGGTGTTCAGGTGGCAATGGTTGTATTTGGATTAAACAGTGGCGCTTATATTTCTGAAATTATGAGAAGTGGTATTCAGTCTGTTGATTCTGGACAGTTAGAAGCCGGACGCGCAGTCGGATTAAGTTTCGGTGTTACAATGGTGAAAATAGTCATTCCTCAGGCGGTTAAAAATATTCTGCCAACGCTGGGAAATGAATTTATTTCTTTGATTAAAGAGACTTCTGTTGTAAGTTTTGTCGGTGCGGCAGATTTATATGTAGCATTTAGTTACATTGGAAGCAATAGTTATGAATTTATGGTACCTTATCTTGTAATGGCTATGATTTACATTGTATTGGTATTAATTATTTCACTGTTGATTAAACTGTTAGAAAGGAGCCTGAATAGAAGTGATAGACGTAATTAATCTGAAAAAAAGCTTCGGTGATGTCGAAGTGTTAAAAGGCATCGATATAACCATCAATAAAGGGGACATCGTAGCAATTATCGGACCGTCTGGTTCCGGTAAGAGTACATTCCTAAGATGTCTGAACTGTATGGAAGATCCGACGTCCGGACAGATTATTTTTAACGGTGTAGATATTGCAGATATGAAGGTGGATATTAATATTCACCGCCGTCATATGGGAATGGTATTCCAACATTTTAATCTGTTCAATAACAAGACAGTCATTGAGAATATTATGCTTGCACCGGTTTACACAAGATGCCAGGATCTTAAGAAAGCGAAGAGAAAGAAATTATTCGGAAAAGGTGGGGCAGATGCATCACTTGAAGGCCTGACAAAAGAGCAGATCAAGAAAGAAGAGAAGGAAAAGGCAATGTCCCTTCTTAAGAGAATCGGTCTGGAAGATAAGGCAGATGTATATCCGTCGACGTTATCAGGTGGACAGAAACAGCGTATTGCAATTGTCCGCGCACTTGCTATGGATCCGGATGTCATTCTTTTTGATGAGCCGACATCAGCACTTGACCCGGAGATGGTAGGTGAAGTACTGGAACTGATGAAGCAGCTTGCAAGCGAAGGAATGACCATGGTAGTTGTAACACATGAGATGGGATTTGCAAAAGAAGTGGCTTCCAGAGTTGTATTTATCGACGAGGGAGTTATCAAAGAAGAAGCAGCTCCGAAAGAGTTCTTTGAAAATCCGAAAGATGCACGATTAAAAGAATTTTTATCAAAAGTATTATAAGAAATTATAAAAAAGATATAAAGAGACAGAGTGGAAAGAAATCCATCCTGTCTCTTTTTGCGTATGTGAAAATGTGGTATAGTAGAAACAACAAAGTTATCACAGATAAAAATGCCTGTTAGACATAGAAAGAGGCAGCAGAAAAGAACAATATTGACACTAAGGAGGAAATAATTATGGCTTTTTTTGACAGAATGAAAGATTCACTTACAACAGCAGGACAGGAAGTTTCTCAGAAGGCGAAGAATGCAACGGAGAATGTCAGATTGGGAAATTTGATCAAGAACAATGATAAGATGGTAGATAAATTGCTTTACCAGGTTGGTCTGAAATATTATGAAGCACACGGACAGGAAGAGGGAACAGAATATCAGGAGTTATTTGCAGAGATTAATCGTCTGAAATCAGAAAATGCTGCATATCAGCAGGAGTTGGATAATCTGGCAGCTACAAACAAATGTCCTCAGTGTGGATTTGGTAACAATGCAGGTGCAAAATTCTGCATCAGTTGTGGAGCTCCACTGAATCAGACTCCGGTTGCACCGGCACAGTCAGCACCTGGAAAATGTTGTGACAAATGTGGAGCTTTGAATGATGCGGAAGCCCTATTCTGTACGGAGTGTGGGAATCGATTAAATACACAGCCGGCGCAGCCAATGATCTATACAGTGCCGGAAGCAGACGAGGCAGTTGAAACGACAGTAGCAGAGGCTATGCCAGAGGAATCTGAATCCGAGAAAGTTGACTCAAAGGAAGTTGACTCAGAGGAAACAGTGGCTGAAGTCTCAGAGGAAACAGTGACTGAAGTAGACGATACGCAAGATCCGGTAACAGAAAAAAATCAGGCATGCTGTGCAAAATGTGGAGCACCATTGGAAGAAGATGCGTTATTCTGTACATCATGTGGAGCAAGAGTTTAGGGGAGTTCTAAAGAAGCTGAAATTCGGTTAAAAGAGACTGTCGGAGACATTCTTGAAAAAAGAAGACAAGGAAGAGAGTAAGGAGGAACAACTATGGCAAAATTTTGTTCAAAATGTGGCAATGAGCTGAAAGAAGGAGCAAGGTTCTGTTCTGTGTGTGGAAACCCGGTAAAGCAGGTACAGAGCGCACAGAGTGCGACAACAGCAGCAGGAACTAATGAAGAGAGACAAGGAGTGTCTTCACAGCAGCAGGGATTTACTGCCCAGGATATGCAGTATCAGCAGATGGCAGGATCTGCTGCACCAGTGAAGAAAAATAAAAATTTATGGCTGCTTGCAATCCCGGCAGCGTTTCTTGTAATTTTGCTTGTAATTTTCGGAATCAAAGCCGTTCTGTCACCGGCATATTTAAAACCTGTCAAATACATGGAAAAAGCATTCAATAAGCAGGATATTAATCTGCTGAAAAAAGCAGTGCCGGATGAGTATGCAGAATGGATGACTGATGATCTTGAAGATGATATGTTTGATCTGGACAGTGATTATAAAATTACGATTAAAGTTACCGATAAAGAAAAAATTGCAAAAAAAGATCTGGAAGAAACTCTGATTGATGATTATTATGTTCTGGACAGCATTGCTGAAGATGCAAAGGCGGGATATATTCTGGAAGCAGAGGCGACATTAAAACAAGACGGAGAAAAAGATACACAGGATATTACACTTGTAGTGGTCAAAGTAGATGGAAAATGGGTGATTGTCTCTGGATTATAAAAATAATGAAAAGAAAGACGGGAACAAAAGTTATGCAGGAACAGACAAAGGAAAACAAACTGCCAGTAGTGTTACTGACAGTCATAATTGTAGTATTACTTGTAGGAAGTCTTGTAATAGGAATATTTGGCGGTGGAGGAAAGAAAGTTGAGACTGCCGTTCCAAAGAAAGATATCAAAGCTGCAAGAGAGGCAGCAGAGCTTTCGGATGAGGGGGAAGTTCAGACGATTGCAATCGACAAAGATATTATTGTGAATGCCGGTGGTACTGGAAGTGCAGATGCGAAGAGTGGAATGCAGGATTCACAGACAACAGAGGATTCCCAGGTCGTACAGAACACAGGAGATTACATTTTCCCGAATAGCGCCTCAGTACTTCTAACGGATTCAGAGGTGTCCGGAATATCAAAAGACCAGCTCAGAATTGGAAGAAATGAAATTCTTGCCAGACATGGAAGACGTTTCAACGACCAGGCACTGCAGCAGTATTTTGACAGCAAGAGCTGGTATAACGGAACCATTAGTCCGGATGAGTTCGATGCAAATTTGGATTCCAGATTGAATGATGTGGAACGTGCCAACATCGAAATCATCAAGAAGTATGAGTAACAGGGGGAATGAGAAATGTTTTGTCCAGAATGTGGATATAAGAATGTAGAGGGTGCGGCTTTCTGTGAGAACTGCGGAACGAAACTTACAGGAATGACGGAAAATATAAATCAAAAGGAAACCTCCTATAAAAAAACAGGAGAAAAAGCAACAAAGAAAAGCGTATCATTGGGGAAGATAAATAAGATGCTTCTGATAGAGATACCAATCGCAATGATCAGTCTGTTAATATTCATTATGGTCTTCCAGGTAAAATTCAGTGTCAAAAGTGTGGTAGAGCGTTATGTGGAAGGGATGGGTGACGGAAACTGGAATCAGGTTTATGATACACTTTATCTTAATGATTCCGGAGACTTTATGTCAAAGCAGGCATTTGTTACTTCCCAGACTATCAATGGAATAAAATGGGATGAGGATCTGGAAGTTCAGAAGATCCGCAAAAAGACAAGCAACACATATCGTGTAAAATACGAAGGCGATAATGGAGTCCAGAGAATCGATGTAAAGGTAAAAAGAAGAGGTCTTGCATGGAAAGTTGATGAAGCGGATACATTTCTTTCAAAAAACTTTTCTGTAGCGGTTCCGAAAGGTGCAGAGATTAAAATTGATGGAATTACACCAGATTCAAAACTGAAATCCCAGGATGAGATTGAAGGAATGGATACCTATACTATTAAGAAGATATTTGGAACAAGTCATTATGTAGAAATCAGCGGTTCTGACATTGAGACTACAAGTGCTGTACTTGAGTCATACGATGAACCGACTGTTATGACAGCCGGATACAGTAAGGCTACGGTGGAACAGATGGCAGATCAGGCAGTAAAAGATCTGAACAACATTTTCCAGGGAGCTGCCGCAAACAAACGTTTCAGTGATCTCGATATTTTGAATAATATGTATGCGGATGAAAAAGATTCTGCAATCAGAAAATATGAGAGTGCGCGGGACGATTATTTTGAAAATGGAAATAACAGCTGGGAGTTTCTGAACTATACAATAACGAATTGTGAGGCTCAGGCACAGATGATCACAAGAGATCAGAAACAATTGATTGAGGTGACAATCAAAGGTGACGCTCAGTGGGAAAAGAATTATGTCTACTATGATGGAGACAAGGAGAGAGAGACAGAGACAGAAGATGCAGAACATACATTGTATTACATTGATGATGGTGGAACATGGAAATTGTATGATTTAGATCTTTGGACTTGGTAAAATATGAACTGAAAAAGGAAGAGACAAAAATGTTTTGCGAAAAATGTGGAAAGAAACTGGAAGATGGAGTGAAATTTTGTCCAAGCTGTGGAAAACGAATAGAAATACCGGAAAATCAGACTGATACGGTCTGTGAACAGCCGGAAAAAAGTAAGAAATCCAGAAAAAAAAGTAAATTACCACTCGTTCTGATTGCGGTGCTGGCAATTATTTTGCTTGCAGGTGGAATTTTATACGGAACGGTCGGCCTTGATATGCAGAAAGATAAGCTGGCTGTGAAAATAAAAAAAGCTGGAATCCCACAGTACACGGAAGAAATGAACGAAATTGTGGATGAATGGGATGATTTTGGAATATTCAGCATTTCTGATAAAAGAAATGATCTTCATAAGCTGAAAAAGGTTGTAAATTATTTGGATGAGTACAACACAGCAGTGGATGAGTACAAATCCATGAATAAAGAAAAAGAGCAGTATGCGTTAGATGAGGATAGTTACAAAGAATATGAAAACGCACTTCATGACTGTAGCGATGCGATTGAGCAGAAAAATCCGGAGTCACTTATAAATGCAGTCGAGATTGCAAAAGAAACACTGAAGGATTTGAAAAAAGCAGATGATAGCTATGTAGAAGACCGGGTAAAGATGTATGAGGGACTGGATCTTAAAGATGCCGGGGACGATGTTGTCTCCGGATATAAAAAGAATCTGAAAGAGATTCAGGATTTAACTGGAAAAGGAAAAAAAGATTACAAAGCTATTAAGGAAGCATTTTCCAAGATGGATCAGATCGTGTACCAGTACATAGAGCCAAAGAATCAAGCAGTCGTATCCATCCAGCAGATTGATGCCAGTGAATTTCCAACTGTAAAACTATATATGAGTATCAAAGATAAGACAACCGGAAATGTAATTGAAAATCTGGATGATGCATTTTTCTATATCAATAAGCAGGATGCAAATGCAAAGTATGTAAAACAGGTCGTGAAATCAGCGAACCAGTTGAACGAAAAAGAAGCGTTGAAAGTAGATATGGTAGCTGATGTCAGTGGAAGTATGGATGGTTCACCGCTAAACGAGGCAAAACAGGTAATGTCGGATTTTGTCGGAAGCGTGCAGTTTGACGCAGGAGATCTCGTGGAATTGACATCATTTTCAACCGGAGTATGTCTGGAACAGGAATTCAGTGATGATGCTGCAACCTTGACCAATGATATCAATAATCTTGTTACAGGTGATATGACAAGTCTTTACGATGCACTTTACACAGCTGTTGAACGTGTAGCAGCACAGAACGGTGCAAGATGTGTGATTGCATTTACTGATGGAAATGACAATTACAGTAACTGTACAAAAGAAGATGTGGTAAATGTTGCAAATCGTTATCATGTACCGGTATTTATTATTGGAATCGGTTCCATTGATTATGCCGATGTAAATGATATTGCAACTCAGACTGGAGGTATGTATTATAATGTCAGCGATGTAACTTCCATGGATAAGATATACGAAGAAATCTATCAGATGGAAAAACAGCTCTATCTGGTGGAATTTGAAGATAATACAGGTGCAACTGTCGGGGATACCGCAAATATTCAAGCCGGATACCACAGTATCGATTATGGCGGAGAATGTGAATACACATACACTCCGAACGTTCTTATGAGTGCCCAGAGTAGGGATATATACACAGACGGTCCTCAGGCAGCAGTAGAAGGCTATCTGAAGAACTTCGACAGCGCCATGAATAAATCCGATTTTTCTCTGATATCCGGATATTTGAAAAATGGAAGCCCGATATACACAGAACAAGAAAAATATGTTCTGCGTGATATTACAGAACGATTGGATTCCTATGAACTGACAGACGTATCATATGCAGACGCCAATAACTGCGTCATATCCACAAGAGAAACTTACTATGTACAAGTAAAAGGAAAACCATTACAACTTATGACCCAGGAATGTAAGTATAACGTAGAAAACCAGGGCGATAAGTGGCAGCTTACATCATTCGCAGATATTAAAGTCGTATCAAGAATCAAACAATAAAACAATCTTGGCATGGATGCTTTCCTGTAATTTACAGGAGGCATCCATTTTTTGTATAACAGGAAATTGCATTTCCTGTTATACAAAAAGCCTCCGGCAGAAAAATTTGATGAAACGTATTATTTCTTCAAATCAAATTCCTTGCTAAGATCTTCAGATATTTTTGCGATAGTACCAGGTTCAAAAATATTGTTCAGTCCTGCAATTGTGAGTGCTTCCTGATATTTTGTCCCGGCAGGAACTGTGGTGAGAGTCATATATTTGGCAACACCGGAATGAAAATCAACCCGCGATTCTAAAAACAGTTCGAAAGAAGCGAGGGCAGAGGTGGCATAACCTATATAATAAAATGGCTCTTCAAAAACATGATCTATATAAGTCCAGGATGTGTCATCGCTGATGAAATTGTTATATGGAGAACTGTAAATATAAGCATCATTGTAGGCAGGCAGTGGTGCAGAAAAACTTAAGGCCGGATATTTCAGAGAAGACGCCTCGACATCATACAAAGTATTTTTTTGCAAATGAATCAAGGATTCCTCCAGTGCAGGACAGACTTTTTGAATACATTTGCGAAGCCGGTGGATTTTTTCCTCTCCACGGTCATGGTTTTCGTCATATACAACATAAATAGAATCATCCTCAGTGACGGAAGATACATATTCGTGAAATACAGGTATGAAATTATCTTTCACTTCATTTTCGATTTTCTTTAGATCGGTCATTGTGTAATCACGACCATATTCAACGGCATAGACAAAATCAGGGTAATTGGCATAACCGAAAGACTGAGCAAAAGCATTGTTCGTATTTACAAGGTCAATGTAGAGCTGTTTGAGTTCTTGTTCTTTGGCGCCTTGTGTGATCAGAGCCTCATAACGTTGGATTAATTCGTTTTTTTGTTGCTTCAGTGCAATTGCTTCATCAGAATAGATTAGTGAATTTTCTATTCGGGAGGCTTTATCTTCTCCAATGTAAGAACGAAAGACATCGCTGTATTGGGAAGATAAGGCACGCTGAAACAGACTGGAGGTTTTTTCAAAACTATCAGTATAGGCAGATTCTTTGCTATGATAACGCCCCGCTTTTTCCTGGCTTTCAGTATCCAGATAATACGCATATTGCGCTAAAGTTGCATCAGTCAAAAGCATGTTCAGTTGTTCGCATAACTGATCATAGAGACTGAGAATCCGTTCTTCATTACCGTCACTGTCAAGAGCGGTATGAAATTCATTGAAGGTAGATTTAAAGGTATCGATATCGATAGAATCCATAGAACGGTCAGTCAGGGAAAGGTTGGAACGGTTGAAATAATCCGTATACTTGAAGTCTGCATAAGGTTTGACCGTTTCTTTTGCAGATGTATGATTCTTGACGTCGGTATGCTTTTGAGACGAGTCACGGTTATTGCAGCCAGAGCATATAAATGCAGCCAACAGGCAGGAACAACATACTGTTAAGAGTAATAAATATTTTCTTTTCATAAGGCAACCTCCTTTTAAAATATTGGATGATTTGTCTTTTTTAGTTGAAATAGTATAACAGGTTTGTAAGGCATCCACAAGGATAGAAAGATCTAATTTTCAGGAAAATGATTGACGAAATTTGAGGCAAAAATCTGTGTATTTTTGAAGGTGGATTTTGCTTTTGTGGGAGTAGTTCTTCATGATACAATGAAAAAAACAATACTTGGCTTATCACAAGAAAAAAGATTCATGGCAGGTAAATCATATAGGAGAGGAGGAAAGGGTCATGGTAAAAAGAATATTAGGTGGAATTTTATTTATATGTATTGGAATTTTTTTGATGATTGCTTCAATAAAAATGATTTTTGTAGATAATCCAAAGGCAAAGAAGCTTTTAAGTGAAGCCGTCTATGTCACGACAGATACGGTAGATCCGGCAAATGATGGAAAAGCCGTTATCGTATCGGCGCCTTTTAAGCTCGTTGAACCGGCGTATGATGATGAAATGGGGCTTGCCTTAGACAGTATTCGTATTTCACGCAAGAAAGAGAGGACGGAGTATGAAAGAAAACAAAATGATGAGGATGGTTGGAAGGAAAAGTTAGTGTGGAATCAAGAGGGGGCTTCGGAGGAATATATAGGAGAAGGAATGGTTGGCGGCTACACGCTTTCCGAGGATTTTATCCATATGATCCGAATGACCGGCACCTGGAAAGACTATGATGAACAGGTATTAAAAGAACTTGGTTACGCCTTTGTATCGGATCCATCATATAGTCAGGGATATTTTATAGAACCACTGGATCAGACAGAAAGATCTTACCAATATTATCTGGAAAATGATATCCGTTATTCTTATAGTTATGCAGATTTCAAGGATGGCGATAAGGTGACGGCTATCGGTATTCAAGACGGACAAACGTTAAAAAAAGCACCTGGAATGACGGAATATTTGATGAAAGGTGATATGGATATGGAAACTGCCATAAAAGAAGGTGGTGCCGCAGGGATTGGATTGCAGATTTTTAGTATTGCGATTTCGTTGATCTTTATGCTTGGCGGTGTACTGATGTTTGTAATAAAGAGGTGATTCTATGTCAATGATATGGGCTGGGGCAGTTGAAATCGCACTTGCATGGGCGGTTATACTGGGCGTAAAAATTGCAAGTAATGCATTTGAATGGAAATTCGAGCATCTATTGCCGAATTACTGGTATCCGGTTGTAAAAAGAAAATTAGCAAAACCAGAGACAGCAACTTTAAAAGATAAGGGAATACCAAAAAAAATATCCGATGAACTGGAAGGTCTGCTGGCATTTATGCAAGGCGGCAGTTTGCAAAATAGCAGAATTCGAATGGATCGTACTTTTCAGGATAAGATAGAGCACGAGACAAAGCAACTGAAAAAAAGAGGTCTGGCAAGACAATTTCATTTTACAAATTTAAAATTGTCGGAGAAGAATGAAAAAAAGAAAGATTTCAGACATTGGAGCGATGCTGGACGTGAATGGAGAGAAGTTATCGTAACAGGATTGATTATGGGAGATCTTCAGGCAGGAATTATAATGGGAGCTACGATGGAATTGGCTTTTGCAGGAGCTTCTTCTATTGGTGGATATGATCCGCCGGACATGATTTCTGGAACTATTTTAGGAGTAGCATTTGCGATACATTCTGGTGCAGGACCGGAAATGGCATTGACACTTGGAATTCCAATTGCGACAGTTATGTTGCTTATCAGTAATTCAGTAGGATATCCAATACTTCAGATATTTGCGCATATGATGGATCGAGATATAGAAAAAGGGGATGACAAGGCATTTCAGAGAGATTTTATTTTGAGTGGTTTTGTGGCATGGGGGATTACCGCACCATTGCTTCCGTTAGCGTATTATTTTGGCTCTGATAAAGTGGCAGCAGTCGTCGGAAAAATGCCGGAATTTATCAGTACAGGAATGGATATTGCAGGAGGTTTGCTTCCAGCTATGGGGTTTGCTATGTTGGCAAGAATGATTATGAAAAAAGATGTTCAATTGAAGTTTGCGTTATTGCTGATGCTTTTTGTCGCGAGTTTATTGGATATTTTGTTGTGGCATATTCAGGATTATCTACTACAGGAGTAGCTCTTTTTGCAATACTAATTCTTGCGGTTATGTTTATGATGAACAAGGAAACCAAAGTAGTGCAGATAGAGGAGAAAGGGGGAGACTTTGATGAGTTTTAAACTTCATGAAGAATATAAGGGTGTGATTACGAAGAAGGATTTACAGAAAGTATTTTGGCGGTCTATTCCAATGGAGCATGCTTGGAATTATGAGCGTATGATGCATTCAGGCTTTTGCTTTGCAATGTTGCCGATATTAAAAAAACTTTACCCTAAAAGAGAAGATTATATAGAAGCAATGCAACGTCACATGGAATTATATAATGTAACTCCATACATATCAACATTACCATTGGGAATTGCAACAGCTATGGAAGAAAAACGAGCAGCCGATATGGGGAATTTTGATACCGATTCAATTACTAATGTAAAAACAGCTTTTATGGGTCCTTTATCTGGAATAGGAGATTCTATTTATTGGGGAACACTTCGAGTTATAGCTATGGGAATTGGAACTTCGTTGGCAATTAAAGGAAATATTTTAGGACCTATTTTATTTTGGCTTTGTTTTAATATTCCTAATTTTGTTATTCGTTATATTTTGACATTTATAG
>ERZ773104.4237-NODE-4237-length-12373-cov-4.051551_pt1 | contig 12373 bp, 7 predicted proteins | sample MGYA00511920_ERZ773104 | MGnify/ENA primary metagenome ERZ773104 (study PRJEB29015, sample SAMEA2737857) | human gut metagenome | biome: human gut; feature: human-associated habitat; material: faeces | place: China | collected 2012 ...
TACAAAGAAGACCGGTTCGAAGGCCTGGGAGCTTAACACTCCAAGTCCTGCGGCACCGATGGCGGAAAGCACTGCAAGCACCATCATGATCACAGGAAGCACCACGCGTCCCCTGCGGGCTGTGGCGGCAGCCACATCTTTATAATGTGCATAAGCATTCCGGGCATTTTCCTGATATGCATGGATGGAGGCCTCATCGGTAAACTGTGCGCCATCCAGGGCCTGTCTGCCCTTTGCGATCTTCTGCAGCAGAGTTTCACGCTCGGCCTGCTTTTCGGAAAGCTGGTTCTTTACCTGGGAACGCAGATTCTGGTAGGTCTGAAGCTGATTCTCGTATTCCGGAGCGGAAATCTCTTTTTCGATATTTTTGATCTCGGTCAGCAGTGCGGTATATGTGCGGGCTGCTTCCGGGGTGAGCTGGCGCTCAAATTCCTTTCTCCGGTTCTTCAAATGGGTGGTTGCCCTGGTGATGTTCAAAGAAAGGTTGCCGGTGGTGTTCATGTTGGCAATATAATTGCGCAGTTCGGTGACCATGCCGCCCTCCGTCACGCATTTGAGCTGGCCGATGCTGATGGTGTTGTTGTAAGCGGTCTCGGTGAGGCCGCCCAGCAGAAAGTCCAGAAAACCCTTGGTAGGCTCTACCTCCTTGCCTGCGGTTTCATTCACAATCACGAAAGACTTCTGATCCTTCTGAAAGTTCCGCTCCAGGCGGTAAATGACCCCATCCTTTTCCACCCGCATCTGCCCACCGTATACAGCCTTGTTCTGCCACGGCTCATATTTGCTGTAAAGATCTGTGCGGGCCGCCCGGCCGCGTCCACGCTCCAGGCCGAACAGCATGCAGCGGATGAAGGTGTGCAGCGTGGATTTTCCGGCTTCGTTCCTGCCGTAAACCACATTGAGGTCCTTGTCAAAAGAGACGGAAAGGTCATGAAATTTGCCGAATCCGTCAATATGTAAATCCAGTATCCGCATGCTTAGCTCCTCTCATCTGTCGTTCGCAGCAGAGCGTCGATCCCGTAATACAGCGCCTTTTTCTCAACCGGGCTTGGATCATCCTTCTGGAACGCCTGAATGTAAAAACCGATCATATCGCTGGGGTGCTCCGCAAACAGCCGGCAGAAATCGTACTGCGGCTCGGATTCATCTACTGCCTCTACGATCTGCAGGCGACGCTCCAGCGGCTCTAAGTCAAAGGTAATGTCCGGGTCACGCATTCCCCGGATGCGGAAGCGGTAAATGTGCTCCGGTCCGCGCTGCTTCACGGCATCGGTGATGCGGTCGCAGAGCTCCCCGTTGGTGGTGGCCGGTGTGACGTGGACCACCAGAGGAATGTACTGGGTCCGCGCTACCGGAACAAACTCCAGGGAGATGACCTGGCCGGAGGCAGGCTGGATCTCACCCACGACCATGCCGTGGGGACCGGTTTCTGTTTTATCAAGCGGCTCTAAGGAACCCGGATAAGCGTAAGAAAAGTCCGGTGCCAGCTCCGGCTTGTGGATATGGCCAAGTGCCGTATAGGAAAAACCGGTGCGTGCCAGGCTTCCTTTGTCCAGCGGAAGATGAGAAGCATCTCCGCCGTGGGCCAGCAGTACATGGATGTGACCATCGTCCGGAGCCTTAATGCCGTTTAAGCGAGCCTCATTGATCTCTGCGGTGTGATAGGAGAAACCGTGTACCTCCAGGTTTAAGTCCCTGAAATAAACGGAGCTTAATTCCTCCGACATGAGGAAGGTGACATTGGGACACCAGGTAAAGCTCATGAGCGCAGAGCTGGGCCGGATACGGTCATGGTTTCCCGCAATGATCATGACCTGCACGCCGGGAATGGTAGAGAACAGGTAGTTGACCTCTTTTAAGTCCCGCAGGAGCGGCTGGCGGTGAAAAAGATCTCCGGAGATGAAGAGACAGTCCGCGTCCCGCAGTCTGGCCTGGCGGATCACTTCGGCAAAGCTGTCGCGGATGGCCTGGGCGCGCTCACGGCTCCAGGGCCGGTCACTGTCCGGATTCATGCCCCAGTGGACATCGGCAATGTGGATAAATTTCATAAGGCACTCCTTAAAATGCGATGCGGGTATGCCGGCAGTTCGTTCTGCACAGTATACCCGCATAGGTTTTTGCGAATCCGGAACGTGTCAGAGGCACGGTACGGATCGGATTATTTGATTTACAGCTCGCAGTTGCCTACGGTTCTCGGGAACGGGATCACGTCGCGGATGTTGCCCATGCCGGTTAAATACATGACGCAGCGCTCAAAGCCCAGACCGAAGCCGGAGTGGCGCGCAGAACCGTATTTGCGAAGATCCAGATAGAACTGGTAATCCTCCTTCTTTAAGCCGAGCTCGTCCATGCGTGCGGCAAGCTTCTCCAGGTTATCCTCACGCTGGCTTCCGCCGATGATCTCACCAATGCCTGGTACCAGACAGTCGACTGCGGCAACGGTCTTTCCGTCCGGGTTCATCTTCATGTAGAAGGCCTTGATCTCCTTCGGGTAGTCCGTGACGAAAACGGGACGCTGGAACACGACTTCGGTGAGGTAGCGCTCGTGCTCGGTCTGCAGGTCGCTGCCCCAATGGACCGGATACTCGAACTGGTCATTGTGCGGCTCGAGCAGGGCAATGGCCTCGGTATAGGTCACATGGCCGAAGTCGGACGTCATGACGTGGTGCAGGCGCTCCAGAAGCCCCTTGTCCACAAACTGGTTGAAGAAGCTCATCTCCTCCGGAGCGTTTTCCAGCACATAGGAGATGATATACTTGATCATATCCTCGGCAAGGCGCATATCGTCGCTCAGGTCGGCAAATGCGATCTCCGGCTCGATCATCCAGAACTCGGCGGCATGGCGCGTCGTGTTGGAATTCTCGGCGCGGAACGTCGGACCGAACGTGTAGATGTTGCGGAAGGCCATGGCATAGGTCTCGCCGTTGAGCTGGCCGGAGACGGTCAGGTTCGTCTGCTTGTTGAAAAAGTCCTTCGTGTAGTCGACCTTGCCGTCCTCCGTGCGGGGTACGTTGTTGAGGTCCAGCGTCGTGACCTGGAACATTTCGCCTGCGCCCTCACAGTCGGAGCCGGTGATGAGCGGCGTATGGACATAGACGAAGCCGCGCTCCTGGAAGAACTGGTGAATGGCATAGGCAGCGAGGCTGCGGACGCGGAACACGGCCTGGAAGGTGTTCGTGCGCGGGCGCAGGTGCGTCATCGTGCGCAGATATTCCAGCGTGTGGCGCTTTTTCTGCAGGGGATAGTCCGGCGTGGAAGCGCCCTCGACCGTGACCTCCTCGGCCTGCAGCTCAAAGGGCTGGCGGGCGTCCGGCGTCTCGACGAGCGTGCCGCGGACGATGAGAGCAGCACCGACATTCGTCTTGGAAATGGCGGCAAAATTATCCATCGTATCATGATAGACGACCTGCAGCGGCTGGAAGAACGTGCCGTCGCTCAGGACGATAAAGCCGAACGTCTTGGACGCGCGGACGGAGCGCACCCAGCCGCCGACGGAGACCGTCTTCCCGGCGTAGTCTGCGGTGTGCTTGAACAGGTCTCGAACAGTTACGAGCTCCATAATGACTTCAACCTCTCTTGTGTTTCAGGGTTCGCCGAAGCGTTGCGCTGAATTCGATTTGCAATCTATTATACTCGAATCGTGCCCATATTACAAGCTTTTTCCCACAAAAAACGCCCCGACAGCGAAGTCGGAGCGCTTTTGAGGCTCATCCTGCCATGGTCAGATAGCCCTCGGCGGCCAGCAGCGCGGCGAAGCGGCGCAGTGCCAGTGCGGCCTTCTCGATGGGAATGTGATAATCCGCTGCTGTGTGGCGGAGAATGTCGTTCTCCGGCAGCTTCTGCTGCAGAAGGTTCCAGAAATAGGCTCCCGGCCGGTTGATGCCCTTCACGGCAGGGACCTTGCCGCGGGCCTGCCCGGCGGCAACCAGAAAATGCTCGTCGCAAACGGTCACGAGCGCCACATCTTTCTGTAAGGTGTATGTCATGTTTGCGCCTCCATCAGGGTATCGCGGCACAGAGCGGCCGAGGCCGCGTCGCCGCGGTTTTGCAGCAGCCAGACGGGCACCTGCGCCAGCAGGCGCTCCTCCAGCGCACAGGCTGCGCGGACATCGTCCGCGTTCTTGCGGGTAAACAGCAGCTGCGTCAGCAGCGGCCCGGCTGCCTCAGCCGGGAGCATGCGGCGCATGCGGTTCTCTTCGCTCTGCTCCAGCAGAATGATGCCGCCGAGCGGGGCGGTGTCCAGAGAGCCGAGGCCCTCCTTTCCGCGCCAGGGCGAGGGATGGACGAGAATGCCGCCCTCGCGGAATTCCAGCAGGGGCTTATCTCCGTTCAGAATTTTTATTTCGCTGCCGAAGCACAGCTTCCAGAGCATGTACTGCGTCGTTTTCCCGGTCCCGCTGTTTGCGGTAAAAACCCATACGCGCCCGCGCCAGAGAATGGCAGCACCGTGGAACAGTATGCGGCCGTAGGGGAGCAGGGCATCGCAGACACGAGGACCGAGTTCCAGATATTCGACCTGCTCCGGCGTGGTACCGGCCTCGTAGTGCGGTGCGGCCTCTTTGAGCGCATCCTCCGGGACCCGGACGGCTGCGACCGGGTCGGCCTCCGTCCGGAACGGCTGAAAGCATGCCGCATAGGCCGGGCTGCGCAGGGAAAGGCGGACCGGGATCCCTGCCAGCACGACGGTCAGCTCCATAGATATCTCCTTACCAAATTGAGCGAATACAGTTACGGGGGGACTGTGCCTCTCCATAAGGTGGTTTATTGAATATTCGTGATCTCGCCTGCGTCATTGAACGTGATCTGCCTGCCGTCAGGCATGGTGAAGAGATACATGCCGGGACCGATGCTCTGCAGACCGCCGCCGCCCGAAACGGGAATTTCAATATTATTGGCTTTCAGGATGTCTGTCAGCTCTGCATTCATAATATCATCCATTGTGATTGCCTCCTGTTCTTACCCACGGAGGGTGAAGTACTCGTAGATCAGCGTGCGCGCCTCGCCGTAGACGGTCGTTCCGTCCGGCGTGACCCAGTACGGCGTGATCTCGATCGCAGCGCCGCGCTGCAGGCCCTGCAGGGAGTAGGGCATCGTCATCAGCAGAGCGTCACGGCTGACGCTGCGGCCAAAGACCATCTGCGCCGTAAAGACGCGGAAGCGCTCCGTCAGCTGCGGTACGGCGACGCGCTTGCCGTTGATGACAAAGCCCGTCTCTGCAAAGCCGCGGCCGTCGACGGCGGAGAGCAGCGTGATGCTGTTGCCCTGCAGGAAGCTGTTGCGCTGATATTCCACGCGCAGGTAATTATAACTGACGTACTTGCCGTAGAGCGTGCGGTTCTCCTGCACATTGGAAAGATCGGCAGGCGTGCGGTAGGCGTCGTCTGTATACCAGCCTGCGAAGACCTTGCCGCCAAGCTCGGCCGGGGCGACCTTGCCGCGCTGATCGCCCGTCGGGACGGTGATGCTGCGGGTGCTCGTGCCCTCGTGCAGGGTCAGCGTGACAGTTTTGGGCTCCGGCTCGGGCGGAGCGACAGGGGCGTCCGTTGCAGCGTCAAGGGAATAGGTCTCGGCGAAGCGGATGGTGGTTTCGGCAGCAGAGACTACCGTGCAGGCCGAGCCGGTCGGCTCTGCTGAGATGCCAAGACTCTGATGATCATCCGTTGTGCCGGTGCCGCGATAGGTGCAGGTGCGCACGCTCGTGCCAGTGACACGGATGCCGTCAAGCGTGATCCAATAGGGCTGGAAGGAGAATACGGCGTCCTTCTGATAGAACGCGCCGTCCGTCCAGCGATACAGGCCAATGTAGCCGTCGTCGCGGCTCGTGGCCTCGATTCCCTCAATCGCGTTTAAGCTGCCGTCGCGGACAAAGAGCTGCTGGTAAAGCTTGCTGCCCTTGTTTGCATTCACGACGCCGTAGGCGATGGACGCGCCGTCCTTTTCGGACACATAGCTGCTGCCGCCGGACAGGAAGCCGACCTCCTGATAGAGCGTGCGGTCAATGGTCGTCAGCAGATACGTTGCGATGACGCCGCGCTCGCCGTTCGAGCCGCCGTAGACATGCTGCCAGACGTTGTAGTTGCGCGGCGCGAGATAAACATCACTCGGCTCCCAGATGTAGTAGGTGGCTCCGGCCACCGGGGTGAAGTCCATGGCGTTCTGCCCGGCGGCAAAGCTCTGGACACTGTCTGCGCCACAGGCTTCGGCAGAGAATGCGCCGCCGTAGAGACGGCCGCCGGGGACCTGTGCCGTGAGATCAAAATGCTCCGTCACGGCGTGGGTGTCGGTCTGAACGACGGTGCCGTTCTGCACATGCGCGACCTTGAAATCACGCCCATAGGCGAACCAGAGGTCCTGGTTGGAGCTCACGGCCGTCAGCGTGACGGTGGCGCTGTCGCCTTCGGTCAGGATGCCGTCATTCAGGATATAACTGCCGTAGTAGGTGTAGCCGTCGAAGATCTTGTGGTCCACGGTATAGGGGGTGTTATAGCGCAGACCGGTCGAACCGTTCACGCTGTGGTATTCCGCAGGCTGGACCTGATTGGCGAGGGCGGGGGACTCGACCACGGTGCCCTGCGCGTTGACAGGCTGGCCCTGCTCGTTTACCTGATACCAGTGCACGAGCAGCTTACCGCCGCCCACGGTGACCTCGGGCTTCGGAAATTCGGCTTCGGCATTGCGGCCGAGGTAGTCGATGTAGGAGAAGGCGGCCTGCTCATTCGTGAGAAGCGTTTTACCAGTGGACGGGTTATAACCGGACTTGATGGTGACCCGGTACTTCATGACGGGCTTATCCTGCTCGCTGACGTTGCCGACCGTCCAGTGAATGGCGCGGGCCGCGGAGTCATAGGAGGCCGTGCCCTGACTGATGTAGACGTCGGCGTTGCCCGCAGCATAGACGGCCATATCGGTCGTGATGATGGGCGCGGCGTCCTTGAAGACAAGCTGAACTTTGTCACCCATCGTGTCGGCGACGGAGCCGGCACGGGCCGCAATGGAAATGCTGCCCGCAATTGAGGTGAAGGCGTCCTTCAGCGCGGTCTCAATGTTCGTCGAGGAGCCAATGGCAAAGTAGCCTTTGGTCGGATTCGTGGCACAGGCTTTCAGAACGCGTTCGCCGTCGGTGCCTGCCTGGAAGGCGACGGTGTAAACGGTAGTGCCCTCTGCAGTGGCCTGCTCGGCTTCCCACATGGTCGGCACACCAAGGTTAGTTTCAACTTCGTTAGTGGTATAGACCCAATTGCCGGACGAATCCTTGTAATAGTTGCAGTCTATGTCTCTACTTTTACCCTTGTTGCAAGTTACAGAACTTGCAATAGCATTGTAGGAATAAGTGCCAAAATCATTTGTGGTGCCTTCACCAAGCGTCGAATTATAATCAGGGAGAAATGTATCAGCTTTGAAATGACCGTCAGAATGACTCCAATTAAATATACTATGACTACTTTGACAATTCGTATAGGTGGCATTTACAGCAACAAACTCATAGGCTTTTGTTGGCTCGCCATCACTCAGCAGCACGATGCTCTTATTCTGCCCGGTGGATTCCGCGGAGTTCAGCAGGGTACGGGCTGTATGAAGGCCAAGCTGCGTAAAGGTGCCGCCATCGCTTTGGTTCTGAGTGATCGCATTGATTTGACTTTTCAATGATTCTTTGCCCGCGTAAGTATAGAATCCGGTATGGGTTTCTTCGAGATTGTAGACGACCAGCGCGATGCGCGTGGTGCTTTCCTCGGTGAGCAGCGTGTCTACAAAGGCGTTTGCAGCGGCTTTTGTCTTTGCCATGCGGCTGTTGTCGTACATGCTGTTCGAATTATCGATGACCAGCACGACGTCGGAGGTCGTCTTATAATTTTTGCCCTGAATACCGAGTGTGACCTCCCATGTGTTTTCCTTTCCCTCGACAGCGGCAGCGCTTTTGCTGAGCTGGATCGCGCCCTCTTCGGGCCAGACGGGCTGCTCACTGTTGTCTGCGAAGACGGCTTCGCCGAGCAGGGCCAGCGTCAGGACGACGATGAGCAGAGCAGCAAGCGTTCGTTTGATGCGTTTCATGGTGTTTCCTCCTCTAACGACTCTTCGGCAGGTGAGTGCCGCAAATTTTCTGCGTTCTGTAACGCAATGGGCGTTTTTCGTTTTTGAGAATAGCATATAACGAGATGAATGGTGCTGCAGTTTTGCGTTCAAAAAGAATCGGATAAAATGTTAAAGAATTTATCCGATGTAAATATCTATATCTGAAATAGAGGAAAAACGCGAATAACTTTTGACCATAGTTTACTACATATGAAAGCCTTTTGCAAGCCCTTTCTGGCAAAATTATGTGAAAAAATATCGCGTTCAATTTTAAGTGATATTTCGATAGATTTCGAGGTTTCGCCCCAGACTGTGCAGTTTCAGAACGAAATACGGCAGATAACAGCAGACTCTTTTTGATATCCTTCAAAACTCCGCATTCTTGGCTAAAAGTGTTACAGACACTAACATGCTTGTAACGTTTATTTGCGCAAGTATTTGTGCAATACTGCCAAAATTCTCGACAAAAATTTGGTCGGATTTGCCTCCGAAAAAGCCTTGCGGGAACTGGGAGCGTTGTGTATAATAGAATTACAATTTCAGATTGATAGCTGTAACGAAGTGCTGCGCGCACGGGCTTCCGACTATCACTCAGGGATTCTTGAGTGGAGATGTTGAACGAATGGTTCTGCATCCCCATTTTTGTTTTATTCACGCCATGTAAATCACAAACAGGAGGTACACGAGCATGTATATTCTTGGAAACGGCAGACTGATCACCCGCAGTCAGGCCCTTCCGTATCTGGAGAACGGCGCCGTCTGCATCGACGGGACGAAGATCAAAGCGGTCGGCGAGACCGCTGCCCTCCGCGCCAGATATCCCGAGGCGGAGTTTCTTGATGCACGCGGCGGCGTCATCATGCCGGCGTTCATCAACGCCCACACGCATATTTATTCCGCACTGGCCCGCGGTCTTTCCATCAAGGGCAACAACCCCACGAATTTCTATGAGGTGCTCGACGGTACCTGGTGGGCTATTGACCGCAAGCTGACGCTCAAGGGCACAAAGGCCTCGGCCGACGCTCTGTACATCGACTGCATCAAGCAGGGCGTGACGACGATCTTCGATCACCACGCCTCCTACTGCGAGATCCCCGGCAGTCTGTTCCAGATCGCGGAGTCGGCAAAGCAGTTCGGCATCCGCTCCTGCCTGTGCTACGAGGTCTCCGACCGCGACGGCGAGGAGAAGTGCCTGCAGGCCATCCAGGAGAATGCCGACTTCATCACCTGGTGCGAGAAGGAGAAGGACCCCATGCTCGCCGCCATGTTCGGTGGACATGCCCTGTTCACCATCTCCGACAAGACGTTCGACCGTATGGTCGCGGCGAACAACGGCCGCACCGGCTATCACATCCACGTTTCCGAGGGCATGAACGATGTCTACGACAGCCTGCAGAACTATGGCCGCCGTCCCGTGCAGCGCCTGCAGGACCACGGCATCCTCGGCCCGAAGACGATCCTCGGCCACTGCATCCATGTCAATACGGCGGAGATCGAGCTTATTAAGAATACCGACACCATGGTCGTGAACAATCCGGAGTCCAACATGGGCAACGCCGTTGGCATCTGCCCGGTGCTGCCGCTGTCCAAGGCGGGCATCCTCCTCGGCATGGGCACGGATGCCTACACGAATGATATGCTCGAGTCTCTGAAGGTAGCCCTCTGCTCGCAGCGGAGCAATGCCTGTGCGCCGAATGTCGCGTGGTGCGAGGTCACGGACATGCTCTTCAAGAACAACGCGAAGATCGGCGCGCGCTACTTCGACGCGCCCCTCGGCGTGCTGGAGCCGGGCGCGGCGGCGGACGTCATCGTCATGGACTACAAGCCATACACCCCGTTCTCAGATGCGAACATCGACGGCCATATGATCTTCGGCATGACTGGCCGCCAGTGCCAGACGACGATCGCCAACGGCAAGCTCCTTATGAAGGACCGCGAGCTTATCGGCGTCGACGAAGAGGCCATTAATGCGCACATTCTCGAGGAGTCCAAGAAGCTCTGGGGCGCGCTGAACGACTGCACCTACTAATTTATAATTCATTTCCGTCAAATATGATCCTGCGCCGCGCCTGCCTTACCCGGGGTGCGCGCGGCGCCGCAACAAGCATCACAGGAGGATGATCCCATGTCTGAGAAAATGTATCCCATTCCGTTCCGCAGCCTGATGAACTGGATCCTCGCAGAGCGGGAGAAGACTGGCGAGGTCTTCGGCGTGCATAAGCGCTGGATCGCCGACCCGGCCAAGACGCTTCCCATCTTCGGCGAGAAGATCGAAAGCCCGTTCGGCCCCGCTGCAGGCCCGAACAGCCAGCTGGCGCAGAATATCATCGCCGCCTACGTCGCAGGCGCGCGCTTCTTCGAGGTCAAGACCGTTCAGAAGATGGACGGTGCAGAGCTTGCCGCCTGTGTGCCGCGTCCCTGCATCCTTGTAGACGACGAGGGCTACAATCAGGAGTGGTCCACGGAGCTGGAGGTCGGTCAGGCGCTCGATGAGTATGTCAAGGCGTGGTTCGCCCTGAAGATCATGGCGAAGGTCTGGCATTACGGCGACCCGGACGGCTTTGTGTTCAACATGTCCGTCGGCTATGACCTCGAGGGAATCCGTGGCCCGAAGATCGACCACTATATCGAATCCATGAAGGATGCCTCGCAGCTGCCGGTGTTTGCCGAGTGCCGCAAGGTCCTGACGGAGCTGTTCCCGGAGGAGGCGGCGTTCATCGCCTCCATCTCGCCGCATGTCTCCCACAGCATCACACTCTCGACGCTGCACGGCTGCCCGCCCGATGAGATCGAGCGCATCGCGTCCTACCTGCTGACCGAGAAGCATGTGCACACGTTCGTCAAGTGCAATCCGACGATCCTCGGCTATCACGACGCCCGCACGATCCTCGATTCAATGGGCTATGACTACATCGTCTTCGACGATCACCATTTCAATGAGGATCTGCAGTGGAAGGACGCCGTCCCGATGTTTGAGCGCCTGCAGGCGCTGGCGGACCGCGAGAAACTGCAGTTCGGCCTGAAGCTGTCGAATACGTTCCCGGTCGACACGACGCGCGGCGAGCTGCCGAACGACGAGATGTACATGTCCGGCCGCTCCCTGTTCCCGCTGACCATCGAAATGTGCCGCCGCATCTCCGCGCAGTTCGGCGGCAAGATGAAAATCTCGTTCGCGGGCGGCGCAGACTTCTTCAACTGCGACAAGCTGCTGGCGGCCGGAATCTGGCCCGTCACCGTCGCCACGACGATCCTGAAGCCGGGCGGCTATAACCGCCTGACTCAGATGGCGGAGAAGACGGCCGGTATGCCGTTCCGTCCGTTTGACGGCACGGACACCGAGGCCATTGCGGCTCTGTCCGCCGCCTGCCGCACGGACCCGCACCACTGCAAGCCCGTCAAGCCGCTGCCCACGCGCAAGTCCGAGGAAAAGGTGCCCTGGTTCGACTGCTACTCCGCCCCCTGCCGCGGCGGCTGCCCCATCGCACAGGACATCCCCGAGTATCTCGAGCTGTGCCGCAAGGGCCTGTATAACGAGGCGCTGGCCCTCATCACGGAGCGCAACGCCCTGCCGTTCATCACCGGCACGATCTGCGCGCACCGCTGCATGGGCAAGTGCACCCGCAATTTCTATGAGGATCCCGTCCAGATCCGCGCGGCCAAGCTGCTGGCGGCCGAGAAGGGCATCGATGCCAGAATGGCATCCGTCGTCCGCCCGGCTCCCGTTCCCGGCAAGCGCGCTGCCATCATCGGCGGCGGCCCGACCGGCATTGCTGCGGCCTACTTCCTCGGCCGTGCAGGCGTGGCCTGCACCATCTTTGAGCGCACCGGCAAGCTCGGCGGCATCGTCCGCCATGTCATCCCGGCGTTCCGCATCTCGGACGAGGCCATTGACCGCGATATCGCCCTCATGCAGGCCTACGGCGCAGAGGTCCGCCTGAATACCGAGGCTCCCTCCGTCGAAGAGCTGCACAAAATGGGCTATACCCACATTCTCTATGCCACCGGCGCATGGAAGCCCGGCAAGCTGAACATCCCCGGCAACGTCCGCGGTGTCATCGGCTGGATGCAGGAGCGCAAGGCCGGTGCGAACGAGCCGCTCGGCCATGTCGCCGTCGTCGGCGGCGGCAACACCGCCATGGATGCTGCCCGCGTGGCAAAGCGCGGCGGCGCGGCGTCCGTGACGCTCGTCTACCGCAGAACGCGCCGCTTCATGCCTGCCGATGCGCAGGAGCTGGAGCTGGCCATGCAGGACGGCGTGGACTTCCTCGAGCTGGCCGCGCCCGTCAAGCAGGAAAACGGCGTC
>ERZ773104.4256-NODE-4256-length-12314-cov-4.580471_pt1 | contig 12314 bp, 8 predicted proteins | sample MGYA00511920_ERZ773104 | MGnify/ENA primary metagenome ERZ773104 (study PRJEB29015, sample SAMEA2737857) | human gut metagenome | biome: human gut; feature: human-associated habitat; material: faeces | place: China | collected 2012 ...
TATGACAGGAGTCTCCAAAACTCTTAGCGGCAGTTCGATTCTGTCATCCCCTGTAGAGCCCTCTCGGAAGCAGTTCCGGGAGATTTTTTATACTCTATAATTCCCACCAGATTCAATTGTTTGCACAAAGAATCTGATGGGAATTATTTTTGTCTGATGCTGACATAACCTATATTTTTGTAAATCAATATATTTCTTTAGAAATTAAAATAAAGTTCGTACACCTTAACCGGTCGCCCCTTCGCATTGGTCGTCTGCGTATATGCGAGCCTCGCAACTCCCCCATTTTCCAGATTCTGAATAATCCGGTTCGCATTTCTCACCGTACTTCCCATACGTTCGGCAAGCTCGTGCGTTGTAATCTTATTTGATCCGGCAGCATGCGTACTGGCAAGGACTTTCTTGATCGTAACCGGTGAAAGATTACACTGCTTTGCAATCTTTCCAAGATTCTGCACATACTGATTCTGGATCACTCTTCGGTCGGATGAACCAAGGGGTCCGATCATATCCCCGTTTTCATTCTGGATAAAACTTTTTCCAAACTGAACAGCCTCTTTGCGGGCATTTACAGAATTACGGATCGCATTGTCAAAATTTGCCCCGATTCCGTATCCTACAGCACATTCAAAATGCAGTTTGTCGGTGAGAAATTCATTCAGTTCGCAGACCTTGTTATTGTGTGTAATATGCTGCAGCATTTCCACAGTGGTCAGGGCACTGCAGTGATTATCCACTTTCTGAGAGATACAATTCATCAGATTCTTTTTAAAGAAATCTTCCATACAGACATAGATCTGCTGGATATTTTCCGGTGTGTTATCTGTCGAACTACGGGGAGATACATTGATGATAACCGGAAGGTTGGAACGCATGTGCTCCAGCTCAATCGTGGACAGAAGTTCATTTGCAAGATCCCGGATATGGCTGACACTTGGCAGCGGATAGATTGTCGGGATCCCGTGCGCACGAAGCTCCGGCAGGATATTACTGTACTGACAGAGAACCATATCCATTTCATTGTTGTTCCACATACGGATCAGCTCTGAAAGGACATGATTTTCAATCGTACTGATACTGGTACGGGTCAGTGCCTTGGTCCAGTTGTTAATATGTGGTGGAACTGTATCAATGTCCAGCTCCTTAAGGAAAGCGGTTGCAGTACAGCCGCCGTCGATCGGAATCAGGAAATCCAGAATAATCCGGTCCATATCCAGATCCCGGTTGGAAATCAGCAGATTCAAAAGAGCACGGTACAGACCGGCTATATCAATTTCAAAGGATACAATCGGACGGTTATAAGCGTGCGCAGTTGACTCAATGGCAGCTTTTGCGATCTTACCACTGATAAGAAATCCGTCAGTGTCCCCGGCGTAAGAATCGTAAACTTCTGATATTGTGTCAAATTTGTTGTAGGAAACCACCTGGATGTCGCAGTTTAGTTTTAGTTCTGAGACGATCTGCGAGATAGGTTCCTTTAAGTACTGGCTGGTAATAGCCACAATTTTTCTTCTCATTTTCTTTCACCTCTCAAAAAGTATCATATAAAATTATCTTCCATAAATCAACCATAATATTCTGAAAATTAAAAAAATAACGATTAAATAGGTAAAAACAACGAAAATCAAGAATATTCTGTAATATTATTGACTAAAATTTTAGAAGTTGGTATTATGTAATCATGATAACTGTTCTGTAAATGTTCCAAAAACTAATAAAAATATTCTGTAAATATTCTAAAAGTAGAACAGTATTTTTAATGTAAATGGCAGGAACAAAGTTAAAGGAGGGATTAGTATGAATTACTATGAAAGAGCATTGGAATTAAAGGATGAAACAATTGCAAACCGCAGACACATCCACAAAAATGCTGAAACTGGTCTGGATCTTCCAAAGACCAAAGCTTATGTTATGAAAAAGCTGACAGAATACGGACTTGAGCCGAAGGATTGTGGCTACGGGGTAACAGCTACACTCGGCAAAGGGGGAAAGGTTCTTCTTCTGAGAGCAGATATGGATGCACTTCCGATGCCGGAAGAAAGCGGAGAAGAATTTGCATGTCCTACAGGAAAAGAAGCACATACATGCGGACATGATTTCCACGCTGCAATGCTTCTTACAGCAGCAAAGATGCTGAAAGAAAAAGAAGATACACTGGAAGGAACTATCAAATTCATGTTCCAGCCGGCAGAAGAGACTTTTGAAGGAAGCAAGAATATGATCGAGAATGGTATTCTTGAGAATCCTCCGGTTGATGCAGCACTTGCATACCATGTATCACCGGGAAAAATGCCAATCGGACTTTTTATGTACAATGATAAGGATACGATGATGTATTCTGTAGATGGATTTAAGATCACCATCCATGGAAAAGGATCCCATGGTGCTTATCCACATGTAGGAGTTGACCCGATCAACATCGGAGTTCATATCCATCTTGCATTGCAGGAACTGATCGCAAGAGAAAGTGATCCGACACATTCTTGTGTACTTACAATCGGACAGTTTGCAGGCGGAACTGCAGCAAACATCATTCCTGAGACCGCTGTTCTCCAGGGAACGATCCGTACAAACAAGCCGGAAGCAAGAGAACTTCTGGTCCGCAGAATGAAAGAAGTCGCTGAAAAGACAGCAGCTGTATATAACGGAACCGTTGATATTGAGATGATCTCAGAAGTTCCTCCGCTGATCTGCAATCCGAAGCTTACCGACGAAGTGGTTGGATATATGCAGGAGCTTGGAATTCCGGGACTCACACCATATCCGGGAATTTCTGCAAGTGCTTCTGAAGATTTCGCAGTGATCGCTGAAAAGGTTCCAAGTACATTTATGTATCTGTCAGCAGGATATCTGGATGAAAGAGGACAGTATCCGGCACATCATCCGAAAGCACAGTTTAATGAAGATGTTTGCCCGATCGGAGCAGCTTGTCTTGCACATTGCGCTTCACAGTGGCTTAAAAATAACAAATAGAGAGTAAAGGTTTCTTTAGGAACAGGAGGAAAAGAATATGAGTAAAGAACAGCAGGCTCAGGAACAGCCACAGGTTGCGATTCCGCTTCCGAAGGCAAAGAAAAACTTGGTTCAGATCGGATGTATCTGCATGATGCTTTCCGTAGCAATGTATGGACTGGTATTTGCAACGTTAACAGCACCTATCCTTGAAAAAGTTGATGCGATGGGATATGTAGGACTCTTCTCTATCGTAGGTGCGATCGGTGTATCGATTATGACTCCGATCGGAGGAAAATTAGGTGACCTTATTGGTAGAAGAAACATTGTAGTGATTCCTGGAATTATCTGTGCACTTGCAGGTTTTGCATTTGCATTTGTGAGATCTCTGATTCCACTTATGATCCTCAGACTGATTGTCAGCCTTGCACAGGGCGCATTTACAGCAGCACCATACATTATCGCAGGTCTTATCAATGAAAGAAAAGATGTACCAAAGGCAATGGGTATGCTTGCAACCGCAATCGCTGTTGGTGGATTTGGAGGAAGTATCATCGCAGGTATTTTAACAGATATGGGATTATTGACTGTGGCAATCCTTATGCCGGCAATTCCACTTATTCTTGGTATAGTACTGATTGGAATGAACATGCCGAATCAGAAAAGAGAAGGAAAGGTTACGATTGATGTTCCGGGGATGATCGCACTCATCGTATCACTTTGCGGAATTCTGCTTGCACTGAACTTTGGATCTTCTATGGGATGGACAAATCCAATGATTCTTGCAGGTCTTGTAATTGGTATCATTGCTCTTATTGCACTTGTTAAGATTGAAAATAAAGCTGCAGAGCCGTTGATTCCAATGAAATTATTTAAAAATAAAAACTACACGGTACTCCTTATTGTAGGATTTATCTGCTATTTCTATCAGAATGCCATGAACTATTATGCACCGATCGGTGCCATGCAGGTTATGGGAGCATCCACGAGTGCAGCAGGTGCACTGCAGATGCCTCGTACACTGATTACAATCATTCTTCCTACTATCGCAGGTGCATGGGTAGGAAAGAAAGCTGCCAATGCATGGAAAGCAATGGTAATTGGTACAAGTCTTGCAATGATCCCGATGGCTGTGATGGCGTTGGTAACAAATTCAGGTGCTTCGATCATGATTTATTTTGTAGCACTTGCAGTTACAGGTATTGCTGAAAGCTTCCGTGCTGTATCCATTACGCCAACAGCACAGGCAATGCTGGCACCGGAAGATATGGGAATCGGAACTTCTCTGGTTAACTTCGCAAACTCACTTTCAGGAACAATTGCAGTTGCAGTATTTGCAGTCGCATATAATGCAAGTACATCAGCTGATCCGACCAATGTAGCACTGATCCAGAATGGTGTAAAATCTGTATTCTGGACAGCAGCAGTCGTTACTCTGATTGGACTTCTTCTGGTAATCTTCATTGTAAAACCGGAGATGAGCAAGAAAGCAGCAGAAAGCAAATAGAATATTGAAATCCATGTGAACATGTGAATAAGAAGCCGGGGCGGATGTGAAAAAGCATCTGCCCCGGTTGTTATCTGGAGAAGTCTTTTATAGATCTGCCGGATACAGGGATGAGAATGGAAATGACATATGTTTCAGGTAAATGCAGATTGCATTTCAGAAAATCAAGAGTATAATAAGAAATAGTGAAAAGAAGAAAGGCAGACATATATCTGTCTTTTTATAATTATAGAGACAATTTTAAAGATATAAGAAATAATATGATTTACCGGAGGAAAAGAATGCTTGGAAACTATCTGGATGAAGTACGAAAAAAAGCACCACTGATACACAATATCACCAATTATGTGACGATCAATGATGTGGCAAATATGGTTCTTGCCTGCGGTGCAAGTCCGATTATGTCGGATGAGCCGACTGATATTGAAGAAATCACATCCATCTGTCAGGGACTGAATATCAATATGGGAATGCTGAATCCGCGTAAGATTGAAAGCATGCAAAAAGCAGGAAAGAAATCCAATGAACTGTATCATAAAGTACTGTTAGATCCGGTTGGAGCAGGATCGAGTTCGTTCCGAACAGAGGCGGCACTGAATCTGATACGTGATATTCAGTTTGATGTGATCCGGGGAAATATTTCTGAGATCAAGACCTTAGCAGCAGGACATGGTACAACGAGTGGTGTGGATGCAGACGAGGCAGATACACTGACGGAGCAGAATCTGGAGAAAATGATTCCGTTTATAAAGGATTTTTCCAGAAGGACAGGTTCCGTGATTGCTGTGACTGGAGGAATAGACCTTGTAAGTGATGCAAAGAGGTGCTTTGTGATCCGGAACGGTCGTCCGGAGATGGGACGGATCACCGGAACCGGGTGTCAGCTTTCCGGGATGATGACGGCATTCCTTGCGGCGAATCCGGAGAATAATCTGGAAGCAGCGGCAGCAGCGGTCTGTGCCATGGGGCTTGCCGGTGAGACTGGCTGGAAATATATGCAGCCGGGAGATGGAAACGCAACCTACCGTAATCGGATCATCGATGCGATTTATAATATGGAAGGAAAAGAATTGGAAGAAGGTGCAAAATATGAGATTAGATAAGAAAGATATGGTTCTGTATGCGGTAACAGACCGCCACTGGCTGAATGGAGAAAGCCTGTACAGCCAGGTGGAAAAAGCGCTGAAAGGTGGGGCTACATTTATCCAGCTCAGGGAAAAAAATCTGGGTGAGGAAGAGTTCCTGGCAGAAGCAAAAGAGATTGCCAGACTCTGCAAATCCTACCATGTACCATTTGTGATCAATGACAATGTAGAGATTGCAAAGAAGGTAGATGCCGATGGTGTGCATGTGGGGCAGAGCGATATGGAAGCTCTTGATGTGCGGAAAACACTGGGCGAGGACAAGATCATCGGTGTTACGGCAAAGACGGTCGAGCAGGCGCTAAAGGCGCAGGCACATGGAGCCGATTATCTGGGAGTCGGTGCAGTCTTTGGCACGACATCAAAGGCAGATGCAACAAAGCTGGATCATAAGGTTTTAAAGGAAATCTGCGAGACGGTGGACATTCCGGTTGTGGCAATTGGGGGAATCACGGAAGAGAATGTGACAGAGCTTGCCGGAAACGGAATCTGCGGAGTTGCCGTGATCAGTGCAGTTTTCGGACAGCCGGATATTGAGCAGGCTACAAAAGAATTAAAAGAGAAAGTAGAGGGTATGTTGAAATGATTTTGTTTACTAGCGATTACACAGAAGGGGCACATCCGAGAATTATCGAGAAGCTTGTTGAGACCAATATGGAGCAGACAGTAGGATATGGGGAAGATCCTTACTGTGAAGAAGCGAGAGAAGCAATTAAGAAGGTGTGTGAAGCACCGGAGGCAGATGTTCATTTTCTGGTGGGAGGAACCCAGACGAATTTTACAGTAATTTCTTCTATTCTGCGTCCATTTCAGGGAGTGCTCTGCGCAGACAGCGGTCATATCAATGTCCATGAGACCGGGGCTGTAGAAGCGACCGGACACAAAGTTCTGGCACTTCCTTCAAAGGAAGGAAAAATTACAGGACAGCAGATCAAGGAATATTACGACCTGCACTGGAGTGATGAGTCTCGTGAACATATTGTACAGCCAAAGATGGTTTATATTTCACATCCGACAGAGGTAGGAACATTGTATACAAAAGCAGAGCTTGAAGATATTTCTTCTATTTGTAAGGAATGTGGACTTTATCTTTTCCTGGATGGGGCAAGAATGGGTTATGGGCTGATGGCACCGGGAACCGATGTGACACTTCCGGATATTGCAAAGTGTTGTGATGTATTCTATATTGGAGGAACAAAGGTCGGTGCATTGTTCGGAGAAGCTGTGGTAATCACAAATCCATGTCTAAAGCAAGATTTTCGTTACTGCATTAAACAAAAAGGTGGAATGCTTGCAAAAGGAAGACTGCTTGGCGTTCAGTTCCTGGAGCTTTTTAAAGATGGTCTTTATTTTGAAATCTCCAAACATGCGATTGATATGGCAATGCTTTTGAAAGACGGACTGAAAGAAAAAGGATATGAATTCTTCATGGACAGCGATACCAACCAGCAGTTCATTATTGTGGAAGATGCCAAATTGCAGGAAATCCGTCAAAAATATGGCGTAACTTATCAGGAAAGGTACGATGAGACCCATAGTGTGATCCGATTATGCACTTCCTGGGCGACAAAAGAGGAAAATGTGAAGGCATTCCTGCAAGATATGTAATTTGTGAAAAATTGAATAAAGCTTTACAGGTAAGGCAGATATGGTAAATGATAAGGACTTTTTTGCACAGAAAATGGCAGAAGAGTCCTTTTTTGCTTTTCGTAGTGTTTTAATATGAGAAAATAATAGTTAGGCATTTAATTATTTGTTTGTGAAAAATATTATAAAAATATAAATTATTGAGAATAAATGTTGACTTATATGTGTGATACGCATAAAATAACGATTAGACTTCTAATGAATAGACATCTAATTAAATTGTGGGAGGTGAAAGGGTGAAGTCGGATAAATTTGAGTGTGGGGATTTTACCAGGGAGAATATGCCGGTACAACTTCTTCTTGCACAGGTCGGACATATGTATAAATGGTATGTGACGAAACAGATGAAGGATACAGAGCTGAAAGCCGGACAGGCAGGAATTCTTGCAATATTGCAGATGGTAGGACCGATGTCACAGAGAGAGCTTGCAGATCATATTCATATTACGCCGCCATCGGTGAATGTAGCAGTTCAGAAACTGGAAAAGCTCGGATATATTAGAAAAGAGCAGGACGAAAAAGACCAGCGGATGACAAGGATCCATCTGACAGAACGAGGAGAGAAGATTCTTGGCAACATGCATGAGATTCTCCGAAGCACGGAAGATACACTCCTGAAGAATATGAGCACAGAAGAGAAAATACTGTGCAGAAGACTGCTTTTACAGATGAGTGACAATCTTTTCCAGGAAAAAGAATTCCGTGATATGCCATGTAAAAATCCATTTAAGGAATAAAAATAGTTACTAAGAAAGGAAATAATTGCTATATGAGAAAGTTATTCAAACATTTGAAGCCTTATGCAGCAACTATAGCAGCGATTGTTGTTATCCTGATCGTTCAGGCGTACTGTGATCTGTCATTGCCTTCTTATACTTCAGACATTGTCAATGTCGGAATCCAGCAGGGAGGAATTGATGAGAAGATTCCGGATGCAATCGCAGAGGAAGAGATGAATAAGCTGTTGCTTTTTGTGGCAGAAGAAGACCAGCAGACAGTGCTGGATGCATATGAGAAAAAGGAATCCGATTCGGATTATAAGTATGATGGAGCAATTTATGTTCTGAAGGATTCCGTGAAAAAAGATGAAGAAAAGTCAGGAAAGGTATTTGACATCCTTGGAAAGCCGATGCTTCTGACTTATGGATTTGAATCTGGAAGCGATACAACAAAGAAGATGGAAGAATCTATGAAAGAAAACATGATTTCTTCTATAAAAGAGCAGGCAGAAAAGCAGGCAGAGAGTATGCAGTCCCAGATGACAGATGAGCAGAAAGCAGCACTTGCGGCAAATCCGGAGCTTGCCAAGAAGCAGCAGGATGAAATGCAGAAAAACATTGATGAACAGGTGAAAAAGATCGAAAATGCAGATATCTTTGAGATCCTGAACATGATACCGGATGAACAGAGAGCAGACGTTATTGATAAAATATCAGAAAAAATGGACGATATGCCGGATACTATGCTGGAACAGTCAGCAACTTCATATATTAAAGAAACCTACAGTGTTCTGGGCGTGAATACAGATAAGATCCAGAACAGATATATTTTAACAACTGGCGGTAAGATGCTTGCACTTGCATTTCTTGGAATGCTCGCAAGTGTTACCGTAGGACTTCTTGCTTCCAGAGTGGCAGCAAGTACGGGACGTGATCTGAGAGGAAAGGTATTTAAAAAAGTTGTTGGATTTTCCAATGCAGAATTTGACCATTTTTCAACCGCATCCCTGATCACAAGAAGTACCAATGATATCCAGCAGATCCAGATGCTTGCAGTTATGCTTCTGAGAATGGTGATGTATGCACCAATCATGGCAATTGGAGGTATTTTCAAGGTTCTCCATACGAATGTCAGCATGTCATGGATCATCGTACTTGGGGTAATCCTGATCGTGATGGTTGTTGCTGTATTATTTATTGTGGCAATACCAAAATTTAAGATTCTGCAGAACCTGGTTGACAGACTGAACCTTGTTACCCGTGAGATCCTTACCGGACTTCCGGTTATCCGTGCATTCAGTACAGAAAAGCATGAAGAAGAACGATTTGATAAAGCGAACAGAGATCTGACAAGAACCAATTTATTTGTAAACCGTGCCATGACATTTATGATGCCGATGATGATGCTGATCATGAACGGAATTACCATACTGATTGTATGGAGCGGCGCACATGGTGTCAGTGACGGGCAGATGCAGGTTGGTGATATGATGGCATTTATCCAGTATACAATGCAGATCATCATGTCCTTCCTTATGATCTGTATGATTTCTATTATGCTTCCAAGAGCAGCTGTTGCAGCAGACCGTGTGGATGAGATCCTGACAAGCAGGACAGCGATCGAAGATCCGAAAACACCGGAAAAACTGGAAGAATCCAGAAAAGGCGAAGTAAAATTTGACCACGTATCCTTCCGTTATCCGGGAGCAGAAGAAGACGTACTTCATGATATCAGCTTTACAGCAAAACCGGGACAGACAACGGCGATCATCGGAAGTACCGGTAGTGGTAAATCTACGATGATCAACCTGATCCCAAGATTTTATGATGTAACAGAAGGTACGATCACATTGGATGGAAAAGATATTCGTACCATTTCCCAGCATGATCTGCGGGATGAACTTGGATACGTTCCACAGAAAGGTGTACTTTTCTCAGGAACAATCGAGTCCAATATTCTGTATGGCAATCCGGATGGATCCGAAGCCAAGATGAAGGAAGCCGCAGAAATCGCACAGGCAACCGAATTTATCGAAGAAAAACATAAAAAATACGAAAGTCCGATCGCACAGGGCGGTTCCAACGTATCCGGCGGTCAGAAGCAGCGTCTTTCTATCGCACGTGCGATTGCAAAGAAACCAAAAGTTTATATTTTTGATGACAGTTTTTCAGCACTGGATTATAAGACAGACGTAACCCTTCGTGCTGCATTGAAAGAAAAGACACAGGACAGCACAGTGATCATTGTAGCACAGCGAATCAGCACCATTTTACATGCGGAGCAGATCATTGTGCTGGATGATGGAAAGATTGCGGGAATCGGAACACACAAAGAGCTTCTGAAATCCTGTGATGCATATTATCAGATTGCGTCATCGCAGCTTTCTGAAGCAGAGCTTGCGAGAGACTTAAATAACGAAAATGACGGAAAGGAGGAAGCATAGTATGAGTAATCAGCCAAGAAGAAGAGGACCTATGGGCGGTGGACATGGAAGAATGGGAACCGGCGAGAAGGCAAAAGACTTCAAAGGTACCATGAAGAAACTTTTTACTTACCTTAGTGAATATAAAATCGGTATTTTCTTTGTTATGATATTTGCAATCGGAAGTACGGTTTTCAATATTATTGGACCAAAGGTTCTCGGAAAAGCGACGACCGAAATTTTCAAAGGTCTGGTCGGAAAAGTATCCGGCGGTAGCGGAATTGATTTTACAAAGATTGGTAAAATCCTGTTAACTTTATTGTGTCTGTACGTGATCAGCGCATGTTTCTCCTTTATCCAGGGATATATCATGACAGGCGTATCACAGAAGCTGACCTATCGCATGCGAAAAGAAATTTCTGAAAAAATCAATCGTATGCCGATGAATTATTTTGATACGACTACACACGGTGAGGTACTTTCCAGAGTAACCAATGACGTAGATACTCTGAGCCAGAGCCTGAACCAGAGTGCAACCCAGATGATCACATCCGTGACAACGATCATCGGTGTACTGATCATGATGATCAGTATCAGTCCGCTGATGACTGTGATCGCACTTCTGATCCTGCCGGTATCTATGGTACTGATTTCTGTAATCGTAAAACACTCACAGAAATACTTCAAAAGCCAGCAGGAATATCTGGGACATATCAATGGTCAGGTAGAAGAAGTATATGGCGGACATAATATTGTCAAAGCATTCAATAAAGAAGAAGACGTGATCCGCGAATTTGATGAGACTAATGATATCCTGTTCCGTTCTGCATGGAAATCACAGTTCCTTTCCGGAATGATGATGCCGATCATGCAGTTTGTCGGAAACCTTGGATATGTAGGAGTTTCTATCTTAGGTGGTTACCTTGCAATCAAACAGACCATCGAAGTTGGAGATATCCAGTCCTTTATCCAGTATGTAAGATCCTTTACACAGCCAATCCAGCAGGTTGCACAGGTAGCAAACATGCTCCAGTCGACAGCCGCTGCATCAGAGAGGGTATTTGAATTTCTGGACGAAAAAGAAGAAGATCAGTTTGCTGAAAATCCAGTATCTGTAGAAGGATTACAGGGAAATGTAGAATTTGAACACGTACACTTCGGATACAATCCGGAGCATATCATCATCAATGATTTCTCTGCAAAAGTAAAAGAAGGTCAGAAGATCGCCATCGTAGGACCGACTGGAGCCGGAAAGACAACCATGATCAAACTGCTGATGCGTTTCTATGATGTCAACAGCGGGGCAATCAAGATCGATGGACACAACATCAAAGACTTCAACCGGAGCGAACTCAGACAGATGTTTGGAATGGTACTTCAGGATACCTGGCTGTTCAGCGGAAGCATCGAAGATAATATCAAATATGGAAAACTCGATGCCACCCACGAAGAAGTCGTAGCAGCAGCCAAAGCTGCCCACGTACATCGTTTCGTCCAGACTCTTCCAAGCGGATACAACATGATTCTCAACGAAGAAGCCAGCAACGTATCCCAGGGTCAGAAACAGCTCCTCACGATCGCCAGAGCCATCCTGGCTGATCCAAAGATTCTGATCCTAGACGAAGCCACCAGCTCCGTAGACACCAGAACCGAAGTCCAGATCCAGAAAGCCATGGATAACCTCATGAAAGGCAGAACCAGCTTCGTAATCGCCCACAGACTCTCCACCATACGAGACGCAGATCTCATCCTGGTAATGAAAGACGGCGATATTATCGAACAGGGGAACCATGAAGAACTACTTGAGAAGAATGGGTTTTATGCGGAATTGTATAATTCGCAGTTTGAAAACGCTACAAGCTGTGCATAAAAATGGAAAGATGCCAAAAATCATGCTCGCATGATTTTTGGCATCTTTTTATTT
>ERZ773104.4259-NODE-4259-length-12303-cov-6.474690_pt1 | contig 12303 bp, 9 predicted proteins | sample MGYA00511920_ERZ773104 | MGnify/ENA primary metagenome ERZ773104 (study PRJEB29015, sample SAMEA2737857) | human gut metagenome | biome: human gut; feature: human-associated habitat; material: faeces | place: China | collected 2012 ...
GCCCTGGCCCTGCTGCGGCCCGAGCCCCGGCATACGGTCTGGGATCTGGGCGCCGGTTCCGGTTCCGTGGCTCTGGAGGCCGCCTGTCTGGCCCACGAGGGCCGTGTGGTGGCCGTGGAACGCGCCCCTTCCCGCGCGCTGGACATCCAGGAGAACCGCCGCCGCTTCGGGGCCGCCTCGGTGGATGTCTGTCTGGGCACGGTGCCCCAGTGTCTGCCGCGCCTGCCCGACCCGCACCGGGTCTTCATCGGTGGAGGGCTTTCCGGCGACGGGGCCCACAACCTGCTGGAACAGGTCTGCCGCCGTCTGCTACCCGGCGGACGGCTGGTGGTGAGCTGCATCCTGCTGGATACGCTGGCCCGCTGCCGTGCCTTTTTCGAGGGCCTGGGCTGGCCCGCCGAAGTGATGCAGGTGCAGTCCGCCCAGTCCCGGCCGCTGGGCCGGGACATCTTCCTGGCCGCCGCCAACCCGGTCTTCCTGCTGGCCGTGGACAAACCCGGACAGGAAGAGGACCAGGGCTAGGAAAAGATCGGGGGCCTGTGCCCCATGCGGGAGGCGGCCCCCTCTGGACGCCGTCCCCCGGCATGACACGCTACAGGGACGCGGGATGGCGATGCCACGCCCCGCCAACCGGAGGAGATTATGGAAAAGCAGCCAGGTATGGTCAGTTTCGTCGGCGCGGGTCCCGGTGACCCGGAACTGCTCACCCTCAAGGGGAAACGCCTCATCGAAGAGGCCGCCCTGCTGCTCTACGCCGGTTCCATGATCCCGCCCGCCCTGCTGGATCTGGCATCGCCCCGGGCCAGCGTCATCGACGCCGCCCCGCTGGATCTGGAGGAATGCCATTCCCTCATGCTCCAGTTCGCCCGTGCCGGTCAGCCCGTGGTGCATCTGCATACCGGCGACCCTGCCGTCTACAGCGCCCTGCGCGAACAGCTGGCCCTGCTGGACAGGGACGGCATCCCCTGGCAGGTGGTGCCCGGCATCACGGCCGCCAGCGCCGCCGCTGCCGCTGCCGGATGCAGCTTTACCGTGCCCGGCGCCACCCAGAGCCTGATCATGACCCGCATGCCCGGCCGTACGCCCATGCCCGAACAGGAGGCCCTGCGCCATCTGGCCAGGCACGGCACCACGCTGGCCGTCTACCTTTCCGCCATGCAGGCCCGCGCCATGCAGGAGGAACTGGAACAGTCCCTGCCCGCCGCCACGCCCGTCATCTGCGCCTTCCGCCTGGGCTGGCCCGACCAGCAACTCATCCGCACCCGCCTCGACCTGCTGGCCGAGACCATCGAAAAGAACGGGCTCTCCCGCCAGACCGTGGTCCTCGTCCTGCCCGGCGAGGGAGAAGACGCCCCGGCGCCGCGTACCCGCGGCCCGCATACCGACCACGATTGAGCGATCCGGGAAAGCGCCCCAAAGACTTTCCCGGATCGCCGTACTACTCAGTCATCCTTTCCATCCGCCACCAGCCGGGCACGGCAGCGCGCCATGGCCGCGTCCCTGCCCGGTCCGCGCTCCCCGTATGCCGCAAAAAAGCCGCACCCGTTGTCCCTGGGGCGCCCCGCTTTTCACAATCCCTCATTTCATACCGCAATGCTTGCAAGCGGTAAAAAGCTTGGGTAAGCTGGCACTTTCCATTATCCCGCAGCAGGAGTGCAGGAACATCATGCCAACCCCCATTCTGGAAAAAGAAAGCCTCATCCCGGGCAAGACCAGCAAACTGGTGCTGCACGCGCCGGCCATTGCCAGCCACGCCCGGCCCGGTCATTTCGTCATGCTGCGCATGAGCCCCACGGGCGAGCGCATCCCCCTGACCATCGCCGATACCGATGCCGAAAAGGGCACCATCACCATCGTCTATCTGGTCATGGGCAAGAGCACGGCCATCCTTGAGGACCTCAAGGCCGGCGACGAGATCCTGGACGTTTGCGGCCCCCTGGGCAAGCCCACCCACATCGAGAAAAAGGGCACCGTCATCTGTGTGGGCGGCGGTACCGGCATTGCCGCCATGCACCACATCGCCAAGGGCCATTCGCGCATCGGCAACAAGGTCGTGGGCATCATCGGCGCCCGCAACAAGGACCTGCTCCTGTTCGAAAAGGAACTGGCCAGCTTCGTGGACGAACTGCTCATCTCCACCGACGACGGCAGCTACGGTCACAAGGGCCTGGTCACCGACCTGCTCCGCGACCGTCTGGAATCCGACAAGGACGTCTTTGAAGTGGTGGCCGTGGGTCCCGTGCCCATGATGGCCGCCGTGGCCAACACCACCCGTCCCTACGGGGTGCACACCACCGTCAGCCTCAACCCCATCATGGTGGACGGCATCGGCATGTGCGGCGCCTGCCGCGTGACCGTGGACGGCAAGACCAAGTTCGCCTGTGTGGACGGCCCCGAATTCGACGGCCACAAGGTGGACTTCGACGAACTGCGCCGCCGTCTGGGCGCCTACCGCGATCAGGAAAAGGTCTCCATCGACCAGTACAGGAGCACCCATGGAAACTAAGCCCAAAAAGACCATTGCTCCGCGCGTGGACATGCCCTGCCAGCCCGCGGACGTGCGCGCTCACAATTTCGACGAAGTGGCCACCGGCTACACCAAAGAGATGGCCATGCAGGAAGCCTCCCGCTGCCTGCAGTGCAAAAAGCCCCTCTGCATGAAGGGCTGCCCCGTGGAAGTGCCCATCCGCGACTTCATCGGTGAAGTGGCCCGCGGCAACTTCGACGCTGCCTACCGCATCATCAAGACCACCAACAGCCTGCCTGCCGTGTGCGGCCGCGTCTGCCCGCAGGAACACCAGTGCGAAGGCAAGTGCATCCTCAACGCCAAGGGCCAGCCCATCGCCATCGGCCGCCTGGAACGCTTCGTAGCCGACACCTACATCGCCACCAGCGCCTGCGAGCAGGTGACCGGCACCAATTCCTGTGCCATGCCCGTCAAGGGCAAGAAGGTGGCCTGCATCGGCTCCGGTCCTTCCTCCCTGACCTGTGCGGGCGTCTGCGCCGCCAACGGCCTCAAGGTGGACGTGTTCGAAGCCCTGCACGAGCCCGGCGGCGTGCTCATCTACGGCATCCCCTCTTTCCGTCTGCCCAAGAACGTGGTGGCCACCGAAGTGGACGGCCTGCGCCGCTCCGGTGTGGACTTCCACCTCAACAGCGTGGGCGGCCGCACCTTCACCGTGGACGAACTGCGCAAGGAATATGACGCGGTCTTCATCGGCGTGGGCGCCGGTCTGCCGGTCTTCCTGGGCGTGCCCGGCGAAAACCTGGTGGGCGTGTTCTCCGCCAACGAATACCTGACCCGCGTGAACCTGGGCCGCGCCTATGCCTTCCCCGAACAGGACACCCCCGCCTACCTCGGCAAGCATGTGACCGTGTTCGGCGCCGGCAACGTGGCCATGGACGCCGCCCGTACCGCCCTGCGCATGGGCGCGGAAAGCGTGCATATCGTCTACCGCCGCACCAAGGCCGAGATGCCCGCCCGCCGCGAGGAAGTGGAACATGCGGAGGAAGAAGGCGTGAAGTTCGAGATGCTGGCCGCCCCCGTGAAGTTCAACGGGGACGCCGAGATGAAGCTCACGTCCGTGACCCTGCAGAAGATGGAACTGGGCGAGCCCGACGCCTCCGGCCGCCGTCGCCCCGTGCCCGTGGAAGGCGCCACCTACGAACTGGCCACCGACCTGGCCATCGTGGCCCTGGGCACCCGTTCCAACCCCATCCTGCTGGAAGCCACCGAAGGCCTGGAAAAGACCGAACGCGGCTACATCAAGGTGGATGAAGCCACGGGCGAGACCTCGCTGCCCAACGTCTTCGCCGGCGGCGACATCGTCACCGGCGCGGCCACGGTCATCCTGGCCATGGGCGCCGGACGCCGGGCCGGTCAGGAGATCTGCCGCCGTCTGCTCGGCTAGCCGGCCATAGCGTCAGCACATCACGGGGAGGGTCCGCCCTCCCCGTTTTTTTCCCTCGGGCCCTGCCCCCATCTCAGCCGCGTCCGCGACCTGCCGCCATCACGGCCATCCCGTCTGTCCCTGACAGGCCGGGGCGCTCCCCGGAGACCACCATGATCACCGCCGACCTCCACAGCCATACCCGCTATTCCCACGGTGCCAGCACGCCCCAGGAGATGTACGCCGCCGCCTGTACGGCCGGGCTCAAACTGCTGGGCTTCACCGAACATTCCCCGCGTCCGCTGGGCTTCGACTATACCAACGAATACCGCGAACAGCTGAGCCGCTTCATGCCCACCTATGCCCGCGAGGTCTGCGAGCTGCGCGACAACGCCGCTCCCGATGCCTGCCAGGTGCTGTTCGGCATGGAGATGGACTGGCTGGACGGACAGGCGGATTTTGCCCGCCAGGCCTGCACCGCCTATGATTTCGACTACCTGCTGGGCAGCGTGCACTTTATCGGCCACTGGGGCTTCGACGACCGGGCCTCGGACTGGGACATCCTTTCGCAGGAAGAATGCGAGCGGAACTATGTGCGCTACTTCCAGAGCTGGCGCGAGATGATCGCCTCGGGCATGTTCCAGATCGCCGCCCACCCCGACCTCATCAAGATCTTCTCCGTGGACCGCTTCCACATCTGGCTCAACAAGCCCGGCAGCCTCGACATCATCCGCACGGCCCTCACCGAGCTGCGCGACGCGGGCATGGCCATGGAGATCTCGTCCGCCGGGCTGCGCAAGCCCTGCCGCGAGATCTACCCCTGCGCCCCCATCATGCAGCTGGCCGCCGAGCTCCGCGTGCCCGTGACCTTCGCCTCCGACGCCCATATCACCACCGACGTGGCCTTTGCCTTCCCCCGTCTGGAAAGCTACGCCCGCGCCTTCGGCTTCACCCAGAGCGTCTGGTACAAGCAGGGACAACAGCACGTGCTGCCGCTGTAGGAAAAAGGATACGGCGCCCGGATGTTTTTCCGGGGGAAGCCCCATCTCCGCTGGCGATGCCCGTGAAGCAGGCGCCAGCGGGCACGTCACTGCGGTCGCCATCCGGTCGTTGCCCGTACGGGAGGGCTTCCCCCAAACTCCCTTCCCCAGCGCGTTATCCCAAAAGATGACGCTTGCGGGAGAGCAGGGGCTCTCCTTCAGCGCGGGCCCCACTCACGTCCGGGCAAGGCCCGTTGCCCCATGTCTCCGGTCAACGGGCCCCGCAGCAGGGCCCTGTGCCCGACAGCGTGCAGGCCCGCCCCATTGCGTATGTTTTCAGGCTGTCCGTCCCCGGACAGTTTTCCCCATCTTTCCGCGGTCCGTAGGACGGATACGTGCCGCCAGTTTCACGAGCCTCTCATGGAAACCCAGTCCCATCTCCTTCCCGGCAGTCCCCTGGTGGACATCGAAGACCTGAGCCTGTTCCTGCCCGGCGATGCCCGGCAGAAAATGATCCTGCACCATATCGACTGGCATCTGTGCCGTGGCGAGCATCACTTGCTGCTGGGCCACAACGGCGCCGGCAAGACCACGCTCATGCGCCTCATGCACGGCCTGCTCTGGCCGGCGGAAGGCCGCATCGTCTGGCATACCGGCGAAGGCGCGGAGACCTCGCCCATCGCGGGCCGCGCCGTCAGCGCCCTGGTCTCGCCCGACCAGCAGGAGAACTACCAGCGCCAGCGCTGGTACATTACCGGCCGGGAACTGCTGCTCACGGCATTTGAAGATACCCCCCTGCTCTACACCAACACTTCCGAGCAGCGTCACGCACAGGTGGAGGACATGGCCCGGCGCCTGCGCGCCCTGGACCTGCTGGACAGGATGGTGCCGGAAGTCTCGCAGGGCCAGCTCCGCCTGCTCCTGCTGGGCCGGGCCCTGGTCCGTCAGCCCGACCTGCTCCTGCTGGACGAATGCAGCGACGGCCTGGACGCCGACCACAGCCGCCGCTTTTATGAAGTGCTGGACAGCGTGCGCGAGCACTGCACGGTCATCATGAGCAGCCACCGTCCGGAACAGGTGCCGGACTGGTGCCGCAAGACGCGCGTCATCCATCAGGGCCGCCTGCTGGCCCCGGGAAGCGCCCTGCCGCCGCAGGAAGGCGAATATGAGGACATCAGCCTGGCCGGCGCCGTGGCGCCCGCCCCTGAGCCCTCCGCCCCGCTGCTGGACGTGCGCCATGCCACGGTCTTCATCGACGGGCAGGAGATCTTGCACGATGTGGACTGGACACTGCGCAAGGGCGAACACTGGCGCATCGAGGGCGAGAACGGCTCGGGCAAATCCACCTTCCTGCGCCTGCTGGCCGGGGACGAATTCGTGGCCGTGGGCGGCACGCTGGTGCGCCATCTGCCCCACCACGGCGGCGAGACCGTGCTGCTGGAAGAGATCCGCAAGGGCGTGCGCCTGGTCTCCGACCTCTCCCAGGCCCTGTACGGCTACAGCATCACGGCTCTGGAACTGGTCTGCACCGGTCTGGAAAACACCGTGGGCGTCTACCGCGACTACAGCAAGGCCGAACAGGAACAGGCCCGCCGCGTCATGCGCGAGCTGGGCGTGGGCCATCTGGCGGAACGCTCCATCCGCCTGCTCTCCACCGGCCAGTTGCGCCGCCTGTTCCTGGCCCGCGCCCTCATGGGCGAACCGGACATCCTGCTGCTGGACGAACCCTGTTCCGCCCTGGACGAAGAATCCCGCCGCCAGTATCTGGATCTGCTGGACCAGCTGGCCGCCCGCGGCATCTCGCTGGTCTTCGTCTCCCACTTCGAAGGCGACGCGCCGTCCTGCATCAACCGCCGGGCGCGCATGCATCAGGGACGTCTGGAGATTTTGGCATAGGGACACACGGGGGAGAGTACCCCCTCCTTCCCCAAAACCCGCCCACAAAAAAAGCCCCGCACTGCGCGGGGCTTTTTTCAGTATGACGACGGGATAGCGGACAACCGTGAAAAACAGACAGACTGTTTTCAGCTTCACCGGAGGACAGATGCCGCGGGCACATCCTTCCGTGCTGCCCTGTCCGTCAGGGACCAGAAAAAAAGTTTTCGGAGAGGGATGGGGGCCCGGGGGAAGGGAGGCACCTTTTTCAAAAGGGCCCTCCCTTCCCCCGTCAAACCGCCTTAATCCTTCTTCTCAAAGGGGTTCTTCAGCTCTTCCACCTGTTCCGGCTTCTTGCCCAGCTTGGCGCGCAGGACTTCGATGGCCACCGGCAGCACAGAGATGATGATGATCAGGTAGACGATGATGCTGAAATTCTGGCGCACCCATTCCAGATTGCCCAGGAAGTAGCCGGCCGAGACCAGACCGCCCACCCAGAGCACGCAGCCCGTGATGTTGAACAGGAAGAAGCGGTGCGGGCACATGAGAGCGATACCGGCCACGAAGGGGGCGAAGGTACGCACGATGGGCACGAAGCGGGCCAGGATGATGGCCTTGCCGCCGTGCTTCTCGTAAAAGTGGTGCGCCTTGAGCAGATGCTCCTTCTTGATGAAGCGGGAATCCCGCTGGAAGATGGCCGGGCCCACATGACGACCGATGAAGTAGTTCACCGCGTCGCCCATGACGCCGGCGGCCAGCAGCACCAGCAGCACATGGCCGTAGCCCATGAGACCGGCACCGGCCACGACACCGGAGGCAAAAAGCAGGGAATCCCCCGGCAGGAAGGGCGTGACCACGAGGCCGGTCTCGCAAAAGACGATGATGAACAGGATGGCATAGATCCACATCCCGTACTGTTCCACCAGCTCGAAGAGATGGGCGTCGATATGCAGGATGAAGTCCACCAGATATGTCAAAAATTCCATGTACACCTCGGTAGGGATTTGGACTGAAAGCCTTTCCCTTGTATCCCAGCCATGCCTGTGGCACAACACCTACAGCAGCCCTGTCCCCGCTTGCGGCTGCCTCCACCTCTTTCCCCGTCTCGCGAGGTCCCATGCCTGTCCGTTCCGCCGTCATCATGGCCCTGCTCTGCCTGTTCATCACCGTCCCGGCCCTGGCCGATAACGGCTACAATCCCGGTTTCCGCACCCTGGGCTTCTGGCAGCAGGAAAGCGGCATCCGCGTGGACGTCAATGTCTGGTATCCGTCCGTGCGCGCGCCGCGCTCCCTGTCCTATGCGCCCTGGACCATCCGCGGCGCCCGCAACGGCAAGCCCGTGCCCGGACGCTTCCCTTTGATCCTGCTTTCCCACCCCTCGTCGGGGACGCGCTTTTCCTTCCACGACACGGCCGCGGCCCTGGCGGCGCGCGGCTTCGTGGTGGCCGCTCCCACCCATCCCCGCGACTGCATGGAGAACATGGACCATCTGTTCCTCTGGGAACAGCTCAAGGACAGGGCCCTGGAGCTTTCGGCCACCATGGATCTGCTGCTGGCCGACAAGGACATCGGCCCCAGTATCGACCCCAAGCGCATCGGCGTCCTGGGCTACGGCAGCGGTGCCACGGCCGCCCTGCTGCTGGGCGGCGCCCTGCCCGACTGTTCCGGCTGGATGGATTACTGCCGCAAGGCCCCCCAGGACGATGCCTATTGTTATGACCAGCCCCGCGCCCGCATGGACAGCATGTGCGGCCACTTTCCGCTGGACCCGCGCAGCCTGACCGATCCCCGCGTCAAGGCCATCGCCGCCGTGGGCCCCACCTTCGGCATGCTGTTCAGCCATCAGGGGCTGGCCGGCCTGCAACCCCACCTGCTGCTGGTGGGCCTTGAGCATGACGACCTGAGCATCTCCTCTCTGCACGCCGAGGCCCTGTATGAACGCATGGACAGGAAGCCCGCCCATCTGTTCCTGGACGGCGCGGACATGTCGCTGCTCATGGCGCCCTGTCCGCCCAGCCTGGCCAATGAACTGCCCGAGATGTGCCATGACGAACTGGATCCCTTGCGCCAGCAGCTGTTCAACACGCTGACCCGCAGACTGGCCGCGTTTTTCCTGGAATGGCTCGGGACCCAGGAAGGCCCGGAAAACTTCTTCTCCCTCGGCACCGGCGAGTGAACCGGGACCGGCTTGACAAGGTCCCGCCATTCTTCCTAGGAAGGGAAATCATCCCTGTATCAAGGATATAACGGCATGCGCCATCTCCAATCCCTGCTGGCCTGCGCCCTGCTGGCTCTGGCCGCCTTGGCCTGTGCGTGGCCCGCGCTGGACAAAAGTCCCCTGTTCACCGCCGCCGGCAACGCCGCAGTCGATACGACCCGGCAAGCGGCCCCCGCTACCGTCGGCGGCCAGCCTCTCCCGGAAGGCTGGACAGCCATGCCCGCGGGCGCCCGCTCCACCTATCTGGGCATCCACGGCGGCACCGTACCGGTGAGCCTGCTGGTGAGCCGTGACGGCATGTCCCTGGTCTCTTTCGTGGGCCAGACGGGCAATGACTTCCTGGAGCTGCTGCGCCGCGCCGACGTGCGCCTGCCCTCCCTGCTCGGCAGCATCCTGGGCAGCAGCCATGGCGGCAGCATGCTTCTGGCAGGCCGTGCCCAGCGCAGCATGCCCGTCCTCTATGTCCTGGGCGACAGGCTGGCCGCCATGCCCCATGGCCTCCAGGGCCTCCAGCCCTTCGGCCTTTCGGACAAGCCCCTGTCCATCGAGGGCAACATCTCCCTGCCGCCCCGCCGCAATCCGGCAGCACGGAGCTACCGCCTGCATATCGATCCCCGCTATCTCGACCCCCGGCGCTAAAGAAACGCTGTCCCTGCGGGATATCCGCATCGCCGCAACACTGTCGTCACGCGCTGATTACAGTCTGCCATAATGAAAAGTGCGTTCTTTTGCCCCGTATTTGTGCTGAAGAACGTTGCTTTTATATATGTGTTATTCTATAATCATCAGAAAACAAGAGTTCCCGGTGACCATTCGCGAAAAACGTACCTCCATCAGCCAGTTCGCCGCAGCCTTGCGGCAACGATCCCCTCAGGACAAACGGGATCTGCTGGTCGCCGATACTCTGGATGCCCTGTGCCGGCACTGCGACCTGTATGATGCCGCCCGCGTCAGCAGCAACCCCTTCCATCCCGAATTGCTGCGAACCATCGCCGCCGCGGATCTTTCGTCCGAAGCCCTGTTCGCGCTTTTCGAGTGCTTGGCCGTCCTGGTCCACCTGCGCAAGCTGGCCCACCCTGCCATCCCGCTGGATGAAGCCGAAGAGATGCTGCTCTTCCAGTTCGAACACAGTGGGGAATGGCTGCCGGACGACATGACCCTGGTAGCCCGCTGGTACTGGCACGCACCGGCCGCCATCCTCGGCAATTAGCCTTTCCCCTCCCGTCCCGTATATGACGAAACCACCCCTTCGGGTGGTTTTTTTATTGCGGTTCGCCGTCTGCAGGAGACCATAAAAAAAGGCCCGCCGAAGCGGGCCTTTTCTTTTACGGAGTCACAGCCGTCACTACAGGACGCGGCCGATCAGGACGAAGCAGACCGTACCGGCCACCAGGCAGTACAGCAGGAAGGGCCAGATGGTCCGGCGCAGGATGATACCTTCCTTGCCGATCATGCCCAGCACGGCGCACACGGCCACGATGTTGTGGATGCAGATCATGTTGCCGGCAGCGCCGCCCACGCCCTGGGCAGCCACGATGATGTACTTGCCGAGCGCGGGATAGTTCAGCAGACCGCCCATATCCCACTGGAAGTTGCCGAACAGCATGTCGGACACGGTGGCGGAACCGGTGATGAAGGCACCCAGACCACCCACCACAGCGGCCAGCATGGGCCAGATGCCGCCGGCCACGTCAGAGGCGAACATGGCCATGGCCATGGGCATGGAAGGCAGGGCGGCGCCGTCAGGACCGGCGGTGTTGACGCCGGAACCCTTGAGGATGGACACCAGGGCCACGGCAGCCACCAGGGCGATGGTGGGAGCGGACATCTTTTCCAGAGCGGTACCCCAGGCCTGACGGACCTTTTCACCGCTCATCTTGTGCAGGCCGATGGTGATGATGGACACCAGGATGAAGGGGATGGTGCCGGGCAGGTTGAGCAGGGCGATCTTGGAGGTCACGCCCTGGTAACCCAGGATGTTGGTCAGACCCACGCTGAAGATGGGGTCGGTGACGATGGGCTTCAGGTGGAAGGCGGGCACGCGGGTCAGCACCAGCAGCAGGCCGCACAGCACATAGGGCAGCCAGGCCATGGTCTGGCTCATGTGTTCCTTGTATTCGGTGGCGGAGCTGGCTTCCACGGAACCGGTCCATTCAGGATCCCATTCATCGTTGCGGGCAAAGTCCCACACGCCGTCGGTGGGCACGCAGAAGCCCTTCTTGGTCAGCCACACCAGGGCGCCGAGGCCCAGCAGACCGCCGAGCATGGAGGGCAGTTCGGGACCCACCAGCCAGGCCAGGATCAGGTACGGCACCAGGAAGCAGACAGAAGCCATGATGCAGTACTTCCACGCGCGGAAGCCTTCCATCCAGGACTTGTTCTTGCCGAAGAAGCGGGTCATGAAGCCCAGCATGAAGATGGGCAGGATGATGGCCATGGGCAGGTGCATGAGGGTGACGTATTCACCGATGGTCTTGTAGGCCATGGCAGGGTCAGAGAAGTTCATGGCCTGCATGGCAAAGGTCTCGATGGATTTGAAGCCCTGCAGCACGGGGGTGCCCACGGCGCCGAAGGTCACGGGCACGCTGTTGAAGGCCAGACAGATAACGGCGGCGCACAGGGGCGGGAAGCCCAGGCCCAGCAGCAGGGGAGCGGCCAGAGCGGCAGGCGTACCGAAACCGGCGGCACCTTCGATGAAGGCAGCGAACATGAAGCCGATGATGATGGTCTGCAGACGTTTGTCGGGGCTGATCTTCTTCATGCCGGCCTGGATGGTTTCCATGGCGCCGCTGTACTGCATGGTGTAATAGATCAGCAGCGCGCCGAACACGATGATCAGCACGCCCACAGCCGTGATGGTGCCTTCGATGGAAAGGGCCAACAGACGCAGGGGCTCCTGACCCCAGAAGGCAAAGGCCAGCACCACACCGGCGAGCCAGGCGATGGGCATGGCGCGGGTGGAGGGCCAGCGCATGCCGGCCATGAGGATCAGGGCAATCAGGATCGGGATGAAGGCAAGAAATGCCAGAAGACCGATGGACATGAGACCTCCTCTGCAAGTGTCCATGTTGAACATGTCCCGGCCGCATATTTTCGCACCACACGCAGCCGTGACCTTCCCCAAACCGGCGGCATGACGACATGCCGCATTACGGTCGTGGCCTTGCCGCATGGCCGCGGGCCCACCGGCGCTCCCTCAGGTTCGCCAGGAAAAGGCCGTCGGCATACGGCGTTTTCGAACAGACGGCGGCCTTCCTCAAAACCGCCCGGGAGACCCGGTGTCCGTTCAAAATCCCTCCTGTCCATGCTGCCGGGGCGCCCTGGGCTGCACCCGGCCCGG
>ERZ773104.4261-NODE-4261-length-12300-cov-3.423846_pt1 | contig 12300 bp, 6 predicted proteins | sample MGYA00511920_ERZ773104 | MGnify/ENA primary metagenome ERZ773104 (study PRJEB29015, sample SAMEA2737857) | human gut metagenome | biome: human gut; feature: human-associated habitat; material: faeces | place: China | collected 2012 ...
TCGCCGGATCCTCTCTGTCACCCATGGAAAGCGGGCATACTTTGATTCCAATCTTACCATCAGCGATCGTCGGGCATACTTCCAGCATATGTGACTGAAGAATGCCTTCCTTACCCGGAACAAGATTGTATGTATAATCCTCCATGAAAGAAGTTCCCTTCGCATCCTTCACCCCTGCAGTCATGATCTTCATCAGACGTACCATTGCCGCGGTCTTCCAGTCACCTTCAGCACCGAATCCGTATCCCTTCTCCATCAGACGCTGCATTGCAAGTCCCGGAAGCTGCTGTAAACTGCCAAGATCTCCGAAATGAGTAACAACTGCCTGATAGTTTTTCTCCTCCAGGAATCTCTCAAATCCGATCTCAATTGCTGCCTGTACTGCTACATGACGTTTGAATTCTTCCGGGTCTCTGCCCTCAAGAAGAATGTCATATTTATTATAATATTCTTCGACTAAAACATCAATATCTCCTTTTGAAACATTCTTCACGTAATCGCATACTTCATTGATCGGATAAGCATCCACTTCCCATCCGAATTTGATCTGTGCCTCTACTTTATCGCCCTCGGTAACAGCTACATTTCTCATGTTATCCGCAACACGGCAGACACGAATATGGCTGCTTTCCATGATGCCGACTGCGGTACGCATCCAAGATGCCAGTCTCTCCTGAACCTTCTTATCAGCCCAGTGTCCGACGATAACTTTTCTCTCGATTCCCATGCGGGTAACGATATGACCATACTCTCTTCCACCATGAGCAGACTGGTTTTCATTCATGAAATCCATATCAATTGTGTCATATGGTATTTCCTGGTTAAACTGTGTATGCAGATGACAGAGCGGTTTTCTGTACTCTTTCAGTCCAAGAATCCAGGATTTTGCCGGTGAGAAGGTATGCATCCATGTGATGACACCGGCGCATTCTTCGTCTGCATTTGCCTCATTGAATGTTTTACGGATCAGCTCATTTGTGATCAGTGTCGGTTTCCATACCAGTTCAAAAGGAAGAACATCTGATTTATTCAGCTCCTCAACAATAATTCTTGAATGTTCTGCAACTTTTCTTAAGCATTCATCTCCATAAAGATCCTGTGAGCCTGTGCAAAACCAGAACTTATAATTTCTACCTGTAACCATAACAAAAAACCTCCATATATTTTTCTTTGATCATTTTTTCTTCTTTGCAGATGCCAGTACAGACTGGATCACGATGAAGAAGCAAAGCAGTGCGGAAAGTACGATTCGTACCCACCAGCTTGATAAAGTACCCTGTGCTGTGATCAGACTGGAAATCGTTCCTTTGATCAGCACACCAAACAAGGAACCGATCGGGGTACCAACACCACCGGAAAGAAGTGTTCCACCGATAACGGCTGAAGAAATTGCATCCATCTCAAGACCTTTTGCCTGCTCTACGAAACCGGCGCAGCTGTTGAGGCAGAAAAGGAATCCGCCAAGTCCTGCAAGAAAGCCATCCAGTACATAGGCACGGAACATTGTCTTTTTAACATCAAGACCCATCATCAGGGCACTCTGTCTGTTTCCACCGATCGCATACAGTTTACGGCCGAATTTGAAATATTTCAGAAGCACTGCAATAATGAGAACTACAATAATTGCGATCACTACTGTCGGCGGAATGTATGCCGGAATAAATTTACCTTTTTTGTTTGTAGAACCAAATGGCATGTAGAAACGGTAGTTTGCCCATTTCAGGAATACTTCGTTTTTGATGGAGATCATTTCTGTACTGATGATTGCTGTCATACCACGTCCGAAGAACATACCGGCAAGTGTTACGATAAATGGCTGGATTCCCATGTAAGTTACCAGGAATCCCTGTACGATACCAAAAGCAAGACCGATCAGAAGTGCTGCAAGAACTGCCACATATGCACTCACGCCTTTGTTTTCCATAAGGTCTGCCATTACCATGCAGACAAGTGCTGTTACAGAACCAACGGAGATATCAATACCACCGGTGATCATAACGATCGTCAGGCCACAGGAAATAACGAGAAGACCTGCATTTGATACAAAAAGATTCAGAAACATCTGCGGTTTGGCAAAACCTTTATCTGCAAAGATCACCATACCTGCTGCATACATAACGAAGAACAGAACGATCGTGATCAACAGCAGAAATCCGGTACTTGTCATTTTCTTTTTCTGTTTCATTATTTCTGACCTCCCTCTGCTGCAACGGAAACTTTTTTGCTTCTGTGATTTGCAACGAATTTCTTAAATACATCACTCTGTAAGGTTACAATGATGATAACAACGATTGCCTTATAAACAGGAAGCTGATCGGCTTTTACATTCATTGCATATAGAGTTGTTGTCAGTGCCTGGATTGTATAAGCTCCGATTACAGAACCGATCAGGCTGAATTTACCACCGCCAAGGAAGTTACCGCCAAGTGCAACTGCCAGGATGGCATCCATCTCAAGGTTCAGACCAATGTTGTTCGCATCTGCGGAATAGATACGGCTGGATGCTACCAGTCCGGCGATTCCTGCAAGAACACCGCAGATCACGTAAGTCAGGAACTTGATCATGGTAGAGTTCAGACCTACCAGTCGTGCTGCTTTACCATTGATACCAACACTCTCAATATAAAGTCCAAGAGCTGTCTTTTTCAAAATCAAAGCTACGATAACTACGGTTACGATTGCGAAAAGAACAGGCGTCGGAACCGGAGATTTACCGATATATCCACCTGCCATCTGGAAAGATGGAACACGGATGTAAGTGATCTGTCCGTTTGTAACAAGCTGAGCGATACCACGTCCTGCCGTATAAAGGATCAGTGTTGCAACCATCGGCTGGATATTCAGCTTCGCTACCAGAAATCCGTTAAATGCTCCGCAGAGTGCTGCTGCAAGAAGTGCTGCAATAACTGCAATGATCAGAGAGTTCTGATATTCTGTTACAGAAGCTGCACCGCCGGATAAGATCTGACAGCATACAGCTGCTGCAACTGCCATAACTGCACCAACACTGATATCCTGTCCACCGGATGCTGCTGTGACAAGTGTCATGCCGACTGCAAGGATTACCAGCTCAGATGCACGATTGATAACATCAATAACATATCCATAAAGGACACCATTTCGAATTGTAATATTAAAGAAGTCCGGAGTCTTGATCACATTGATCAGAAGGACCGCGATCAGACACACGATAGGAAGAAAGAGTCGTGCACTCGTGATCTTTTTTAATTTAGCTTTATTCATTCTTATCGTCACCTCCTGCAATCGCTTTCATAATATTGCTCTGTGAAAGCTCGCTCTCTTCCAGTTCTCCTACCTTTTCTCCATCACGAAGGACTGCCATTCTGGAGCAGGTACGAAGCATCTCTTCAACCTCTGAAGAAATAAAGGTTACTGCCATTCCCTGATCTGCAAGATCAAGAACGATCTTCTGGATCTCCGTCTTGGTACCGATATCGATACCTCTGGTCGGCTCATCCAAAATCAGATATTCCGGATTTGTCAGAAGCCAGCGGCCAAGGATAACCTTCTGCTGGTTACCACCGGAAAGACTCTTAATCGGAGTTTCACGGCTTGCAGTCTTGATCTGCAGCATATCAATATATTTATCTGCCGCCTCTTCCATCTCTTTACGGCTCATCGGATGGAACATGCCTTTCTTTGCCTGCATTGCAATGATAATGTTTTCTCTTACGGAAAGATCAGCAATGATACCTTCTGCCTTACGATCTTCCGGAAGATATGCCATACCAAGCTTCATGGCATCCAGTGGACTGTTGATCTTTACTTCTTTTCCATTTACCTTCAATGTACCACTGTCAGCTTTATCAGCTCCGTAAATGGAACGTACCAGTTCAGAACGTCCGGATCCCAGAAGACCGGTAAGACCGATAACCTCTCCTTTATTAATCTTAAGATCAAATGGCCGGATCGTTCCCTTATGTCCAATACCCTCAGCCTCAATGACCGGAGTTTCGGAGAATACTTTTTTATCTTTGTGATCGCCTTTAATGTCTGCAAGATCATCAAAATCCTTACCCATCATCTTGGCAACCAGCATAACTCTTGGAAGATCTTTGGTCTCATATTCTCCAACCAGCTCACCATTTCGAAGAACCGTGATCCGATCACACACTGCATATACCTGCTCCAGGAAATGTGTTACGAAGATGATTCCAACACCTTCCTCACGAAGTCTGCGCATCAGAACAAACAGTTTCTCAACTTCTTCATCATCCAGAGAGGAAGTCGGCTCATCCAGGATCAGAACCTTACATTTCATATCCACAGCACGTGCGATCGCGATCATCTGCTGGATCGCTACAGAACATTCATCCAGCATCTGTGTCGGCGGAACATTAATGTTCAGGCTTTCCAGAAGCTTTGCAGAACGTGCATTCATTTCTTTCCAGTTGATCATTCCAACCTTGTTTCGCGGCTCACGGCCAATAAACAGGTTTTCCGCAACAGTCAGGTTCGGACAGAGGTTTACTTCCTGGTAAACCGTGCTGATTCCATTTGCCTGTGCCTCCTGCGGAGAATGATTGATAATGTCTTTATTTTCACCATTCATATGAATGGAACCGCTTTCGAATTCATGTACACCGGTCAGAACTTTGATCAGTGTTGATTTTCCGGCTCCGTTTTCTCCCATCAGTGCATGGATCTCACCTTTGCGAAGTGTAAAATCCACATGGGAAAGGGCACGGACACCGGTGAAATTTTTACTTATATCACGCATTTCCAAAACAACGTTTTGTTCCATTTTCTTTCCTCCATTCCCTGTTTTATTCCATTTTTTCCTTTATTTTCCCTTTTTTGAGCGCAAAAGGGGCGTGGCCCATAAAATCCATACCATCTGGATCCTGTTCCACGCCCCGGGCTCATTACTTATAAATCTCTTTCAGTTTGCAGTTTTATGTCTCAAAGATTAGTATGCACGTCCGTCGATGATTTCCTGAGTAATTGGAGTGATATCATAATCTGTTCCATCAATTGTTACTTTAGTTACTGTATCATCAGATGCAAATGCAACTTCATCAACAAATGCCTGTTTATCAACATCTTCGCCGGCTTCCAGTTTCTGGATGATCTCTTCTACACGTGGTCCGTGAAGTGGGTTACACTCTGTATCACATGTAATTTCGCCGGAAAGTGTCTGTGTAAGACCTGCGTTTGTTGTATCGAAGGACATTACAAGAATCTGGCCTTCTTCGCCGCCAACTTCATATCCTGCTGCTTTGATCGCATCGATTGCACCGAATGCTTCGTTATCGTTCTCGCAATATACAACGTCGATATCATCACCGCTCTGTTTCAGGATAGATTCCATAACTTCCTGTCCTTTAGCCTGTGTAAATTCACCGGACTGCTGAGCAAGTGTTGTCCAGTTGTCATGAGCTTCTACAGCTTCATCAAATCCTTCTGTACGTCCGATCTGAGCAGATGCTCCGATGGTTCCCTGAATATCAACAAGGTTGATTTCTTCATCGCCACGGCCTTTTGCTTCGAGATATGCATCCAGCCATGCCATAGCTTTCTGACCTTCAAGTTTGAAGTTGGATCCTACCCATGCAGTGTAGAGGCTGTCGTCAGATACATCTACCATACGGTCAACGATGATAACCGGGATTTCTGCATCTTTAGCTTCCTGAAGTACTGTATCCCAACCTGTCTCAGTTACAGGTGCGAGTACGATATAGTCAACTTCCTGCTGGATGAAGTTACGGATTGCTGTCAGCTGATTTTCCTGTTTCTGCTGAGCATCGTCAAAGATCAGTTCATATCCGTTATCCTCTGAGAAAGTAGATTTCATGGATTCTGTGTTTGCAGTACGCCAGTCAGATTCTGCACCTACCTGTGAGAAACCAACTGTAATTGTGTCGTCGTCCGCTGCCATAACATTCACTGCGGAAAGTCCTGCCAACATAGATACTGCCAAGAGTGCGGTCACCATTTTTTTCTTCATTTTGTAATCCTCCCTTTACATTTGTTTCGTGTTTTTTAAGATGGTTTTATTATAGCAATTTGTTACGAAAACTCCATGGATTATTTTCGGAAAAAAGTTTAGTCTTTTATCTATCTTTCTGTCTCATTTTTAACAAGTTGGATTTTTTACGATTTCGGTTGAATATTTTTCCCAAGCCGTAATTCCACCGTTGTACCTTCTCCTTCTTTAGAAGAAATCGTCATTCCGTAGCCCGGTCCGTAGTACAAAGCAATACGTTCCGCAACTGCCGCAAGCCCGAATCCGGCTCTCTCTCCTGTACGTATTGCCTCCTGTACCTCATGAAGACGCTCCGGTGTCATTCCCTGTCCATTATCACTGACTGTAAGAACGATCGCATCCGCTTCTTCCCTGCCGGTTATCGTGATCTTACCTTTTCCACGACGGTTTTTGATACCATGATAAAGCGCGTTCTCTGCCAGCGGCTGAATGGAAAGCTTCGGTACCTGTATTCCATCAAGTTCTTTTGGTATGGATAACTCAAACTCCAGAATATCGCGATAGCGGAACTGCTGAATCTCCAGATAGCTCAAAGTGTGTCGTTTCTCTTCTGAAAGAGGAATGATGTCATTTCCTTTAGAAAGCGATGTACGGAAGAAAATAGAAAGACTGGAAATCATCTCCACTGCATCATCCGTCATACCACCTTCGATCAGCCATACGATCGTATCCAGGGTATTATATAAAAAATGCGGATTTACCTGTGCCTGGATCAGCTGCAGTTCTGTCAGATGCTGCATCTCCTTTTCCTGCCGGACATTTTCCAGAAGTCCACTGATCCTGTGTGCCATCTTGTTGATTCCCTGGTCCAGTTCCTCAATCTCTATAATCTCCGCAGACACCGGAAGAACATCGAAATTTCCCTTTCCTACTTTCTTCACCTTATCTCGCATCTCGGTTACCGGTTGGATGATCCCACCAGTTAGACGGAACGATCTTCGCATCAGAATTCCCAGCGTTGCAAGTAATAATACCGCCATTCCCGATATCAGGATCTTAACTCTGTGGGTAAGATTCGTCTCGACCTTCACAAGATACATGGATTCATTATAAATATAATTCTGCATCTCCTGCATGATCAGACCTGTGATAATACGAATGTTACTGTCCATAAATTCCATTCGTTTATCATATTCCTTGATCTCCATCAGCTGGAGCATTCTCTTTTTCAGATTATCCAGATACGCATCCAGACTGTTCAGACATTTGACGCCACTGGCATGGTATGTATTTTTGCGCAGTTTTTCCATAATCTCCTGTGCATCCTCTACCTGTCCCACAACGTCATCCAGTTCACTGGCTTCTTTTGATCCGATTGCCAGATAATACATTTCCAGATCCAGTTCATCCTTGAAGCTCAGGTTGAATTTACTGCTGACCGCCAGATTCTCTGACAGTTTATTATACTGTCCGGCATACTGCCAGAAGATCAGAAGCAAAATAACCAGCAGACACGCCATTGGAATCATCGTACTAAAAAGCAATCGGTTCATTTTTTTCTTAAGCCCCATCTGCTTTTTTACTTTGGGAACTACGCCTCTCATGCTTTATCCTCCCGGGCTTTGCGGTAATCACTCGGTGTCATGCCCTGTGTCTTTTTGAACAGATAACTGAAATAATGTGCATCCTTATATCCGATCTCTCCCGCAATCTCACTGGAACGCATTCCCGTGCAGCGCAGAAGCTCTTTTGCCTTATTCATGCGAAGTGTCGTCAGATATTCAATAAAAGTCTGTCCCATATTCTGGCTGAACAGAGCGCTGAAATGATTAGAGCTGACATTTGCAACATTGGCAACCGTATTTAGTGAAATCTCTTCATCCATATAATGGCTGTCAATAAAGTCCACCGCGGTTTTTAAAATACTGCGGTTTTTGTTTCCGGAATTCTGGTCACGGATCTCGATTGCCTGTGAGATCATTTTTTTCGCATAAGCAATTGCACTTTCCATATTCTTTCCACCCTCTGCAAGTACTTCTTCTGTATCTGCAGATTCCATTTCATTCGTATCACATCCCAGCCCTTTAATGAATGAAATAACAGAAAACCGAACATTCAGAATAACATAATTTCGAAATACCAGTGATTCCATCGGCTCCTGACCGATTGCATAAAAATAGTCTTTTACAAAGTTTTCTGTCTCTTCCTGAAGACCATTGCTCAAAAATTTCTGAAGGATTGCCGGATTCAGGGCATTCACATCCACTTTCTGCAGATAGGCATTATCTTCAGTCTCCGCCTGTCCACCAGGATGCTCCATAGTTTCCATCTCATCATAGTAAAGAATATTTTCATCATACAGATATCTCTGCGAAAAGGCTCTTGATGCCGTATGATAGCTCTTTTGTATCTGACTCAGACGCTCCACAGACTGACCAACTGCAAGGAACCATTCCCTTCTTCCATCCTGCCTGCTCAGAATCTTACGGATCTCATCCACACACGCTCTTGTATTTTCTTCAATAGTTTCTCTCTGTCCCTTAAGAAGTACACCATAGGAGAAAATATTACTTCGAAACAGCATGGCCGATGAATGACCGGCAAAAAAGTTTTCCAGAAGTTCCAGTGACTCTGCTTCCCACGAAGAATATTCATCTCTCTGTCCGGAAAAATCTTCATCACAGTTCATCGTAAAGATCAGAACATTGTAAGCCTCTGCAACAATATCCAGACCAAGCTTTTCTGCTCTTTTATAGACCTCCATCATGTCCATGGAACCACCGACCAACGCCTCAAAAAAATCGCGGCTGCTGTTCTTCTCATAAGCCTGCATCTCTCTCTGGAATTTTTCGTAATATTCTTTCTGTGTTTTTTCATGTTCATAGCGGCTGCGGATTTCTGAAAGCCGTTCAATCAAAGCATTCTTTGTGATCGGTTTCAGGAGATAATCCTCCACCCCAATTCCTATTGCCTGTTTTGCATAATTAAAGTCATCATATCCACTTAAGATCACAACCTTCAGCCCCGGTATTTCCTTTTTGGCCAGACGTGCCAGCGTTAGACCATCCATAAATGGCATCTTGATATCCGTGATCAAAAGGTCCGGCTGCTGTCTGATCAACAACGGCAATGCCATCTCACCATCTGCTGCTTCTCCTACCAGCTCAAAGCCAAGTTCCTCCCACGGGATCATTCGTTTGATCGTCTCACGGACTACAACCTCATCTTCTGCCAAAAAAATCTTTAACATCTCTCCACCCCTTTTGCCTCATACCATCATGTAAAGTATTTGCTATATACTATACCAGTTTCATTTTTGTCAGACAAGTTTCTTTTTTGTCAAACTTTTATATTTTTTTTTATAAAAATCAAACATATACAAAAAGTCTGAAGCCAGTCTCTCAATTTTTGAGACTGAACTCCAGACCTCTTGTTATACAGTGAATGTGTATTCTCCGCTTCCAATTTCTTTGCGCTCTCCTCCGAGAACAATTGTTGCCGTTGTATTTTCCGGAATATGACAGGTATAAGAATATCCTGTGTCTGTCTTTTTCCATGCACTTTCAATTCTGCCATAAGGAGTATCAATTCCGCCTTCAGCAAATTCAAAGGTTCCCATCTCCGGTTTCAGGGTAAAGTGTTTGTAACCTGGATACTCCTCATCTCTCTGGATGCCAAGTGTATTCTCATACAGCCAGCTTAGTACACTTCCCAACGAATAATGATTAAAGCTGTTCATGGAATTGTTACCACCAAATCCGTTCTCACGTGTAAAGCTATTCCATCTTTCCCAGATTGTCGTTGCTCCCTGTGTAACCGGATAAAGCCAGCTTGGGAAAGCAGTCTGGGTGATTGTTTTCTGTGCAGCTTCCGGATATCCACCTTTGCTTAACATCGGATTGATCGGTCCTGTTCCAAAGAATCCTGACTGGATTGTATAATTACCTTCTCTTGTGGTACGTTCCAGATGTGCAAAAGCCTTTTCTTTCACTGCATCTGCAAATACATCACAGTTCAATCCGATAGAATAGCTTCCCTGTACATCACAGGTACTTCCATCTGCATTCTTTGTGATACCGGTCTCTTTATCTGTAAAGGTATCATTCCAATATCTCTTTGTTTCCTCTGCAATCTGGTGATATTTCTTCTGACCCTCTGCATTTCCGTTCAGGACTGCAAACTTCTCCATAAGAGCTGCATTTCTGTAGTGGAATGCATTAAAGATCAGATAATCATCTGCCGGAACTGGTGCCAGCCAGTCACCAAGCCATTCATTTATATGAAGTGACGGTGTTCCTGGAAGTCCAAATGCTTTCATGCTGTCCATCCAATGATCCATGGAATCGTAGTATTCCTCAATCAGAGCTGCATCACCATACTGCTGATACAGTTCCCATACAATCAGGATCATGGCACTCTCATAAGTCTGTCCGCCGAATCCACCGCCTGCCGGAGCAATACTAGGCAGTCTTCCGTCCTCTGTCTGCATATCTTTCATTGCCTGCAGATTTCTCAGATAGAAATTCTTTACGTTGCTCTGATAGGTTGCAGTACGACAGAAAATATGTGTATCTCCCATCCAGCCCATACGCTCATTTCTCTGCGGACAGTCGGTCGGAATGCTGATAAAATTACAGTACTGGCTGAATTTAACATTCTGTGTAAACCGGTTGATCAGTTCATTATCACAATGGAACTTACCGGTGATCTGATCCACGCTGGAAAGAAGAACTGCCTGCACATCCTCCAGAGCCGGTGCTTCATCAACACCACTAATCTCAATGTAACGGAATCCGTGGAATGTAAAACGTGGTTTGTAAACTTCCACTCCATCTCCCTTGCAGTAATAAGTGTCCTCATTAGAAGCCTCTCTCAGGTTTGCCTGCAGCATCTGGCCTACAAGACCTTCATACTCTGGAAGATCCGGATACAAAACTTCTCCGTAACGGATTGTGATTTTTTGTCCGGCTTTTCCCCTTAGTTTTAAAACCGGCACACCGGCAATCTCCTGTTCCAAATCATAAATATAAGTTCCCGGCAACGGTTCTGTCATGGATTTTGCTATAAAAGTTTCTACCTCATGCACCGGTGCCTGATAGTTGCCAACAATCTCCGGTTCCTTTTCGTTCATAGCCGGCCAGCATGCTGCCCCAGGGAAAATACCTTCCTGCTCTTCCATTACGACCGGTGTGATAACTTCAGGTTTCTTCAGGCCATCTGCCTTGAAATCCGGTTTTGAAAATTTATAATAAGACTCTTCCAGGCGTGCATCATAAGTCTCCCCATTAAAGAATCCTGCATAACGATACGGACCTTCACCAAAATACTGCCAGGTCTCCTCATTCGTAACAATTGTTTCTCTGTGCCCATCTTCATAGGTAAGTACCAATTTTCCAAGAAAAGACGGCTTATCACCCCAGTAGTTATAATTGTGCAGTCGGAAACTAAACGAATCACTCCACCATCCAGAAGCAAGAACACATCCCAGACCATTCCATCCTTCCTGCACCAGATCAGTCACATCGTAGGTCTGATACATCAAATGGCTGTCATACTGGCTTGCTCCAGGCGCAAAATATTCCGCTGTAACAAGTTCTCCATTCATGCTGCATTCATAGATTCCACGTGCAGTTGCATATAGTCTCGCACTTGCCACTTTTCCATTCACTGTAAAGTTGGTACGAAGCATTGGCAGAGAAAAGCGACTCGGGTCGGAAATCTCCAGACATTCTCCTTTAAGAGTCTTTCCGTTTTCGGTATCAACCGCAAGAATCTCTGCGCATGGTTTTCGAAGATTCCGTACACGGATTCCCTGATATTCTGCTTCGCTGTCTGCCCCTACATAATATCCCATCTCACAGAGACGGGGGAATGTGGTCACATCAAATGCTCCCAGTGGATTTAACTGTCTCGGCATTTTTACAATATCTCCGGACGGTGTTTCTCTGCCGGATTCATCAATCCTGCAGTCATCCAGATATGTATAGGCTCCATTTCCTTCTACTTCGATGGTCAGTTTATGGAAAGCATGTTTGTTTTCTTCTGTGATCAGCTCTTTGCCTGTCTTAAGATCTTTTGTCGGAAGTTCGTACAGTGGAACATCTGCTACATCTTCTCTGCAGTATCCTCTTCTGTAAACTTCGATCACCGCCGGTGATTTTGCAATATTCAAAACAAAACGGATATCGTTTGGTCCTTCCACCTGCAGCTCATTTTTGCTTATGTCCATAAGTCTTGCATCATTTGCACCAAAAACGATTCCTGCTTTTGTTCCCTCTTTAATACGGAACGTACTTTCGATCACAAAAACACCAAGCTTATTGGAAGCTACCATATACTCCGGTGCTCCGATC
>ERZ773104.4269-NODE-4269-length-12283-cov-4.367190_pt1 | contig 12283 bp, 8 predicted proteins | sample MGYA00511920_ERZ773104 | MGnify/ENA primary metagenome ERZ773104 (study PRJEB29015, sample SAMEA2737857) | human gut metagenome | biome: human gut; feature: human-associated habitat; material: faeces | place: China | collected 2012 ...
AACAGGTGAAAGGGCGTCCGTATGTCCGTGCCATCACCTTGCCTGAAGGACTGACGTTAAAGCATCTGTATCTGACCGAGTTCAGAAACAAAAAGACGCTTGCTTTTATGACCGATGTCAACAACGCCTTCTATGTGTTGCAGAATCGGACGTATGAAATCGTAAAAACAGGAATCCCGGTATTCAATCCCGAAACGGATGCACTAACCATTATCGGTAATATGTTCGATTGGACGGTACGTGTGACTACTCCGACCTCTGATAATTATTACGCATTGAATGCCGACGATTATTCATTGATTAAAAAATTAGAGAACGCATCGTCTACTCATTCCATGCCCGGTATTACTTTCACATCTTATACTGATAAATATGTAATGCCACGTTTCGAATAGTATTCCCATATTGAATGTAACAGTTGTAAGGGACTATCAAAAGTCAATCTATTAAATATGACTTAGGGTAGTCCCTTACTGTTTTCTTCCCATGCGTGTATAGGAAACAAAAAGAATTACAATCTTTTCTTCTGTAAGTATGGGCTTTTTCCGGCAAGAAAGTTTATCTTTGCCGACTCATTCAAATATTCAGACCGCAATTGCTTCTGCATTATACACAAACAAATACGGTAAAACGAAAAAACTCAAATTAAAAACCGTATGAAAGTTTACAAAGCATTTGCTTTCCTAAGTATCTTCATCATATTGTTCTATAATTGTTCGCTCCCTACTGATGACGAAGAAAAAGGAGATTCAGAGGAAGAGGATACAGTTACCTCCGAACTTCCCTGGGAAGGAGAGATGGACAAATTCACCATCAATTCTAAAGAAGGAATCCATCTGAATGATCCATACGAAGACGCCGGAACAGCTTATGTCACCATTCCTTCCACCTCTGTAAAAAATACCCGTTGGGAATTTGGAGTTCACCTCACCTTTAATCCTTCCGCTAACAATTATGCACGATTTTATCTGACTTCTTCCTCAAACATTCTTTCCGAGAATTTAAACGGTTATTATATTCAGATAGGAGGAGCCAAAGATAATGTAACTCTTTATCGTCAAAACGGAGACCAATCTAAACTACTGGCTTCGGGAAGAGAGTTGATGAAAGGAGACTCTTCACCGAAACTATATATAAAAGTAGAACGTGACAATAATGGTTACTGGACTTTTTGGACACGACGTGAATCCGAGAATGAATACGTAAAAGAAAAACAAATAAAAGATACCGATATACAAACTTCCCGCTACTGCGGTATATACTGCATTTACACCAAAACCCGCTGTAAAGGATTTACATTTCATCACATACAGCTATCTAATAACGTAGAAACGGACACTACACCTGATGAAACACCCGATCATCCCGGAACAGACATTCCAGATAATCCGAACACCCCCGAATTACCGAAAGATGTGAGAGGTATGCTTCTTTTCAATGAAATCATGTATAATAATGCCACTGATGGTGCAGAATATATAGAAATCTACAATCCGACTGAACAGGCTATCATTTTACCGGTACTTTATCTATATAAGATGTATAAAGACGGGGCAATATACAATACTACCATCCTTCAAAATGAAAGTCCTTCTACTCCCCTAACCATTCCTGCCAAAGCATATCTTTGCTTCACGAAATACTTCAACAGAGTCGTTCAGAAACATAAAGTCGGTGGAGAAAATATAATAATTATACCGAACTTCCCGGCACTGAACAATAATGGCGGGTATCTGGCACTTTCAAGTAGTAAAGAGACTGCACCAGGACATACTTTTGACACTTGTTGTTTTAGAGATGAAATGCACACCATTGATAAAATAACCGGCGTTTCACTCGAAAAGAAATCCCCGGAGTTACCCTCTCTCAATAAGAATTGGCATTCATCAAAACATGCAACCGGAGGCACACCCGGAATAAAAAATATGTAAGAGTATGCATATCTATGATAAATTCCCTACATTTGTAGGCAAAGTAAACAAGTTCCGGATATTTATCCTCAAACGAATTTAAACAGCAGATATGAGTCCAGCCGTTATATCTATTACTATTGTGGCATACTTTATAATCCTGTTCACTATCTCTTATATAGCAGGACGCAAAGCCGACAATGAAGGATTCTTTGTAGGAAACCGTAAATCAGCCTGGTATATCGTTGCCTTTGCCATGATCGGTTCCACCATTTCCGGAGTCACTTTCGTTTCCGTTCCGGGTATGGTACAGGCAAGTAGCTTTTCTTACCTGCAAATGGTGCTGGGATTCATAGTAGGACAAATTATCATTGCGTTTGTACTCGTTCCTCTCTTTTATCGTATGAACCAGGTTTCCATATATGAATATCTGGAGAACAGGTTCGGAAGCTCTTCCTACAAGACGGGAGCCTGGTTCTTTTTTATTTCAAAGATGCTAGGGGCAGCCGTCCGACTCTTTCTCGTATGCCTGACATTGCAGTTTCTTATCTTCGATCCTTTCCATCTTCCATTCCTGTTGAACGTAATTCTTACTGTATTTATCGTATGGCTTTACACTTTCCGCGGTGGAGTGAAATCATTGATATGGACGGATGTTCTAAAAACATTCTGCCTGGTAGTGTCGGTTGTACTTTGCATCTATTATATTGCTTCCAGCTTGCATCTGAATTTCAGTGGTTTGGTTAGTACGATTTCAGACAGTGACTTTTCCAAGACATTCTTTTTTGACGATGTTAATGACAAACGATATTTCTTCAAGCAATTCCTGGCAGGAGTATTCACCGTTATTGCCATGAACGGGCTCGACCAAGATATGATGCAGCGCAATCTTAGCTGCAAGAACTTCCGGGACTCACAGAAGAATATGATTACCAGTGGAATCTCACAGTTCTTTGTCATTCTGCTTTTTCTGATGCTAGGAGTACTGTTATATACGTTTACAGCACAGCAAGGCATTGGGAATCCGGAAAAAAGCGACGAGTTGTTTCCGATGATTGCTACCGGAAATTATTTTCCCGGCATAGTCGGAATATTATTCATTATCGGACTGATAGCCTCCGCCTATTCTGCAGCGGGTTCTGCCTTGACGGCACTGACCACTTCCTTTACTGTAGATATTTTACATGCACAGAAAAAAGGAGAGGCGGCACTTAGCCAAATACGCAAATATGTACATATCGGTATGGCAGTTGTGATGGGAGCAGTCATTTTCGTATTCAATCTGCTGAACAACACGAGTGTGATTGATGCGATTTACACATTGGCCAGTTATACGTATGGCCCTATCTTAGGACTGTTCGCTTTTGGCATCTTCACCAAGAAACAAGTTTATGATAAATATATTCCGTTGGTAGCTATTCTTTCTCCTGCACTTTGCTACATATTGCAAAGTCACTCGGAAGCCTGGTTCAACGGATATCAGATTAGTTACGAGTTGCTTATACTTAATGCTCTCTTCACCTTTTCAGGACTTTGCATACTAATAAAAAGGAAAGACAAAGTAAAAGTATCTGCAAACTCTCCCGATTAAATAAAAAATTAAAGATGAAAATTACAATCAACTGTTTCCTGCCTTTTTGCAGACAGGAAGAAACGATACAGACAGTTAAAGAATTACGCACATCGGAATTGGTAGATAAAATCTATTTGCTGGTACCGGAAGCTACCGATATCTGTCTACCCGGATGTGAACTGATTTCTATAGCGAATATCCAGTCGACAGAAGCGATGAAAGCGATCGCTTCCCATTCCAATGGAACATATACCTTACTTTACACCAAGCATACTGAACTAAAGCTGGGATTATTCGCTCTCGAACGAATGGTTCAAATAATGGAAATGACGCAGGCAGGCATGGTATATGCCGACCGTTATCAGCAAGTGAATGGTATACGGAAAGCGGCTCCCGTTATCGACTATCAATTCGGCAGCCTGCGTGATGACTTTGACTTCGGTTCTGTCATGCTTTTCCAAAGCGAGGTTTTCAGAAAAATGGTAAAGGCTACCAAAGAAGACTATCAGTATGCAGGATTATATGATTTACGCCTCAAAATCTCTCAAAAGAAAAAACTGGTACATATCAACGAATATCTATATACAGAAATAGAAAACGATACCCGGAAAAGCGGTGAGAAACAGTTCGACTATGTAGACCCGAAAAATCGCCGGGTGCAGATAGAAATGGAACAGGCATGCAGCGAACATCTGAAAGCTATCGGCGGATATCTGGAACCCTGTTTTCAGTCAGTCAACTTTTCAGCCTCTACTTTCGAATATGAAGCATCTGTCATTATTCCCGTACGCAACCGTATCCGTACTATCAAAGATGCGGTCCGCTCCGCTTTGAACCAGCAAACCTCTTTTCCATTCAATGTCATCGTAATCGATAATCATTCTACAGACGGAACCACAGAAGCCCTTCGGGAGTTATGTACTGATTATCGGCTGGTTCATATAATCCCCGAAAGAAATGATCTCGGTATCGGAGGATGCTGGAACACAGGTATCCATCACGAGAAATGCGGCAAGTTCGCTATCCAACTCGACAGTGACGACGTATACAAAGACGAGCATACTTTACAAATCATGGTAAACGCTTTCTATGAACAAAACTGCGCCATGGTAATCGGTACCTATATGATGACAGACTTCAACATGAAAGAAATGGCGCCCGGCATCATAGACCACAAAGAATGGACTCCCGAGAATGGTCGCAATAACGCTTTACGCATCAACGGACTGGGAGCTCCCCGTGCCTTCTATACTCCCCTCCTCCGGGAAATCAACGTACCGAATACCAGCTATGGAGAAGACTATGCACTCGGACTATGCATTTCAAGCAATTATCAGATAGGCAGGGTATATGATGTCGTTTATCTCTGTCGCCGCTGGGAAGGTAATTCGGACGCTGCATTAGCCATCGAAAAGGTTAACCAGAATAATGTATACAAAGACCGTATCCGCACATGGGAATTGCAACGGAGGATTCAAGTAAATAAAATAAAGCTGAAACCTCAAAAAGCAATCCTACAATTAATTGAAGAACAGACTCGCTCATGGGAACTTGCCAAACAGAACTATCAGGCATTGGAAGAGTACCGAAAGCAAATGAAAAAAATGAGTCTGGCCGGAAAGGATTTCGATATGCTTGTATATACCTTTCCTAATCCCAAACGCATACTTTCGGCTACTGCGCAGACAGACACCTCCTCCATTCATGCACGCCCCTGCTTTCTATGCCAGGAAAACCGTCCGCAGGAACAAAATTTTGTCAGCTATAAAAATTATCAGATATTGGTAAATCCTTACCCCATATTCAAACAGCATCTGACAATTATCGACAGAAAACATACACCACAATCCATCGCCCAACGTTTCGACGATATGATAGGTTTCTCCAGTTTACTGCAAGAGAACTTCATTTTATACAATGGTCCCGAATGCGGAGCATCTGCTCCGGACCATGCTCATTTTCAGGCTTGCGGAAAAGAGGAGGAACTGGAAGGTGCACTAGGTGCGGATTGGCACAAAGAATTGTTGATTGAGAAGAGTAATGTAGAAATACATTCGATTGACAATCCGGTCACTGCAATTCTTATCCAGACAAAGGACAAAGCAACAATGTCACGTACATTCAAGCAGCTTTACGATATACTCGCTGCTGATAAAAACGGAAAAGAACCAATGATGAATATCCTTACCTGGTACGGTTTGGAAAAACATAAAGATTTTTTCCAAGGATACTACGAATCTGAATTGAAAGATTTGACACTGCGTTATCACTGCATGATCTTCCTGCGTAGCAAACACCGTCCGGACTGTTATTATGCAGAAGGAGATGAACAAATTCTTATCAGCCCGGCTATTGCCGAAATGAATGGCATATTTCCTGTTGTCCGGGAAGAAGATTTTCCCAAACTGACTCCCGAGAAGATATATGAAATCCGTCGGGAAGTTTCTATGCCTCAGGATGAGTTTATAAAAATTACAGAACGCATAAAGGCAGCATTATGAAAGAACCTCAGATAACAGTCGGTATCCTTTCCGGAAAAGAAATCGAGTTCTTTCTCCCGGAAAGTTTCGTTACCCCCGATGGCACGATGGCATCAGGGATACAAAAGGCTGTTTTTCAAAAAGGAAAGATATACTGGCAAGGGAAAGCATATAATGAATTATCATTCTCTCCCATACAGGATACTGATACTTTCTTTGAGCTAAAAGATGTTACCATCGGCATCAATTTCCATTGGGAACGCAAAGAAACACAAAGATTCAAAGGGAGTCTGAAAATAATCGTTGAAGAGGAGAGGCTAACAGCTATCAATGTAATTTCCATTGAAGAATATCTGACTAGTGTGATTTCATCGGAAATGAGTGCCACTGCTTCTTTAAGTCTCTTAAAAGCACATGCAGTCATTTCCAGAAGTTGGCTGGTTCATAAATTAAGAACGAGAAACATTCTAAATGAAGAATTAAGAATGAAGGATGAAACATTAGGGATGGCTACACGAAAAGAAAACACAGTCGGTTCTTCCTCCTCTACTTCTGATGCTTCACTCATCAAATGGTACGATCATGAAGCACATACACACTTTGATGTTTGTGCCGATGATCATTGTCAACGTTATCAGGGAATTACCCGTACTTCCACCCCACAAGCTATCGAAGCCGTATCTTCTACCAGGGGAGAGGTGCTTGTATACGAAGGAGAAATCTGTGACACACGTTTTTCCAAATGTTGCGGCGGCGCTTTTGAAGAGTTCCAAAATTGCTGGGAAAATGTCAGGCATCCATACCTGACCGGTCAACGTGATGCCTCTGCAATCCACCTGCCCGACCTGACGATAGAAAAAGAAGCAGAAAAATGGATACGTACATCACCTTCCGCTTTCTGCAATACGCAAGATAAAAGAGTGCTGAGCCAGGTTCTCAACAACTATGATCAGGAAACAATAGACTTCTATCGTTGGAAAGTCAGTTATACCCAACAAGAACTTTCAGCACTGGTCCATAAACGTTCGGGAATCAATTTCGGAGAAATCATAGACTTGATTCCTGTCGAACGGGGAACTTCCGGACGTCTTGTACGATTAAAGATTGTAGGTACTTTACAAACGCTTATTATCGGAAAAGAACTGGAAATACGCCGTACCTTATCCCCTTCCCATCTTTATAGTTCCGCATTCGTGGTTGACAAAGAAGGGGAAGAGGGTCAAGTACCCACCCGCTTCACTTTCACCGGAGCAGGTTGGGGGCACGGAGTAGGACTTTGCCAGATAGGTGCGGCAGTTATGGGTGAACAGGGATACAACTATAAAGACATTTTATCCCACTATTATCCTGGTAGTGTGCTTGAAAAACAATACGAATAATTCTAAGATCAATACCATGATGACAATAAGAGATACCAATCACAGTATGTCGGTAAAGCGTAGAAATCCCTGGAACTGGATTCCTCCACTCTACTTTGCGGAAGGACTGCCCTATGTAGCCGTAATGACAATCGCCGTCATTATGTATAAACGGCTGGGATTGTCAAACACAGAAATTACGCTTTATACCTCCTGGCTCTATCTGCCATGGACCATTAAACCGTTATGGAGTCCTTTCGTTGATTTGGTAAAAACAAAACGTTCCTGGATCATTGCGATGCAAGGTTTAATCGCCGCAGGATTTGCAGGCATCGCCTTTTTTATTCCGACAACACATTTTGTACAACTAACTCTGGCTTTTTTCTGGCTGATGGCATTCAGTTCGGCTACTTATGACATAGCGGCTGACGGATTCTATATGCTTGGACTAAATAACAAAGAACAATCTTTTTTCGTAGGTATCCGAAATACATTCTATCGTTTTGCCAATATCTTCGGACAAGGTATTCTCGTCATGCTCGCCGGATGGCTCGAAACCTCACAAGGCAACATTCCTTTGGCTTGGAGTATCACTTTTTATCTGATGGCAGGATTATTTCTTGCTCTCACCCTATACCACCGGTTCATTCTTCCACATCCTGATACCGATATCAAACGAGAAGGACTCACGGCCAGTAAGTTGCTCGAAGATTTCTTAAAGACATTTATATCTTTCTTCCAAAAGAAGCATCTGGGACTCATGTTTTTCTTCTTGCTTACCTACCGGCTCGGAGAATCACAACTAGCTAAAATAGCCTCCCCCTTCTTACTGGATGATGCAGAACAGGGAGGCTTGGCGCTTTCTACCGCCACTGTCGGAATGATCTATGGCACAATCGGTGTCATCGCTCTGCTTCTCGGAGGAATTATCAGCGGTTTTCTGGTTTCACGTGATGGCTTTAAGAAATGGATATTACCAATGGCACTGGCTATTAACCTCCCCGACCTTCTATATGTATGGATGGCAGCAGCTACACCGGATAACCCCCTATTTATCTCCATTTGTGTAGCTATCGAGCAGCTAGGATATGGATTTGGATTCACCGCCTATATGCTTTATCTGATTTACATTGCAGAAGGAGAACACAAGACAGCTCACTATGCCATAGGTACCGGTTTCATGGCACTGGGCATGATGATTCCGGGAATGCCTGCAGGATGGATACAGGAGCATATCGGATACACGAATTTCTTTATCTGGGTATGTATATGTACGATTCCCGGTATCATAGCGTCATTAATGATCCGCAATCGACTGGACGATTCATTCGGAAAAAAAATATAGAACAGAATTACTTATAACTTAACACATTAAAAAGTAACAGTCATGAATGTAACAACAAGTAACAAACGCCTATTGGCACTCGATGTAATGCGAGGCATTACCATCGCCGGAATGATTTTAGTGAACACCCCCGGCTCCTGGCAACATACGTATGCCCCTCTCAAGCACGCTGAATGGATCGGCTTGACTCCTACTGACCTCGTATTTCCCTTCTTCATGTTTATCATGGGGATTTCGACGTACATCTCTTTACGGAAGTATGATTTTACCTTCAGTATACCTGCCGGTTTAAAGATACTCAAACGAACGGTCATCATCTTCTTAATCGGCATCGGTATCAGCTGGCTTTCCATTCTCTGTTTCCAGCATGATCCTTTTCCAATAGATCAGATTCGCATTCTCGGGGTCATGCAACGGCTTGCTTTGGGATATGGAATTACTGCATTGGCCGCTCTTCTTATCAAACATAAATATATTCCGTATCTGATAGCAGTTCTTCTGATCGGTTATTTCATGATTCTTGCCGTTGGTAACGGATACGTCTACGACGAAACAAATGTCCTTTCTATAGTGGATCGTGCTGTATTGGGCCAGGCGCATATTTATGGTGGTGCCATTCTGGACCCGGAGGGTTTATTAAGTACGATTTCTGCCGTCGCTCATGTAATGATCGGTTTCTGTGCAGGCAAACTATTAATGGAGGTAAAGGATATCCATGAGAAACTGGAACGTTTATTCCTGATAGGCACTATCCTCACTTTTGCTGGTTTTCTACTAAGCTACGGTTCGCCAATCTGCAAAAAGATATGGTCTCCTTCTTTTGTTCTGATCACTTGTGGTATGGGCTCCAGTTTTTTGGCACTACTTGTCTGGATCATCGACATCAAAGGCTACAAAGGCTGGAGTAGATTCTTCGAATCATTCGGAGTCAATCCACTTTTTATTTATGTACTCGCTGACATTCTGGCAATTCTTTTTGCTATGATTCCAATAACTTATGCCGGCGAACCAACTTCTTTACACGGATACATATACAGTGCCCTTTTGCAACCGGTTTTCGGAGACAAAGGAGGCTCTCTCATATTTGCCCTGCTCTTTGTCCTCCTCAACTGGGCAATCGGCTATATACTATATAAAAAGAAAATATACATTAAGATATGATACTTATTGCAGACAGTGGCTCTACTAAAACCGATTGGTGTGTCGTACTCAACGGCACGCTGATCAAACGAATCGGAACGAAAGGGATCAACCCTTTCTTCCAATCGGAAGAAGATATTCAACGAGAACTGACCATTTCTCTCCTTCCTCAGCTACCGGAAGGAAAGCTAAATGCAGTCTATTTCTACGGAGCAGGTTGTACAGCTGAAAAGGCTCCGGTTCTCCGGCGTGCCATCGCTGACAGTTTACCAGTCATCGGTAATATAAAAGCAAACTCGGATATGCTAGGGGCAGCCCGTGGATTATGCGGACATGAGAAGGGAATTGTCTGTATTCTGGGTACCGGCTCCAATTCCTGTTTTTATGATGGAGAAGAAATCGTAAGTAATGTCTCACCACTAGGTTTCATCTTAGGCGATGAAGGAAGTGGGGCGGTTTTAGGAAAGCTATTGGTCGGAGATATTTTAAAGAATCAGCTCCCTGCCCAATTAAAAGAAGAGTTTCTGAAGCAGTTTGATCTGACAGCACCTGAAATTATCGACCGGGTTTACCGTCAGCCATACCCCAATCGCTTTTTAGCAAGCCTTTCTCCTTTTCTTGCACAGCATCTGGAGGAACCGGGCATCCGCACAATAGTGCTTAACAGCTTTATCGCTTTCATCCGCAGAAATGTGATGCAATATGATTATACACAGTATCCTGTACGTTTTATCGGCTCCGTTGCTTATTGCTACAAAGAAATACTCCAGGAGGCGGCAAAAGAAACCGGTCTCGGAATAGGAAAGATACTTCAAAGTCCGATGGAGGGATTGATAGAATATCATACTTCTGCCAACCACTTGCTATAGGCTACATTTGCAGGCAGGCAGAAAAGAATGTGCTAAAATTTCAGGCACGGATCACACGGATTTCACGGTTTTAAGAGATTAGATGGACTATTAAACCGTGTTAATTCCGTGAAATCCGTGCCTATATAATAACATTATAAAATGTTACTTTTCACATCCGGCTTATCATCTTTAGAATTCCACCAATATACGGAATACTTTTCCCGGATTAGCTACCCACTCCTGCATTGCTTCCAAAGCTCCTTCAGGTTTTGCAATCTTGGTTATCAACTCTTCCACCGGACAATTTCCCGCCTTCATATAATTGATCACCGCACGGAAATCCGCAGGTAATGCATTTCTGGAACCACGAATATCCAGTTCTTTCTGCACAAAGTATTTCGTCTGAAAAGCGACTTCGCTCTTGGCATAACCAATGCAAACAACACGCCCCGTAAAACCGACTTCATCCACAGCCATCACATAAGTAACCGGACTACCGACCGCTTCAATAACCACATCAGCACCCAATCCTTCTGTAATCTCCTGCATCCGTATATGCACATCCTCTGTTTTGGAGTTAATCACATAAGAAGCTCCGACTTTCTTCGCAAGCTCCAGTTTCTCATCATCCAAATCGACAGCAATCACTGTTGCCCCCCTTAATGCAGCACGTACAATAGCACCAATACCAATCATACCGCAACCAATCACCATCACATACTCATTATCAATAACCCGGGCACGGGAAACAGCATGGAATCCTACACTCATCGGCTCTATCAAGGCACAATCCCGGGAAGAAATGTCGCCGGCAGGAATAATCTTAGTCCAAGGTAAAACGGCATATTCGCACATTACCCCATTCCGCTGTACACCCAACGTTTCATTATGTTCGCAGGCATTGACACGACCGTTACGACATGAAGCACATTTACCACAGTTGGTATATGGATTCAAAGTCACATTCATACCCTTCTCGAAACCTGCCGGAACATCTGGTCCGATTTCTTCGATCACTGCTCCCACTTCATGTCCCGGTATTACGGGTAACTTTACCATCGGATTACGTCCCAGAAATGTATTCAGGTCGGAACCGCAAAAACCGACATATTTGATTCTTACCAATACCTCACCGGTACCAGCAACCGGTTTTTCCAGTTCAACCACCTTCATTTCGAAGGGATTGACAATTTGAACTGCTTTCATCTTATATATTTGAAATAAATTTATTAATCGATTACCTTATAACCTTTCCAACCGTAATAGGCACAGAAGACGAAACAAATCATCGGTACACAGTATGCTACATAATAGATATGTTCGTGAGCGTGCATGAAATATGCCGTCAACTGAGGAAGGCAGGCATTGCCGACAATAGCCATCACCAAAAAGGCAGAGCCACTCTTTGTCTGATCTCCCAACCCTTTCAAAGCCAAAGAGAACTGAGTGGGATACATGATAGACATGAAGAAAGAAATAGCCAGCATAGCATACAACCCGATCATCCCTCCGTATATCATTACTACTCCACAAAGAAGAATATTCATCAAAGCATAGAGGAGTAACATGTCCTGCGGACGGAATTTCACCATCAAACCCGTACCGATCCAACGTCCCAGAAGGAAA
>ERZ773104.4273-NODE-4273-length-12262-cov-3.377570_pt1 | contig 12262 bp, 11 predicted proteins | sample MGYA00511920_ERZ773104 | MGnify/ENA primary metagenome ERZ773104 (study PRJEB29015, sample SAMEA2737857) | human gut metagenome | biome: human gut; feature: human-associated habitat; material: faeces | place: China | collected 2012 ...
CCAGCCAGCAATTATCTTTTATAGTTATTGGTTTCGCATATTCAAGATTATAAAAGCTTCCATCTTCTCTTTTTCTGCTATTACGTTCTTCAAGTAAAAATGGGTGCATGGGAGTTGCCAATGTGACATTTGGACCAATCATCACATTATCCCCTATATGTACTTCACATACATCCAAGCAGGTGAAATTAAAAATTGTTCCAATTCTTTATCCGTTGGATCATATAACTCTCCACTTATCATTTTTTCTCTTTCTGTCATTTCTGATAGCCTCCAGTAAAAATTTTATTACCAAGTTAGTTATTTCCGAGTACTTGATAAGTTTTTCCTACTGCAATAATATATAGATAAGGAGAATCACTGTCAATGCAATCATAAAAATTTGCGATTGATTTTTTGATTAATTTTAACTGTATTATTCCTTTTTATCCAGCGAAGGAATAATGCTGACAGTTCTGTTGGCTAGGTGATATGCAATTGTTCTGCTGTTTTTGAAATTATATCATGTAACTGTGTTATGGTCAAAAATCGTTTCTAACTCATGGGATTGTAAAACAGATTTTTGTACCCATCTATCAGGGCAAAATAACTGATATCTTTTAATTTAGGCGCAGTGAACTCACGATCAACAATAATCATCCCTTTTCGCGCAATGAGATTTCTAATCTATTCTTCATAGTTCAAAAATGGTTTTATCGGTTTTAATGCTTTTTCTATCGCTATAAAAATCTGCGTATATAGAAAAACGGAGGGCCCTTAGGTCCTCCGTCCGGTCGCAGGCATCGCAAGTTTCTGCAACCTGATCACTGACAAGCATTTTAATACGAGTCTTTCTAAAAGACAAGTGCTTTCTGCGAACATTGTCCATTTGCACCATGACTCCTGCATTAGTTCCAAGATTACTTATAAAAACAATCTACAGTTTGGAAAAATCTATTCCAAACCAATTGGCAATTTTGCTTTGAATGTTCTCTCTTTCAAGCAGGTTCAATGGTTTTCTAATAATATCTTCTTGTTTCTACCTTAAGATATTATGAGAAAGAATGCTTTCCCTATTAAAGACTTTCAGGATAAATTCCAACAAATGAGAGCAGCGGAAGTACACGGAAATCATGTAAAACAATTTTCACTTTCTGGGCTTTTTGCCCCTTAACAGAAATGATCTTCTTATAACCAATTACCGTTCCTGTGTAAATACTGTTCCATATTTCCCCCTCTTTAACAAATATCTCAAATTTTTCCACTCTCTGACTATAGCAGACAGCCTCTTTTAATACCAGATACCCTAAGTTGTATGAACCGTCCAGACAAATGGTTATTTCTACTGGCAGTTCGCTGCTTTCAGGCTGAAACCAGGTTTCTGAAGTATCATCTGTCAAATCAGAAACCGGATGCGTCGGATCTTCATTTTCTGAAAAAATATGTGCTGTACTCATTAAATTATGAGTAAAAGATTTCTTTTTCCAACTTCCAAATTCTTCCAGACGTTTAACATCATTTTCATGAAGAAGCCCGTTTGGCATAGGTGGAATATTTAACAAAAAGGTTGCATTTCCTCCAACAGCCCCAATATAGATATAGATCAGCTCCTCCAGACTTTTCACCTGATCATCTTCTTCTGGATGATAAAACCATCCAGGTCTTATAGAAGTATTTACTTCTGCCGGATACCAGATCAGATTCGTTTCACCTTCAAGCGCTCTTCTGCTTCCAAGATCTTCCATGTCGCTGGTGATCCGGCGCATTCTAAATTCCTTATCATCGGTCTGCTGGCTTCTTTCCTGTACACTCTCTGCAAGTGCTGTACGTGCAGGAACAACACTCCACTCAGATTTTCTTACATCGCCAGCTTCATTTCCGCACCACCTGATATCCGGTCCACACACACAGATACATGCGTCTGGCTGATATTTTCTGACACATTCATAATAGCGTTTCCAGTCATATATCTGTTTTTTTCCATTTGGTCCTTCTCCGCAGGCACCATCTAGCCAGACACTAAAAATATCTCCATAACCGGTGAGAAGCTCAGTCAGCTGTGCCAGATAGTAATCATCATATTCTTTTCCGCTTCCGTAACAAGGCTTGTTGCGATCCCATGGCGAAAGATAAATTCCAAATTTCATCCCATAACGACGGCATGCTTCAGACACTTCCCAGACCACATCTCCCCTTCCATTTTTCCATGGACTGGAGACAACGCTATGGCTGGTATATCTGGTCGGCCACAGGCAGAAACCATCATGGTGTTTACAGGTAAGGATTACCCCTTTCATACCTGCATTTTGTGCTGCAGACACCCACTGGTCTGCAACAAACTCTGTAGGATTAAAAATTTGTGGTGTTTCTGTTCCATCTCCCCACTCACGATTGGTATATGTATTCATTCCAAAATGAAAGAACGCATAAAACTCTGTTGCCTGATAGGCAAGCTGGCGGCTGGAGGGAACTATTTTTATTAATTCCTGATCAGTTGGCATTTTATTTCCCCTTTCATTTTACCCTTTTAACCCGCCTGCACCAATTCCCTGAAGCAGATATCTTTGTCCAATCAGATAAATAATGATTGTTGGAATCATAATAATTACAAGTCCTGCAAACAGTGCACCCCAGTCCGTGGCATATTTCTGCACTTCAAACAAGTTTGCCATTCCGATGGGAAGAGTTTTCTTTGCATCTTCCGTGAGAAGAACAAGTGCCAATGGATATTCATTCCAGAAGCCCATGGCACTTAACATCGTAATGGTCGCAATTCCGGGTTTTGCAAGAGGCACCATAACTCTTGATAGCAGTTGGATATTAGTAGCACCGTCAATTCTTGCAGATTCCTCGTAATCTCTGGGTACTGCAGACATAAAGCCCTGTAAAGTAAAGATACAAAAAGGAAACTGCATAACTGCATAAACAAGGCATAGTACCGGCAGGTTATTTAATCCATTCACAGCCTGTAATTCCAGAAACAAAGGAATCATAATGTAGGTAGCCTGCAGAAAAATACATGCCATATAAATGGCAGAGATCAGTTTGCTGCCCGCAAAACGGTATCTTGCCAGTACATAAGAAATGGGAATAACCAGAAGCAATAGCAATACAGTGGAAAACACAGTCACAAATATGGAATTTCCAAAATAAGCGGCGATATTTGCTTTCTGCCATGCTGCCACAAAATTATCCAAATTCAAAGCTGTGGGCAATGCATAGGGATCTGTCAAATATTCTGCATTTGTCTTAAACGCAGACATCAGGTTCCAGAAAAGCGGGTACAAAAAGATAACGGTAAACAGAATCATCAGGATTCTGATACACCAGGTTCTTACAGTTTTCATCAGTCTCCCTCCTATTCTTTTTCAGATGATACTTTTTTAGAAATCATTGCAAGCACAATTGCAAGAATCAGGGTAAACATGGCGATTGCCATGGCATATCCAAAATTAGCGTTTCGCATACCCTGCGTATACATATACTGTAAAAGCACACTGGAAGCACCGTTTGGTCCACCGCCTGTCATAACGTTGGACAGAGTAAAACTTAAATTGATAGTACCAGACAGGGAAAGTATATAGGTCGTTCCAATGGATCTGCGAAGCAGAGGAATGGTAATCCTAAAGAACTTCTGCACTCCTGTTGCACCGTCAATGGAAGCAGCTTCATAAACCTCCTGGGAAATCCCGTCAATGGAAGCCACATGCATAACCATATAATAACCAATAGCCTGCCACACCAGGGCTGCACCGATACACCAGAGAGCCGTTTTTCCCTCTCCAAGCCATGCGTGTTTCCAAGTGGAGAAATGGAACAGATCCAGCATATGATTCAGAATTCCTCTTGTGGGATTAAACACAAAAGACCACACAATGCCAACTACAGTCATGGAAACAATACTTGGGAAAAAGAATACGGTCCGGTAAAATGACTTTTCCTTAAGCTGTCCCTGAGTAAGGATAAATGCAAATACAAGACTTAGAAATATGGTCACAGCCGGGATTACCAGCATCAGCTTAAGAGTATTAAACAGTGCCTGAAGAAAATCCTTATCCTGGAACATATACTTGTAATTATCCAAAAATACAAATTTGCTGTTAAAGCCTACGCTAAGTGCAGTGGAACTGGTAAAAGACAGATAAATGGCATTTACCATAGGCACAATCATAAAAACAATGGTTAAAATCAATGCAGGAAGCGTACACAGGGCTATAAATAATCTGGGCTTCTTTACCACGCTTGTTCACCTCTTTAAATTTAAAGTATTTAATAAATGTGGATGACATCACCGATTGGCGATATATCTGTTCAGGGTTACAAAAGGCTGCTGCATAGCATACACTGTGTAGCAGCCTTTCCATGCTTTACCGTTTTTATCCGGCTGGTATATGAAGTTTAGTTGGCAGCTTCCATATCAGCACGAACCTGTGCAAAAGCATCTTCCACATTCTGTGCCCACTCTTCCACTGTCATTTCATCATTCATAACAGATGTAATCGGATTAAATATCTCATCTTTCGGGTTAACCTTGCAGTCAGCCGGAACTGCTGCGAAGCTCATAATCAGGGAGGAGGCATTTGCCTCTTCGTAGATTCCGTACATGTTGTAGATTGCAGTAGACAGCTTATCTTTTGCTACTTCACGGGCACTCTTGGTAGCATAGAGGGCACTGGAAGCTTCTGCAAAAGCAGATACAGATTCATCACTATACAGGAAACGAAGAAATTCTTTTGCAAGTTCTGGATTCTTGGCAGCTGCCGGAATGGAAAACTGCTCGCAGCTGTCAAATACATAGTGCACATCGTCTGCGTTCTCGGTCGGGATCGTAGCCATTGCAAATTCAAATCCATCTTCTCTTGGCGCATCCTGCATCTCATTTTCCATCCAGGTTCCGTTTGTGATAAAAGCAGCTTTTCCAAGCATCATCTCTGTCTGGGATTCTGTATGGTTCATACCTACCGTACCTTCCAGAAGATATCCCTTGTCTGCGATCTCTTTGATATGAGTGAGGGCTTTCAGCACGCCTTCGTTATTGAAAGAACCTTCTTCATAATTTGCAATCTTTGTGAGTGCTTCTTCGCCGCACTCATTTGCGATTGCCGGCCAGAGCATTTCTTCCATGTATCCCGGATAGATTCCCTGATAAGTGAAGAGAGAACGTCCGTCGATATCTTTGACTGTATCGCCAAGTGCAAAGAACTCATCCCAGGTCTTCGGAACTTCCAGATTATTTTCATCGAAGAATGTCTTGTTGTAGATCAGTCCCTGCGGACCGCTGTTGAAAGGTGCGAGATAGATATCACCATCTCCATATGGGGCACATTTACTGCTTGCAAGGATTCCATCTGTGATATCATCACGAAGTGTACCGGTTCCTGCATAGTTCTCGCCATCAAAGACATCATTCAGGTTCAGAAGTGCATGTTCTTTGATCAGAGAAAGGATCACGCCGTCCTCACCGCCATCATTCAGACAGATAAAATCCGGTACATTTCCGGCAACGATTTGTGGACGGATGATATCACCGATGGTAGGGCTGATGGTCATGTTCACTTTCACACCCTCATGGCTTTCCTCAAAAAGTTCTACCATCTGATTCCAGTAAGCATCTCCGTATCCACCCTGGAAGATCGCGATGTTCAGTTCCTGTTCTTCTGCGTCTGCAAATGCAGTGATCGGTGAGAGTACGGTAGCCGCGCTCATCGCAAGAATCATAGTAGAAGCTGCAAATCTTTTCTTCATATGTTTGTTTCCTCCTTCATGTTAGCTTTTTTACGTTCGCCTTATGATGACAGTATACGGCAAAATATTTTTGTAGTAAATTAACAAAACATCCCTGCTTATGGAACTTTCTCTTATAAAAATTATACGATATGGATTTTCTTGTGATAAATATGTACAATCTTTGTCTATTTACGTTTTGGATGGATTATCCTGACTTTTTTTAGTATAATGGATAAAAAGGTGGGGGAAAAATGAATAAAAAACAAGGTTATCAGGGATTTCGTAAATTCAGTATCAAAACAAGGCTTGTCATTGCCCTTTTGCTGATATCGATTATACCATTGGCAGGAATCAGTGGCTATTCCTTTCATATCTTTTCCGTAGCACTTCGGGAAAAACTTTCTGCTTCCATTTCCCAGACTTTATCAATGATCAATCTGAATATGGTAAGTGAAATCGAAAAATATCAGTATCTGTGCGGCTCTATCTGCATCAGCGAAGAGATCAAGGACGGGCTTCTGAACAAAGATATGTCAGATATTGAGAAAAACCAGGCGATCAATGAGATCCAGAGCATGATCCGTACCAAGATCATCTATCCGGCGCAGGCCAAAAATATCACGGTATACGATACCGACGGAAATATTTTTTATGACCTTGGCTATGACGGTTTCTATCAGAATGATGTGGATATGCTCCTTGACCGGCTGCGCCTGGAAAATCAGGATGTATGGGCGTATGTGCACACCTACCGCGACAGAGATATCCTGGTCCTTGGAAGAAGAATCTATGAGCAGTACAGTGAAAGCCGCGTCATCGGTTACACCCTGATTTCCATCGATGAGAAGATTTTTTCCAAGACCGTGCTCGAACCGGTAGGGCTGGCAGATTCTTCTAATATTATGTATATGAATATGGACGGTACTGTTCTTTCCTCTTGGGACCGAAATATCGCACTCGGTGAAAAGGTTGACAGCGAATTTCTCAAAAACATCCAGCAGAAGCTTCCTTCCAGAACCGATTCCTTCAGCATCCACAAAGATGGCGAAGAACAGCTGGTCACTTATATTTTCAACAAAAAGCTTAACCAGCTTTTTGTGTACACCATGCCTTATCATTATATCAATTCCGAAGTTTATACCATGCTTCGCCGAATCCTGATCGTGGCAGTGATCCTGGTCCTCACGTGCATCGGGATCGTCGCAATGGTATATCCGGGAATCACCTCCCCGATCAGAAGCATGCTGGATTTCTGTAAAGAATTATCCCACGGAAACCTGGATGTCCGTATTCAGGATAACCACAAAGACGAACTTTCAGACCTGTCCGGCAGCATGAACCACATGGCAGATACCATCCAGAATCTGCTCGAACAGCAAAAAGAACAGGAAAAGAAAAAGAGAGAACTGGAGCTTCAGATGCTCCAGTATCAGCTCAATCCTCATTTTCTTTTTAACACCTTAAACAGCCTACGCTTTGTAGCAGCCATGCACAATGATCAGATCGTCAGCGATGGGATCCAGGCACTCAGCAGTCTTCTTCAGAACACGCTCACGAATAAGAATGAATATATCACCGTGCAGGAAGAACTTGAAAATTTGGAAAATTATTTTGCCATTCTCCGCATCCGGTATGCAGGAAGTTTCGAATATTCTTTCCATGTGGAGGATGAAGAGCTGCTCTCCTGTCTCGTTCCCAAGCTGATCCTGCAGCCGCTCGCCGAAAATTCTGTAATGCATGGTTCTTCCGATGACGGTTCTGTCATGGAGATCCATATTACCTGCTGGGAGGAAGACGGACATATGATCCTGGAACTTCAGGATGACGGAAAAGGATTCGAGATAACCCGGACTGATCTGAACCCGCACAAGGACCGCAAAAAAATCGGCGTAGCAAATGTAAATGACCGGATCCAGCTGAACTTCGGACGGGAATACGGATTAAAGATTGACAGTCACCCGTGCGAAGGCACCACCTGTACCCTGACACTGCCAAAGCTTTATGCTGATACCCTGTCACAACAGCCTGAAGAATAGACAAGCCGCTCAGAAAGGACTCAAATGTACAGTATACTTATTATAGATGATGAACCCATTGTAAAAATCGCCCTCCGTTCGATCCTCCCCTGGGAAGAACACGGTTTTTCCATTTGCGGGACCGCTTCAAACGGTCTGGAAGCCATGTCTCTCATCGAAAAACATCAACCGGATGTGATCATCACCGACCTCAAAATGCCGGAAATGGACGGACTGGAACTGATCCGTACCCTGAAAGAAAAAAATTATCCCGGAGAGATCCTTGTCCTCAGCAATTATGAGGATTTTGATTCTGTGCGGAGCGCGCTCCTTCTGGGTGCAGCAGACTATCTGCTAAAAATCAAGATCAGTCCGGACACCCTTCTCGCCTGCCTGAACAAAACGACCGAAAAACTGCAGGAAAAAGCCGACAGGAAAGTTCCTGTTCCAGCCGAAACTGTATCCGAGAACAGAACCCGCCTACTCCTCTCCTTTTTTGAGGGAGAGACTTCCCTTTCCTCCTTTACAGGTCAAAACGCCGGCACAGACCTGCGCTTTATGCAGGAACCATGCGCCGTCTGCTATGTGACCTTTGAAAAGTTTCTGTCCAATGAAGCCTTTTCTATCTCGGGGAAACTTCTGTGTGATATGATCCTGGACGCAGTACAGGGCGTACTTCAGCCATATATCCTTGTACTGAACGATTACAGTGCACTGGTAGTCTTTTCCCAGAAAGAACTGGATGCAGGTCAGATGAAAGTCGATCAGCTCGTAAAAAAGCTGTACAACCGCTTCACCATGTACCAGTCCTTTGCCCCGGATATGCCATATCAGGAAAATCTTCCAGACTATGAAGAAGCCAGAAACATCTATCAGACCTTTACCATAAATGAAGGGCATTATACAGACGATATTGCTAAAACCCTCGCATATATCGAAGGAAATTACATGCACCGGCTCACATTGTCCTCCATTTCCGCAAATGTCAGCTTAAGTTCCAGCTATCTGTGCCGTGTTTTTAAATCGGAGGTAGGAACAAGCATCACCAGTTATCTGAACAATCTCCGAATACGAAAAGCCGCCACCATGATCAAAGACAACAGGCTTTCTCTCAAGGAGATCTCCACAATGGTAGGAATCGATGACCAGCTCTATTTCAGCAGGCTGTTTAAGAAATGTATGGGAATTTCTCCCTCGGAATACGGGAAACGATTTCATCAGTAAATCTCAAAAAGGTATGAAACCACAGATTTAGCTTCTATGATCTCATACCTTTTTTCTTATCACATCATTCTTCTATTTCTTAGATATTTTCGCTTCTCAGATCTGATACCACTTGATCTCATTTGCTTCCATGTGAAGTTCGAAGCAGCTTCCATCGCCTTTGTATACAACAGTATCCTGCGGCTCGTAGGTGTTGTTTACGACACAGTATTTGCCGTTCTTTACATAGGCGTGGACTTCTACATTGTAATTTGTGGAATACCAGCAGTTCAGTTCTTCCTCTGCAGATGCGGACCAGAGGACTGCACGGTAGAGGACACGGCTGTTCTTGAAGCTGTACGGAAGTCCGCTGATATAGACACCACGGCCTTTTCCGAAGTTCTTCACTGCCATCTGCACTTCCTGGTCTTTCTGGATCAGAATCTCAGTTCCGTCAAGTGCATAAATATTTTTCTTTCCTTCACCGAAATCAACGTCTCCGTCACTGTCTGACAGGATAAAGTGATCTCTATGTTCTTCCCAGTTGTATTTGTCTTTGTTCAGGTTGAAGCCGTTTTCTTCTTCTACTCCAAGTACATCGTCAAGCTGGAAATAATGTCCCTGCCACTGATGGGCTGCCGGTTCGCCGACTCCGATGAAGCCGCCGCCATTGTAGACAAATTCTTTTACTGCAGTGATGATCGTTTCGTTTACCCAGTACTCGCCGCCGCTTTGTGCAGTATCTGCATCGCCTACGTTGATCACAACATCAAAGTTTTTCAGCAGATCCTTATTTTCCAGGATATCATCAAAGCTGATGAAGGAAACATCAAACGGTGCGCCGCTCAAAGCCTCGATGATCCCGAAATAAGAATAATTCTGTTTATAATAAATTGCGTGATGTACCATGTGGTTGCCCCAGGAGCGCATTTTACCCCAGCAGTTCAGGACCGCTACACGCTTCACACAGTATGGGGTCACACCCTGGATGTTATCATAGAGTGTACGGAATTCCTGGCATACCTCTTTGATATACTGTACAAAATCCGGGAATTCCAGAGCAAGTTTCAGGTATCCGCCGTAACCGATTCTCTGGATCGGGCTTCGAAGGATCGCACGCCTTGCTGTTACCCAGTTTACTTTGGCTTCCTTGACCGGATCGCCGCCCTCATGGAAGGTATCCGGGAAAAAGTACGGAAGGAAACGTCCTTCTGTATATTTTACATTCTTGATATCGCTGAACAGGCGCAAGGTCGCACCGTTTCCGACACTTCCAACGACAGCATCCAGTCCGATCGAGGCAAACTCGTCCATAAACGGCTCCATACCGATCCAGTGATCGCCCATGAACATCATAGCTTCTTTGCCGCATTCATGGACAATGTCTACCATCTCTTTGGCAAGCTTCGCAACTTCTCTTCTCTGGAAAGCCTGGAAGTCCTTGAATTCTTTGGATGGAATACGGTATGTATTATTCATGTAACCCTGATCGATAATATATTCCGGACGGAACGCATATCCCACTTCTTTTTCGAATTGTTCAAGGATATACGGACTGACAGATGCGGAGTAACCGAACCAGTCTACATATTTTTCTCTCGCAAACTCATCAAAAATCAGGGTAAACTGATGGAAAAATGTCGTAAAACGTACTACATCCACATATTGATGCGTATCAAGGAAACGACGGAGACGCTCCAGGGAATGTGCTCTTGTCTTCGGCTGACGCACATCAAAAGTGATCTGCGGCTCTACGTCCTTCCAGTCATTTACGACAGCATTATACATATGAACCGGGTCCCACATGATATATGCCAGAAAGCTGACCGTATATTCATGAAAAAGTTTCGCCGGTGCGATCACGACATTTCCACTCTCTTCGTCATAAGACCACCGATCTGTCGGAACGACTTCGCCTGTGGTACGGTCAATGACTTCCCACCATCTGGTGATATCATCACGGGTATTTACTTTCAACATGTCCGGGTAGAGATGATCCATAAGGTTGATCTCAAGTTTCTCCTCCGTTGCTGTATGGAAAGAACTCATGATGTACATCTGCTGGATCTCATCCGGGTTTGCCTTTGCCCATGCATTATCTTTTCTTGTTGTATAATAAGTAGCGTAGATCTTTGCACCTGTGTCTTTGAGTTCTGCCGGGAACTCTGTTCCATCGCAGTCACGAATCGCATCTGCGCCCCATTCCTCTACGATATCCAGTGTTTCTTTTACCACATCCAGGTTTGTCGGGATCGTAACTCTGCCTTTGTTCTGACTCATAGGTGTACCTCCGTTTTATATTTATAGATTTCTTTTATCATCTGTTTTTGTTTTATTCAGAATACGTCGTTTTTGTCTGTTTTTCAACGTTGTTCTTGCTATACTTTTTAGAAATCTTGCGGTATTTTATCTTTTGTGCTATCCTGACAGTTGAAAAACTTTTCGGTCCTGGGAGGTACATATGAGTACACAGTTTTTTTCTTTTTCAGATGATACGCCTTTTTCAACAGAAGCAGTCCTGGCGAACGCCTCTTCTTCTCATTATGAGGAAGACTGGCCCAGCATCCCACATACCCATGCCTTCACGGAACTCTTTTACGTCAGTGAGGGAAGTGGAGAATTCCTGATTGAAAACCAGCATTTTTCTATTAAAAAAGACGACCTGATCATCGTCAACCCTCATATTCAGCACACGGAAATTTCCTTAAGTGCCTCGCCACTTTCTTATTATACGGTCGGTGTGGACGGGATCAGTTTTTCCTTCCAGGATCAGAAAGAATTCCAGATCTTTCACTGCCACCAGAAGCACGCCGACCTTTTATTTTATTTTCATTCTCTTTTTCAGGAACTGGATGAAAAAAATGATGGTTATGAAGAGATCTGCAAACACACGCTTGCCATTCTGATCTCTCAGCTCCGTCGTTTTGCTGTCTCTGATTTTCAGTTGTTTCCATCCTTTCATCCAAGCAAAGAATGCGCCCTCGTCAAGCGATATCTGGATTCCCACTACAGCGATGACATCAATCTGGAACAGCTTGCCAGCTTAAGCCATCTGAATAAGTATTATCTGAGTCACGAATTCACGCGCTACTACGGAATCTCTCCGATCAGCTATCTGACCCACCGCCGGATCGAAGTATGCAAAAATCTCCTGGAGAATACAGACCATGAAATCTCGGATATCGCTCATCTTGCCGGATTTTCCTCGCAGAGTTATCTGGCACAGAGTTTCCGGAAATACTGCGGCATGACCGCCGGGGAGTACCGCCGCAGCAAAAAGAATCAGACAATATGACAGATGACATCTGTTTTCAGCATTACTTTCTTCTCGGTTCCAT
>ERZ773104.4276-NODE-4276-length-12255-cov-8.417049_pt1 | contig 12255 bp, 10 predicted proteins | sample MGYA00511920_ERZ773104 | MGnify/ENA primary metagenome ERZ773104 (study PRJEB29015, sample SAMEA2737857) | human gut metagenome | biome: human gut; feature: human-associated habitat; material: faeces | place: China | collected 2012 ...
AAACGCTTGCATCTATCATTTTGGTGCAAGCGTAATTCATGAGTAACGTAGCAATCTTTTGCGCTTACGAATGATCAGCGCCTCAGACCGCAAGAATGCTGTATTGCTGATCAATGAAGCCATTACATCGGGAGCGTCCTGTAAAAAGGCATGTGAGCGTCTCGGAATCACGGAACGGACTTTCTACCGTTGGAAGAAGCGAAAGGCAGATACGGATTCCTATGAGGATGGACGTCCCTCAGCAGATCATTCAGATCCTGCCAATAAGATACCAGCAGAGACACGTCGGGAGATCGTAAATATCTGTAACAAACCAGAATACGCCAGCCTGGCACCATGTGAGATCGTTCCGGCATTAGCCGATGAAGGTATCTATATCGCTTCTGAATCAACTTTTTACCGTGTGTTGAGGGAAGCAAAAATGCTGAACCACCGTGGACGCAGCGAATCACCAAAACACAACCGTCCATCTACATACAGCGCAACAGGTCCGAATCAGGTGTATATGTGGGATATCACATATCTGAATGGTCCACATAAGGGTATGTTTTACTATCTGTATCTTTTCTCAGATCTTTACGATAGGAGTATCGTTGGCTGGGAAGTCTACGAGGAAGAAAGTGCCGACTATGCCAGCAGTTTGATTAAAAGGATCTGTTTAAAACAAGGGCGGCTTACTACGGAGCCATTAGTCTTACACTCTGATAATGGCTCACCCATGAAAGGCGCTACAATGTTGGCGACCCTGTATCAGCTTGGTATAACTCCTTCAAACAGCAGACCACGTGTAAGCAATGATAACCCCTATGCCGAAAGTCTTTTCAAAACGTTGAAATATCATCCTAACTATCAGCCCAAAGGATTTGAAACATTGGAAGAGGCTCGGGAATGGGTCAGCTTGTTTGTAAAATGGTATAACCACGATCATCATCACAGTGGTCTAAACTTTCTTACTCCTTATCAGCGCCGCAGCGGATCGTCTGACAAGATACTGTCTAAACGTAAAGAAGTATACGAAGCTGCTAAAGCAGATCATCCAGAACGCTGGAATGGACGTGCAACCCGTGACTGGAGTCTTCCGGATACTGTATATCTGAACCCGGAAAAGGTACACGAACAATCCGAAAAAGCTGATGGACAGATGGCTGTTTCGTAAAAATCTATTCATTCAAAATGATGGTGATCAGGTACAGAACAATATCTGATGACCTGCACGAATAAAAAATATATATTTTTACTGACAACTACCTTGACAATCAGCGCTCCCAAAAGAATAAGACTGCATACGGATTTTCCATCCTCTTTAGAAAGATATCCACATCCTTTCTGGCAGGAGACCTGTCCATCCAGACATCATCCACATGACACCTGGACAAAGAAGGTCTGACTGTGGATAACGGTAAGAGCACCTTTCCGGAACTGGAAATACAGGATCTTTAAATTCTCCGTTTTGCACAAAATATTAAAAATCCTTCTTTTTCCCACCGCTTTTGATCGCTTTGGGCTGATCGATAGAAAGGCCTTCCATAAGCCAGCGGAATTCCTGACGGGTCAGGAGCCGGGCTTCCGAAGCATTCCGGGGCCACTGGAACCTGCCGCTTCCATCAAGCCTTTTTTGCAAAAGTACAAACCCATCCTTGTCAAAATGCAATGCTTTGAGTTTGCGGCTGTCCCTTCCACAGAAAAGGTAAACCGCATTTGCGTAGGGATCAAGTTCGTAAACATCACGTATGATCGCCATGAGGCCATCAAAACTCTTGCGCATATCTGTCCGGCCGGTTATCACGAAGATCTTTGATACACCGGACAAGTCACCTAACAAAGGCACTGCAGCACAGACAGGATATTGGATATGGTCTCACGGTGTGCTGCATTTGTGATCTCGATCTGAATGCCATGGTATGCTATTTTTACAGCAGTATCAGAAGAGATCTCTGGAACAGCCGGGCTGACGGATGGACAGGGAACCGCTTCCCCAAAAGCCAGCTGGACAACTTCCTGCTTTCCTAAAAAAGTAGAATGAATAGGTTCCGGGATCGTATAGGCTTTCTTTCTGAGCCTTCGTATCTGGTAGTAAAAGTTACTTGTATGAATATGATGTTCTTCACACCAGCATTTGTCAGAGAGACCGCTGGAACGGCATTCCTGGATTAGGCTGAGCCACTCTTCATCGGTACGTCTTGGATTTCTTTGTGTCATAAGTATTCAACTCCTGTTCTTGTATTTGGAGTGGAATTAGCATAGATTCTCGGAACAGATTGAAGTAAAATGCTCCTAAGTGCCAAAACTGGAAGAGTAAGAGAGACCACTCCTTTGAGGAGATTATCTCACAAATTTGAGGAGATGAAAAACCGGGTGATTATTCATCGCTTACTTGAAATCTATGTGTAAAACGAAGATACGGAAATTAACCAGTATAAGAATCGTAAAGATTAGGCTACGTTAGGGATGAAAATATTCGAATTATGATATATAATATTTTTAGATAACATAGAGACTCGGGTATTGAAATAGTTGATATGTATAGCAGCATAGGAGGTAAATTATGGCAATTTCAGAATATGTAGGAAAAACAATGATTGCCTGGCATTATTACAATGAGAATTATACTGGTGAGTATGCCAGTGGTCCCAACAGAAGAAGTTATGTATACCCTAGAATTTTAAAAAAGACAGACACGGAATTTGTAACTATTCAAGATTGCGAAAACGAATTTCCTAAAAAAGGAAGGATAGAAGTAAGATTAACGGCTGATCTTACAGCTGAAGATTTATATGCAGAGGTTGGGGAAATTGTTGAAATTCGTATTAATAGAGAACCTGAATGTAATACGGAATCAAATAATTATTATTCTCTGAGGTTAAATCGAAATTTGGGTAAAGAACGAACGGAAATTTGGATGGAAAAATTCTCCGGAAAAGGTTTCACACAAATAGTCCCAGTAGGAAGTGATTGGGACCGTGTTCAGCGTGAACATCAAATATATTATATTGATACAATTTATACAAACGAGATCATGCTTTCATATAATAATAAATTTTATGGACCATTTGAATATGATAGAAAGGAGGATTATATTGTCTTAGTTGGTAAGAAAGGAAACCAATACTTTATCTCAGAATATGAACAAGATGATCTTTCAAAAAATATATATTTAGTCGATAATCCAGAGACAGATGCAAATATTCAATTAATAGCGAAAAATATGATACAAAGTCCCATGGACAGAGTGGAGAAAATAGATTGGATTGACGACGAAAAACTTATCGATTATTTAAGTAATATCCTTAAAAAGCAAAAATTAAATACTAAAGATGAGATAAGACGATTTAAAGAGAATATAAGTACGCTGATAGAAGAAGAAAGCGAAATGTCTTTAGATGCTTCTAGAAAACAGCGCCTTGCAAAAATTCTGAATTTGACAGATGAACGTAATGAATTAGTTCAAATGATTGTGCGTTCAGCTATGGAGGATGAAGAGCTTAATAAAGAGGTAGCACGCAATATTTGTGAGGAACACTTTGATTATATAGAACAGAATAGTCCTGAACTAAAAAGATATCAAGAAGAACTACAATTATTAAACCAGCAGAAGAAAGATTTGACTAGGCAAGTAGAGCAAGCAAAAGCTAATTTGGAAGAATTAGCAGAACAAGCACGCTTAAATCAGGGAGAGAAAATTAATGAAATAAAAAAACATATAGCTGATTTGGAAGAAAAAAGAAGCAGTTTAAAAGAGAATATAGAAGAATTGCTTTCTACAATTAATGGAATAAATGATGTTAAAGAGTTAGAAAGAAAAAAAGAAGAACTTAAGAAAGAAGCGGATCAAGCTCTTACGGAAAAAGAAATCAGAGATCGAGATTTGGAAAGAACTCGAAAAAAACAAGAACATTTGGAAAAAGAGTTAACAAAGATAATTGAAAATTTTAATGATGAAACAAAATTAGTAGTAAGTAAACTGGATAAGGAATTCTTGAACAAAGTGTTCAGAGAGATTTCGGGGGAACAGTGTTCTGACATTGATAAATTTGATAGTAGTTTGTTTTATGAACATCATTTAACGGGCGATGACATTATCAATATAGTACAAGATTATTTAAATGATGTAGCAAATCGGAATGTGCCATATAATGAAGTAGTAAATTATTTGGCATGTATTGGTCAGGGATTTATTACTACTTTTGCCGGTCAACCAGGTACTGGGAAAACATCTATATGTAGTTTGATCGCCAAAGCACTGGGATTGGCAGGAAAAAATGGAAATAAGCGTTTTATAGAAATCCCAGTTGAACGAGGTTGGACTTCTCATAAAGATTTTATAGGATATTACAATCCATTGACAAAGCGGATGGAAAAAAGTAATGCAGAAGTATACGATGCGTTTGAAAAATTAAACAAAGAAGTCGATGATGAGGTTACTGCTCCAATGATTATGCTATTAGATGAAGCTAATCTGAGCCCAATAGAGCATTATTGGGCAACGTTTATCAAAAATTGTGATTTTGATTCAACGACTGAGAGAATTATAAGTTTAGGAGGAAACGTAAAGTGGAGTTTACCAGATAATTTAAGATTCCTTGCTACAGTTAATTTTGATCATACAACAGAGGAGTTATCGCCAAGGTTTTTAGATAGAAGTTGGGTTATTATTCTGGAACCAATGCAGATAGATGAAGATAGTTTGAGAAATGAGTTACCGATCAATGCAGAGAAGGTTGTTTCATTTAATGACTTTATTGGCGCATTTGGGCAAAATCAAGATGTTGAAGTTGATGATAATATTTTAATAAAGTGGAAAAGTATACGAAATATTTTCAAAGACAATAATATGATGATTATGCCACGAAATGTAAAGATGGTTCTAAATTATTGCAGAGTTGCTAGTAGATATATGAAACGTGATACACCTGAGACACGCTTTGCACCGCTTGATTTTGCTGTAGCACAAAAAATATTACCTACTATCCATGGGGCAGGAGCTAATGTAGATAAATTGGTCAAGCAACTGAGAGAAGAATGTGGTGAAAGTAATATGCCTTTGTGTTCAAAAATATTAAAAAGGATGCAAGAAAATGCTGCTGATAATATGGGGTACTATCAATTCTTTGCAATATAAGAGGTGTATTTATGAGAAATCAAATGTTCTTAAATTGCACTTTATATTCTGAAGAAGTTGGAATTACTTTATATACGGAAAACCCTCTATTTAAAGCAAATTATATTCAAGACAATCCTATTGTTTATGAGGATGCTGCATATACTGGAAGAATAGTTATAGACGAGCCTGAGAAGCAAATAAGTAGAATAATTGTGCAGTTAAATGAAAGTGAAATTGGAAATGTGGATTTTTCTTTAGTGAACAATAAAATAGTCGGTGATATTAGATTCTGTATACAGGATGAAAATATTTCGCAACCATTTCTACTTCAATGCGATATGATTGAGGTTTGTTTTAAGATTTTATATGTGGATAATTCATTTTCGTGGTTATACTCTCCGTATTTGTTATGTGTAAGTAAAAATCAAGATGATACAGAAAACACAGAAAAGATGTTGAGAGAATTGCTTCAGTATGACAATGATAAAATTAATAAATGGATTTTCCGAAAGGATAATGGAAGTAAAAAGCAAGAGGGAATACTTGAAGGAACCATGAGACCTAAAGCCTATAAATCTATTTCCTCATATTTGCAGTTGGCTGAGCAAATTGTAAATTGTTATAGGAATTGTTTACCATACTTTAAAAACTCGCCGAAACATTCAGTTTCAAAAATGTATGAAATGAAGAAATATTCTGAATTGAGGAAGTTTACACAGAAAGATTTAGGGTGGCTTTCACAAAATCTAGAACAACTCGCATTATGTGACGAACCGACTGCTATTGAATATGAAGGCGATTATTATTTACCATTAAATGTAATGTCTGAGAGAAAAAAAATAAATTATGATATATATGAAAATAGAATCATTATTTCTTTTTTGAGATATTTAGTCTCAGATATCTATAAGTTAAAAGAGGAGATGGAGAAGACAGTTATTAATGAAGAGCAGATATACCGAAAATTGAGAGGAATTTCTTTGAAAGGGTATCATGCCCCAATTATTACTGTGAAAAAAATACAGAGTCAATATTTACGAACTGTTTTAGAAAGAACTCAACAAGTATTGCAAGTTCTTGAACAGATCTATAGGGTGTATCATGATTGTTTGCCATGCACAATAATAAATTTTTCTGGAAAACCTCGGAGAACAAAAATTTTCCAGGAAATTAAACCATATAGAATTATTTATGACATGCTTATCAAGTGGTTTGAATTTGGCGAAATTAGTTTAGAAAAAGAAAAAACTATTTTTAGAGTAAAGACTATGGATAAGCTCTTTGAGTATTATTGTTTACAACAATTGTTGAGAATGCTCGCAGAACAAGAATTTGCTATAGATGGTTTGAAATCCTTTGAATATAAAGTGGAGGATCCAATATACGACAATGAAATAGAGGTTGCTAATACATATATATTCAAACGTAAAGATTGGAATGTTATTTTGTACTATCAGCCAGTTGTGTTTTCAGAAGGTTACCAAAATGGTTTAGGAGTGTATAGAACAACTATGACTTTACGCAGTAAATATTATACACCAGATTTTATTATGGAGTTTTCGAATGGAAACGAGAAACACTACGTGATATTTGATTCCAAATATTCAAATAGGAAAAATATATTAAAATATCATATGAAAGAGTGTATTATGAAATACGGTGTAGAAACGGAGGCTGCTGGAGATAATACAGATGTTAGGATGGTATGGGTATTGCAAGGCAGAGTTGATGGTGAAAAATCGTTTGAGTATTATCATAATTCCCCTAATGCAAAAATCGCACATAATGCTAAGTCATACGGAATTGTTTCTATTAACTCTAAATTGAATAATCGACAGAGATTATGGCAGGAGATAATAAATAATGTATTTAGATGATAATATATTATTGTGCTTTGCCCGGATGTTTTTCCGTAAGCGCCAAATAATAATGCGGTTAGATACAAGATTACTCCAGCCCTTTACGAGTTGGAGTAATTCACTATAATTCACATGCGATTTAAGCGCTTACGTTGTATGTACCAAAGGTGGATGAACATTTCGTTGGAAGTCTGGCAGTGATTCCGTTGCAGTTGATGGGATATTATGTTTCTGTGGCGAAAGGACTGGATGTGGATAAGCCGAGGAATTTGGCAAAGAGTGTTACAGTAGAATAATAACATAATCAGGAAACAGGTGCGAAAAATTTTCGAAATAAGCAGAATGGCAAATTCAAAAATTTCCCGCACCTATTAACTATTCTGTAAAGTTCATAAAAGGGATATCATAAGCAGCATAAGGTGATGCAGATGTAATTAAGGAAATTGTTGGGCGCAAATAGGATAACAATAATGCCGGTGCATTTTGTTTTAATAATTTCTCACTATGTTCTGCATCAACCTTCTCTGGATTCCACCGAAACAATGCAGCTTCTTCAGCCTCAATAAAAAATGGAGAGGAGTCGTCTTTTTTTCCGATCAGAAGATTCAAAACAACCACGGCTGAATTTTCTTCCGGTCCAGGTTGTGTTTCCACATGTGATTCCAGAGATATATTTATTTGGGAAGCATCTTTTGTTTCGAATCCATTATTTAATGCAAAAGAGAGTTTTAGAAGGGAAGGATTGCTAAACTGAAATGAACTAACCATACATTCTCCTTTCTTACTAAGCTGCTTCCGTTAAATTATTTTCCGGAAGCTCTGTGTCTTTTTGTGTTTTTTTATATGAATAACCGGTTTCAGAGATGTCTATCATTTCATGCACATAAACAGCTTTATTTAAAATAGCTTTGTGCATATTTATAAAAGAAGCCTTTGGTGTAAGTGAAATATAGGCGGATGCTCGCATTAGAACTTGTACTGGTGCCGCATTCTTTTCTTTTTCAATCATTAAATCAAGATTAGAAAGATCCAGATCTTTAAATTCTACTCTTGTATTAGAACCTTCTTTGTGGATAATCATACTGGAAGCTATTTCTTCAAAATAACGCTCTTGTTCTTGAAGATACTCAACGGTCGGACGAAGAATATTCTGTCGAAGTCGTGAAGAATCTTCCTTAGATAAAATAATGGGACCTGTCATAACAGTATTGCGCATAATATTCTCCTTTCAATACCCTAATAAGTCAGCGGTCTGTTGTTCAAAATAATTTTTCACATACTGACTGTCCTTAATAAGGTCAATATACATGTATGTATTTACCGCATCAATATTCTTGCCCATCTCTTTAAATCCAATTTTTTTGTACCAGTCCACTTTTTTAGGTACTGCATTCAGGGTAATAAAACGAATTGGTAAAAAATCAGTCCATTGCCGTGCTTCATTAATAATTTTTTCTAATGTTTTTGTCCCAATTTTATTCTTTTGATATTTTGTTCCTATTGCCAGATAATTTATATACAAACTGGGAAGAAATTCTCCAAAATCATCAATTTGATAATCAGATATTTCTGAAATACAATCATAAAAAGCGACATCCCGAAAGGTTATCATATAGTATCCCACTACGAGTGACTTATATTCAATTTCATATGCATAACACTGTTGCAGCAGTGTGGCAAAATAGGAATTTTTAACATACTCATTAATCGCAGGATTCCCACAATCAAAGTTATTAACCGCAGATGTCATCAATTTATATTGAAGCTCTGCCATATCTTCACCCTTTCTTTTGGTTTAATTAATAGTCTGTATTTTACCAAGACAGATCATTTGTGTTAAAATCCATAAAAATAATTAGAATTCTTACTTTTTTATGCTAATTTGGCATGCGTGATCAGCTTCACCTAAAAACACTATATCTTAAACTTCGGCACAAATATGCGTGGATTATTAGTGGCAATGTAAGACATTTCCATGCCTTTACCGGTAGTTTCTCTATTAGATATGGGGTAATCCCTATCCCCTATATCAAACCCTGCGTGCGTTATTAACGCATACAGATCTTCTCTTTATATTTCATACTTTATTAGAATACAAACGTACATTATACTAAATTCCCCAGTTCACACATTACTTTAAGTATATCACAAGTCAGCAAATAAATCATCCTTGTATAAAATTATTTTCGGAGAAATTATGAAAGAAAAATCGTTTGTAAAAAAATAAAATTATATGATATCACAATTAAGAACAATACGGACACTGGAAATGTAAAAATCAGGATTTTTACCCCTGATACTATTGACGAATGCGAATTAGAGCGGATGAAAGTAATGCAATTAAACGAAGTACAAAAATTAGTGCGGAGTTCATATAAAGGAACAGTAACAATTTTGCTTTAATTTTCAGGTATGTCAGAGCGGCGAAATCAGTTGAAAGCGGCGGAGAAATACACATTGGGGTCAGACCCCATTAAAGATTACTAAAAAAGGGGAAGAAAGGATGTAGTTTTTAACTACATGACAACTATATACTATGATGCTATAATGGGATTAAAACAGGAAATGAGTTGGCATTGTACGATGAATCCGGTGGAATAGAAAATACAGGGATACGCCGACAGGTGATAAAGGAAATTACTGATTTTGCAAAAAAATATGATGTAAAAAAATTCTTCTCTTCGGATCAAGGCAAGAGGTGATTTTAAGCGTACGAGTGACATTGATTTAGCAGTGTCAGATGGAAAGTTTGATCGTTTTGCGCTTCATTAAAAATATGAAAAAAATATGAGACAGGAGGCGATTATAATGTACATATTCATACCATTTTTCTTTTTCATCTGGGGCGGTCTGACGGTGGCTTATTTTCATTTCGGATTTCAGCCAGAATGGCTTGCTACGATTCTGAATACGAGTTCCGCCGGCGACAGCGCAGCCAATGCTTTTATGCTCAGCACACGCGGTGGAATTTTTATCATCGGTGTCGGTGTTTTTTGCCTGATCTGGATTGTAGTTCGTCTTTGGCTTGGGATTGATAAATTCGAAGAACCTCAAGACTCTGGTTCTTTGCGCGAAGATATTGTGGAGATTTTTGACGCTTTGCTCACACCCATTCCCTCGTATGAAGAGGAGAAAGAAACAGATCCACTTAGCTTTGGTGCACTCTTCGATGAACTTTCCAGTACATCTTCCTCGGAGCCGGAATATCTGAGTGACAGTGATGGCAAAAGCGTTCGTATCACCGGCCGCGGTTCTGATGTTTTTTATCTGGAAAACGGTGATGTTGTCTATACTACAGACGGTCGTGATTTCTATACGACAGATGATGATGTGTATCATCACTATGAATGAAGCGGGCGTATTTGAAAGCAGTGGAGCAGTACGTTTGCCACATTGGGGTCTGCCCGTGCGTCCAGCAAAGGGTATATAGTCCGGTGGGTGGAAGCCCCATCAAATAAGCTGCTAACCACAGCATTTGAAGCGAGTGTTGAGTCTGCCGCGGCAACGCTGCAGGCTAAGCGTAGACAGCAAGGTAACAGGGATAGCTAGTGAGCGCCGAAATCCCAAAAGAACCAGAGGGCCGACATCGTGGTCAGGATGGAAGGCAACATATGTACTTATCGTTATTTTACTTGACTTTGCAGACTATCTGATTTATTATACTCGTAAAGAAGTAACTTACAAGTTACTAACTCACGAGTATAATTATTGGAGGTGAGCAGATGAGTCAATTCTATTGCCGTGAGGATGAGATGCGGAAACTGAATAAACGGTATGCAGGTGATAAGTTTGAGTGCATTGTCATCTACGGCAGACGGCGTGTTGGTAAAACGGCACTGATCAACGAGTTCTGCAAAGATAAGCCTACCATTTTCTTTTCTGCATTGAACACGACAGGAAAGGAAAATCTGGAAGCTCTCTCAAAGTCGATTATGAGTTTTGAGCGGCCGGATATGGAGTCTGCACCGGAGTTCAGGTCCTATGATGCAGCTTTGGATGAGCTGACAGCACTTTCAAAGGAAAAGAGGATTGTCTTTGTCATTGATGAGTATCCTTATCTTGCAAAAGCAAAACCAGCTATTTCAGCGATGCTGCAGCACATCATCGACCACAAATGGACAGAGTCCAAGATGTACCTGATTCTTTGCGGCTCCTCTATGAGCTTCATGGAGAGTCAGGTGCTTGGAAAGGAAAGTCCGTTGTATGGCAGACGTACTGGCCAGTTTAAGATTGAGCCGCTAGACTATAAAGAAACCGCTGTGTTCCACCCAAATCTGTCTGCAGAAGACAATTCCCTGATTTATGGGATCACGGGAGGAGTTCCCCACTATATCAATAAGTTGGATGTGCGAGATAGTGTGGATGAAGCTCTGTTGGATAATTTCTTTGACCGCTCCAGCTATCTGTATGAGGAACCGGGGAACTTACTGAAGCAGGAACTCCGGGAGCCGGCCATTTATAATGCAATCATTAAAGCGATTGCAGAAGGTGCTTCCCGAATGAACGATATCAAGATGAAGGTCGGCGAGGAAAACTCGGTCGTATCGAAGTACCTGAAAACGCTGATCGACCTTGGCATTGCGAAGAAAGAAACACCGATTACAGAAAAACCGGGTAAGAAAACCATCTATCTGCTGGCTGATAACTTCTTCCGTTTCTGGTATCGGTTTGTGCCAATCAATATGAGTGCCATTGACTCTGGCAGAATTGCAAAGACCTATCCACACGCTGTAAAGCAGTATCTTCCTGATTACATGGGTCTAATTTATGAGAAGATGTGTCAGGATTACCTGCTCTATTATTCGGATAGCCTTCCTATTGAGCTGAGTGAAATCGGCCAGTGGTGGGGGACAGACCCGAAGAAGAAAAAGCAGATACAGATTGATATCGTCGGAACTCCTGTTGAGGGCAAAGACTATATCATCGGTTCATGCAAATACCGTAATGAGAAAATCGGTGTGGATGAACTCGATTTGATTCGGGATTATGCCTCAGTTTTTGGAAAGGGCAACAACTATCACTACTATATCTTCTCGAAAGGCGGATTCACAGATGGACTTCTTCAGGCACAAGAGCGAGGTGAAGTTCGGCTGATAACGCTGGAAGACCTTTACAAGTAAAAATTCTAATCAACCCTGCTGGTGAAAGCTGGCAGGACATTTTTATACCCATTTTTAGTCTGTCTGCTCCGTGCAGATGGGCTTTTTTCATGCCGGCAAGGAGTGGTTACGCAAATGGCCTCCAGAATCCAGGGCATCACCGTTGAGATCGGCGGCGATACCACAAAGCTCTCCA
>ERZ773104.4280-NODE-4280-length-12238-cov-50.383321_pt1 | contig 12238 bp, 9 predicted proteins | sample MGYA00511920_ERZ773104 | MGnify/ENA primary metagenome ERZ773104 (study PRJEB29015, sample SAMEA2737857) | human gut metagenome | biome: human gut; feature: human-associated habitat; material: faeces | place: China | collected 2012 ...
CTGCATGGGACGGACGTCACCGCGCCCGACCTGCGCGGCGGAGCGGCGCTTCTGGCGGCGGCACTGGCCGCGGACGGTGAGACCCGCCTGCGCGACCCCGGGCACATCCCCCGCGGGTATGAAAATTTACCCGCCGCACTGCGCGGGCTGGGGGCAGAGATTTCCTGAGACCTTCCGCGGACTGCCGCCCCCCTTACGCATCCGGGCCGGGCATGCCCGGCCCCTGCGGGGAGACCGCCCGGCACATGGCCGATTACAACAGCTCCGCTTCTCAGTTTTTTCACATTCTTACACAAAGTATGTAGCTTTGCACTAAAAATACAGTCTCTATCGCGGCCTGCGTTGTCCAAAAGGGCAGGGCAGGCCGTATTTTTTTATGAATTTCTCGCTAAGGTATTGAAATTGCGCGGAAAATTTGCTATCCTTATAAACAGTTATATGTAAAAAATCACGGATTAGTGTGCCCATGCGTGGGTGCACCCCAGGAATCCGGTTTCACAACATCACTTTTAGGGGGATACACTCATGGCATTCGTTCTCGACGAAGAAATGCAAAATGTAACCAATATCAAGGTTATCGGCGTAGGTGGCGGCGGCGGCAACGCCGTCAACCGCATGGTGGAGTCCGGTCTGTCCGGGGTCGAGTTCGTCGCGATGAACACCGACCAGCAGGCTCTGCTCAACTCCAAGGCCACCCAGAAGGTTCAGCTTGGTGCCAAGCTGACCAAGGGCCGCGGTGCCGGTGCTGACCCGGAGATCGGCCAGCGCGCCGCCGAGGAGAGCAAGGACGAGATCACCAACGCGCTGAAGGGTGCGCAGATGGTCTTTATCACCGCCGGCATGGGCGGCGGCACCGGCACGGGCGCTGCCCCTGTCGTGGCCGAGACGGCCCACGACCTGGGTATCCTGACCGTCGGCATCGTCACGAAGCCCTTTGCCTTTGAAGGCAAGCGCAAGATGGCGCAGGCCGAGCAGGGCATCGCTTCCCTGATGATGCACGTCGATTCTCTGATCGTCATTCCCAACGAGCGCCTGAAGCTCATCAGCCAGGAGAAGATCACCCTGATGAACGCCTTCGAGGCCGCTGACAACGTGCTGCGCCAGGGCGTTGAGAGCATCTCCAGCCTGATCAACATTCCTGCCTTCATCAACCTGGACTTCGCGGACGTCCGCTCCATCATGAAGGACGCCGGCTTTGCCCACATGGGCGTCGGCGTTGCCAAGGGCGCTGGCAAGGCCGAGAACGCCGCCAAGGCTGCCATCTCCAGCCCGCTGCTGGAGACCAGCATTGCCGGTGCACGCGGCGTCATCATCAACATCACCTCCAGCCCCGACATCGGCCTGGAGGATGTCGAGACCGCTGCCAGCATGATCACCCAGAGCGCGCATCCCGATGCCAACATCATCTGGGGTACTGCGTTCGACGAGCGCCTGAGCGACGAGATGAGCATTACCGTCGTTGCCACAGGCTTCGAGAGCACGCCCGAGGTCGACGAGCCCATTCAGGCCCATGTTGACGCCAAGCGTGCCGCGCAGGCCGCTACCCAGCCCGCCGCACAGCCTGCCGCTGCTCCGGTCCAGCCTGTGCAGCCTGTCCAGCCGCAGGTCAACCCCGTCATGCCCAACCCGATCTTCACCCAGTCCTTCAGCACCGGCATGGACACGCCTGTGGCTGCACAGCCCGCAGCCCCTGCCGAGGAAGAGGATGACGGCGATTACTTTGACGACCTGCTCAGCATCCTGAACAAGCGTTCTTAATGATTTTTTTTGCGAGAGGATGTAAAAAGCCATGCCGTCTGAACCGATGAACATTCAGGAACAGGGTTTTCGTTCCAGCTTGTTCGGCTTTGATAAAAATGACGTGCTGGCTTACATGAACGCACTGGCCAACGAGGCCCAGCAGCACGAGCTGGAGTACAACCGCCAGCTGCAGCAGCTGCAGTCCAAGCTGGACGAGCTGCGCAGCGAGCGGGGCACCGCCGACAGCCGCATGGAGGCCCTGAAGGCCGAGCTGGCTGCCGCGACCCAGCGTGCAGACACGGCCGAGGCCAAGCGCCGCGAGGCGGACGAGCAGCTGGAGACCATCAAGAAAAAGACGGCCTCCTTCCAGTCCACCCAGCGGGAATCCCAGAAAAACGCCAACATCTGGCAGCTGAAATGCCACGATCTGCAGCAGCAGGTGGACGAGCTGCAAAAGCAGTTGACCGCCGCGCGCGCGCTGAACACTGCCGCCGCCCCGGCTGCCCCCACATCCGATCTGGTGCGGGAGGCCAAGCTCGAGGCCGGCAAGATCCTGGCCGATGCCCGCCTGTACGCCGAGAGCGCAGAGCGGGAGCTCAAGCAGCAGGCCGAGACCCAGAAGAACCGCATGGCAGAGAATGCCCGCAGCATTGCGTCGGGCGTCATGCTGGTGCGGGAGCGTCTGGCCCGCGTGGACGAGCGCCTGAGCGCCGCCACGCTGGATTTAGACGGCCTGACACAGGCCATCTATCAGGCGCTTGACCAGACCGAGGCCGAGCTGAAGGATCTGGGCACCGATATGCGCAGCTTTGCGCAGGGCACACCGGAAACAGATATTCCCGCACCGGTGCCGCCGCGCCTCGCTGCCGCCGCCAAGTCTGCCGCCCCGTCTCCCGAAAAGCCCGCCGAGCGTCTGCGCGTCAAGGCCAAGGCACAGCCCGTGCACCACACGGCCCCTGCCGCCCCGGTCCACCGTCTGCGCAACACCCGCCGCCCGATCTCCCAGCTTTTGCAGGATCAGATCGACAAATTGGGCCAGGAGGAGCAATAAGTTTGTACATAGCCACTCGGTTTTGCGCCGGGTGGTTTTTGTTTAGAGCGGCTCCCCCTGGGGGGGGGAAAGGCTTGGTTTGTTCACAAACCCTTCTTAATTTGTTGAATTTTCCTTCACGACTTTAACACAAATGGCGGGTATACTATAAGTGTTCTCAGGAAGGGAGCAGGGACCCGGGCCTGAGAACAGAACCCCAAGTTTTTCATCCATACTCCTCTTTTCTTTTGATGCCGAAGCGGTGCAGGACTTTCCTGCACCGCTTCGGTGTTTTTTTTAGGACAGATTTCTGCATTTGACAACGTGTTTTCCTGCACCGTACTCTTGCCGAATCGTGCAGAACCCTGTATAATATAATCTGATATTGTATCGCCGCGGGGCAGACCCGGCGCACATATCCCGCAATTTCACTCCATCCGCAGGAGGCAAAATCCTATGAGAGTTGGTCTGGACATTGGTTCCACCACCATTAAATGTGTTGTGCTGAACGACGCCGGGCAGATCGTCTATTCGACCTACGAGCGCCATTTCAGCCATATTTTAGAGAAGGGCAGGGCGCTGCTTGAGAAGGTTGCCGCCGAATATCTGCCCGATGGCCGCGCCTACTTAGCCATCTCCGGCTCCGCCGGTATGGGCCTGGCCGACAGCTGCAAGGTCCCCTTCGTGCAGGAGGTCTTTGCCACCCGTGTGGCCGCCAACCGGCTGGCCCCCGGCACCGACTGTATCATCGAGCTGGGCGGCGAGGACGCCAAAATCCTTTTCCTGACAAATGGCACCGAGGTCCGCATGAACGGCAGCTGCGCCGGCGGCACGGGCGCGTTCATTGACCAGATGGCGACCCTGCTGAAGATGGGCGCCGACGAGATGGACAAGGCCGCGCAGGCCGCGACCCGCACCTACACCATCGCCAGCCGCTGCGGCGTTTTTGCCAAAAGCGACATCCAGCCCCTCATCAACCAGGGCGCACAGGCGGGCGACATCGCGGCGTCGATCTATCAGGCCGTTGTCAACCAGACCATTGCAGGTCTGGCACAGGGCCGCCCCATCAAGGGCAATATCCTGTATCTCGGCGGCCCGCTGACCTTCTCCGGGACGCTGCGCCGGAGCTTTGACAAGACTCTGGGTGTCACCGGCACCCTGCCGGAGAACAGCCTGCTCTTCGTTGCGATGGGCGCGGCGTTCTATGCCGACGAGGAATCCGACCTGCGCGAGGTTGCCAAGCGTCTCGACGAATACAGCGCCACAGCGACCTACGTCAGCCTGCCGCCGCTGTTCGCAAACAAACAGGAGTACGAGGACTTCCACGCCCGCCACTTAAAGGCCACCGTGCCCTGCCTGCCCTTTGGCGCAGACTGCGGGCCGGTACATATCGGCATCGACTCCGGCTCCACCACCATCAAGCTCGTCGTCATCGACAACGACGCGAACATTCTGTTCGAGCGCTACCGTCCGAACCTCGGCAACCCGATCCCGCTCGTCAGGGAGACGCTGCTCGGTCTCTACAAGGATCACCCGGGCCTGCAGATCGCCAGCGTGACCACCACCGGCTACGGCGAGGAGCTCGTCAAAAATGCGTTCCACTGTGACCGCGGTCTTGTCGAGACTGTCGCGCACTTTACCGCCGCCAAGCACTTTTTGCCCGACGTGGATTTCATCATCGACATCGGCGGTCAGGACATGAAGTGCTTCAAAATTGAGGACGGTGCGATCAGCAACATCTTCCTGAACGAAGCCTGCTCCTCCGGCTGCGGCAGCTTTTTGCAGACGTTCGCCCAGGCGCTGGGCTACGACGTCAAGGAGTTTGCCGCGCTGGGCCTGTTTGCCGACAAACCCGTTGACCTTGGCAGCCGCTGCACCGTGTTTATGAACTCGTCTGTCAAGCAGGCGCAGAAGGACGGTGCCTCGATTGAAAATATCAGCGCCGGTCTGTCCATCTCCGTCGTCAAGAACGCGCTGTACAAGGTCATCCGCGCGTCCAGCCCCGAGGAGCTGGGCCGCAACATCGTGGTACAGGGCGGCACCTTCTACAATGAGGCTGTGCTCCGCGCCTTTGAGAAGGAGATGGGCGTCAACGTCATCCGTCCCGACATTGCGGGCCTGATGGGCGCTTACGGCGCGGCCCTGTACGGCAAGGCCAAGGCAGGCGCGCACGCCCGCAGCACCGTGCTGACCCAGCTGGAGCTGGAGCATTTCAGCCAGAAGGTCAACACCGTGCAGTGTCAGGGGTGCGGCAACCACTGCCAGCTGACCGTCAACGTTTTTGCCGATGGCAAGCGCTTTATCTCCGGCAACCGGTGCGACAAGCCCGTGACCGGCAAGGCCAACAACGAGGACCTGGACCTCTACGCCTACAAGCTCAAGCTGCTGGACGGCTACCGCAAGGCAGCAGCCCCTGCGAACAGCCGCGGCAAGATCGGCATCCCGCTCTGCCTGAATATGTACGAGCTTTTGCCGTTCTGGCACACGCTGTTCAGCCGCCTCGGCTTTGAGGTCGTCGTCAGCCCCTTCTCCAACCGCAAGCTGTACCAGAGCGGTCAGGCGACGATTCCCAGCGACACGGCCTGCTTCCCGGCCAAGCTGAGCCACGGCCACATTCACTGGCTGTGTGAGCAGGGCGTGGACGCGATCTTCTACCCCTGCATGAGCTACAACTTGGACGAGCACCTGGGCGACAACCACTATAACTGCCCCGTCGTGGCCTACTATCCCGAGGTGCTCGAGGGCAACTGCCCCGAGCTGAAGGCGACGAAGTTCATCTACGATTACTTCAACCTCGAGCGCCGCAAGGATTTCTACAAGAAATTCCAGCAGACGCTGGACCATTATTTCCCGGGGCTGGACCGGAAGGCCGTGCACGAAGCCATTGATGCGGCCTACGACGAGTACGCCCGCCACATGCAGCAGCTGCGCGACAAGGGCACCGAGATCATTGCGCAGGCCCGCAGGGAAGGCCGCCGCATCATTGTGCTGGCGGGCCGCCCCTACCACGTTGACCCTGAGGTCAACCACGGTATTGACCAGCTCATCATCCGGCAGGGCGCTGCCGTCATCAGCGAGGACTCCGTCAGCTGGCACGAGCAGAAGTTCCAGACCTCCGTCCTGAACCAGTGGACCTACCACAGCCGCCTGTACGCCGCCGCGAAATACTGCACCGAGAACCCCGATATGGACCTTGTGCAGCTCGTCTCCTTCGGCTGCGGCCTGGACGCCGTCACCACCGACGAGACCCGCGAGATTCTGCAGGCGGGCAGCAAGCTGTACACCCAGCTGAAGATCGATGAGATCACAAATCTGGGCGCGGTGAACATAAGACTGCGCAGTTTGTTTGCGGCGCTGGAAGAACGCAAAGAGGACAAAAAGTAAGAGGCAATTCCATGGAATACATGACCCCCAACTTTACCAAGGATATGGTAAAGACCCATAAAATTCTCATTCCGAATATGGCCGTGACTCAGTTTCGGCTCATGCAGGCGGCACTGGCCAGCGAGGGCTACCAGACCGAGGTGCTCGGCAACTGCGGCAGCGAGGTCGCGCAGCTGGGCCTGAAATACGTCCACAACGACACCTGCTACCCGGCGCTGCTCGTCATCGGGCAGTTTCTCGACGCGCTGAACAGCGGCAAATACGATTTGGACCACACCGCGCTGCTCATCACCCAGACCGGCGGCGGCTGCCGTGCGTCCAACTACATCAAGCTGCTGCGCAAGGCGCTCGTCAAGGCGGGCTACGGCAATATTCCCGTAGCATCGCTGAACTTCTCCGGTCTGGAAAAGGGCAGCGGTCTGCCGCTGACCGTGCCGCTGCTGCGCAAGGTCATTGCGTCGATCTTTTACGGCGATATGCTGGTCGCCCTGCGCAGCCAGACCCACGCCTACGAGAACCACAGGGGCGACGCCGACGCCATGACCGAGAAGTGGATCTCTACGATACAGGGCTGGATCCGCGACGACAAGAACTACTCCGCCCATGACATGAAGCGCCGGTTCTACGACATTGCCGCGGACTACGCGACCATTCCCGTCACCCGCGTGCCGAAGGTCAAGGTCGGCGTCGTCGGCGAGATTTATGTCAAATACTCGCCGCTGGGCAACAATGATCTGGAAAAATTTCTGGAAAGCCAGGACTGCGAGGTCAACCTGCCCGGCCTGATGGGCTTTGTGGAGTACTGCGTGGCCAACTACAAGCTGGACATCGACCTGTACGGCGGCAACAAGCTTGTGGCGGGCGGCGCGGACGCGTTCTTGAGCTGGCTGGACGGCATCGGCTGCGCCAGCTATGACGCCATGCGCAAGTACGGCTTCTACGCGCCCGGCTCGTTCCGCGAGCTGATGAAAAAGCCAGAGGGCATCATCTCTCTGGGTGCCAAGATGGGCGAGGGCTGGCTGCTGACCGCCGAGATGATCGAGCTGGTCGAGGGCGGCTACGGCAACATTGTCTGCGCCCAGCCGTTCGGCTGTCTGCCGAACCACATTGTGGGCAAGGGCATGATCAATAAGATCCGCGCCCTGCACCCGGACGCGAACATTACCCCCGTGGACTACGACCCCAGCGCGACCCGCGTCAACCAGGAAAACCGCATCAAACTGATGCTGGCCGTGGCCCGCGAGAAGCTGGACCAGCCCGGCGAGGTACAGCCTGTCACCGCGGAACAGCTGGCAGGCGGCGCACCGCAGGTGGAGACGGTGGTACGATAAATTTATAAAAAAGCCGCTGGCATAATTGTCAGCGGCCTTTTTATACAGGCTTCAAGCCTTCCTCCTTGGGGGAAGGTGGCCCCGCAGGGCCGGATGAGGGGTAAGTTCACGGAATAACCCGTTTACAGGCAATCTCCGCAAGGTTGCCCCTCATCCGTCAGTGGTCGAGGCCGCTGACGGCTTCCCTCACATCTCCTCCACCTGTTTCAGCTCTACCTCCCGCTTATCGATCACCAGCAGTCCTTCCTTCTGCATCTGGCTCAGCGCATTGCTCAAGGCGCTGCGGTCCACGCCAAGGTGGTCGGCCAGCTGTTGGCGGTCAAAGGGGAGCGTAAACCGCAGGCTGCCGCTTTGCCGCGCCAGCACCGAGAAGTACGCCGTGATCCGCCCGCGGATCGTCTTGGGGGCGGTGTACAGGCTGCGCTGCGCCAGCCCCAGATTTTTACGCGCTGCAATGCGCAAAAGATTTTGCGTCAGCTTCCAGCGCCACGGCTCGCAGCCGCACTGCAAAAGCTGCCCGGTCTCCAAAAACAGCGCCTCGCCGTTTTCTGCGGCCACAACGCTGACCCGTAGCGGCTCGTCCGGCAGGCAGGCGTAGGTCTCGGCAAACAGGTCACCCGGCCCGGCCTGGCCCAGCAGCGTCTTGCTGCCCCAGACGTCCAGGTGCTCCATGTGCACCCGCCCGGCCAGCACCACGCCCAGCGCCGGGGCTCTCTGCCCGGCCTCCAGCAGGATTTCCCCCTTGGCAAATGCCCTGCGGCGCATCCGCAGCGCAGTTACGGCTGCCTCGGCCTCGTCGGCGGTCAGTCCGCGGAACAGTGGTACATCCGGCAATTCCATAATTATGCACCTCACATGTTGTTGCTACAACAGAACTCTTGCTGCCATTGTAGTAAAATGACAGCACAAAGTCAAGGAGGCTGACCATGAAACGACAAATCATTCACATCGACCAGGAGAAATGCAACGGCTGCGGGGCCTGCGCCGCCGCCTGCCACGAGGGCGCGATCGCCATGATCGGCGGCAAGGCCACGCTGATGCGCGACGACTACTGCGACGGCATGGGCGACTGCCTGCCGCACTGCCCCACGGGGGCCATTACGTTTGAGCAGCGCGAGGCCGCGCCCTACAACGAGGCCGCCGTGCAGGCCGCCAGACAGCACAAGGCCGCTCACACGCCCGGCTGCCCCGGCAGTGCGCCCAAGGCGATGCACGTCTGCCCGGGCAGCATGGCCAAGGCCCTGCACCCCGCCGAGGCAGGGGAGAGCGCCCCGACGACGGCCCCCAGCCAGCTGCGCCAGTGGCCCGTGCAGATCAAGCTGGTGCCGGTGAACGCACCCTACTTTGACGGTGCGCGGCTGCTGATTGCTGCCGACTGCACGGCCTACGCCTACGCCGCGTTCCACGAGCGGTTCATCCGCGGGCACATCACGCTTGTGGGCTGCCCCAAGCTGGACGACGTCGATTACAGTGAGAAGCTGACCGCCATCATCCGCAGCAACGACATTCAAGAGGTCACCGTTGTGCGCATGGAGGTGCCCTGCTGCGGCGGGCTGGAAAATGCCGCCAAGCGCGCCTTGCAGGCGTCCGGCAAGTTCATTCCGTGGCAGGTCGTAACGATTTCCACCGATGGGCGGATTCTGGACTGATTTTTTTTGCAAAAAGGGCTTGCATTCCGCAAAGCAGTATGCTATAATAACATACGTCGCTGAAACGCAGTGACGTATATGCGCGGTTAGCTCAGCTGGTAGAGCATCTGCTTGACGTGCAGGAGGTCACAGGTTCGAGTCCTGTACCGCGCACCAGAGAAAGCCCCTTGCCGATACGTTCGGCAAGGGGCTTTTCTTGTGTTTCCGCGGATGCAAGCATCCGCTTCTGCATGTAGGGGTCGATGCTCGTCATCGACCCGGGAGCTGAACGACTGCCGCAGGGCCGGGCGTGCTGTGCCCCCGTCCCCCCTCTAAGTCGTACCGCCGCGGATTCTTTTAATGTAGCCTTCTCCTATGAGCTGATACGTTACACAGTGCCGCAGTTGATAAAATAATCTTTGTCAAAATTTGTTTTCTCCATGAAGTTTGTTACTTATAGTCCGTTGAATCATAGGCTACAATCCGGTATGCTGAAATGCAACGGAGGATGTCGTTATGATTACAGAACAGGTTGGAAATCGGATTCGCGCACTGCGCAAGCAGCGCGGCCTTTCCCAAGAGAAACTTGCCCTAAAGGCTGGTATTGATCGGACATACCTGGCAGGTATCGAAACCGGAAAGCGCAACGCTACACTGCTAAGCCTGGAAAAAGTTGCAATTGCCTTGGATATTTCCATGAGGGACTTTTTCGACTTCGAAAAAGAAGTTGACTATAAGTAACAAATATGGCATACTATTGTATGCCCGGCCACCGGGAGGCTCACTATGGCAAACAAAACCTACAATAAGCACGCTGTTCTCGCATATCTGTTTGACATGAAAACCAATTGTGGCACGCAGCATATTGGGGAAGATATTGATTTCACCTTGCGGGAAGTCGGTGAGGGGATTCGTGCCACCGGCGGCGCTACGCCCACTTCGTGGTCAAATTTTGTGCTTGACCTGACGCGGAAGAGAAACACCATTGCACAGCGCCTACCTTCGCACGTAATCCAATACGGCTACGATTTGCGCAAAAAAACAGGTCCCGTCCCGGGTGGACAGAGCGGTGATAATTATTGCGGTACATTTGTTTACCGCGGATTTGATGCCAACGGCCAGACCATTCCCATTCAGGATTGGCTGGAATGGGGAATACCTGACCGTGAAGTCACGATAGTGAACAAGGTTCCCCTCCTTGTTCAGAAATTTATTTCCAACGACGAGGCATCGCTGTTCAGTGTCATTGACTACTGTGATATTCTTTCGCAGATACTCGGACAGACTGTCCAGCGCGTGCAGTCTCCCATGAAATGGCAGCCCAACGAAATCGACGGCTACTATGTCGCGGAGACTTCCCGCAACATCTATGTGTACCCTGTGGAGGCCAAAGCGATCAGCACTTCTGACGACATCAATCTTGTCCAACTGTACGGTCAGTATCAAACGTTTATCACGAAATATAAGCGCAATGATTTCAACCTGGTTGTACGTCCTATCGCTGCTAAAATGGAACCTACCGGTATGCTACTGGCTGTATTGGATCATAATCCGCTGTACGACGCCAAAAGGAATAAAGACGCCGCCATGTTCAATATCATAGAGATTGTCCGTGTCCGCCTTGATTCACCGCTGGCCGCATGGCAGAAAAAGTAAAAATGTGAGGTAGTATTTGATGGCATTCAGTTACCATCCCCCAACAAGAAGCAGCTGTAAAGTATGCGAGCACCTTCTTCAAGCGTATCCGGCAGAGCCTCTGATCGGCACGTTTGAGGGGCGTTCCTGCATGGCAAACGGCTACCCGTTTCATGACTGGTACAATTTCGTACTGGGTTATACGCCAGTCTTCCCGGAATATATGCTACAGCGGGAAGGGATTCGTGCTGGAGACGGAAACATTGTGCTTGATCCATTCAACGGTTCCGGCACAACGCAGCTTGTCTGTAAACTGAAAGGCATTCCGTCCTATGGTATCGATGCTAATAACTTTATGGTTTTCGCCGCACAGCAAAAGCTGAACTGGAATGTTAATTGTGACGCCATCGAAGCAGCAAAGCAGCATATCATTGCCACTTATCTCGCTGCGGCAGCTGGTATTGACTGGGACGACAGGGATCACCTGGCCGCCCTTGCCAATACTGACCGCCCAGCAGCACTGGATTGCCGCTATATTTCTGACAAACCACTGGTAAAAATCAAGCTGTTGAAAGCCGCCGTAGAGGCGCAGACCGAAGGTGCCGAGCGGGACTTATTTTTGTTCGCTATTTCGTCTATTCTTGTCCCCGTATCTAACGTAAAGTATGGTCCAGGGTTCGGCATCGGCAAGCCGAAGGAAGATGCCGATGTACTACAAGCTTTCCGCGACAAGGTAAATATGATGCTTACCGATCTGCGTAGCGTGACGGACGTGCAGCGTCGAACACTTGCTACGACATTGTTGGGCGACAGCCGCTCTCTGACCGATTATGTCGCAGAAAACAGCATATCCCTTATGATTACTTCGCCGCCCTATCCCGGCGATCACGAATACACAAAACACTCTAAGCTGGAACTGATTTTCCAAGGCTATGCTACTGACCTTGCCTCCTTCCGCACAATCAAAAAACGTATGATTCGCGGCTCTACCACCAACATCTACAAGGAGGATCACGAGCGGGCATTGGTTGAGGACATTGCTGAAATCCGACAAATCACTGATTTGATTGATGCCCGCCTAAAAAGCGACGGCGCAACCAGCGGCTTTGAGAAGCTATACACAAAGCTGATTTGGGAATACTTCGGCGGCATGGCCGCCACGCTGCGCGAATGCTATCGTGTTCTGCGTCCCGGCGGGAAAATTTCCCTGCTGGTAAGTGATTCTCACGCATTTAAAATGGTGCATATCCAAACAGCCGAATTATTGCGCATCGTCGGTGAACGCCTTGGCTATGTCAATGCCGAGGTTGTTTTATGGCAAATGAAAAATTCCACCTCCCATAAATATCAGTTGCGGGAAAATATCCTGATTTTGGAAAAGCCTGCACAGTAAAGGGAATACGATCAGCTTTATGGCTGGTCGCTTTTTTGTGTCCCCATTGACGAACCTGCGCTGGTACGATATACTTATATTTTACGGCATTTTGTCG
>ERZ773104.4289-NODE-4289-length-12176-cov-2.968814_pt1 | contig 12176 bp, 10 predicted proteins | sample MGYA00511920_ERZ773104 | MGnify/ENA primary metagenome ERZ773104 (study PRJEB29015, sample SAMEA2737857) | human gut metagenome | biome: human gut; feature: human-associated habitat; material: faeces | place: China | collected 2012 ...
AGCCTTAGAAATGCAGCAAAGGATTCCATAGCAAAATTAAAGAAAAATTATTTTTCAATGGATATTGAACAGATTTTTAAACAGATAAAAAGACAGAAACCATATGTAGATGAGCTTATAAGACTGTCGCTTGAATTTTTGGAGACAATGGAATACAAAAAAAGGCAGAAAAAAGTATTCGACTTTTCGGATATAGAGCATTTTGCACTTCAGATACTTATAGATAAACAGACTCTTCTTCCGACTGCGACCGCACTTGAATTTAAGAAGCAGTTTGAGGAGATAATGATTGACGAGTATCAGGACAGTAATCAGGTTCAGGAAGATATACTTTGTGCGATTTCAAGAAATGATACAGACACGCCAAATATGTTTATGGTAGGAGATGTAAAGCAGAGTATTTACAGATTCAGACTTGCAAAGCCTGAACTTTTTATGAGTAAATTTAATAGCTATTCAATAGATGAGAGTAAAAACCAAAGAATAGACCTGCATAAAAATTTCCGAAGCAGAAATCAGGTTATTGATTTTGCAAATGATATTTTCTATAAGATCATGTCTAAGGATCTGGGAAATGTGGAATATGATGATGATGCGGCACTCTATGCCGGCGCTGCTTTTGAAAATACCCAAAATACGGATGAGGTCATGAAACCGGAAATAATGCTTATCGATATGAAGGATGAAGACTTAAGCCGTATAATAGAGGATGAGGATGGAGACAAGGTAAAGATAGAGGCTCTTATGATCGCAAACAGGATCAAAGGATTTATGGAAAATGGATTTGTGACTGACAAAAAGGATAATAAACCCAGAAATGCCAGATATTCGGATATCGTTATTTTATCAAGAAGTATTGCAACATGGGGGAATACAGTGGCAGATGTATTAAAGGACTGCGGTATCCCGGCACATGTAGAGTCATCGACAGGTTATTTTTCGTCATATGAGATACAGGTCATCCTTTCATTTTTACAGATACTGGATAATCCATTACAGGATATTCCGATGGCGGCTGTACTTAAGTCTCCGATAGCAGGATTAGATGATGAACAGCTTGCACAGATAAGTGTAAACCACAGGGATGTGTCGTTTTCGCAGGCGGCACTTATAGAGATGGAGGAGGAGGATGGAATGCTTGCCGGGTTTGCAGCATTATATAATAAGCTGCATGCTGCTGTTCCGGATACGTCCATCCACCGGCTTTTGCATATGATCCTTGATGAAACCGGCTTTGACAGATATGCAGCAGCGATGCCGGCAGGCAGACGTCGTATACAGAATATAAACATGCTTATTGAGATGGCGGTTTCCTATGAAAAGACATCGTTTAAAGGGCTTTTTCACTTTATACGCTATATTGCGATACAGCAGAAATATGAGATCGATTATGGTGAGGCTGATGTATCAGGTGAAAATGATGATGTTGTCCGTATTATGACGATACACAAAAGTAAGGGACTCGAGTTTCCAGTCGTGTTTGTCTCAGGGCTTGGCAGAAAATTTAATCTGAGAGAAACAACAGAAGATCTTGTGCTGCACAGCGATATGGGGCTTGGTCTTATCGAGCGCACGCAAAATCCAAGGACAAAGCGCAGGTCACTTATAAGATCTGAGATCGAAGGCCGGATAAAAAGGGAGAGTCTTGGCGAGGAGCTTCGTGTACTTTATGTAGCATTGACCCGTGCAAAGGAAAAAATCATACTGACCGGAAGTTTAAAGGATGTATCTAAGTCATATGAAAAGTACCGCGGAAATATTTTAAAAGGAAAGCCTATAAGCTTTGCGCAGAGGGAAGGGGCGGCCTGCTATCTGGACTGGATCATACCGGCACTGCTTTCATATCCCGATAAATATACTATTTCAACGATAGATGCTGATGAATTTGCAAGCCGAATTGCACAGGATCTGGCAGACAGTGACGTATCAAGGATGCAGCTTATTGAAAAGATCAGGCAGGCAGATGAAAATGAAGCAGGAAAAATAGCAGATGGCTTTTCATATGATTATCCATATGCAAAGGATATAACGCAAAAAAGCAAGTACTCTGTCTCTGAGCTTAAGCGTGATTCCATGACAGAAAAATATGGGCAGACACAAAAAGAAGCAGAGAAAATGGATTTCCTGGCTGAAGATACAGAGCCATATGTGCCTGATTTTGCAAAGAAAAATGAGGCTGTTTTTATTGAAAGCGATGTAAATAAAGGGGCGCTGCGTGGTACAGCGGTGCATAGAGTTATGGAATGTCTTGACTTTAAGGGCGCACTTGATATAAATTTAGATTATGAAAAACAGGCATACGGATATGTGGTAAAGGATATTTCGCGTATGCTTGATGAAAAACTCATAACAGATGATATGAAAAAACTTGTAAATCCATCGGGAATAAAGGAATTTCTAATGTCTGATACAGGACAGAGGATGGCAAAGGCAGATGCGCAGGGAAATCTCTTCCGTGAGAAACCGTTTGTCATGGAATGTGATGGTGTACTTGTTCAGGGAATTATCGACGTTTTCTGGATAGAGGATGACAAAATAATTCTCCTCGACTATAAGACTGACAGGGTGGACAGCGCAGACGAACTAGTCACAAAGTATAAGACGCAGTTACTTTATTATGCAGATGCGCTTTCAAGGATTTTCTCAACAGAGGAAAAAACATACAGGGCGGATGAGATGCTTATTTATTCATTCCGCCTCAGGGAGGTTATAAAGATTTGAGCAGAATAATTCTTGCTTCGGGATCGCCGAGGCGCAAGGAACTTTTAGAGCAGGCAGGACTTGATTTTGAGATCTGTCCTGCCAGATCAGAGGAAGTGATCACGGAATCTGTCCCATCAGAGGTTGTTGTTGAACTTTCAAAGCAGAAAGCTATGGAGATAGCCTCCATGGTTACAACATATGAACAAAATCACAAAGATATAACCACACCATCGGATATAATGATCATAGGTGCCGATACTATTGTTTCGTATGAGGATAAAATACTGGGAAAGCCCAAAGACGAAGATGCTGCAAAAGAAATGCTTTCAATGCTTTCGGGAAAAGTGCACAGTGTATATACGGGAGTGACTATAGTATTGATCAACAAACAGATGCGTGCAGGGATCCACAGTTTCTTTGAAAAAACAGATGTCACGATGTATGACATATCGCAGAAGGAAATAGACAGATATGTAAAGACAGGGGAGCCGATGGATAAGGCCGGTGCATATGCGATACAGGGAAAATGTGCGATCTACATCAAAAAGATCGATGGGGACTACAACAATGTGGTAGGTCTGCCTATATCAAGGATTTATCAGGAACTTTTAAATTTAGGGATTGATTGGTATAATTTTTAAAAAATGGAGGATTGATCATGTACGAGTATGATGAAGAGGTTTTAAATACATTTCTGGAGAAACAGGCACAGCTTTTTTCGGAGGAGGTTGCGCAGACACCTGAGGCGGCAGAAGAATTTTTAGAAGACTGCATGGCTGTAGTATGTGAGGATATACATGAGGTCAGAGATTATTTTGAGGATGCCGGCTCAGATATATCAGGTATGTCAGATGATGAACTTTTAGATCAGAGCGAAGTGTTTTCGATGCCAAGTGGCAGATTCCTTATTGTAGAGGGATAATTTATGAAAAAGATACAAAAATCAATGTTTTTGGCAGCAGGCATATCCTTAATGTTAAGTGGATGCAGTATAGTAGAAAAGCAGATCGTATTTGACGTAAATGCGGCAAAAGGACACACGGTTTTTTCTATAAATGACACAAAGTGCAATATAAAAGAGGCAAATATATATCTATGCAATTATAGGAATTTATATGGCGAGGAATATGGAGTAGATTTATGGGAGTGCAGCCAGCAGCCATCTGATCTGGAAAGTTATATAAAGGACGTCACAATAGATGAGCTCGTAAGGGTATACTGCATGGATATAATCGCAGAAAATAAAAAAATAGCGTTAAGTGAGGATGAAAAGTCAAAGGTGGATTCGGCAGCAGATGAGTATTATAAGTCACTTACGGAAGATGAGATTGACTACATGGGTGTCGGAAAAGCCGATATAAAAAATGCATACAAAAATTATGCAGTGGCGCAGAAATTATACACTTCACTTACCCAGGGCGTAAATACAGAGGTAAGCGATGATGATGCAAGGGTGGTACACCTCGAACAGATTTATGTGACGAATAGCGATACTGCGGCAGCCGTTGCACAGAAGCTTGGTGCTAATGAGAATTTTGGAACTCTGGCGAATTCATATAATGAAGCAGCTTCAATCGATGTTTATGCTGCCAGGGGACAGCTCCCGGAAGAAGTAGAGGATGTCGCATTTAATATGAACGATAATGAGATTTCACAGATGATCACAACAGATAACGGATATTATTTTATTAAATGTGTATCCAAGCTCGATCAGGAAAAAACGGATGAGAACAAGACGGATATTCTTGTGCAGAGAGAGCAGCAGCAGTTTAATTCTGATTATGACGAGTTTATGGAGAGCGCCCGGTTTGATCTGAATAAGAATCTATGGGATGATGTGTCGATCGCAGATCGGACAGGCATACAGACAGATTCTTTTTTCGCTGTGTACGATAAATATTTTAATGAATGAGGTGAATATATATGAATTGGGAGTTTGACATTTTATATGCCATACAGAGTATAAGAAATCCTGTCCTTGACAGGATTATGGCAGTTCTTTCAGATATTGGTAATTATGGCATTTTCTGGATCGCTGTTGCAGCAGTACTTGTTATCTCAAAAAAGTACAGATCAGGCGGGCTTCAGATGTCGGCAGCGATCGTACTGACATTTATAGTTGGAAACCTTATACTAAAAAATGCATTTGACCGATTAAGGCCATGCCAGATAGACGAGACGATCCATCTTATAGTAAAGATACCGTTTGATTCATCGTTTCCATCAGGACATACGATGAATGGAATCACAAGTGCGGTTTCACTTATGTATATAGATAAGAGGATGGGAATACCGGCATGTATACTTGCATGTGCGATAGCATTTTCACGAATGTATAATTTTATGCATTTTCCAACAGATGTATTGGCAGGAGCTGTGATAGGAGCTGTGTCAGCAGTATTTATGAACTGGTTTTTCAGAAAATATGTTTCTGCTAAAGTAAATAATTAAGCCTTCCCACAATAGGATGCGGGAAGGCTTCTATTTAAATTATTCAATTTAAATTATTCTATTTGGATCATTTCTATTTGGACTGTTCTGTCTGAACTGTTCTGCTTGAACTGTTCTGCCCGGATCATTTCTGTGTGAGTGCGATCATGATATCATTGCTTCGTTTTACAAATTTAGTCATCTGGTCTACACCAAGAGGCTGGTTTGAAAGCATTGCAAGATCATAAAGCTGCTCAGCAAACATAGGAACATTATCTGAGTCTTTGTTTTCAAGTATATATTTTACAAGTGTGTTGTTTGCATTTAGTGTAAGTGTCTGGTCTGCGGCAAACATTGATGGATCCATTCCACCCATTCCGCCCATAGAGTACATCTTCATCATATCCTGCATACGTCTGCCCTGTTCAGAAAGTGTAAGTACAGATGCGATATCAGCGTTCTTTAAGCTTTCAACTTTTACAGTAAGCTTGTCGTTGTTTAAAGCCTTCTTGAATACTTCTGATAAAGAAGCAGAAGCCTCTGTAAGATCAGTATCGTCATCTGATTTTAATGAATCTGTAACATCGGCATCAATACGCATGAATTTATAGTGCTCATTTCTCTGCTCAAGCTGTGTGATAAATGATGTGTCGATATTGTGGTCGAGGATAACGGCGTTCATTCCCTGTTCTTTAAAGAGTTTGATATACTGTCCCTGCTGAACTGTATCTGTAACGTAGTAAACAGTATTTTTTTCAGGCTCTTTGTTCTCATCTGTTGTTTCGGCAGAGTCTGGAGTCTTGTCATCTGCTTCCTTAGAGTCTGTTTCTTTAGAGTCAGGATCTTCTACAGGGGCAAGTAGCTCTGGAAGAGTCTGGTATTTGTCATTTATATCCTTAAAGAGAATGTAGTCATTCATCTTGTCACAGAATTTCTCGTCCTTTAAGCAGCCGAATTTGATGAATGGACTGATGTCATCCCAGTATTTTTCGTATGATTCTTTTTCGGTTTTGCACATTCCGATAAGCTTGTCGGCAACTTTTTTCGTGATGTATTCTGATATTTTCTTTACGAAACCGTCATTTTGTAAAGCGGAACGTGATACGTTAAGAGGAAGATCAGGACAATCTATAACACCTTTAAGAAGCATCAGGAACTCAGGAATAACTTCTTTTATATTGTCGGCGATAAATACCTGATTGTTATAAAGCTTTATAGTTCCCTCGATAGAATCATATTCTGTGTTTATCTTAGGGAAATATAAGATACCCTTTAAATTAAATGGATAGTCCATGTTAAGGTGGATCCAGAAAAGAGGCTCTTTATAATCTAAAAATACTTTTCTGTAGAAATCCTTGTAATCATCATCAGTACACTCGTTAGGATTCTTTGTCCAGAGTGGAGTAGTATCATTAAGAGGAACAGGACGTTTAACGATCTTAAGCTTATCTTTTGCAGGGGAAACCTCTACGATCTCCTTTTCACCCTTGTCGTTTTCCTTTTCTTCAGTTTTTGCATCCTCATGGATTTCTTCGACTACTATATCTGTATCCCTTTTATCTTCTTTATCGATCTCTTCATATTCCTCAGGTGCATTTTCCTTTGCGAGATAAATCTCTGTAGGCATGAAAGAGCAGTATTTTGAAATTACTTCACGGGCACGGTATTCGTTGGCAAACTCGAGGCAGTCTTCATTTAAATAGAGAGTGATCTCTGTACCGACATTGTCCATGTCTCCGTCTTCCATATCGTACTCAGTGCCGCCATCACATGACCAGTGGACAGGTGTAGCACCTTCTTTATAGGAAAGAGTATCAATAGTAACCTCATCAGCTACCATAAAAGCAGAGTAAAAGCCAAGTCCGAAATGACCGATGATCTGATCATCGTTTGATTTATCCTTATATTTTTCTATGAAATCAGTAGCACCTGAAAATGCGATACGGCTTATGTATTCTTCAACCTCCTCAGCTGTCATACCAAGACCGTTATCTATGATCTTTATTGTCTTTTCCTCAGGATTTACAAGAACCTGGATTTTTCCCTTATAATCAGCAGGAAGAGAATATTCACCCATCATATCCAGTTTTTTTAATTTAGTGATGGCATCACATCCGTTAGAAATAAGCTCACGATAGAAAATATCATGATCTGAATATAACCATTTTTTTATAATAGGAAAAAGGTTATCACTGTCAATTGAAAGATTTCCATGTTTTTCTGTCATATTTTACACACTCCTTAATATTAATTACAGCGGTTACTGTAAAGAAATATGTAACCGCACGATCCAATCTAATAAATATATTAAAGCGCAGCTGTGTAAAAGTCAATAAAAAATTAGCACTCTATAGAGAAGAGTGCTGATAGAGGACGCAAAACGCCTTAAAATAAGGCAAAACGATAATTATAAAATATTCATAAACAAGAAAATGCTGGACAGAAATAGTGAAAAATGCTACGATTAATAGAAATTATAGATGAATTCATTGATATATAAAGGAGAAATTATGTTACAGACAGGTATTAAAGGTATAAAAGAGATAACAGTTACACAAGATAAAACAGCAAAGGCCATGGGAAGCGGAACGCTTGATGTTTTCGCAACGCCGGCCATGATCGCCCTTATGGAAAACACTGCATATGAGAGTGTCGCATCAGAACTTGAACCGGGAAGCGGAACAGTTGGTACAGCTTTAAATGTCAGACATGTATCTGCATCACCTGTCGGAATGAAGATAAAATGTGAGACAGAACTTACAAAGGTTGACGGAAGAGCACTTACATTTTCGGTAAAGGCATATGATGAGGCAGGTCTTATCGGTGAGGGAGAGCATGAAAGATTTATAATATTTGAGGAGAAATTCCAAAAGAAGGCAGATGAAAAAGCAGATAAGACAGGACGTGCTTAACTTTATAGATAAATTTTCTGACAGTGCAATATCAGCATATTCGGGACAGTCAGCATTTTTTCTTATGCTGTCATTTTTCCCGTTTATGTTGTTTTTCTTTTCACTGCTCAATCTGACTCCGCTTACGGAAGCAGATTTCGTAAAATGGACTCAGACACTTGTCCCGGAATCATTTCATGACATAATAGATGGGTTTGCGAGTGATGTATATGCCAGCGGAAGCGGACGTATTTCGATAACAGTTATCACAGCAATATATTTAAGTTCTAAAGCGTTTATATCCCTGCAGAGAGGACTTGACGACATGTATCAGGTCAGGACGAGAAAAAACTTTATATTTATACGGCTTTATTCAATATTATATAGTATTGTATTTGCCATAATACTGATATTGATGCTTGGTTTTTTGGTTTTTGGAAATAATGTCAGGGATAAGCTGCTAAGAGCAATTGGAATTTCAGGAAACGCCGGAATTATCGGAAATGTCGTGGATTACAGAATGATAATATGTATTCCGGTGCTTATCCTGTTTTTCTGGCTGTTATATATTTTCCTGCCAAATCGTATCCAAAGAGCCGTATATCAGCTGCCAGGGGCTGTATTTTCGGCAGTGACATGGATAATATTTTCGGGTATTTTTTCTATATATGTAGATAAGTATAATAATTATGCATCATTTTATGGTACAATGACTACCATAGCACTCATAATGGTATGGCTGTATGGATGCATGTATGTGTTATTTTTAGGTGGATTGATAAATGCTACATTTGAAGAACGCATAAAAAATAAAAAGATCACAGAAAAGTAATTATTATAAACATGCAAAAGCATATACTATTATAAACTTTAGAGGTGAAAATAAATATGGAAAACGAAAAAAAGATAATAATAGATGACCTGGTTTCGGAGATTTTAAAGGATTATCAGGATGATAAGGTTATCAATCAGCAGGCTATTTTTTCACAGCCGGATAAAGATTCAGTAAATGATCTGTTACAAAAGCTCATAAAGATAATGTATCCGGGATATTACAAGGGAACGAGTTTCCGGTTTTACAATCTGAACAGCCAGATAGCAGTGCTGCTTGAGGATATAATGTACAACCTGCATAAACAGGTAAGGCTTGCCTTGCCGCAGAACCCGTATAACCGTAAGCTTTCAGAAGCACAGCTGGAGGATAAGACACAGGAAATATGTTATCAGTTTTTTAAGAAGATCCCATCTATAAGGGAGCTTGTCGAAACAGATGTGGCGGCCTTTTTTGACGGAGATCCGGCTGCATACAATTATAACGAGATCATATTGTGTTATCCGGGACTTCTTGCCATTACGACAAACAGGATCGCACACGAGCTTCATCTTCTTAAGGTGCCGCTCATCCCGCGTATGATGACGGAATACGCACACAGCAAGACCGGAATCGATATTCATCCGGGAGCGACCATAGGAAAGAACTTTTTTATAGATCATGGAACTGGAATAGTAGTGGGAGAAACTACTATAATAGGAGACAATGTAAAGGTTTATCAGGGAGTTACAATAGGAGCGCTTTCTACGAGAGGCGGTCAGAAACTAAAAGGTGTGAAGAGACATCCTACTATTGAGGATGATGTGATAATTTATGCCGGCGCATCTATTCTTGGTGGAGAGACAGTTATCGGAAAGGGTGCTGTGATAGGAAGTAATGCTTTTATCACATCTTCGATCGAGGCAGGAGCGCGTGTAAGCATAAAAAATCAGGAGCTTTCGATAAAATCTGGGGATAAGAGAAATCTTGTCGCAAGCGAAATGGAAACAGATACAAGCTGGTTTTATATAATTTAACAGAAGTTTTAATGACGGATAAAGAGACATCAGGTTTACAGATCTGGCGATTTGTGAATCAGATGTCTCTTTTTAGTACACATTTTGCAAATGGTTTGGATAACCTATAATCGGTTAAATTATACTACAAAAAGTTATACAAACCTATAACTGGTTAAGTGACACTATATTTGGTTAAATCGCACTATGCAAAGTTGGATGAAACTACGAAACGTTATACATGTCTACAAAGTGTTATAAAAACCTATATTTAGTTATTGACACCGATAAAAAGTTAGAGTATACTAACGTCCGTAAGAAAAAACAAATGATTTTTTTTATCATTATTGCGTATAGTGAAGTAATTGAAATTATGGAAAAGAGGTTATAATGATGCCATTATCAATGAGCCCGGCAGGGGAGACTATGACAATTAAAAAAATTGGTGGAAAGGAAGAAGTAAAGCTTTTCCTTGAAAAATTAGGATTTGTTGTAGGCGGAGACGTATCAGTAGTATCAGAAGTATCAGGAAACATGATCGTAAATGTAAAAGGATCACGTGTTGCGATAGGAAAAGATATGGCAAACAAGATTATGGTCTAATAAAGACGCTTTAAGCATTTTATGGTTTAAAGTTGATATATTGTAATAGTATGCTGACTTTAAACTGTAATGATGTTTATATAAATATTAAAAAAGGAGTAATTGACATGAAGACATTAAAAGAGGCCAAAGTAGGCGAGACAGTCAAAGTCGTTAAGCTTACAGGTGAGGGTGCAGTCAAAAGACGTATCATGGATATGGGCATTACAAAAGGTGTTGAAGTCTATGTTCGAAAAGTGGCACCACTTGGAGACCCTGTAGAAGTAACGGTAAGAGGTTATGAATTATCTCTTCGAAAAGCTGATGCAGAAATGATTACGGTAGAGTAAATTTTTTTGTTATCTAGTTAGCACGTTCGAACTATAAGTAGTTTTAGGTAACGTGGCTTATATCTTCAAAAAAGTACAGTACACAATAATATCAAAATAAGGAGAATATAAAAATGGCAGTAAAAATTGCTCTTGCAGGAAATCCGAACTGCGGAAAGACAACACTGTTCAATGCCTTAACCGGCGCAAACCAGTTTGTTGGAAACTGGCCTGGTGTTACAGTTGAGAAAAAAGAGGGAAAGCTTAAGGGACATAAGGACGTTCGTATCGTCGATTTGCCAGGTATCTATTCACTTTCTCCATACACACTCGAGGAAGTTGTAGCAAGAAATTACCTTATAGGCGAGCAGCCTGATGCGATCATAAACATCATTGATGGTACAAACATCGAGCGTAACCTGTATCTTTCAACACAGATCATCGAGCTTGGTATTCCAGTTATCATGGCAGTAAACATGATGGATCTTGTAAACAAAAATGGAGATCAGATCAATATCAAGACACTCGGCGAGAAACTCGGATGTGAAGTTGTTGAAATTTCAGCACTTAAAGGAACTGGTGTCCAGAAAGCCGCTGAGAAGGCTGTAGCTCTTGCAATGTCAAAAAAATCAGCAGAAAGAGTCCATCACTTTGACGAAGCTGTTGAGGCACAGATTACTTTGGCAGAAGATAAGCTCGGTTCAATGGTTCCAGAATCACAGAAGAGATTCTTCGCAATAAAGCTTTTGGAGAGAGATTCAAAGATTGACGAGCAGCTTAAGAACGCACCGGATGTTGAGACAGAGATCAAGGCACTCGAGACTGAATTTGATGATGATACAGAGTCTATCATCACAAACGAGCGTTATACATATATTTCATCTATCATCGATGCATGTGTAGTAAAAGCAAAGAAAAAGGATAACCTTACACTTTCAGATAAGATTGATAAAGTTGTTACAAACAGATTCCTTGCACTTCCAATATTTGCTCTCGTAATGTTTATTGTATATTATGTATCTGTTACAACAGTTGGTGCAATTGTTACAGACTGGACAAATGATGTATTATTTGGTGAGATTATTCCACCTGCAATCGAGAGCGGGCTTAACGCAATCGGATGCTGGGATTGGTTACAGGGACTTATCCTTGATGGTATCGTAGCCGGTGTTGGTGCAGTACTTGGATTCGTACCACAGATGCTTATTCTTTTCATCTTCCTTGCATTCCTTGAAGGATGCGGATACATGGCAAGAATCGCATTTATCATGGATCGTATTTTCCGTAAATTTGGTCTTTCAGGAAAATCTTTCATCCCAATGCTTATCGGTTCAGGTTGTGGTGTTCCTGGTGTAATGGCTTCTCGTACGATCGAGAATGAGCGTGACCGTCGTATGACGATCATGACTACAAC
>ERZ773104.4291-NODE-4291-length-12167-cov-3.754541_pt1 | contig 12167 bp, 9 predicted proteins | sample MGYA00511920_ERZ773104 | MGnify/ENA primary metagenome ERZ773104 (study PRJEB29015, sample SAMEA2737857) | human gut metagenome | biome: human gut; feature: human-associated habitat; material: faeces | place: China | collected 2012 ...
AAGGTCGATCATGTTGCAAAGCAGATCGAAAAGTTTGTGGCCGAAGGCCGCAAAACGCTGGTCTACTGCCCGTTTACCTCTACAGTGGAGGAAATCTACAATGCCGTGTCCCCGCTAGTGAAGAATAAAGTTCGCCGTTACTATGGCCGTCTGAACCGTGTGGAGAAGAACGCAGCGCAGGAGGCTTTCCGCACCGGGCAGGCAGTTGTGATGATCAGCACCAAAGCCTTCGGCATGGGCGTGGATGTGCCGGATATTGCACAGGTTTACCACTATGCACCGACGGGCAATCTGGCTGATTATGTGCAGGAAATCGGACGCTGCGCCCGCGATAAAAATATGACTGGTGTAGCGACCGAAGAATATCTGTCGGGTGATCTTTCTCAGCTCAAGCGTCTGCATGGCATGGGCGAGCTGCGCCAGTATCAGCTGCGGGAGATCCTACACAAGCTCTACTGGATGTACAGCCAGAAAAAGCACCGCAATCTGCTGGTTTCCCCGGATGCGTTCGGCTATCTGTTTGATTCCGATGATGTGGAGAACCGCGTCAAGACCGGCCTGCTCCTGCTGGCAAAGGATCTGGAAAATGCTTACGGATTCCCGGTGCTGGTGGTACGCCCGAAAGCGATGTTCACGACCTGCTATGCCAACGTGCCGACGGAGATCGAGCAGGAGTTTCTGGAAAAGTACGGCGATTTCGTCAAGAACCTGTACGATGATACCATCACGGTGAGCCGCAGCTATACGCCGCGTGCATCAGATGTCATCACCCGCAACAGCGGCAGCATCTACGAGATCCGTATGGGCGACCTCTGGGAAAAGTATTTCTCCGATATGACCTTCGGGATGTTCAAGGTCAAATTCTTCAATGGGGAGCTGTTCGCACAGGACGGAACCAACCGTATCTCCGTCCGTGTCAAGACTACTATCCGCTATGCACAGGATTTTGAGACGACCCGTGCAAAGCTGCGTCAGTACATGGAGGCCGTCGCTCGTGTGTTTGACGGCTACCGCAAGGCCAGCCACATGTTCACGGTGGAAGAATTCTGCCGCGATGCACAGGAGGCACTGGGAGGCGAAGTTCTGGGCCGTGACTTTGCTAAAGCATTGCTGGAGCTGTTTGTGATGGATGTGAAAATCGACCCTACGAAACGGGATAGCGACCGGATGAAGTTCATTCAGGCACGTCAGCAGGGCAGCAATAAGATTGGCATGAGCTACCGTGTAATGAACGGCAACTATTTCTCCTGCGCCAACTGGATGGATGAGCGCCTGGTCAACTGCGCCCCGAACCGGGAAGAAAATGAGTACCTCGGTTATCTGCCTGCGACCATCGGCGGCAAGCAGAACCCGGTAATGCGTCTGCTGGCCGTGCTGGAGATTTTCGGTCTGGCTAGTTACGAAGTGCGCGGCGGACAGAATCTGGAAATCTTCGTCCGTGTCAATGACCCGCAGAAGATCCGCAGCCTGTCGGAGGACCGCCGCTACAAGAACCAGCAATTGGCCGAGATCCACCGCCGTCATGCGGATGCAGAAGAAATGATGACTGCTTTCCTGACCAGCGATCTGACCACCAAACAGCGCTGGGACCTGATCGAGGACTACTTCCTTGGGCATGACGAGGTTGTGGCACAGGTGCTGGGACTGAACGAAGAAAATTGAAGGAGGTCGTTCAAATGAAATTCAATAAAGGTCTGTTTGATTTTATCGGCTACATGAGCTTTTTCAATCCCGTTGGTACGGGAGCTGCTGGGGACTCAAAGGCAAATCGGGAAGTACTGTTTGACGATGTTCAGGAATGTTCTTCCGCTGAGGAATTTGCAGAAAAACACGCAGATGAGTTTGATAGCGTGGAAGATGCAGAAGAGTTTTGGGAGGATAACTGAGAACTTCGCTGCTCCACGAACTTCGGAACATCTGAAACGATTTGCTGAGTTTTGCGAGATTTGTTTTGTGCAGAATGTCTATCAATTGAGGATAATTTAGCTACTTTATGAATTGACAAAGCTTCGTATAAACGATAGACTTAAATATAATTGTACATTATATAAGTGATGGTGTTTTATGAGCAGCAAAAAGAGACAGGATCAGTATACTGCCGGATTGGTATCAAAGCCCTTCTGGTTCTATGAGTATAAAGCCTATGTTAATGAACTTTTGAACGGTTCATCGGCAGACGAAATCAGGAGCAGTGCTTTTGAGAAGCACCTGTTTTCCGCAGCCAAGGAGTACCGTGTAAAGGAAATTCTTAATTGTGTTTCGCGTCGGGTGACACAGTTTGATCAGGATTGGCAGGAACTTTTCGGACAGCAATCTGTTATGGTGCAGAGAATGATGGTTCTGCTGTCTATTATGGCAGACGACAAACTTTTCTTCACCTTCATGTACAGAGTATACCGTGATAAGCTGATTGTTGGAGCTGAATCTTTGGAGTCGAGCGATGTGCTTGCGTTCTTTCGCTTGATGCAGAACGAGTCTGAGGAAATTGCTCAGTGGAAAGACACGACCATTCGCAAGCTGACACAGACCTACCGTAAACTGCTGAACGATGCAGGACTTCTTGCTGGCGACAAGATGGTGCCGCCTCTGCCCAGCACTGCATTAAAGCAGTACCTGAAGGCACATGACATGAACGCCTATCTGATGGCAATCGCAGGAGCAGATGAATGAACACAGATCAAAAACTGAGCAAACTCGATGAATTTTTGCATGACATTTCCAGAGAGCCAAACGCAGGACTTGGCGGTGAAGCGGGGTACTATGTGTTCAGCTATGACCCAAAGGATGAGATGCGTGTCCGGCAGTGGACAAAGGATGAAATCAAACTTTTGCAGCAGGCACATCGCCCGGTCGTAGAATTTGATCTTTATAAAATCATGGCGGAACTGCTGATTGAAAAGCATCCCCTGCAAAAATACGAAGACCTAGAGATGCGGACCGGCAGCATGACACGCGTGGTGAATGCGGCGAACAGTGTTTTGCAGATCGGACGGCCGATGGACCTTATGCTGGACTACATTGTGAAGCGCATCCCACAGGACAATGCTGTTATCCTGTTGACCGGTGTTGGAAAATGCTACCCACTTTTGCGTTCTCATAAAATTCTGAACGACTTGCATGACCGGCTTGCACAGGGGATTGTTCTGATGATGTTTCCGGGACGATACGAAGATGGCTACCTGTATTTGTTCGGTGATGTGAAGGATGGCAATAATTACCGTGCGAAGCCTATCTGATATGGATGTGTAGGAGGAACTGACATGAATATTGGTCAGATGTTTGCAAAATCGATCAACCGCGAAATCAAACCGGTGGTCAAGCCCGGTCAGGTTGATAATGCAACTGTCAAGCTGGAACTTCAGGAATATGTTGTGACACAGGAGCTTCAGAAACATTTTGCTGCATTCTTTTCAAATTACCGTCGAGGCATTGGCGCAGATACTGATCGTATCGGTGTCTGGATTTCCGGCTTCTTTGGAAGTGGTAAATCTCACTTTCTAAAGATGCTGTCTTATCTAATCAGCGATAAAGAAGTTGCAGGCAAGCCTGCATTGGAATATTTTATCGAGGACGATAAGATTACGGACCCGAAGGTTCTGGCAGACATCCGCGCAGCAGAAAGTGTCAGCACGGACGTGATCCTGTTCGATATTGCCTCCAAGAGCCGCACCAGTAGTGCCGCTGCACGCGATGTGATCACCATGGTTTTTCTGCGGGCATTCAACGAGAAACTGGGTTATTCCTACCAGTATCCTCGCATGGCAGATCTGGAGCGGAAGTTGGATGCAGATGGAAAGCTGCAAAAGTTCCGTGACCGTGTAGAAGAACTGGAAGGCAGCAGCTGGGATGATGCTGTGGCTGGCATCGACCTTGCACAGGATTCGTTTGTGCAGGCACTGGTTGAGCAGGGTGTGATGAGTGAGGAATCTGCACGCAGCTGGTGTGACCGTGTGGGCGAAGAATACAGCATCAGCACGGAAGATTTTGCCAAGCTCGTCCGTAAACATATTGAAAGTAAGGGCAACGATCATCATGTGGTTTTCTGCGTGGATGAGGTTGGTCAGTACATCGGTGATGACTCCAATATGATGCTGGATCTTCAGACGCTGGAGCATGATCTGGCAGTTCAGTGCCATGGCAAAGCGTGGATTCTGGTCACCGCACAGGAAGCCATTGATAAAATTCAGGCTGTCAATAATGTAGACTTCTCCAAGATTCAGGGCCGCTTTGACACCCGGCTGTCCCTGTCGTCCAGCGATGTGGCAGAAGTTGTCAAGAAGCGTATCCTGAAAAAGAATGCAGAAGCGCAGGCCGAACTGAAAACGTTTTATCCCAGAAAGGCAGATGCCCTTGATACGTTGCTCAAGTTCTCTGGCGATATGCCTGAAATGAAACTGTACGAGAATGCGTCTGATTTCGCAGAGGTGTACCCCTTTGTTCCCTATCAGTTCAATCTGCTGGGCAAGGTGCTGGATGCTGTCCGTCTGTTTAGCAGTCCCGGCAAAAACAGCTCCTATGGCGAACGCTCCATGCTGAGTATGTATCTCAGCACCGCCAAGAGCCTTCAGAATCAGGAAGAAGGCATCCTCGTCCCGTTCAATGCATTCTATCAGGGCCTGTCCGCATTGGTGGACCACGAAACTGCCATTGCCATTACCAACGCACAGCGTAACAATTCGCTGAACCCCGACCATGCAGAAACCTGCTTTGAGGTTGAGGTACTCAAAGTCCTGTTCATGATCAAGAATGTGCGGGAGTTTGATAAGCCTACGGTGCAAAACATCGCTACCCTGATGGCATCACGGACGGATGAGGACCGTTATCAGCTGGAAAACCGGGTGGAAACGGCTCTGAAAAAGCTGGTTCAGGAGCAGTTGGTACAGAATCTAGGTGACAACTATGTCTTCCTGACCAATGAGGAGCAGGAGGTCAACAGAGAAATTGCGAGCCGTCGGCCGGAAGATTCCGAAATGAACCGCGAGCTTGCAACGCTGATCTTTGATGAAAACTACCGTGCGGACAAGTACCGCTATCCGTATCTAAATGGCCGCTATTCCTTCGGTTTCAATCGGAAAATCGATGGCTATGACGCCCTTTCCCGCCCGGACAACAGCATTACGGTCAAAATCATCACCTCCCGTGGCGATGATGCGGATGAATCCCGCCTGAAGATGCTTTCCTCCGGCGAAAGCGGCGACCACACCATTTTTGTGCAGCTGCATGACGATACCCGCCTGAACACCGAGCTGCGTACCATGCTGCAAATTCAGAACTATCTGCGCAGCGGCACCGCAGGTCGTATCACCAAATATCGGGCGATTTGCGAAGCAAAGCAGGAGGAAGTGGAGGAACGCCGTCAGAATGTTAAGGTGTTTCTGAAGCAGGCACTGTCGGAAGCGGATATTTATGTGTACGGCTCCAAGCTGTCCGGCGGCTCCCGCGACTTTGAGACACGCTTGAATGATGCCCTGAAGCAACAGGTGGAACGCCTGTTCAACCACCTGACGGACATTGACAAATCGGTTTCGGAGCAGGATATCGGCAAACTGTTTGCAGATGCCGGGCAGATGCGGCTTGGCGGTGACGGTACCGGCAACAGCCGCGCCTTGGACGATGTCCGTACCCGTATTGAGCGTAATTCTCTGTCGAGAACGGTGACAACCTCGCTGAAAACGCTGCTGGGCATCTTTACAAAGGAACCGTATGGTTTCCTGCCGGTGGATGTAGAGTGGCTGGTTGCACGCCTGTTTGCGGATGGCATCCTGACGCTGACCATGAACCATGAGCAACTCAGCCTTTCCAGCCGGAATGCGCAGGAGTTCCAGCGTTTGTTTACCAGAGTGGAGTCGCAGGAGCGTTTGCTGTGCGACATTCGCAAGCACGCCACCGATAAGCAGAAGCGTCTTGTCCGTGATATGATGCGCGACCTGTTTGAAAAGGGCGTTTCCTCGGATGATGACGAGCAGCTGATGAGCGATCTGCAAAAGGAGTGTACCGCTCTGCGGGATGAGCTGCGCAGGCAGCAGGCTACTTACCGGGAGGAGCCGTATCTCCCCGGCAAGAACACCGTGGATGCGGGCATTGCCCTGATGACCTCGCTGATCGACCCCACCACGACGGAATCCTTCTACACGGCACTGGAAAATGCACAGGAGGATTATCAGGACTTCAAGGAAACTTACGAATCCCTGCGGGACTTCTTCAACGCCGGGCAGATCAAGGTGTTCCGTGAGGCGCACGATGCTGTGGAACTCTACATGCGCAATCAGAGCCAGATTCATGACGAGGACGTGAAGAACGCCGCAGAAGCCATGAGCAAAATTCTGCGGATGGCTGAACCTTATGATAAGATTCGCAGTCTGTCCGCTCTGCGTGCTGATTTTCTGGACAAGTACACCGCTCTTCTGGAGAAGGAGTCGGCTCCAGTCAAAGCCTATGTGGAGGATTGCTACAACCGTGTGTTCCAGGAGCTGAACACCGTCCGCTGCAAAGACCACTTCTGGTCCTCTGTGGTAGCGGAGCGTGATGAGACCGTGCGCAAAATCCAAAACGTAAAAGACCTGAATGATCTGGTGCTGATTCGCGCCAACGCAAACCCGACGAAGATCCGTTGGATCAACACCATCGACCAGTACGAGGCTGCACACCAGCCTGTGGTGCAGACCCCGGCGGCAAAGGTGCCGGGCAGTGCCCCTGCAAAGGCTACGCCTGCTGCCCCGGTGCGCCGCCGCATCACCGTCAGCATTCAGGAGGTGACGGATGAATCGTGGCAGATCAACAACGCCGCAGAGCTGGATGCCTATATTGAAAAACTGCGCCATGCCCTGAAGCAGAAACTGGACAATGGCGATACCCTGAACGTGGATATTTGGTAAACGAAAAGAGGAACACTATGCAAAAGGCACCCATCAAGAAGTTTGCGGTGGAAGCACGCCGCAAGCTGATCGCAGATGTGACGTTCCAGCTGGAGCGGTACGGCATCACCGAAAAAGGCATCGTGGAGCCGCAGACCAGCACCGACAAGGAACTGGTGTTTGATCTGGGCAGCGGCAATATCCAGACCATCCGGGGCGAGCGGGCTGTGAACCAGTACAAGAACCTCGTGGCCCATGTGCGCGGCTTCTACACCGCCGATGAGCCGAAAAAGGAGCTGGAGCAGTTCATTGAGGAGGTCGCCTATACCTGGTTCAACCGGCTGATCGCCATCCGCTTTATGGAGGTCAACCGCTATCTCCCGGTGCGGGTGCTTTCCAGCGAGATCACCGGGCAGAAGCTGCCCGATCTGGTCAAGGCACCTTTCTCCGGCGATCTGGAGTTTACCGAGGACGAAAAACAGCGCATCTTCGACTTGCAGGATGCCAACAAGGAAGATGACCTGTTCCGTTTCCTGTTCTTCAAGCAGTGCAACGACCTGAGCCGCATCCTGCCCCGGCTGTTTGAGGATCTGGACGGCAGCAACAGCTTTTCCGAGCTGCTGATTACGCTCAGTTTCAACGACCCCAACGGCGTGGCCTACCGTCTGGTCAACGAGGTGGATGAGCGCTGGTTCGATATCCATGCCACCGATGAAGAAGGCAAGCCCATCGGTCAGGTGCAGATCATCGGCTGGATGTACCAGTATTACAACACCGAACCCAAGGACAAGGTGTTTGCCGACCTGAAAAAGAACATCAAGATCAGCAAGCAGAACATCCCGGCGGCGACCCAGTTGTTTACCCCGGACTGGATCGTGCGATACATGGTGGAGAACAGCCTTGGCCGCCTGTGGTACGAGGGCCATCCCGGCTTTGATAAGTCTGAGTGGAAGTATTATCTGGACGAAGCCCCGCAGGAGCCGCAGGTGGAGCAGCAGCTGAAGGACATCCGTGCCCAGTACGCCAAAATGGAGCCGGAACAGCTCAAGGTCATCGACCCCTGCATGGGCAGCGGCCATATCCTGTGCTACCTGTTTGATGTGTTGATGCAGATTTATTTGGACAACGGCTACTCCAAGCGGGAGGCGGTGCGCTCCATTCTGGAAAACAACCTTTTTGGTCTTGATATCAGCAAGCGTGCGGCACAGATAGCCTATTTCTCCGTGATGATGAAAGCCCGCGAGTACGACAGCGGCTTCTTCGTCCGCAAAAACATCCCCCAGCCCAGAGTGTTTAACATTCAGGAATCCAACTGGATGGGTGGCGCCTACAAGCACGAGATGGGCAGCTTCCTCAACTCGCAGGAGCATCGGGACACCCTCAACTATCTGCTGGACACCTTTATTGATGCCAAGGAGTACGGCTCCATTCTCCAGATCAAACCGCTGGATTATGAGGGGCTGAAAGAGGCATGGGACACCAGCGCCGCCGCCACGGCCAGTAATTTTAATATGGCTTTCTGGTATAGTGCTGTCAAGGACTCTGTGGAGCAGCTCATCGAGCAGGCAATTATGCTGTCCCAGAAATATGACGCAGTAGTAACCAACCCGCCATATCTTGGAAGTTCTAGGTTTAGTAAGAAATTGGATACATTTGTGAAGGATAACTATGCAGATGTTAAATCCGATTTGAGCATGGTCATGCTGAAAAAGGCTTTGGCTTCGTATGTAAAGAAAAATGGATTTGTGTCGTTTATTACGACATCGTCGTGGATGTTCCTTTCCAGTTTTGAAAAACTCCGTGACTATATGTTTGAAACGTCTACAATTGATACTCTGATTGATTTTGGTACAGAGCTTTTCGATGGAAAAGTTGGACACAATCCTATTACTGCTTGGGTTAATAGAAAAACTTCGACAGCGTTCAATATGACTGCGATTCGCCTTGTTGATTATTGCTACGCTCGCAGAGACGAAAAAGAAGCGGAATTTTTTAATTTTCAAAATCGTTATTTTGCAAATCAGGATAACTTTGCCAAGATTCCGGGGAGACCGGTGGCATATTGGGCATCAGATGTTTTGATTTCTGATTTTTCAAATGGAAACATCATTGCAGATTATGCTAAACCACGGCAAGGAATGTCCACATGTGATGTGGATCGCTTTACAAAGCTCTGGCATGAAGTTGGAATACACGATACAAATGTCTTCGATAAGAATAATATCGAAAAATGGGTGCGCTATAATAAGGGCGGAAATTTTAGAAAATGGTATGGCAATAGGGAGTATATTGTTTACTGGGGAGAAGATGGGGAAACTTTACGTCAAAATGGAGCCCTTTTAAGAAATCGAGATGTCTATTTTATGCCGTTTCTAGCATGGACTAAAATTTCCAGTGCTGGAACCGGTTTTAGAAAATTTGAGGATTTTTTTCTTTTTGATGGCGCAGGCGGCTCGCTTTTTGTTTCAGGCAACAACATTTCGGAGAGTTATTTATTGGGACTATTAAACTCAAAAGTTAGCACTTTGGTTTTAAGTCTCATTTCACCGACAATGAATTTCAATGAAAATCATATAGGAGCAGTTCCCGTTATTCAATCTAAAAATTCGCAGGAGGATACAGTAATTGAAGAATTAGTAAATGGAGCTGTAAAGAAATCAAAGAGCGATTGGGATGCGTTTGAAACGAGCTGGGATTTTAAGAGACACCCGCTGGTGTAAAGTGAGTGCTATGACAGAAAGGAATGATTGATAATGGAAAAGCAGTTTACTATTGAAGAATTGGAACAGTTGGTGGAAAGCATTGCGGTAAACAAGTGTCACTTGAATAAACGTGCCTATACAGAATTCGCAAAAATTCCTCCATACATTTATATTGAGCCGATTGTGGACGGTCTTAATGTTGAAGCAGTATCGCAGCTTAATGAAGCACTCCATTCTTTTAGAGAGAAACTTTCCACTGAGTTAGCTGACTCGAACTATATGATTGTTAATGTTTCCAATGAGGTGCGTGGAAATGTGAAGCATTGTCGGATTAAAATTGTTGAAAAATGATAGAGTTATATTATCTTAGTGAGTGCAGGAAAGAACTGGTGGATACAATTGAATTATCAGAATTTGATCCTGTATGTTTACCAGAAACATTTTTGAAAGTATATCAAAATCATGGATATTTGAAAGCAACAGATGTAGAAAAAATATATGCTAGAATAGATGAAGATCTTATACCGTTAAAAAAGACGCACGATCTAGCAGATGCTAGTAGAATTATTTACATTGATTTGCTCGGTCATCATAATGCTGCCGAGTTTGCTAGGAAAGATGGCATTAGCTATTTCTTTCACCCATCGGAAAAGCCACATTTAAATTACCCTCATGTTCACGCAGGTTATGCAGGCGAAGAAATTAGCATAAGTTTATCTGATTTTAAGGTGATAGGACGCTTTAAGTCGAGAAGCAAACAAAAAGAAGCAGTTGAGTATGTCAAAGATGCGGAACACCTCAGAGAATTAAGAGCAGAGTGGAATCGGTTAGTAGGAGCTCCAGAGTAGGAGTTTGCGTTGGTGCAAGTATTGTATTGCTTGAAAATAGCTGAACCTTGGGCGGCTGAGTCGTTAAGGGATGGAACGGCATGGTTTAGCACGATTGGTTTTTACATCGAGAAAGCTGAAAAAGATCATAATGACGAACAAGGTGATGCGTATGAAGGTGTTTTTGCGCGGCAAAAGAAAAACTCGCGTTACGTTGAAAAGTGCAGAAAATTGTTTGGCGATGATCTGGAAATTATAAAAGACGGCGAACATTGTCTGCTTCGCAGAAAATCCAGTCGGAATGTCTGCGCTTTTTGCGTGTATGTTTTAAAGCCAGAAAATCTTACGCCAATCTGTGAGCCATACTATGAGAATGGCCTTTTGATGTGTAAGTTTGAGCATCACATAAGTAAAGAGATGTTCGATAAGTTTTTGGATAAAGGCTTAGAAGTTGCATCTGTGAGTGCAAGTGTTGGAGATCTAAATGGTGCAATTGATAAGGCTGTTCAAAAAGTTGGAGGAAAAGTTCATAGACAAGACCTTGTATACGACCTTGATATAACCAAGGAGTTTCGCATTAAGGGAGTTAAGCCGGGCTCTCCGTACATCGAGTTATTCCATAAGCAAAAGAGATTTTCTTATCAGCATGAGATGCGAAGCCTTATAAGCAATGTCAAACGCAATCCAAATGAAGTGGGAATTCCGATTCATTATGAAAAGCTGGATGAAGAAAGCATGGTATATGATAAGGACACCAAAGGCGGATTTCGCTTAGTGTTGGAATGCTCTATTAAGAAAGAAGATTAAGCCTTAAATGAGTATCAGGCATAAAAGTAATCGGAATTCGTCAATATAGGAGAAGCTATGGCAGAAGTAATTTCATTTACTAACGCTCAGATTACACAGCTTAGTCACTTGTTTGGCGATAAAATAATGACTGGCAGTGAAATAAGTCGTGTTTTGGAACGGGTTGGCATTCAGGATAATAGTGGTTTGTCTACAAAATGGCGTCGGTTAGAATACTCTTTCATGGAACGCCAAAACCGTGACAGAGCAGGAAATGCAATCTTGCGGTTTATTCAGGAAGTACTGGCCCCGGTAAACTATGTGCAGAATCCGGATGCCTTTGAAGAACTTCGTTCGGAGTTGAATGGTATTCTTTCGTTCAGCGGAATCCAGTATAGAGCGGATGGGCAGTTTGAAAAGATTTCGGTAGCAAAGACCATTGGAGACGCTCAAAAAAGAGTACAGAGCATTCTGCCGAAGTTGCGTCAGCGGGGAGTTCATGGACGGGTTCTTAAGTATTGCAACGAAGAATTGTTGAAAGAAAACTACTTTCATGCAGTTTTTGAAGCAACGAAAAGTCTGGCAGAACAGGTTCGGCAGATGACAAATCTAAAAGAAGATGGAACCGCCTTATATGACAAAGCGTTTTCGACTTCCAATCCGTATCTTGTGCTAAATACCCTTCAGACGGAGAGTGAAAAAAGCCAGCAAAAGGGATTTTGTTCCATGCTAAAAGGAATAAACAGCATGGTCAGAAATGTGACCGCACATACACCCAAAATAAAATGGATCATCGAAGAAGACGAAGCAATCGATATTTTGACGACAATATCCTTTTTACACAAAAATTTAGATAACTGCCAAGTGGTGCGGATGGAGCAGTAGTTTTATAGGGAGAACATACACTCAAATTACAAGCGCTAATTTAAGACGAAGGAGAACTGCCATGCCATATTTAGATAGTGTTGAAGAACTTCTGGAAGCGAAGGAAGGCGAAC
>ERZ773104.4292-NODE-4292-length-12164-cov-15.729045_pt1 | contig 12164 bp, 10 predicted proteins | sample MGYA00511920_ERZ773104 | MGnify/ENA primary metagenome ERZ773104 (study PRJEB29015, sample SAMEA2737857) | human gut metagenome | biome: human gut; feature: human-associated habitat; material: faeces | place: China | collected 2012 ...
CCCACCGCTTTGCTGTTTGAGGCCGGCGGCGAGGCGCTCTCTTACCGCGCGCGCACCGCCGGGCTGCAGTTTGCCCCGGAGCAGCTGGAGCCGGGGCTCTTCCAGCCCGGGGACGCCCTGCTCTTTGCCTCCTCCGGCCTGTGCGACAGCCCGCTGCGGTACACCCATTTAGCGGCCCTCACCGCCGCCCGGGATGCCGGGGCGCTGACCTGCTTCGCGCCCTGCCTGGAGCCTGCCCTCTGGCCCCAGCCGGAGGGAGAAGCGGCCCTGCGGGAGGTCACCCGGCAGCTGCTCCCCCGGGCAGACATTACCATTCTCACCACGGAAGAGCTGGAATTTTTGTTCGGCACGGCGGAGATGCGGGTGGCGCTTTTCCCTCTCCTGCGGGGGCACACCCAGCTGGTGCTTTTGGCCCGCGCCGAGGGCATCCACGCCTTTACCCGCACGAACCATGCATTCTGGCCGGGGCTCTCCCTCCCTGCCCCACGGCTGGCCGCCAGGACGCTCTGTTGTTTGCTGCAAAAAAACAGCACGCCGGAAAAACTGCCCCGCCTCACCACCAGGCAGTTACAAACGATCTTATAAGAAACGCACAAAGCCCCCGCCGGTCGGCGGGGGCTTTGCTTCGCAAGGTTTCCAATTCGGAGAAGATTGTGGGTTGTTTGGTTAGTGGATGAACACCGGACCCAGCGGGTTGGTGATGGGGCTGACGTAGCCGCCCAGCAGCTTGGGGATCGCCAGGCTGATGTCAGGCACAAAGGTCAGCAGCAGCAGTGCAATGAACATGCACAGATAGAACGGCAGGGTTGCCTTGACGACTTTCTCCATGGGGCGCTTTGCCACGGCAGAGCCGATGAACAGAACCGCGCCGACAGGGGGAGTCAGCAGACCGATGCCGCAGTTCAGGACCACGATGATACCGAACTGGATGGGGTCGATGCCGATGGACTGTGCAATGGGCAGCAGGATGGGGGTAGCGATCAGGATGATGGGCGCCATATCCATGATGCAGCCCAGCACCAGGATGATCAGGTCGATCAGCAGTGCGATGATGTAGGGGTTTTCGGTCACGCTGGTGATGGCATTGGCAGCCAGATCCGGCACATGCAGCATGGTCAGGCAGTTGCCGAAGACAGCGGAGGTAGCGATCAGGATCAGGACGATGGACAGGGTATTGACGCACTCGTCCAGAGCGTGCCAGACGCCTTTCCAATCCAGGCCCTTGTAGATAAACACGGACACGAACAGGGAGTAGATAACGGCGATAGCCGCGGACTCGGTTGCAGTGAACACACCGCCGACCACGCCGAACACGACGATCACAACGGCTGCCAGTGCCCAGATGGAGGTGCCCAGCTGTTTGATAAAGCCCTTGATGCTGAACGGAGAGCCCTTGGGGTAATTCTCCTTCACCGAGATGATGTAGGAGCCGATCATCAGGACGATGGCCAGCAGAGCGCCGGGCAGGTAGCCAGCCAGAAACAGGCTGCCCACGGAGATGCCGCCAGCGGTGGTGGCGTAGATGACCATGTTGTGGCTCGGGGGGACCAGCAGGCCCTCGCAGGAGGAGGTGATGGTGACAGCGGTGGAGAAGTCGGCGTCGTAGCCCTGATCGACCATCATGGGGATCATGATGGAGCCGATGGAGGCGGTATCTGCAGAAGCAGAACCGGAAATGCCGCCGAAGAAGTAGGAAGCAACGATGTTGACCATTGCCATGCCGCCGCGCATCCAGCCGACGCAGGCATCAGCCAGAGCGATCAGCTTTTCGGAGATGCCGCCGCTGCCCATGAGGACGCCCATGGTGATGAAGAAGGGGACGGCCATCAGGCTGAAGGACGAAATGCCCTTGACCATCAGACGGCAGACATCGGTCAGCGCCTGACCCTGCACCATCAGGCAGAGCACGCTGGACAGGCCAACGGCGTATGCGATGGGGAAACGCAGGAAGATCATGACGAAGAAGCTGACAAGAAGGACAACGATCGCCAGTGTCTGAACTGTCATATTAGTTCTCCTCCTTTACAAAAAAGCTCTTGATGTGGTTGTACAGCGCCTCGATCTCGAAGATGATCATGGCGATGCCGGCCAGAGGCACCGGGAAGTACATCCAGAAACGGCTCAGCCAGGGCATCGAGACATAAAAGCCGCGGCCGCCCAGGGTGGTGGCGTAGTTCCAGCCCACAACCAGCATGATGAGGCCGAGGATGCAGACCGCCAGATCGGCGAGGATGTCCAGCACCTTGACGGCGATCTTGGGCAGATAGACGTCAAATGCGGTCATGCGGATGTGTGCGCCGCGGCGGATGGCCAGAGCGGCACTCAGCACGGCCATATAGCTCATGCAGGTCAGCACGACCTCTTCCGTCCATGCGGGGTCCGGGATGAACGGGACGTAACGACCAATGACCGACATGGTGGTGATGAGAATATCTGCGATCAGCAGCAGCTTGCAGATAAACAGGACCACTTTGTAGGTGACGTCGTACGCCGGCTTGATCTTATCCAGAGTGGTAAAGATTTTCGGCATAGGATCTCCTCCATACTCTTATAAAAAGCCCGGCGGGTCTGCGGGCGTATCCCGTAGTCCCCCGCCGGGCTATGTACTACTTCAGGATAAAGGCGCTTTTATCAGGCCTTCATATCCAGCAGCTGCTGATACAGCTCAGCCTGATCAGAGGTGTTCTCGCTGATGACCTTAGCGCAAGCCTCCTGCCAGGGAGCCTTATCGGGGACATCGACGACGTTGCAGCCGGAAGACTTCAGCTCGTCGAGGACCTTGTTCTCAGCGGTCTCGGACAGGTCAGCGTTGAAGGCCTGCGTATCCGCAGCAGCCTCCATGACGGCAGCCTGCTGGTTCTCGGTCAGCTTGTTCCAGGCGTTGTCGGTGATGACAGCCTGCACAGCGCCCAGAGTATGGCCGTCGAGGATCAGGTTGTTAGCGACCTCGGGGAAGGCGTTGGACTTGTAGTTTGCGATGGGCTGCTCAGCGCCATCGACAACGCCGGTCTGCAGTGCGCTGTACAGCTCGCCGAAGGAGACGACGGTGGGGTTAGCGCCCAGACCCTCGACCATGCCGTTCATGACGGGGTCGTTGGACACACGCAGCTTCAGGCCCTTGAAATCAGCGATGCCGGAAACGGGCTTGACAGTGAAGAAGTGACGGAAGCCCTCCTCGCCGTAGAAGATACCACGAACGGGCAGGCCCAGCTCCTGGGGCTCGTTCAGGAACTCAGGTGCCAGCTCGCTGTTGGCGAAGTTCCAGAAGTGTGCGCGGTTCTCGAAGGTGAAGGGGATGGACAGCAGCTTGGACTTGTTGCAGCCGTAGCTGGTCAGTGCGAAAGCGGAGATACGGCTGATGTCGATGGAGGTGGAGCCGCCGAGGATAGCGTCCAGAACGTCGTTCTCAGAGCCCAGAACGCCGGAAGCCTGCACATCGACGACGACGGAGCCGCCGGTCAGCTCCTCGACCTTCTCCTTGAAGTGAGAACCGGTCTGGCCGACGATGGTATCCAGCGGGTTGACCTCGGCGTAGACCAGAGTCACCTTCGGGTCGGAAGCAGCAGCTGCGGCATCACCGGCGGGAGCGGTGGAAGCTGCAGCAGAGGTAGCGGTAGAAGCAGCAGTGCTGTTGCTGGAGCCACCGCAGGCGGTCAGTGCCAGAGCAGCGGCGGAAACACCGGCTGCTGCCAGAAAGCTGCGACGAGAAATCTTCTTCATGATAAAATCCTCCTTAGATTTTCCTCATTCAGGGCGGTGCGCTCTGCACGGGTCGCACACCGTCCGTTCATTTACTGTACACACTTTAGCAAAAATTTTAAGTCAGAACAAGGGCTTATGAAAAATGTCCTGTTTTTCAAAAAAATGTGAGAAACACTTTTGTGCAGTTCCCACAAGTCATAGTGCAGTTTATTCAGCATACTGCCCAACAAGATGAATACAATGTAATATCTCTTGCACTTTTCAGGCTTCGCGGATGCGCTGGATGAGGCGGCTCTGCTCTTCAAAAGCCGCGTACATAGGCTCAACTGCCGCCCGGAAGCGGGCTTTCTCGGCAGCAGAGAGGGTCGTCACCTCCACGCCCCATTCCCTCATATGCTTCTCGGCGCTGGCCTCCCGCTCCGCCCAGAGGCGGCGTTCGGCCAGAGCGCTCTCCTTTCCGCAGGTGCGGATGATGTCCGGGAAGTGCTCGTCCAGCTCTGCCAGCTTTTCCATCGCAGCCTCGCTGGCCAGCTGCAGCTCCGGCACACGGGTGTGCTCATCCTTTAAGAAATAGGGGGCCACCTCGTAGTGGCCCATGGCCTCATAGCTGGGCCAGTTGTTTTCCGCGCCGTCTATCTCGGCGTTGTGCAGGGCTGCATAGACCCGGCTGTAGACCACCTGCGCCGGCTCTGCGCCGAGGTCCAGTATCATCTCGCTCATCATGTCCGACTCCTGCACCCGGAGCGTCAGCCCCGCGAGGTCCGCCAGCGTCTCCACCTTTTCGCGGGTGTAGAAGCTGCGGACACCGGCGTCGAACCACGACAGGCCCACGAGGTCCATCGCGCCGAGGCCGGAGAGGAATTCATCGCCGATCTCACCGTCCAGCACCCGCCACATCTGGGGCGCGTCGGTATAGAGAAAAGGCAGCTGCAATACGCTCAGGGCCGGCAGATATTCGGCCAGCTGGCTCAGAGAGACGCGGGCAAAGTCGATGCCGCCGTACTGCATCTGCTCGATGACGCTCTGTTCGGCCCCCAGCTCCCCGCCGCTGTAGACCACGACTTTGACTCTCCCCTCCGTCCGCTCGGCCACGAGGTCGGCGAAGGCCAGAGCGGCCTGAGTGGTGGGATAATCCTCGGGCTGGTTCTCGGCGTAGCGCAGGATGAGCTCCGGTCCGGTGTACTCTTCCGTCTTGCTGCAGCCCACAGCGCCCAGCGCCGTACAGGCGGCCAGCGTCAGCACACTGCGGCGGGAAATCATCCGCCCGCTCACAGCCCGGCCTCCGGGTCGGCCTTTGCCTTCTGGCCGGCCTGACGGCGGTACTGGGTGGGAGTCATGCCGGTGCGTTTCTTGAACGCCCGGGCGAAGTAGCTGGCGTCCTCATAGCCCACCATCGACGCCACCTCTGCCGAGGAGCGGAAGGGGTCGGCCAGCAATTCCTTTGCCGCGTTGATGCGCAGCTCGGTGAGGCAGTCGAGGAAGTTCATCTTCTGGTACTTCTTGAACTGCGCCGACAGGTAGGCCGGGCTGATGTGCAGGATCTCGCCCACGCTGTCCAGCGACAGATCGAACATATAGTTATCCTCGAGGTAGCGGCGGACGTGGGCCATGACGAGGGCCGTCTGGCTGTTCTCGCCCTCCTCGGGGGCGTCTTCCGCCTCTGCTTCGGTCTCCGTCTGCTCCGGCTGGGGCTGGGCGGCGGCCAGCTCTTCCAGCTTCCGCTCCGTCTCGATCTGCCGCATAGCCCGGCGCACCGAGGCTTCCAGCTCGTCGGGGTCCACCGGCTTGAGCAGATAGTCGCAGGCCCCCAGATGCACCGCCTCATGGGCATACTGGAACAGGCTGTAGGCCGTGACGAAGATGACCCGGCAGGAAGGCCGCTGGGCCAGCACGGCGCGGGCAGCATCGAGACCGCTCATGCCCGGCATCTCAATATCCATCAGGATGAGGTCTGCGCCCCACAGCACCGCCGTGTCGGCAGCTTTGCGGCCATTTTCCGCCACCTCCAGGACCACATCCCGCTCAAAACGGCGCTGGACCAGCTCTGCAAGCGCCTCCCGCTCCAGCTTTTCGTCATCCGCGATCAACAGGCGTATCATCGTCCAAATCCTCCTCCAAAAGTTCTACAAGGGGCAGGTACATACTGATGGCCGTTCCCCGGCCCGGGTGAGAGCGGATGACCAGCCGCCCCCGTTTATCCAGAAGCCGCAGCCGTGCGGCCACGTTATAGACGCCGATATGCTCCCAGCGCTCCCCGGGCTGGGCCAGCGCGGCTTTCAGCTGGGCCAGCTGTTCGGGCTGGATGCCCACGCCGTTGTCGCAGACGCTGATATAGAGCAGCCCCTTATCCCGCAGCGGGTTGATGCGGATGCGCACCACGCCGCCCTCTTCCTTGGGCGAGATGCCGTGCTTGAAGGCATTCTCCACAATGGGCTGCAAGATGAAGGACGGCACCATCGTCTCCGTCAAATCGAGGGAGTCGGAGATGCGCCACACCATCTTCACACGGTCGCCGAAGCGGACGTGATAAATGGAGTAATACTCGTCCACGATGCGCACTTCCCGGGCCAGCGGCACCTGCTCGTCGTTGCTCATCAGGCTGTAGCGCAGCAGGTGCGACAGAGCCGTGATGAGAGCCTGCGTGCGGTAGGCTTTTTCCTGTCCGGCGGTCTGTAAAATGACGTTCAGGGTGTTGAAAAGGAAATGGGGGTCGATCTGGCTGCGCAGCTGCTGCAAACGGCTGCGCTCCATCCGGTTCTGTAATTCCAGAGCTTCCGTTTTCTGGCGGTGGAGCTCCCGCTCCATCTCGTTTTTCTCCCGCAGGGTGGTCACCTGCTCGGCCATCGAATGCTTCATGTGGTTGAAGGCTTCGGTCAGCTGGGCCATTTCCGGCTGACGGGGCGCAGGCAGGTCGGGCGAGTCGAACTCGCCCCGGGTGACCTCCCGGGAGGCGCCGATCATCTGCTGCACCGGGGTCAGCAGCGTCAGCACCGAGAAGGCCATGACGCAGCCCAGCGCAAGGCAGAGCGCCACCACGACGGTCTGCGCCCATTTCACCCGGTCGCTGAGGGCCGACACGGTGGTGTAAGACCCCTGAGCGTCGGTGATGGCCGTGTTCAGCAGCTGCTGGGTGTACTGGCGCAGATAGCCGCCGCAGGGTACGATTTTATTATAGTAGAGCTGGGCGGCTTTCGTGTCCTGACCGGCGGCCACCGCTTCTTCCAGCTGGTCCACCAGTGCGGTGTAGCTGTCGTAGGTAGTGGAAACGGCATTGTAAAGCAGATACTGCTCTTCACTCACAGTGCCAAGGTCGCTCTCGATGCGCCAGAGCCATGCGTTGGTAACGGAAAAGGCGCTGTGGAGCTCCTCTGTCAGCGCTTTGGCGTCGCCATACTCCCAGCGGTAATCTTCCATGGCCGAAAGGCTCCGCTCCACACCGTTCTGGAAGCGGCTGATGGCGTTGAAGTTGCCCATCTGGTCGTCCAGTTCCCGCAGCACGGTGCCGGACTGGTAAAAGCTCAAGAATATCTGCCCCGCCAGCGCCAGAAAAAACGCTGCCAGGCAAAGACTGATCTGCCCTTTCAGGGTCATCCTGCGCCCCACGCACCCATCCTCCTTCTCTGTGATATTCTGCCGCGCATCTTCCGCCTTATCCGGCCTGTCCGCCGTCAGAGCGAACGCTCCATAAACTTTCTTTTTCGTCCTATTTTAGCACATTTTAGGGCATCTGCGCAATATCATCCTTGATTGTTGGAAAATAATATGGTACTATGACCAAAAAGGAGGGTATTTTTATGTCTCAGCCGATCTCCGTTTCCGTCCAGATGGATGCTGCATCCTTCCACGATTTTGCCGCCTTCGACCTGCTGCGCCACCGCAAGGCGTGGCACCGGCCTCTGGCGTTCACGGCCATTTTGCTGGTGTCTGCCTGTGTCTGCCTGTCGCAGGTGGGCCAGAAAGACGGCGCAGCCCTGCTCACGGTGGTTCTGGCCGTGGTGGCGCTGGGCGTGCCGGCCGTCTATTTCTGGACGTTCTTCCACTCCCTGAGCCTCCAAATCAAAAAGATGGGCCTGCCCCGCCCCTTCTACCGGCTGCTGCTGGACGACGACGGGCTGTCGGTCTGGATGGCCGGCGAGCAGGACAAGCCTGAGGCAAGCCGCAAGTATGCGTGGCACGATATGCATCTGGCCTACCGCACCCCCAACGCTATTTACCTCTATGTCCAGCAGAATCAGGCCTATCTGCTGAACGACAGCCTCGACGCCGCATGGAGCCTGCTGCAAGCCTTCCTCCCGGCAGAGCGCCTGCATGATATGCGATAAGAACGTCAAAAGCCCATCGCGCAGCTGTGCGATGGGCTTTTTTCAACCTCTCAGTCTCGCATTCGCTCGACCGCTCCCCTGATAGAGGAGCCTATGCGGAAAGAGATATTTCAACACAAAAACAGGCAGCGCCGTGGAAAGGAGGAGAAAGCGGCGCTGCCTGTGTATGAGAACTCCTAAACATTTGCGGCTGCTAGGAGGTTGTTGGTAGTCTGTCCGCCGCCGTGGCTATTGCCTCGCATAGGTGGGGGACAGTATTTTTTAGGGGCGCGGCACCCGCTGCGGGGCTGCGCATGAATCCTGCCTGCATGGCATTTATGGAAAGTCAAAAGCCGGAGATGGGGGATCTCGTTCTTGTCTTCCCGACTGCACCTTTATTGTACCGGATAAAAATGGAGTTTCTTTGAGTTAGTTTTGAACAATCTGCAAACAAGATGTGGAAAGTCTGAGGGCTTTCTTTTCCGTTCTGCTTGACATTCGGCACAGAAGGATGTATTGTTAAGTTTATTGTAAAATACCCATGAAATTCCTGCGTTTTTAAGGGGAGGAAACACTATGGCCGCACCGGCACAGCCGCAGCAGAAAAAGGCCCTGCTCATGACCGAGGGCAGCATCTGGAAAAGCATCCTGCTCTTCTCGGTGCCGCTCATCCTGGGCAACCTGCTCCAGCAGCTTTACAACACCGCCGACTCCATTATCGTCGGCAACTTTCTGGGCAGCAACGCTCTGGCCGCAGTCGGTTCCAGCGGCTCGCCCATCTACCTGCTCATCGGTTTCAGTCAGGGCGTGGCCGTCGGCGCCGGCGTCGTCGTGAGCCAGTATCTCGGCGCAAACGATAAAAAGGAAACGCGCATCGCCGTCCACACCTCGCTGGCCATCGCGGCCATCCTCGGCCTCATCCTGACGGTGGGCGGCATCGCCGTCAGCCGCAGCCTGCTGGTCTGGATGAACACCCCCGAAGAAGTCCTCGGCGACGCCGTGACTTACATGAAGCTCTACTTCGGCGGTGTGCTGTTCAGCGTCGTCTACAACATGGCCGCCGGCATCCTCAACGCGGCGGGCAACTCCCGCCGCTCGGTCATCTACCTCGCCTGCGCTTCCATCACCAACATCATCCTCGACCTGGTACTCATCGCCGGGCTGAAGATGGGTGTGGCGGGTGCAGCCATCGCCACCGACATCAGCCAGCTGGTCTCCTGTGTGCTGAGTCTCCGCTTTCTGATGAAGGTGGACGCCGACTACAAGGTGGAGCTTTCCGCCATCCGGCCCGATAAGCGGATGGCCTCCCGCATCATCCGCATCGGCCTTCCCACCGGCATCCAGAACATGGTCATCTCTTTCTCGAACGTGCTGGTGCAGTCCAGCGTCAACAGCTACGGTGCCGCCGCCATGGCAGGCTTTGCGGCCTATATGAAGATCGACGGCTTCAACATCCTGCCCGTCACCAGTTTCAGCATGGCGGCGACGACCTTCGTGGGCCAGAACTATGGCGCAGGCAACCTTAAACGAGTGAAGAATGGCATGTGGGTCACGCTGGGCATGGGCGTGCTCTACACCCTCTGCACCGGTGCTCTGCTGCTGGCGTTCCAGAATCCCATCATGCACCTGTTCACCTCCGACGAGACGGTGGTGGCCTTCGGGTGCAGCGCCATGCACTACTTCTGCCCCTTCTACTTCCTGCTGGCCATCCTCCACGGCATGGCGGGCGCAGTGCGCGGCACCGGCCGCAGCGTACCGCCGATGGTGGTGCTGCTCATCTCGCTCTGCCTCTTCCGTGTGGTGTGGATCCAGTTCGCCCTCCCCTTCTTTGCGGGCATCGAGGGCGTGTTCGTCCTCTACCCGGTGTCGTGGGCGCTGGGTGCCGTGCTGATGGCCCTCTACGCATGGAAAGGCAGCTGGATGACTTACGAGCATTCCTGACAGGAACCGGGAACCATTCCATTTTTCCATTCGCCTTTTGGGGACGTCTGTGGTATCTTATAGGTAAAAGAACAGCAAACCCGGTATCTCAGGAGGATTCATGCAGACAACAAAACCCGAAACCGCACAGCAGCGCCCCACCGGCGCACGAATGGCCCTGCTGATGCTTCTTTACTTTATCAAAATCGGCGCATTCACCTTCGGCAGCGGATGGAGCATCATTGCCCAGATGGAGCGGGAGTTCGTGGACGAGCGCGGCTGGATGACCAAGAGCGATCTGCTGGAGCTCATCGCCGTGGGCAAGAGCCTGCCCGGCATCATGGTGGCGAACATCACTCTGCTCTTCGGCTATCAGATGGCCGGGGTGCTGGGCGGCATCTGCGCGGCCATCGGCCTGTGCATCCCCGCCGTCGTCACCCTTACCATCGTGACGGCCATCTACGACGCCATTAAAGATAACTACTGGGTCTGGTCGGCCCTCAAGGGCGTCCAGTGCGCCGTGGCCCCCATCATCGGCGGCGCGGCCATCTCCCTCGGCAAAGATGCTCTGACCAGCGCGATGCCCATCATCATCTGTGCCGTCGCCTTTGTGCTCTGTTACTTTACGTCCATCAGCAATCTGACGCTGGTGGTGGCCGGTGTGGTCATCGCGCTGGTCTGGATGGGGGTGAGCGAACATGGCCATGCTTGAGACCCTCGTTCAGCTCTTCGCCGCGTTTGCGAAGATTGGCTTCACCAGCTTCGGCGGCACCTCCATGATCCCCCTCATCATGGATGAAATGTCCTCCCACGGCTGGATGACGGACGCCGATTTGACGAACCTCATCGCCATCGCCGAGATGACACCCGGCTCTCTGGGCGTCAATGCCGCCACCTTTGCAGGCACCAAGACCGCCGGGATGCCGGGCGGCGTCTTCGCGGTCCTGGGCGTCCTCAGCCCCACCCTGACGCTGACGCTTCTGGCGGCGGCGTTCTTCCAGAAGTTCCGCACCAGCAAGGTCATGAGCTACATCATGAAAATCGTCAAGCCTGTCTGCATCGGCATGGTGCTGGGCGTGCTGGTGGGCCTCTGCCGCCAGACCTACATCACCGAAGCAGGCGGCATCAGCCTGCCGGGCATCGCCATCGGCATCCTCTGCTTTGTGCTGCTCCAGAAGTTCAAGCTCAGTGTGCCGAAGGTCATCGGCATCGCGGCGGTGCTGGGGCTGGTGTGCTTCGGGGTGTTTTAACCTCTCAGTCTCGCTCCGCTCTGGCGAAAAGAAAGCCTCCCGTCTATGCCAAAGCCTCCCCTCGATAGGGGAGGTGGCATCGCGCCAGCGATGACGGAGAGGTTTTTATTATTTTACCGCCAGCGGCGACGGCCTTATACTCACTTCTCCGTGGCAGAGCGCCTCGGTGCGGCCCCCTTCCCGCTGCACGATGAGCCGCCCGGCGTCGTCGATGACCACCGCCTTTGCGGCGTAGCTCTCCGTCCCGGTGCAGACCGTGACCCAGTGGCCCGGCACAAAGCACCGGGCGCGGTACTCGTCCAGACAGTCGAAGGCCGGGCAGAGACCCAGCAGTTCCCGGGCGATGGCCCCGGCCAGTGCCGCCCGGCTCACCGGTGCAGGCCCGCCGGGGTAGAGACTGCCCGCGATGGGCCGCAGCTCCTCGGGCCAGTCCTCCGGGCGGGAGGTCAGGTTCAGGCCGATGCCCACCACCAGCCACTCCAGCCGCCCGCTCTCCAGGTCGGTGCCGGCTTCGGTGAGGATGCCGCACACCTTTTTGCCCTGATAATACAGGTCGTTGACCCACTTGATGCCCAGTTCCAGCCCGCACAGCTTCTGGTCGCCCCTTGTGTCCCAATACATCTTGTAGTCCCAGCCCCATAACGTTCCGTCATCTTGTATGGTCATTCGCGGGCAGTTCCATAAACGGCGGATAGAGTCGCTCGGTTCATACATCATGCGGTGGTAGTCCGAACTTGAGATGTTATCCCACGAACCTCCGAGATTTTGGTTGCCTCTGATACCGAACATCATGCCTGTCCATGTTCCCGTATCGTCACCTGTCAATCCCTGAACACACCACAAAACTTCATCCGGTGCCTTGTCCCGGGTCTTGGCATTGAATACATCCGGATAATAGGCCACCAGTTTGTAACGTCCGCCTTGAATAACAGCACTTGAATGTTCAAGTGACTTCTCGAAATTGTCGGCTGCATTGCCTAGTATTTCTTTC